>WNEZ01000202.1_pt1 | contig 46981 bp, 44 predicted proteins | sample 5400521 | NCBI WGS metagenome assembly WNEZ01 (sample SAMN13153339, study PRJNA577476) | soil metagenome | isolation source: 120 cm saprolite under Douglas fir tree site 2 hole 1 replicate 1 | place: USA:California | collected 2015-04-18
AGTAATGGTGGCCCTCTATGCCGACGTTCAGGCTTGTTACTGCCTCGGCCAAGTATGGCTCTCGAAAGATTAAGTCTAAGCGTAGAAATGGAGGGACACAGGCCCTGCGCGAAGAAGCAGCAAAATCTGGTGCCGGGGGACCGGTATGCACGATTCTGCCACAAGCTATGTTTTTTGCAGACTTGGCTGCCTAGCACCGCCAAGCCGGAGGAGCGGGGAAGGATCCTCGTCTGCGGCATTAGCTATAGGCTCCGGATGAAAACGTCAGCAGGAAGTTTGAATCGTGAGCTCAATTTGCGAACCTGTTCTAGCGTGAGCTTCCTCTGTCCTGCGAGAAACATCGAAACGGCACTTTCCGATCCGAATTCCGACGTCAACTCACGTTGCGTAAGGCCTTGCCGTTCAATGAGGAACCGCACGACGGAAACTGCGTCCGAGGCAGGAATTGGGTAATGCGCTTGCTCGTAGCGTTCCACGAGTAGAGTCAGAAGTTCGATTGCTTCCACTTGTGAGGAAGAGGGGTTCTCCAGAGCTGTCAATTGGAAGAGGGCGTTTGTATACACTTCCAGTTCCTTGTCATTGTGTATGACGTGGGGAGCACCCTTCGCAATCATTCTTGCCGGGTCTGCGAGAACTGTATTCATTTTGCACCAAATCTCCTATCCCATTTCCGGCGATCGTTGTACTCCTTATGTGTCAGGAAGGACCGAATGTAGACGTGTCCCTCCGTCCGTTTCTCGTTTGTTGTCTTTGCATAGTGAATGACCGTAATGAGCCTGAAGCGGTTTCGCCGGATGTTGAACACGACGTATCCGTCGATGTAGTCGGCATCCCGAAACATGAACCGAACTTCTGCAAAATTGTGCCATCGGACGCCTTCGACTATCACGACCCATGCCTTTATCTCATTCGCAGCATCTGGATACTCCTGCATGGCATCGCCCAGATGCTTGCGCGTCACAATGTGCACTGCCCGATAATACTTCACAATATGTGAAGTAGTCAAGGGCGACCGCGCGCCACAAACTGAGGCTGCTCGGGTAAAAGCGATAGTTGTGACGGGGGGAAAAAGAAATCTGGTGCCGGGGGCCAGAATCGAACTGGCTACGCCCGCCTTTTCAGGGCGGCGCTCTACCAATGAGCTACCCCGGCATATTCGAACTTTTCAATTTTAGAGACGATAGCCAGTGGTGTCAATTCGGCTTGCGTGCAAAGCTCGCCACCGTGTGCGTCATCACGCCGGCAAATAGCCCAATCAACCCGAAATAGCTTCGCCAACCGCGCCCCGCCATGCCAAGCGCGGGCTCCGCAATAAACGCCAGAAGCAATGACACTGGCGAGAGAAGAATCAACAGGGAACCGATCTGTTGCACCACCCGCCGGCACCCCGGCGGATACAGTTTCAGATAGAGCCCCAGGACTAAATTTACAAGCGCGCCTCCCAGCAGGTAAATGTGCCGCGATACATACATCATGCGCACTTCCGCCGAGAGAGTGTGAATGTTAGGCGAGTGGTGCGCCATAACCTGCCCGGTAATCACAAAAGCGATTACTCCGAACACTCCCATAGTGAGGTGAATGCGCCGCACGGCAATTGAATAGTTCCTGTCTGGGAGATGCTAGCAGCGTTAAGACCGCAGAGAAAGAACGCCACCACGATTGCCTAAATTCGTTTCCGTCTACTAAGAACTGACACTGACTGCTGACAACTCTTTCCTAATGCCCGGAATCGTCGAATTCCTTCATCCAGCTGCGATTCTTCAAAACTTCACGCGGCTTTGTTCCGTCTGGCGGCCCGACAATGCCGTCCTTCTCCATAAGGTCGATCAGCCGCGCGGCGCGCCCATAGCCAATTCGCAAGCGGCGTTGCAATGTGGAAGTGGACGCGCGCCCCGCATCGCAGACTACCCGAATCGCGTCCTGGTAGAGATCGTCGTCAACATCCTCGCCGCCCTCGGCCTCGTCGTCCGCCGTACCTTCGGTCTTGCCATCCTCATCCTTCGGTGCCGCGAGCAACTCCTCCTGGTACTTCGCCTGCGCCTGCTCACGCCAGAAATCGCACACCGACGTGATCTCATCTTCACTGACCAGCGGTCCGTGAATGCGATGCAGCCTCGCCGAGCCCGCTGGTAAATACAGCATGTCGCCTTTTCCAAGCAGCGATTCCGACCCATTCGAATCGAGAATCGTTCGTGAGTCCACTTTGCTGGCCACCCGGAATGATATGCGGGCAGGGAAGTTCGCTTTGATCAGGCCCGTAATCACGTCCACAGATGGCCGCTGCGTCGCCAAAATCAAGTGAATCCCCACCGCGCGCGCCATCTGCGCCAGCCGAGTGATCGATTCTTCGACGTTGTTAGTGTCCACCATCATCAAGTCGGCCAACTCGTCGATCACAATGATCAAGTAGGGAAGCGGCTTGTGCTCGGTCTCCTCTAGATTGTCGAAGAGCGAGAGCGATTGCTCCTTTCTAAACGTGCGATTGTACTGGTCGATGTTTCGGACGCCGCGCTGCGCCAGCAATTTCAAGCGGTTTTCCATTTCGCGTGTCGCGTTTCGCAGCACGTTCGAAGCAATCTTAGGGTCAGTCACCACCGGCGCAATCAAGTGCGGAATGTTCTCGTAGAGGTTGAGTTCCAGCCGCTTCGGGTCCACCAGCACCATCTTCACATCATCAGGACTCGCCTTGTAGAGAATCGACATCATCAGCGAATTGATGAACACGCTCTTTCCCGTGCCCGTCGAACCCGCGATCAAAAGGTGCGGCATAGCCGCCAGATCGGTGATTCGAATCCTCCCATGCAAATCGCGCCCCATCGCCAGCGTCAGCTTGCTCGGCGAATTGACAAACTCCGGCGCTTCGATGATTTCTCGCAGCGCAATCGTTTGCCGCTTGTCGTTCGGAACTTCGATGCCAATGGTTGATTTTCCCGGGATGCGTTCGATCAGGATTGATTCGGCCTGCAGCGCCAAACACAAATCTTCCGTAAGCCCGATAATCCGGCTGTACTTGATCCCCGCATCCGGCTTGAATTCAAATGTCGTAACCACCGGCCCGGGATTGATTTGCGTCACGCGCCCTTGGATGTCAAATTCAAGGCACTTCGCTTCAATCGCCCGCGCCCGGAACTTCAACTCGTCTTCATCAAGCTTTTGCCCACGCTCCCCCTCGCGCAGTAGGGAAGGGGAAGGCAGCCTGTAATTCGGGTTGCCCTTCGCGATTTTTGGCTCCCCGCTTTTCTTAGCCGTCTTCTCTGTGTCGCGATTGAAGACGAACAGCGGAGCTTTGTGGGGCGTCTCCTTCTTCTCTTTCTCGTCCTCTTCTTCGATTTCGGTCTTGCCCTTGAAAATATCACTCTCGTCCGCCATGCGAATCGTCTTCGCCGGCTCATTCAGCAATTCAGCTTTCCCAATCAATTGCGGCGGAACAGGTTTTCTTCCCGATAGCCGCGACTCCTCAACGCGGCGTCGCATGCGCTGTTGCTCGCGCTCCTCACGCCACGCCTGCCAGCGCGCCTGCGCTTTCTGTAAAATTCCAAGCTTTTCTACTTTTCCAATCGGTCCATTCGGCCCGCTAGCCCACGCATGCGCACCGGAAAACGAAAACCGCGTGGTCATAAACAACGCCGTAACCAGCAGCGCCACGCCTACCAGGTTCGCGCCCCACAAATTGAACCCCGTGCGCAGTCCGCCAGAAATCAGTGTCCCCAGCAACCCGCCAGGCGGAATCGCGCCACGCACATCCCACACATGCCACAACGCAAGCAAAGTCGGCAGCGAAAGCAGCAGCAGCCCAAACCCGGCAACTGTGGCGACTTGCGAATCGATCGCCCGGCTGCGGAACCATCGCCAGCCCAGTACCAGAATCGCAGCCGGCAGAAGAAACGCCGCAAACCCGAAAATCTGGAAAAGCAGATCCGCGCCGTAAGCCCCGGCAGGCCCAATCCAATTTCGCGCCGGGCCGCCATCTGACGGCGAAGCGCTCACGTTAAACGAGGCATCTTTAGGGGAATACGAAAGCAACGCCAGCGCGATCAGCACCGCCAGCGTCACACACAAAAACCCAATCAATTCGTTGAACCGCTTATTTCCAGTCGGAGTCAGTACGCGCAAGAGGCTCTCCTCAGTTTTTTGGGGAAGGCTGAGTGTCGCGGCGGTGTGCTGGCGCTATCGCACTCCCGCTTGGAGGAACTCCCGAACACACTGAATATAGCAAACTCCCCCTCGCCAACGCCAAAAACTTTCTGCGCCCGTGTTTCCAGAAGTCCTCAGTGCAGCAATCCGGAAGCCCATGCCAAAACCAACGCGCCCACAATAACCCGGTACAACGCGAATGGCGCAAATCCATGCTTTCTCACCCACGCCAGGAACCACGCCACCGCACCGTACGCCACGATGAACGACACCACGAACCCAATCGCCAGCACCACCCACCCATGCAGGTCAATATGCGTAACTCCAATCGCATTCTCGCCCTTGCCGCGCAAAGACTTCAGCAAGTCGTACCCCGTCGCCACCACCATCGTCGGGATCGACAGAAAAAACGAAAACTCCAGTGCCGACGCCCGCGACATCCCTGCAATTTGCCCCGAAGCAATTGTGGACATCGACCGCGACGTCCCCGGAAACACTGCCGACAAAATCTGGCACGCGCCAATCCAAATTGCTTGCCCCAGACTCATATCCTCCATATGCCAGGTGTGGATGCGAGTCCCAGAGGCCCCCATTCCGGCTGCCTCCGACTTTGCATTCATCTCGTCCACAATCCACATCACAATTCCGCCAATCAGCAGCGAGCTCCCCATAATGTATAGGCTTTCGAGATGCTTCCCGATCACTTTCGTCAACAAAAATGCCGGCAGCGCCGTCACCACAAACGCCACGCTCACCAAACCCAGCGGATGCGTCAAAATCGTGCGGTCGCCTCGCTCGCCCTTCGGAAACGTGGACAAGAATTTCGCAATGCGCTCACGAAAGTACACCGGCAAGCAGAGGATCGCCCCCAGTTGAATCACGATCGTGTACATCTTCCAATAGCCGTTCGCCAGATCCATACTCGGCGCCAATCCAGAGCTGTGAAACAACGCTTCACTGATGCGCAAATGCGCTGTCGAACTCACCGGCAAAAACTCCGTCAACCCTTCCACGATCCCCAGCAGCACAGACAACAAATAATCGCTCAAACTGTCTCTCCTTGATACTTTGCGATTTTCCGCGCGCCCGGCAGGATTTTTCGCATTTCGTACGCGTCAACCCGCTGCAAATAATACCGTTTCAGCGTCGCTTCGATACGATAGCCATGCCGCTGCCAGAACGCAACGCCCGCTTCATTGTCGGTTGCCGTTTCCAGCAAAATCGTTCGAACGCCGCGCAGCGCCAGGTTTTTCTCGCTCTCCGCCAGCAGCGCCGACCCCGTTCCCCGCCGCCGGTGCGTTTCCGCCACATCCAGCGTGATCACGTGCGCCAGCGGCGGATTTTCCTCTGTCAAAATAAATCCCACAATCTTCCCGTCATCCTCCGCCACCGTTCCGTCCGCTGACGGCAGCTTCAAAAAATACCGCAACATGGTCTTTGAATACGCGATCCCCGGTGGAAAGCACGTTTGGTCCAGCCGCAAGAGGGCAACAAAGTCCCGCTGTTCCTGGGCGCGCAGCGTCACCGGCATGGCGCGATTGTAGGCCGAACTCTCCCCCCTGAACAGCGCCAGCCGCTCCAACAGCCAATCCTCCAAAAAAACAGGGGCACGAGAAATCGTGCCCCCGGTCGGTATGCCGAATTGTTCTGCGTCGTCTAAAGTTTGACGGTTACGGTCTTCACTTCCGTGTAGTTCGCCAGTCCGTATTCGCCAAGTTCGCGCCCGATTCCGGACTGTTTGAATCCGCCGAACGGCGCGCCCGCGTCGAACACGTCAAAGCAATTCACCCACACCGTGCCCGCTCGTACACTGTCCGCAATCGCATGCGCCTTGGTAATGTCCTTGGTCCACACGGCCGCCGCCAAGCCATACAGCGACTTGTTCGCCCGCTCGACCACTTCATTCAAGTCCTTGAACTTCAGAATGGACATCACCGGCCCGAAGATCTCTTCCTTCGCGATCGTCATGTTGTCCTGCACATCGGAGAAGATGGTCGGCTCAATAAAATATCCCTTATCGCCAACCCGGTTGCCCCCGGTAGCCAGCGTCGCCTTCTCTCGCTTGCCGGAGTCGATGTAACTCATCACTTTGTTGAATTGATCTTGGTCGACCTGCGGCCCTTGCTCCGTCTTCTTGTCAAACGGGCTGCCGACAGTCCGCTTCTTCGCCCGCGCCACGCTGCGCTCCACGAATTCGTCATACGCCTTCTCTTCGACGAACAGCCGCGACCCCGCGCAGCAGCACTGCCCCTGGTTAAAGAACAGTGCGTGGTGCGAACCCTCAATCGCCTCATCCATGTCTGCATCCGCAAACACGATGTTCGGGCTCTTCCCGCCAAGCTCCAGCGTCACCCGCTTCAGGTTTGTTTCCGCGGCCGCCTTCATGATCAAATGACCCACTTCCGTTGATCCTGTGAACGCCACCTTGTCCACGTCCATGTGCCGCGCCAGAGCCGCGCCCGCCGTCGGTCCGTACCCGGGCAGCAAGTTCACCACACCCTCAGGAAATCCCGCCTCAAGCATCAGTTCGCCAACGCGCAGCGCCGTCAGCGGGGTCTGCTCCGCCGGCTTCATCACCACCGTGCAACCCGCCGCCAGCGCCGGCCCCAGCTTCCACGCCTGCATCAGCAGCGGGAAATTCCACGGAATAATCTGCCCCACCACTCCCACCGGCTCGTGCTTGGTGTAGCAGAAATAATTGCCATTCACCGGAATCGTCTTCCCCTGATTCTTGTCCGCCCACCCCGCATAATATCGGTAGCAAGCGATCGTCAGCGGCAGATCCGCCGCTCGTGCCACATGCGCCGGCTTCCCATTGTCCAGCGCTTCCAGTTGCGCCAGCTCATCTGCATGCTTCTCGATCAGGTCCGCCAGCTTGTTCATCAGGATGCCGCGCTGCGAAGCGCTCATCTTCCTCCACGCGCCCTTCTCGAATGCCGCCCGCGCCGCCGTCACCGCCTTGTCCACGTCCGCCGCGTCCGCCTCCGCCACTTGCGTAATCACCTCGCCCGTGGACGGATTGATCGTCGAAAAAGTTTTTCCCGAAACGCTGTCCACCCACTTCCCATTAATCAGTAATTTTGTAGGTCCAATCTTCACATTCGGTTGCATCGTCGCAATTGCCGTAGCCATTTTGCATTCCTCCTTAGATGGTGCTCGTGCCAGAAGGTAGGTGCGGAGCAAGACCCCTCAGGCTCCGCCAGGCGCGAGCATGCTGCGACCCGAAGCCTATACCCGCGGACAGCCTGAGGCAAGCAGGTAGCATTTGTGGCGGCGGGCTTCAGCCTCCCATCTTGTCGGCTCGCCCTGCTCTCGATTCTGTAGGGGCGAGTTTATCTCGCCATCTGGGGCTCCACTCTACCTTCGGACAGGGCACTAAGGGAAACACCTGACACGAAATCAGGGTAAACACCAGATTCCGCTGACCGGCGCATTGATGCAGGATGCTCACACATTCAGGACAACGGGTTGCCTCCGTGTCCAGGTCCCTACCCCAGATACCCCTATCCATTTATCCTGGCGCGGAGGCGGCCTCACCTCAGTCATGTAGTCTTCAGCCCATAGAGTCTTCAGCGATTGTTTATCCTCTCCCAGCCCGCCCTCTTCGCGGAAGTGGCCTTTATGCTAGCAGCGGCGCAGTATTAAATCAGCACCAGGGCGGACAAGAGTCCGCTCTCCCTGAACCTTGCGCATCGCATGCTATCATGATATCATAGGAGACATGGCACAGCTCATTGTTCGGAAGCTTGAGAACGAAGTGAAAGACAAACTGAGTCGGCGAGCGAAGCGGCACGGGCGAAGCGTCGAAGAGGAAGTGCGTGAAATCTTGCGCGATGCCACCAAGCGCGAAGGCAAAACGAGCAGGCTGCTGGGAACGGAAATCGCCCGGCTCTTCCGTCGCGGCGGGCTTAAGCCAGGCGAGGAAATTCGCGAGCTGCGACAGATCGAGATCCAACCAGCGGATTTCGAAGAATGATCGTTCTCGATACAAACGTCATCTCCGCCCTGATGCGCAAGGAGCCGGAAAAGCCCGTTGTGAGCTGGCTGGACGCGCAGCCTTCGGCATCCGTTTGGATCACCGCTATCACGGTCATGGAAATTCGCTTTGGCTTGCAGACCATGCCGAAGGGCCGGCGCCAGGATGCATTGCTCAGGTTGTTCGAGCTGCTGCTCAAAAACATGATTGAAGGGCGCATCGCTTCCTTTGACGCTGACGCCGGAATTCATGCCGCGGAGTTGATGGCACAGCGAAAGCGCGCAGGCCGGCCGGCGGAGGTGCGCGACACCATGATCGCCGGGATTGTTCTGGCAAACCGTGCGACGCTGGCGACGCGGAACACACAACATTTCAAGGATTTGCCACTCACCGTGATTAACCCCTGGGAGATTTAGGAACAGGGCGGGCCGATCTCTATCTTCTCGACTGCGCCAAGAAGCGCAAGAAACTCACCATGAAGCGGGTGGCGTAAGGGATTTCGTTTATGCCACGCGCGTTTCTCCAGGTGCTGGGTTGGATGCTAGTCCTTAGTGGATTATGATTGACGCATTATGAAATGTCCTCACTGCCTGACCGCATTCCACGACAAGTGGGTTACCTTTCCTATTCAAACTGATGAAGATGGCAACTGGATGTTGTCGCACGCAATGTGTCCTCAGTGTAAGAGGCTGATTATTCGATTATTGAACGGTGCTGGCGTCGCAGACCCCAGGAGCGGCGCACTGCTCAACCTTGTGAAAGTGCACAAAGTGCTACTCGTTCATCCTAAGGGGGCAGCACGTTCCCTCTGCCCGAAAGAGGTTCCCAACCAAATCGCAGAGGATTATAAGGAAGCATGTCTTGTGCTCCCTGATAGTTCGAAAGCCTCAGCCGCATTGAGTCGCTGATGCTTGCAGAACGTTTTGAGAGAAGCCGCGAAGGTGAAGCAGGGTGATCTGTACGATGAAATTGAGCAAGTGTTGAATAGCGGCAAGCTACCGTCGCCGCTTGCAGAAGGACTCGACGCCGTACGCGCTATAGGCAATTTCGGCGCCCATCCCATCAAGAGTAAACACACTGGAGAAGTGAAAATGCAGGAAGCTGGAAAGAAACCCATCAGATGAACCATCGCTCGCCGACCTATGTCCTAGAGGCTTCCATTTAAATGGCATTCGCTATTCCGCAATATACTCGGGAAGAAATAAATCATGCCGGAGACTGCTTAATTGCGGACGAGAAAGTCATTTGGATTGCCAGCCACGATCATATGTTAGCAATTATCAATAACTGGCGTTCTTCCCATGCCTTTCCCCTCCAAAGTTTCAAAATGACATTACTGGTCAGGGCAAAAAACGTAGATAAAAAAGCTATCGTTGCTCAACGCCTAAAGCGTTTGCCGTCTATCGAACTAAAATTGCGCCGTTTCAAAGAAATGCGCTTGTCGCAAATGCAGGATCTCGGTGGCTGTCGGGCGGTCGTTGCGAACATTCGGCGGCTCAGGTCACTAATGAAGTTGTATGAACAGGGTAGATCCAAGAATCCAACAAAAAGACACGAGTTCGTTCACGACAAAGACTATATTCTTTGTCCAAAGGATGATGGATACCGCGGTTGAAACAGTTTCATTGTTCAGTGGACAAGCGTTAAAGTCGAGTGGAGGCGAAGCTGAATGGCGTCGGTTTTTCGCCCTAATGAGTAGCGCTATCGCTCTCAGGGAGAAGCAGCCGCTTGTTCCCGGTACTCCGACAGAAAAAGCAAAGCTCATTGAGGAATTGCGCAGGCTCACTCGTAAATTGAATGTGCAAAAGGCGCTTCGAGGATGGACGTACGCACTTAAACGCCTTCCTGCCAAGAACGTTACTAACGCAGTTGCCTTTTTGGTTGTGCTTGACTTGAAAGCTTGGACCCTAAACACTACCGGTTTTAAGAAAGAAGAATTAGGAAAAGCCTCTGAGTCATATTTGGCCGTTGAGAAAGCGGCTAATCCCGATGTCCATGCTGTTTTAGTTTCTTTGGAGTCGGCGCACGCGATGCGGAGCGCATACCCCAATTACTATCTAGATGCGACTACTTTTATCAACGCGCTAGAATTTGCGATCCGATGAACCATGAACGCGGGTGGGCCATTCTTCGCAAATATGTATTGACAACCCGGTTACGACTCTGCTATATTACTCCCGTAAAGTAGTGCGCCTCGCCTTCCGCGAGACCCCCCTTACAACTCAAGTCTTTCATTTCAGGAGACTTCCATGTCCACGAAACGCTCCGTCGACCGCTTTGCGGTCGCGCTTGAAAAAGATCGCTCTGCGGCCGCACAGGAAGAAGACCGCGCTGCGGTCACACATAAGAAGGACCGTTCCGGTCTGTGTGCTTTCACATTTGCCGATGGCCGCCAGTGCCGCACTCCGCGCCGCTCCGGCCACCTGCATCTCTGCTACTTCCACGCCCAAAAGGAAGCGCAATCCCAAGCCGCAAAACAGGCCGGTGAAGACATATCTTCTTTCTTCTTCGGCAATTACCTCTCCGCGTGCGACCTCAGCGCCGCCCTCGGCCGGGTCTTCTCCGCTGTCGCCCAGGGTCACCTAAAGCCCAAAGCCGCCACCGCCCTTGCCTACCTCGGCCAGACCCTGAACCAATCCGTCAAGATTGCCCAGGACGAATACGCCAACGTTTTTGGAGGAGATGTCTGGCGCAGAAGGGTGGCCTCCTGCCTCGAACCGCCGCCACCTGCTCCCAAGCCCGCTTCCCGTCCGGCCCAACCCGCGCAACAGGCATCCTCTCCTTCACCTCACCCGGACTCCAAATCCGGCAACTCCGAGTCCTCTTCCTAGAGGGCAGTCATTCGTCTGGCCCCGGCTAACTGGAGCATGCTTGCGTACTGGCAGGTCCTTCGCGTCTGGCGTTCACCCCGTCTCCGGTCGGGCCGAGCTAGACGGAGCCGACTGCTTTACCTTTGAGGAATTTAGTGTCGGCAGCCAGGCCGAAGGCTTCCAGGATGTTGGCTTGCACTTGCTTTGAGAGGGCGTTGATCTCGTTGACACCGAAGTCTTGGGGGCTAATCAGATACCTAAGCTGCTTCTCGCCCGCGGGAGTCTCGATAATCCGCAGAACCGTGTCCGCGACTTCCTGAGCGTTGCCGGCCGTGGAGGAAAGTGCGGCCTGGACTTTCGCAGGGATCTCCTTGACAGCGCCATATGTATCGGTGCGGGCCTCGTCGGCAGCCGTCACTACACTGCCGAAAATAGGAGTCTCATATTGGCCGGGTTCGACGATCACGGACTCAATTCCTTGCGCGGCAAGTTCGTAGCTGTACGACTCGGCTAAGGCCTCGAGTGCAAATTTGCTGGCGCAATAGAAACCCATGGAAGGGGCAAGGATGCGGCCGGCGGCGCTGCTGATATGGATAAGCACACCGCTGCGTTGACGCCGCATGTGCGGAAGCACGGCGCGATTTACACGAACCACTCCGAGAAAATTGGTGTCCATGAGACGTTGCGCCTGTTCGGTGGTGACAGCTTCCGCCAGCCCGGAGACGACGTAGCCGGCGTTGTTGATGGCGACATCGATGCGACCGGCTCTGGCGATGGCGGCATCCACAGCCCGCCCGACCGAGGCGTCGTCGGTTACATCCAGTTCAAGGACGTGTATTGGCAGTGAATCCTTTTCCGCGAGCGCACGGATTTCAGAGGCATTCTTGGCATTACGGCCTCCAGGGTCCCGCATCGTCGCGAAAACGGTGTGCCCTTTACGCGCCAGGGTCTCGGTGAACAGTCTGCCGAAGCCGGTGCTGGAGCCGGTGATGAGAATCGCTTGCTTGGAATTCATGAATATCCCTCCTCGTGACCCTACTGTGAACCAGTTTGACGCCGGAAGTAAAACGATTGGTTACAAAAAAATGGCCCCTGGTAACCTCTGCAGAATCAACACTTGCAAAAGTGTATCAAAACAAACAACTTGACCCTTTAGAATCAACACTTGATGAAAAAGGGGGGGATGGGGGGCCCAGAAATCTGGCGTTCCTCACTCCGACAAAGTGATCTTGCGCTCTGCTGATGAAGTGGATTGCGCCGCTTCTCCTGGCCGCGTCACGTACACCGCCAGCAGCAGACTCGCCCCCAAAAGTAGCGCTGCCAGATAGTACGGCGCTCCGGACAAGTGAAGCCCGTACCGCGGCGAAATGGCAATCGCGAAAACTTGCGTAAAAAGAACCGGGCCCGCCATCCCCGTAATCGCGCGAAGGGAATTAATAGCTCCTTGCAGCTTGCCTTGTGAAGATGGATCCACATGCCGCGCCATCAGCGACTGCATGGCGGGCGCCGCGATGCCCCACAGCGCAATGAAGGGAATCACGGCTAGGATCATCCATCCACGCGACACGAGAGCAAAGCCCGCGAAGCCAATCGTGCCGAAAAGCAATCCCGAAAGGAGGCTGCCGCGTTCCCCGAATCGCTTCACGAACGGGCCAACGAGTACGCCCGAAACAACTGCGGCGCATACACCGACCACGGCAAGGGAAAGCCCAACGTCGCGCCGGCTCCACGCGTAGCGATATTCCGTGTAAAGCGCCCACATCGACGGAAGCGAGTTATGAGCGAGGTAGTAGAGCGTAGTGACGACGGAAAGTCCTGCCAGTTCCGTATGCGAGCTCAGCAGCCGGAGCGATCCCAGCGGATTCGCCATGTGCCACGCGGATTTGGCGCGGCGTTCCGGCGGCAGCGATTCCGGTAGCACGAAATAACCGTAGAGGGCGTTGCCAAAACTCAACGCTGCCGCGGCCCAAAACGGAAAGCGCAAATTCATGTTCCCGAGCCAGCCGCCCACCGCAGGCCCAATCACGAACCCCAATCCAAAAGCCGCGCTGACTAGGCCGAAGGGCTTGGCGCGTTCCTCCGGCTTGGTCACATCGGTGACGTAGGCAAAAGCCGTTGACACATTGGAAGTGGTGACGCCGGAAATGATGCGGCCCATCAGCAGCCATCGCAGCGACGGAGCCACCGCCATGAAAACGTAGTCGATGCTCAATCCGAAACATGAAATCAACATGACCGGACGCCGGCCAAAGCGATCCGACCACGCCCCCAGGACGGGCGAAAAAATGAACTGCATCGTGGCCCATGCAAATCCGAAATAGCCGGTGACGCTCGAAGCACGGGCAAAGTCTCCGCCCTCGAATTGCCGGATGAGGTCCGGAAGGACCGGCGCGATAATCCCGAACGCCACCATATCAAACGCCACCATAACCAGAATGAAGACAAAAGCGGCCCTTCCAACGGTCGGCGTGGGAGTAGTGGTGGGTTCAGCCATCAGCAGCGCAGCCTGTTAGACCTCGAGAATCACGGGAAGAATCAGCGGCCGCTTGGAAGTTTGCTTGTTGATGTAGCGCTTCAGGTCCACGCGAATTTTTTCTTTAATAACGCCCCAGTCGGATTTTTCTTCCGCGTTTGATTCTTCTACCGTCTTCATAATCACCAGCCGCGCGCCAACAATCAGTTCTTGGCCATTGTCGCTCATCAATCCGCGCGTCACGATTTCCGGATGCGATTCCATTTTTCCGGTGTGCTTGTCGATCGCGATGATCGGCACGACGATGCCGTCTTCGGAAAGATGCTTGCGGTCGCGAATCACCACGTCTTCAATCTCTTCAAGCGAACCGGAATCCACGCAAACACGTCCCGCCGTCACCGGCTCCAGCCGCCGGACCCCATCCTCCGTAAACTCAATCGGCCGCCCGTCTTCTAAAAGCAAAATTTCGTTCGATACGCATCCCAATTGATGCGCCAGCGCCGCGTGCCGGAACAAGTGCCGGTACTCGCCGTGCACCGGAATAAAATATTTCGGCTTTACCAGTTGCAGCAAAAGTTTTTGCTCTTCCTGGCTGCCGTGCCCGGAAACGTGAATGGTTCCCGCCGAATTGTCGTAATACACCAGCGCCCGCCGCCGGAACATGTGATCCAGCATCCGGAAAATGGATTTTTCATTTCCCGGAATAATGCGCGCCGAGAGAATCACGCTGTCGTTTTCATCCACCGAAACGAATCGGTGATTGTCCACCGCGATCCGCGAAAGCGAAGACATCGGCTCCGCCTGGCTTCCGCTCGCCAGGATAACAATGCGCTTGGGATCAAATCCGCGAATGTCCTGCGGCCGCACCACCATCCCATCGGGAATGCGCAGCAATTCCAGCGAATGCGCAATCTCCACGTTGTCCACCATGCTGCGCCCGACGAACGCCACCTTGCGGCCCACCCGCGAAGCAATGTCAATCACCTGCTGAATGCGATGAATCGATGAAGCGAAGCACGACAAAATCACGCGCCGCGGCGCTGACCGGCACAACTCTTCAATCCTCGGTACGATGGCCCGCTCCGACGGTGTGAATCCCGGGCGCTCCACGTTCGTCGAATCGCTGAACAGCGCGAGCACACCCTCCGCTCCATACTTCGCGAACGAGTGCAAATCGAATGGTGCGCCACCCACGGGAGTTTGATCGATCTTGAAATCCCCAGTGTGGATCACCACGCCGAGCGGCGTTCGAATCGCCAGCGCCACGCAATCCACCGTGCTGTGCGTCACCGAAATAAACTCCACTTCAAACGGCCCAATCTCCACCAGCCGCCCGGGAATCACTTCGCGCAACGTCGTCGAATCCAGCAGCCCCGCTTCATCCAGCCGCTTTTTCACCAGCGCCAGCGTGAACCGCGTTCCGTACACCGGAACATTTAAATCTTTCAGGATGTAAGGCAGCGCGCCGATGTGGTCTTCATGCCCGTGCGTCAGCACAATGGCGCGAACATGCGCGCGATTCTGTTTCAAATAAGTTATGTCGGGAATGACCAGGTCCACGCCAAGGAGTTCCGATTCCGGGAACATCATGCCGGCGTCGATGACGATGATGTCGTCACCGAGCCGCAGCGCCATCATGTTCATGCCAAATTCGCCGAGGCCACCCAGGGGAATTGCAATGAGGGATTGCGAACTCTTGCTCAATGACGCGTCAACTCCGGGACGCAAACGAGAATCGTATCACAGGACGATAGCCAGCTACGTCCCGAGCACACCGATGCATCAGGTTGCGGAATGCGAATGGCTCAGCGGTCCGAACTGAAAAGATGCGCAATGGAAACGAGAATTACGGCGCCAAGCGTGGCGGCCGCGAGCGAATAGAGAAATCCGCCGCCGAAAATTCCCAGCTTAATGAAAAGCCATCCGCCGATGTACGACCCGATCAATCCCAGAATAATATCCGTGATGCAGCCGTAGCCGCGGCCGCGCGCCAGTTTTCCCGCCAGCCACCCGGCCACCAGGCCAAGGAGCAGCCACGAAACCAGGCTGTGCGTTTGGAACCACACCTGAACAGTCCGTTGCGTAATGACTTGTGCGGCGAGCATGAAGCCTCCTGAAAGTGCACCGATTGTATCTGAACCGGCGCGCAAGGCAATGAATCATCTGGACTGAGGAGAGGTTCTCTCAGCGTGGCGCTTCGATTCGCTGCGCTCGCCCAGGACTCGTCCCGCAAAAACATACAGGATGCAAAGGGCGCACATCCGTTATCGGATGCCCGGTTGCTGCTGGGTCATGCAGTGCAGCGTGCCGAGGCCGAGGACAAGGTCGCGGCAGGCGATGCCGACGACTTCACGGTCGGGGAAGAGGCGCGCGAGAGTATTTAGCGCGACGCGATCGTTCGAATCGTTGAAGGTTGGCACGATCACGATTTTGTTGGCGATGTAAAAATTGGCGTAACTCGCGGGAAGGCGCTGGCCGTCGAAATAAACGGGCTTCGGCATCGGCAATGTTTCAACGCGAAGCGGCCGGCCATCTTGATCCTTCATCGTTTTCAGCAACGCTAGATTTTCTTGCAGCGGGGCATAGTTCGCGTCGTTCGAATCGTCCTCCACGATAGTGACGACGGTTGAAGGGTTCACGAAGCGCGTCAAGTCGTCCACGTGGCCGTGCGTGTCGTCGCCGGCGATTGCGTTTTTCAGCCACAGAACATTTGTCACGCTAAAATAATCGCGAAAGACTTGTGCGTAATCGTCTTTGGTAAATCCCGGATTTCTTTCCTGCACTTTGCTCAGCAAGCATTCTTCCGTGGTGAGCAGCGTGCCGCGGCCGTTGACATCGATGCTGCCGCCTTCGAGGACGACGCGGCGGCCTTTGTGTTCCGGCTGCCAGACGCGACGCTTCAACTTTTGGTTGGCTTTAGTGACGACGGCGGCGTCTTTCTTGTGATTTGGATATTTGGCCCAGCCGTTGAAGACGAAATGGTTGTAGGCGACTTCATCGGATTCGTTTCGAACGCAGATGGGTCCGGAGTCGCGCATCCAGCCGCGATCCGTGGGCACGCGGAAGAAATCGACGGCATCGAGATTCGCGCCGGACTTTTTCAGGATGGATCGAACTCGCGATTCGGCGGCGCGGTTTTCGACGAGGAGATAGACGCGCTCGACTTGCGACAAATAGCGAACGATTTCGGCGAAAGCCCAGGGAATGGGCGTAAATTTTCCGGGCCAATCGGTTAACTCATGCGGCCAGCCGAGCCAGGTGGCTTCGTGGGGTTCCCATTCCGCGGGCATGCGGTAGCCGAGGGCGTGCAGCGTTTTAGTTTGAGTGAGCGTCTTCATTGGGAAAAAGAATTTAACACAGAGGTCACGGAGGACACAGAGTGCACAGAGAAGACCGTACTATTTGTCGCCGAGCCAGCGGTTGAGGATGGGATGGTAGGCGTCGATGCGGCGATCGCGCAGAAAGGGCCAATTACGGCGGGTTTCTTCGCTCTTTGCGGGGTCGCATTCGACGACGAGGATTTCTTCTTTGTCGTTCGAAGCTTCGGAAATGATCTGGCCGAAGGGATCGGCGACGAAAGAGTTGCCCCAGAATTCCAGGCCAGCATCGCCGTTTTCCGGTTTGCCTTCGAAGCCGACGCGATTGATGACGGCAGCGTACACGCCATTCGCGATGGCGTGGCCACGCTGAATGGTTTTCCATGCGTCGAGCTGGGCAGCGCCGAATTGCGCTTTTTCGTGCGGGTGCCAGCCGATGCTGGTGGGGTAGAAAATCACATTTGCGCCGCCGAGAGCGGTGAGGCGAGAGCCTTCGGGATACCACTGGTCCCAGCAGATTTGCACGCCGACGCGGGCGTACCTGGTGTCAAAATTCGGAAAGCCAAGGTCGCCGGGAGTGAAATAAAACTTTTCGTAGTAGAGCGGATCGTCGGGAATGTGCATCTTGCGGTATTTGCCGAGGAAAGACCCGTCGGCATCCAGCACGGCGCAGGAATTGTGATAAACGCCGGGGGCGCGGCGTTCGAAAAGGGAAACAACCAGGGCGACTTTTTTCTCTTTGGCGATTTGAGCGAGCTTTTCCGTCGTTGGACCGGGGACGGCTTCGGCGAGATTGAAGAGTTCGGCATCTTCGGCGCGGCAAAAGTATTCGCCGTGAAACAATTCGTGGAGCGAAATGATTTGCGCGCCACGCGCGGCGGCTTCGCGGATCTTTTCGACCGCTTTCGCGAGATTCTCTTCCGCGTTCTTCGTGCACTTCATCTGCACGAGTCCGATGGTAAATTTGTCAGCCATGAAATTTAGTTTAGCATGAGCAGGAAAGAAAATATTTGCGCGCGTTTTGTAGTATCTTTTGCGCGGTGTTTATAATATCAATCAGCGTCATGAATGCGCGTTTCGCGCTTGCAACCAAACTTTAGCGGTAATTCCGGATTTATTTTCGTCGAGGAGAAGCGATGGCGAAGCAGCGAGAGAAAACCGTGACCGGGAGAGTGCTGCACGATCCGGTGAAAGACAAGCTCCGGCCGATGTTTCCTCTGGATTTGTCCAAATGCCGCACCGTCGACGAACTGGTCCGCGCCATGGGAGATACGGCGTTCACCGGGCGGCAGATCGGGGACGCAGCGGACGTATTTGAGCAAATGGCCCGCGACAAGGATTGTTTTGTGGTGATGACGCTCTCGGGTGCATTGACAGTTGGCAAGATGGGGCTAGTTTTTTGCGACCTGATTGAGTCGGGCATCGTCAAGGCCATCGTCTCGACCGGCGCGCTCATGGCGCATGGACTGGTGGAAGCCACGGGTTACTCGCATTTCCGCTATAACCCAAATATGGACGACAAAGAACTCTTCCACGCCGGGTACAACCGCGTGTACGACTCGCTCGAGCCGGAAACGAATCTCGATCACGTCGAAGAGGTGATGGACCACATTTTCACGGAATGGAACGCGGAAGACACCGCGTGCAGCTGGAAGATTCACCAGCGCATCGGCGAGTACCTGAACAAAACTGCGCAAGGGCGAGGAATCCTGAAATCCGCCTTCGAGCATAATGTTCCTATTTTTGTTCCCGCCTTCAGTGACTCGGAGCTGGGCATCGATTTTGCGCTGCACAAGATTGCCCGCCAGAGGGATAAGCGGCCGCTACTGCGCTTCGATCCTTTCCTGGATTTCGAGAAGTTTGCCGACACCATGCTAGCCACGAGGCGCATGGGGATTCTGACGATCGGCGGGGGAGTGCCTCGGAATTGGTCGCAGCAGTTTGGGGTATACGCCGAACTGCTGGCACGGCGCGGGTACAAGAAGATTCCGCTGAAGCGGTACAACTATGGGGTGCGCATTTGCCCGGAGCCGGTCCATTGGGGCGGCTTGAGCGGAAGCACTTACACGGAAGCAGTATCCTGGGGAAAGTTTGTGCCGCCGGAGGAAGGCGGGCGTTTCGCGGAAGTTTTTGATGATGCCACGGTTGCGCTGCCTTTGATCGCCAGGGCGGTGCTGGAGCGCATCGGGTATTTCAAATAGCATGCAAAGCATGGGCAGTGGGATTCGCAGATGAGGAATCGGCAGGCGGAGGTCGCAATGCCAACTGCAAAACAAGCAAAAATGCCTCCGTTGTATGACGCGCATCCAAGCTTAGCGATGGTGCAGAAGTGGCTGGCGGAGCTAAAGGAAAAAACGGGGCGTTCCATGGAAGAATGGCTCGCGCTAGTGAAGAAGGAAGGGCCGAAGGACGAGAAGTCTCGGCGCGAATGGCTGAAGACCAAACACAAGATGGGCACCAACAGTGCGTGGTGGATCGCGGAGCGAGCGGAAGGAAAGGGCTGGGAGGAAGATACCCCGGAAGGGTATTTGAAAGCCGCCGTCGCTTATGTCGAAGAGCAGTACGCAGGTCCGAAAGAGAAGCTGCGGACGATTTATGATGAGTTGCTAAGTCTGGGCAAATCGCTTGGCGATGATGTTAAGGCTTGTCCGTGCAAGACGATTGTGCCGCTCTATCGCGAACACGTATTCGCGCAAATCAAGCCAACAACCAATTCGCGGATTGATCTAGGACTCGCGCTTACTCATTACAAGGGCAAAATGCCAAAACGCATCATTGATACAGGTGGGGTAGCGAAAAAGGACCGCATCACGCATCGCATTGAAATTCCAGCAAGGGAACAAATCGATGACGAAGTGAAGAAGTGGCTGAAGACGGCTTATGACCTGAACACTTAGACTTTTCTAGGGTATTTCGAGCCGCGTGCCGGCTCCCGCGTAAAGATAATCATCGCCGAAGGCTTTTTGCAAACGCAGAAATGCCGGTTCGCCGGTGCAGTGGCCGGGGGCGACTTTATCCAGCTTCCACTTATTCTTGAGCGAATCGACGAGGCGGTCGATGTCGGGCACGGATGTCCGGACGAGGTGCAGGCCGCCGAAAACGATGTGCGTGTGCGGGTCTACGGCGCTGGCAGCTTGCAGTATCTCCTCGATGCCGGAGTGCGAGCAGCCATCGACCAGAATCAGGCCGTGCGGTCCTTTGATGGCGAGAGTGAGCTCGGGGAGCTCGAGGGTGCGCGGAATACTGGAAACGGTGTACAGCAGAAAAATGCCTGGAGCGACTTCCGTGAGTTTATCGACGAGGATGAAGTGGCCCGTATCGTAGAGTTTGCCGGAGCGGAGATGTTCGGGATAGGTTCCGTCGAAATAACGCATTTTGGCGGGCAGGGAAGGCTCGGGCCGGTAAAACACTTGAGGAAATTCTGAACCGCCAAAACCGTTGTCGCCATCGGCGGGGACGTACACGGTGACGTCCGGATTGATCTTGAGGAGATACTTCAGGCCGGAGGCGTGATCGGCGTGACGGTGAGAAACGACAGCGAAGTCGATCTTGGTAAGGTCAACGTTGAGGGCCTTGACGTTGTGCTCGAAGATTTCGGGGTTGTTGCCGGTGTCGAAGAGGATGCGCTTGCCGTCATGTTCGACCAGAGCCGAAAAGCCCCAGTCTCTAGTGAGCGCTTTGTTATCGGAAAACGCGTCATACAAAATCGTAACGCGATCCTTGGTTTCAGCATGCCCAGAAATTGTGAGCAAGAGAGAAGCTAGCGTGAGCCGGAAGAATCTGCGAATGGCTTTCATCGAGCGCCTCCACGGAAAGAGTCAGTAAGGGACCTCAGTCGTCTTCGCCGATGAGGATGGCGGCGCCGAGGACGGTGGTCCAGAGGCCGCGCTTGTCGCCGACGGCGGATTGCGTGACATTCATGGTGCGGACGATTTTGTTGGAAATGCGGTAGACCTCTTTTTTTTCGTCGAAGGACAAATCCGGGTCGAATTCCACATTTAAAGTGGTCGCGAGCATTTCGGCAGCGAGCTCTTCGGCATATTCGCCGGCGACTTCTTCGGTTTCACCGAAGGAATGATGCTCGGAGAGATATCCGTACATGGATTTGTCGCTGGGCAACGCAAGTCCGATACTGGCGGCGATGAGGCGGTGCGCTTCCTTGGTGGAATTTTCGCTGATGACGGTGAACGCGACTTGTCCGGGCTTGATGTGCTTCAAACCTTCGCTGCGCGAAATCAATTTGCAGTTGGGGGGAAAGATGGAGGAGACGCGGACGATGTTGCACGCGGCGATGCCTGCGTTTCTGAGGGCGAGCTCAAAGCTCGAAAGCCTTTCACGATGTTTGCCGACGCCTTTGGTGAGGAAGATTTTCTTAGCAACGAACGCCATGGTGCCGGTTTGCCGGGCCTCCGTGAGTAGGGTGGGTTTGAAAAATTTTCCCGCTGTGGAAAAGTAACAAGAAGGTATTGCAGTGTCAATTCAATTCCGACCCTGAGCGTGGGAGAAGCGGAAAATTATGAATGCGCGATGACAACTCCAGTGAGCGTGAAAGCATTATTCGCCCGCGACGTGGCGGAGCATTTTGCTAAGAGGCTTGCACAGCGCCAGGATATTTCCGAGGTCTTCTGCGGTGAAATCGGGCCCAGCGCTATGCGGATTTGCGCCCTTGCGGCTGACTTGAATGACGCCGATGACCTTGCCATCGAGCAAAATCGGCGCGCTGATCATTTTCTGGATGGCTTCGGCGGGTTCGTTGCCGATCTTGATGCCTTCGAAGACAGTGGCATGACGCGCGGCTACAAAATTATTCTCGATTTCGGGCCGGCTGTCGCGTGCGGTGCGCGCGGCGAGGGCCGAATTGCTGGACAGCGGAATAAAACCGACATTTTTCAGGGCTTCCGGGACCAGAAACTGCAGGTGGCGCCAGCGTGTGGAAACCGCCAGGATGGCCACTTCTTCATTTCTGACGCCCAGATTCCTGGCGATTTTTTCCGCTACGGTGGAAAGAGAGATCTGCAGGGCGTCGCCCTCGATCGTGCCGAGAGAATTGGCGATGCGCTCCATCTCCGAGACCAGATTCAGTGTTGTGTGCATAGTCATTATATGAATGTTGCGCCCAGGCCGGGAGAGGTGTGGCCCAGCGAATTCCAACCATCAAACTACTATTTTCCGCCACTGCTGCCGTGGCCGCAAGAAGATTTCGAACTGTTTGTGCCCGCTGAAAGAACAGCTCAACTTGCATCGCCGGAATCATCTGCCTATACTGATTTCGCCGCGGATTCTCAACGCTCCTCGCGAGTCATTCAGCGTGATCCGGCCAGGACTTTCGCGGCGGAGAGGGCATGTCTTCGACGGCAACCGAGCCTGATACGAGTTATCTCCTCAGAAAGCTGCATTCCTTCACGGGCGTACTTCCTGTTGGCGCATTTTTGGCGGAGCATTTCTGGTCTAACAGTTCCGCGCTGGTGAGCGCGGAGAAATACAATACAACCTCGCAAGAGCTGCAGACCATTCCGTTCCGATTGATCGTGGAATGGGGAGCGATTTTTCTTCCTATGCTGTTCCATGGCGGGTACGGGATTTACATCTGGCTGCGCGGCAAATCTAATGTGTCTGCGTATCCATGGGTAGGGAACTGGCTCTATGTGGCGCAGCGGTACACGGGTCTTATCGCGTTTGCGTACATTGGCTGGCATCTTTATACCGAGCGCTGGCTGACGCATGGGCGTTCAACGTACGCGAACGTCGCTGAAGACATGCAGAATCCATGGTACCTGACGTTTTTTGTTGTCGGCGTGCTCGCGTCATCGTTTCATCTGGGTGTGGGGATCTGGAATTTCCTTTGTAAGTGGGGATTGGCGGCTACCGTCAAGGCGCAACAAGCGGCGGGGCGGTTTGGCGCGCTGGTGGGAGTGGCGTTCAGCGTGGTGGGGATCCTGATTATTATTAGCTTCCGGTACGATTGGCATCCGTTCTCGGCTTACCTGCCAAACAAATGAGACAGCCAAAAATCATAGTTGTGGGCGGTGGTCTGGCCGGCCTGATGGCAACAATCCGCGTCGCGGAGGCAGGGATACCGGTGGATCTTTTTTCGATTGTGCCGGTGAAGCGTTCGCATTCGGTTTGCGCGCAGGGCGGCATCAACGCGGCAAAAAATCAAAAAGGCGAAGGCGACACGGTTGATAAGCACTTTGATGACACGATTTATGGCGGAGATTTTCTGGCCAATCAGCCGCTGGTGAAACGGATGTGTGAAGCGGCGCCCGGGATTATCGATCTGCTGGATCGCATGGGCGTGATGTTCAACCGCACGCCAGAAGGATTGCTCGATTACCGGCGATTCGGCGGGACGCTTTACCATCGCACCGCTTTTGCCGGAGCAACTACGGGGCAGCAACTGCTCTATGCGCTGGACGAACAGGTGCGGCGGCATGAGGCTGAAGGCAAGGTCAAGAAATTTGAAGGCGCGACGTTTCTGTCGGCGGTAATCGATGAAGGCGGCGTGTGCCGCGGGATCTGCGCGATGGATCTGCGCACGATGGAAGTGAAAACTTACGCGGCCGATGCGGTGATTTTTGCGACGGGCGGGAACGGCGCAATCTTTGGGCGATCAACGAATTCGGTAGTGTGCACGGGGTCGGCGCAGGCGGCGCTTTTTCAGCAGGGCGTGGATTACGCGAATGGGGAATTCATCCAGGTGCATCCGACGGCGATCCCCGGCGAAGACAAGCTTCGGTTGATGAGCGAATCGGCTCGCGGCGAGGGCGGTCGCGTGTGGGTGCCGCGTAATCCCGGGGAGAAGCGCGCGCCGAGAAACATTCCTGAGGGGGAACGATTTTATTTTCTGGAAGAGTGGTATCCGAAGTATGGCAACCTGGTGCCGCGTGACATTGCCACGAGAGCGATTCACCGCATCGTGTATCAGGAAAGATTGGGCGTTGACGGGCAGCCGGCGGTATACCTGGACGTGACGCATATCCCACGCGAAACGCTGGACCGCAAGCTCGAAGGGATTTTGGAAATTTACGAGAAATTTCTGGGCGTTGATCCGCGTGTTGAGCCGATGAAAGTTTTTCCGGCCATGCATTACACCATGGGCGGAATTTGGGTGAATGGCGAGGATCAGGCCACTAACGTTGCCGGCATTTATGCGGCGGGCGAATGCGAATATCAGTATCACGGGGCGAATCGCCTGGGGGCGAATTCGCTGGTGTCCTGTATTTTTGGCGGAGGAATTGCGGGTCCGGCGGCGGTGAAGTACGCGAAGAATCTGGAAAAGGGCGCGGAGTCCACGCCGTCCGCAGTCTTTGATTCCGAAAGGAAACGGCAAGAAGAAAAGAATCAGAAGCTCATCAGCCGGGACGGTTCAGAGAACCCCATCACGATCTGGCGCGAGCTCGGAGACCTGATTACGGAGCACGTGACCGTCACGCGCATTAACAAGAATTTGGAGATGACTGATGGGAGGATTCAAACGCTGCAGGAACGATACAAGAAGATCAACTTGAGCGACCGCACGAAGTGGTCGAATCAGACGCTGAATTTCGCGCGCGAACTGGAAAACATGATTATTCTGGCGCGGGTTATCACGCTCGGCGCGCTGGCGCGCAATGAATCGCGCGGGGCACATTACAAGCCGGATTTTCCCGAGCGCGACGATGCGAATTGGCTGAAGACCACGCGCGCGAAGTGGGTGAACAACGACGTCAAGTTGACGTACGAGCCGGTGGACATTTCTTTGATCAAGCCGCGTCCGCGACGTTACGACGCGGCGAAGTAGAAGTGGTTGCTCTGGTCTTCGGGCTCTAGGCAGTCGATGGTCGAGGGACTATGGCGGAAACAAAACAGGTCATCGTCAGAGTGAAACGACAAGCGGGGCCGAAAGAGGCGGCGCGCTGGGAGGAATTTTCTCTCAAGTGGCGGCCTTCGATGAATGTAATCATTTGTTTGCGCGACATCGCGGAGAATCCCGTGACGCGCGACGGTAAACAGACCACCCCGGTTTCGTACGATTCGAATTGCCTGGAGGAGATTTGCGGATCGTGCGCGATGCTGATCAATGGGAAAGCGCGGATGGCTTGCTCGGCGCTTGTGGATCAGCTTGAGCAGCCGATTCGAATCGAACCGATGTCGAAATTTCCGCTGGTGCGCGATCTCACGGTGGATCGGCAGTTTATGTTTGAGAGTCTGAAACGCGTGAAGGCATGGATTCCCATCGATGGCACTTACAATCTTGGCGAGGGCCCGCGCGTGGCCCCGGAAATTCAGGAAAAAGGCTACCCGCTTTCGAACTGCATCACTTGTGGGAACTGCCTGGAAGTTTGCCCGCAGGTAAATGAGAATAATCAGTTCGTGGGTGCGGCGATTATCAGCCAGGTGCGACTCTTCAATCTGCACCCGACTGGAGCGATGAACAAGAGTGAACGGCTTAGTGCGCTCATGGGTCCCGGGGGCATCCAGGAATGCGCTAACGCGCAAAACTGTGTGCATGCCTGCCCCAAGGGTATTCCTCTCACCGAGTCCATCGCCGAAGTAAACCGGGACGCGTGGAAACAGGCGCTTCTCGGCTGGCTTGTAGGGTAGACTCTCACCGCAATCCGTAACCTGGGGGAAATCGATGCGTCGTATCCTAGCTTTTTTGTGCGTTAGCTCCTTGTTGTGCGCCGGGTTTCTATCTTCCCGCCGAGCCTCTGCGGACGACATCGCAGAGCGCGCCAAGAGACTTCACTTTTCCTCCATTGTTCTGGACACGCACGACGACACCACGCAGCGGTTTTTCTCAAAGGACTATGATCTTGGCAAGCGCAATCCGGACGGCCACGTGGACATTCCGCGAATGCGCGAAGGCGGGATGAACGCGATTTTCTTCTCGATCTGGATCGACGGGCGCACCATGGGTCCGCCGGCGGTGCAGAAAGCGCTCGACCAGATCGATGCAGTGCATGAAAATGTTCGCAAGTATTCGAAAGACATGGTGTTCTGCCGCACGGCCGCCGAAGTTCGCGAGGCGCACAAGCAGGGCAAGATCGCCGCGCTCATTGGTGTCGAGGGCGGCCACATGATTGGAAATGATATTCGCGTACTGCGGATGTTTGGCGATCTGGGTGTTCGCTACATGACGCTATCGCATTTCTACAACGACGAATGGGCGGATTCCTCCACAGACAAGCCGGTTCATAACGGCCTCACAGACTTTGGAAAGGGCATTGTGCGCGAAATGAACCGGCAGGGAATCATGGTGGACATTTCGCATGTCAGCGACAAAACGTTCTATGACTCGCTGGAAGTCAGCAAGGCGCCGCTGATCGCGTCGCATTCCTCCTGCCGGGCGATCTGCAATCATCCGCGAGATATGTCCGACGACATGATCAAGGCGCTAGCGGCCAAGGACGGAGTGATCCAGATCAACTACGAGAGGAGTTTCATCGATCAGGCGTATAAGGATGCGTACGATAAGGTTTCCGGTGGCGTTGTGGCAGCGATGGAGAAGGTGACGAAGGAGTGCGCGGGCGACGAGGCATGTGTCGGGCGCGAGATTAAGGACCTTGAAACACAAATGGAATCGTCCGGCGCTCTGCCGCGGGTGAGTTGGGAGAAAATCGTCGAACATATCGACCACGCGGCGAAACTTGCGGGCGCGGACCACGTGGGCCTCGGGTCTGACTTTGACGGCGCCACCATGCCTGATGGAATGGAAGATTGCTCCAAGCTTCCGAAAATCACGGAGGCGCTGATGCGCAAAGGATATTCGGAAGAGGATATCCGCAAAATTCTCGGCGGCAACATCCTAAGGGTCATGGAACAAAATGAAAAAGTAAGCAAGGAACTTCTGGCGCAGTAGCGGAACTTCCCCGCAACGTGGAGAACGTGAGAGTTGAAATGTTGCGAACATTGCTCGCGTCAGGGCTTTGCGTTTCAGCCGGAGCCTTTCTAGCGGTGGCTATGACGGCAGACGATATTTCCGCGCGCGCTAAAAAGCTGCATTTCTCGTCCATCGTGGTGGACACGCACGACGACACGACGCAGCGGTTTCTGGACGGGAAGTTTGACCTCGGCACGCGCAGCCCCATAGGCAGCATTGACATCCCACGGATGAGAGAAGGCGGGCTCGGGGCGATTTTCTTTTCGATTTGGATTCCAAGCAAGATCACCGGGCCCGAGGCCGTGCATCGCGCGCTGGTTCAAATCGATGCCGTGCGCGAGCAAGTTCGCAAGCATTCGAATGATTTGGTTCTCGCCACGACCGCGGCCGAAGTTCGTGACGCGCGCAAGCAAGGCAGGATTGCCGCTCTAATGGGAGTGGAGGGCGGGCACATGATCCATTCGAACCTTGGGGTACTGCGCAGCTACGCGGCGCTGGGCGTGCGCTATATGACGCTAACGCACAGCGGGAACGACGAGTGGGCCGATTCTTCCACCGACAAAATGGTGCACAATGGCCTCACGGATTTCGGCAAGGACGTGATCCGCGAAATGAACCGTCTTGGGGTGATGGTGGACATTTCTCACGTCAGCGACAAGACGTTTTATGATGCGCTGGAGACGAGCAAGGCCCCGGTGTTTGCCTCGCACTCGTCCTGCCGCGCCATCTGCGACGCACCCCGCAATATGACGGACCAGATGATGAAGGATCTCGCCGCAAAGGGCGGCGTGATTCAGATCAACTACCACGTAGGGTTTCTCAGCCAGGAATTCCGCGATGCAGAGAAGGCCGATCCGGAGATCAACAGGGCCATCAGCTCGGAAATGATGAAAAGGTGCGGGGAGAATGAAGGCTGCCAGTTGATCGAAGGCGACCGCATCACGCGCGAGTATGTGGAACAGGGGAAACTCCCGCGTGTGGATTTCCGTAAAATCGTCGAACATATTGACCATGCTGTGAAGGTTGCAGGCATCGATCACGTGGGATTGGGTTCAGACTTCGACGGCGCCAACATGCCCTACGGCTTGGAAGACGCCACGAAACTGCCGAAGATCACCGAGGCGCTGTTGCAAAAGGGCTATTCCGAGGGTGACGTAAAGAAAATTCTCGGCGAAAATACCCTTCGGGTCATGTCGGAAGTAGAACGCGTTAGCCACGAACTGAATGGCGGGAAGTAAAGACAACAGGAACGATCGCGGAAACACACAGGGGGATGTTCAAAAATGAGACGTGTAAATTGCTTTGTCGCCGCTTTGGCAATGGGAACGCTTTTCTTGGGTTGTAAGGCGAAAGAGCAGACTGCGGAAGCACCGCCGCCGGAACAACCCAAGGCCGAAGCACCAGCCACACCAAAGGCAGAAACGCCAACTCCCGCTCCGGCGCAACCGGAGGCACCGGCTAGCGCGCCTGCGCCAGCGCCGCGTGCAAGCTATGACCGGGCACTGCTCCGGGCGTCGCTTCTGAAGGATAAAGCCCCGGAGACTTTCCAGGTGAAATTCGCGACCACGCGAGGAGATTTTGTTGTGACGGTGCATCGCGACTGGGCCCCCATCGGCGCCGACCGATTCTACAATCTGGTAAAACACCACTTCTATGACAACGCCAGCTTCTTCCGAGTGGTGCCTGGCTTCGTGGTGCAGTTTGGCATCAGCGCTTATCCGCCGATTTCGGCGGCATGGGAGAAGGCTAACATTCAGGACGAGCCAGTCACGCAGTCCAATAAGCGCGGGTACTTGACGTATGCGAAAACGAGCATGCCCAATACGCGCTCGACGCAAATCTTTATTAATCTGAAGGATAACGCCGGACTCGACAGGCAAGGCTTCTCGCCTTTTGGCGCTGTCAATGCGCAGGGAATGAAAGTGGTCGACATGTTTTACGACCAATATAGCGAAAGCAGCGGTCCTGACCAGGATCAAATTTCCAAGCTGGGTAAGCCCTATCTTGACAAAGGCTGGCCAAAACTGGACTCGATCAAAACCACGACGCTGATGGTTGCGGAAGCCAGGAAGCCCCAATAAAAACTTTACCTTCCATTGATTACTTTTTTGAATGTGATGCATCTAATCTTTGTAGGGCGGTCCCTTTGACAAAGGGGCGGCCGGGAAAGTATCCTCTACTTTGATGATGACCTGTTGCCAGCTGATGTGTTTTCCCTGCACGTGCAACGCTGCGTGTTGCACGACACCCATCTCTGGCCAGAGGAGTTTCCGGACTTAAGCTGTAGACGAATCATAAAGTTCCGAAGCCCACATGCCAGAGCACCTGGTTATGTGGGCTTTTTGTTTTGGAGCGAAGATTTTTCAAAGACAAGAACTTGGGAGCCCAGAATTATGAGTGTGGCAGTGTTAACTGAAGTTGAAGAACGGCACAGCCGCGAAGCCATCGAAGCGGAGATCGTGCGTTTTGAAGAGCGCATTCAACAGCTTCAAAGCGGCGCTATTACGGCGGAACAGTTCCGCCCCTTTCGTCTGAAGCACGGTACGTACGGCCAGCGGCAGCCGGGGTTCCAGATGCTGCGTGTCAAGATTGCCGCGGGAGTGCTGAAGCCGACGCAGCTTCGCGTCCTGGCGGATATTGCCGATGAATACTCGACCGGGCGCGGCCACCTGACCACACGAGAAAACATTCAATTCCATTTCGTGAAACTCGAGAACGTAGGCGCCGCGATGCGGTTGCTCGCCGATGCGGGACTTACCACGCGGGAAGCCTGCGGGAATACGGTGCGCAACGTCACGGCTTGCCCGGTGGCGGGGATTTGTCCCGGCGAGGCATTCGACGTTACTCCGTACGCTTTGGGTGTGTCGCGATATCTTCTGCGCCATCCCGATTTTCATGATTTGCCGCGGAAGTTCAAGATTGCCTTTTCCGGCTGCGAGGACGATGGCGCTTGCGCAGTTGCCGGCATCCACGATGTCGGGCTCATCGCGCAAGTGCGCGGCAGTAACGGCACGGCGCATCGCGGATTTAAGGTGCTGGTCGGCGGTGGGCTGGGAAGCTTGCCTACGGAGGCTGCGGTCCTCGCGGATTTTCTGCCGGAAGAGGAACTCCTCCCCACTATCGAGGCCATTTTGCGGGTTTTCACGGAAACAGGGAACCGCAAGAACAAGTTGATGGCGCGATTGAAGTTCGTTTTGCGGGCAAAAGGAATTGAAGAGTTCCGCCGTCTGGTTGCGGAGAAACGCAAAGTCTCGCAGGCACCGGCGGAAACTTTTACTGTGCCTTCTCCTATCCAGCCGTCACTGGTCACGATCGCGCCGGCGCCTTTGCCTTCCGCAGCGGTAGATACGCAGACCGATCCAGAGTATGACCGATGGGCCGAGCACAATCTGATGTTCCAGCGCCAGTCCGGATACGGCGCGGTGTGGGTCAAGCTTTACGCAGGTACTCTGTACAGCAACCAGATGCGCGGCCTTGCGGACGTTCTGGAAAAGAACGAACTGACCGGCGTGCGGATTGCGGTCAATCAGGATCTGGTCGTTCCGTGGGTGCCTTTCGACCGTGTGCGTGCCATTTACGACGGGCTTCGCGTACTGGAGCTGGCTGCTCCCGGAGCGCGCACCATTTCCGACGTTACGGGATGCCCGGGTGCTACGACCTGCAATCTGGGGATCACGCGGTCGCTGACGCTGGCCGAGGTGCTTTCGCGCGAGCTGGACGGTTACAGCGACCCTGAAATTCAAAAGCTGCGCATCAAGATCAGCGGCTGCCCCAATTCCTGCGGGCATCATCACATTGCGGATATCGGTTTTTACGGCAACGTCAGAAAAGTTGGGGAACAGCAGGCGCCGTACTACCAGCTTTTGCTGGGCGGCAGAGTAAATGCGGATGGAGTGCGTTTTGCGCGGCAGATCATGGCGGTGCCGGCGCGGCCCATTCCGGCGATTATTCGCGAACTGCTAGCTTTCTATCAGACGGACCGGCAACCGGCGGAAACGTTTTCTGCGTGGGTGTCGCGCACTCCGGACACGACTATCAAGGACCGGCTCATTCCCCTGGCGGAGGTGTCGGCTACGGCCGAAGATCTGTTTGTAGACTGGGGCGACACAGAAACATATTCACTGAAATTGGGGCGAGGGGAGTGCGTGGCATGAAGGGCAAGGTTTATCTTATTGGCGCGGGACCTGGCGATCCCGAACTGCTCACTTTGAAAGCCGCGCGGCTTCTTGCCGAGGCTGACATTGTCCTGCACGATGCGCTGGTCAGCGATGCCGTGCTGGCTGTGATTTCACCGACTGCTGAGCTCATCAACGTAGGCAAGCGGGCGGGCCACAAACTCCTGACTCAGGATGAAATCGACGCGTTGTTGGTTTCGTTTGGCCGGACGCGCGCAACCGTCATCCGGTTAAAAGGCGGCGACCCGTCGATTTTTGGCCGTGCCGGAGAAGAAATTGAAGCCGTGCGCGCGGCGGGAATTGAGTACGAAATCGTTCCGGGGATCAGCGCGGCTCTGGGAGCCGCGGCGGCGGCGGGAATCTCGCTGACCGATCGCCGAGTGGCCTCGCAAATTCTGCTGACCACGTTTTCGCGCGGGACCGACGGCAGCATGATGGATTGGGGTTGCGTCACGAGCACGACAACGCTGGTTCTCTACATGCCGGGCGCGGATTATGCGGAGGTCTCGCAGCGATTGCTGGGAGGCGGGCTTCCGGCGGATCTTCCCTGCGTGATCGTCTCTCACGCCACGGGTTCCCGGCAGAAAGTGCAGTGGTCGAGCGTCGCACGGCTCGCCAGCGAAGAAAAATTGCCGGCGCCGGCTTTGTTGATCGTTGGCCGAGTGGCCTCGCACCACGTTGTGGAAATCAGCGCGTCGTTTTGGGGCACGAATCGAAGAGAGCCGGGCTTGGAACATTCGCCGGTAATTTAGTTTGTCAGGAGAATACGCATGAGGGCAGAAATCGCAGTAGAGAAAACTGAAAGACGGTGGAAGTTGTCGCTCGACACGTGGGCAGTGCTGGTGGCGTTTCTTCTGGCGCTGCTGGTTCGCACAGGCGTTTTCAAGCATATCCCTTGGTGAAGATTCTCGGGAAAATGGAGAGAACGAAACATGGCTGATGTCGTCACGGTTCCGCAAGTTCGGCCGGTGCAACCGGTGCTGCGATTTCTGCGGGTCATTCCTGGCGTTCTCTTGCTCCTCGCGGTTGGCTATGCGGGCAAATTGCTGGAGCAAAATGTGGGGGCCTACGCGAAGGCGCATCACTGGACGTTTCCGAATATCGAATACGTCTTGTGGGCAATTGTCCTGGGCCTCTTGATTTCCAACACGGTCGGAGTCCCAGAGATTTTCCGGACCGGCGTCGCAACCTATGAATTCTGGCTGAAGGCAGGGATCGTGCTGCTCGGCGCGCGTTTTCTGCTTGGCGACATCTTGAAACTGGGGGGCGTGAGCCTGGTTCTCGTGGCCATCGAAATCGTGGGTTCGCTCGCGTTCATGACATTTCTCGGGCGGCTGTTCAATCTCAAGCCTAAACTCACGACACTTCTTGCGGTTGGTTCGGCCGTGTGCGGTGTGAGCGCTATCATCGCCACCAAGGGCGCCATCGAGGCCGACGACGAAGATTCCTCGTTCTCCATCGCCGCGATTCTCGCGCTCGGCGCACTGGCGCTCTTTACGTTCCCGGTCATCGGGCATCTCCTGCATCTGAGCGACCGCGCCTACGGACTTTGGGCCGGCCTCGGCGTGGACAATACTGCGGAGGCTACCGCCGCGGGAGCGCTGTACTCCGACGCCGCCGGGAAACTTGCCGTGCTCGTCAAGTCCACGCGGAACGCCATGATTGGCTTCGTCGTGCTCGGCTACGCCATCTACTGGGCCAGCAAAGGGCAGGCGCAGGAGGTGGGGAACAAGGCGGCGTTCCTCTGGCAAAAATTTCCGAAGTTTGTTCTCGGCTTCCTGCTGATTTCGGTGCTGGCGACATATCACTTTTTCAACATGGATCAGGTCGGGGCGCTCGCCAATCTTTCGCGCTGGGCGTTTCTGCTCACGTTTGCGGGAGTCGGGCTGCGCACCAATTTTAGCGACATGCGCAAGCAAGGCCTTCGACCGTTCGCGGTAGGAGCGATCGGCGAAGTTGTGATCGCGGGATTCACCCTGGCGCTGGTATACGGCGCGAGCAAACTCTTCGGCTGGTAAAGACTATAGACAGTGCTCCGGTGCTTAGAGTCCGAGGACCGTCACCAGTTCGCGCACCGATGCGGACGATTTTTGTAACGCGTCATTTTCTTCGGCCGTCAGCTTGATCTGGATGATCTCTTCAACGCCCTTAGCGCCGAGCTTTACGGGCACGCCGACGAAGAGTCCCTTGATTCCGTACTCCCCATCGAGATACACGGCGCAGGGCAGAATTTTTTTCTTGTCCTTCAGGATTGCTTCCACCATCTCGACGGCGGCGGCGGACGGCGCGTAGTACGCTGAGCCGGTCTTGAGCAAGTTGACGATCTCGGCGCCGCCTTTGCGTGTGCGGTCCACGATGGCGTCGATGCGTTCCTTGGGCAAAAGATCGGGGAGGGGAATTCCCGCTACCGTCGAATAGCGCGGCAGCGGCACCATGTCATCCCCATGACCGCCCAGTACGAAGGAGTGCACGTTTTCCACGCTTACTTTGCATTCCATCGCCACAAAGGTGCTCATGCGCGCGGAGTCCAGCACTCCTGCCATTCCGAGCACGCGGTTTTTCGGGAAGCCGCTGACTTTGAGCGCCGCTTGCGCCATGGCGTCCAAGGGATTCGTCACCACGATGATAATGCAGTTCGGTGAATGCTTCACGATCTGCTCGACGACAGCTTTGACCACATCGTAGTTGGCCTTCAGCAGGTCATCGCGGCTCATTCCAGGCTTGCGGGGGAATCCTGCGGTGATGACTACCACGTCGCTTCCTGCAGTTGCGGAATAATCGCCGCTCGCCGTGGAAATGCCGGTCGCGTGCGAATCTGTTCGCGTGATCGGCCCGGACTCCATCATATCCAGTGCTTTGCCTGCGGGTGGCCCATCCAAAATATCGGTCAGCACCACGTCAGCCAGCTCCAGATCCACGATCCGCTGCGCCGTGGTCGACCCCACGAACCCGCCGCCTACTACCGTCACCTTTTTTCTGCTCATGCCTCTCCTTGTCTCCAACAAAATTCTTCCCTTCGAATTCTCTGCGCTCTGTCTGTGTCTCTGCGTTAGGTTCGCCCCCTGTTTGGCCTTCCGGACTAGCGCGCTACCGCAGCGCCCTTCATGTTCTCGATAATCGCCGACGCAAACGCCGACGTGCCGACCTTCGTCGCGCCTGGCATCAAGCGCTCCAGGTCATACGTCACGCGCTTCTGCCGAATGGTGCGCGCGATGCCATCCTCGATCAGCGTGGACGCTTCCTTCCACCCGAGGAATTCAAACATCATCGCACCGGAAAGCATCACCGAACTCGGATTGATCACATCCTTGTCTGCATACTTAGGAGCAGTGCCGTGCGTCGCCTCAAATACGCCGAAACCGTCTCCAATGTTTGATCCTGGCGCCATGCCCAGCCCGCCCACCTGCGCCGCGCAGGCATCCGACAAATAATCTCCGTTTAGATTAGAAGTCGCCAAGACGCTGTATTCATCGGCGCGCATCAACACTTGCTGAAACACGGAATCGGCGATGCGGTCGTTGATCATCAGCTTCTGTTTCCACTGTGCCTTGCCGTGGGTTGCATAAATCGCGGCCAATGTGCGTTTCACCTCTTCGTAGACGGTCTTCTTGAACGCGTCCGGGGCCTGTTCGAGTCCAGGCTCGATCATGGCCGCGTTCTGCTCCACGGTGAGCGCTGGATTCTTGTCGAGATTGTCGACGATCCAGCTCTCGCGCTCAGTGATCGTCTGCGCGCGGAACTCTTCGCGCGCCAGGTCATAGCCCCAATCGCGGAACGCACCTTCGGTAAACTTTTGGATGTTGCCTTTGTGCACCAGCGTCACACTCTTCCGCTTGCTCGCCAGCGCGTACTTGATGGCGCGCCGCACCAGCCGCTTTGTCCCCGTCGGAGAGATCGGCTTGATGCCCACACCGGAGTCCCAGCGAATCTGCTTCTTCCCATCTTTCAGCATGTCGTTGTTCAGAAATTCCAACAGCTTCTTCACTTCCGGCGTGCCGGACTTCCACTCGATGCCGATATAAACGTCTTCGGTATTTTCCCGAAAGATGAACACATCCATTTTTTCCGGCTCGCGCACGGGCGAGGGAACACCTTGGAAGTACCGAACCGGGCGCTCGCAGGAATAGAGATCCAGGAGCTGGCGCAGGGCTACGTTCAGTGAACGGATGCCGCCGCCCACTGGCGTGGTGAGCGGCCCTTTGATGGCCACGCGAAAATCGCGGATAGCATCGACGGTGTCGTTCGGAAGCCATTCGTTGAACGCCTTGAAAGCTTTTTCGCCCGCGAACACCTCGAACCACACCACACGGCGCTTTCCTCCGTACGCGTGCGCCACGGCCGCATCGAATACGCGCCGTGAAGCTTTCCAGATGTCACGCCCCGTTCCATCCCCTTCGATAAATGGAATAATCGGCGAGTCCGGAACTTGCAGTTCGCCGCCGCTGTAACCTATCGGCTTGCCATCGGAGGGGACAGCGTTCCCGTTATACGAATTCTTCATGAATACGGCTCCTTGGAATAAGTTCGACTGCACTACCGGCGCACGAGGAAAGTGGTGCGCCGCGCCCCATCAACGCATTAAACCCGGCAGGCTCGGGTGAACTGCAGAAGATATCACATTCGAGTGGCCGGGCGTATAATGGCGCCCGATCGGTAGTGATTCATCAGCCTCCGGAAAAGGCGTTCGCCAGGCACGATCTCGGTTGCTGGTCCGAGGTCCTCTTATCACCAGCCGGGTAGCAGATGTTCCCAGAGGTGACCCACTCTCCGGCGCGAGTTCCGTTGTTTTGCATAGGCATGGGTTGTATACTCGGGCCATCGTAAGCAGCAATTTGGAGATTTCGGTAATCAGTTTTTCGCACAGGCCAGGAAACTTGACCTGAGCCCGTCCAGCGCGGTTGAGAGCAGTTTGGACCGCGCGGATGAGCCCAGAGCCGATCACGGGCCGCCGGCAGATTTGAGAGTTCGGAAGTCTCTGCTGCGCTGGTTCCCGCTTGGGAGGGTGCTATGCAGCAGACCTTTGCCATCGGTATCGGGGGAGCGGCCGGTCAGGGTGTTGCCACGCCGGGCGATATTTTCGCAAAAATCTTCAGCCGGCGCGGCCTCCATCTGAATGCCTATAACGCGTACCAATCCATCATCCGCGGCGGACACACCTTACTGACGATTCGTACGGGCACGGAAAAAGTCACGAATATGGGTGACCGGATCGACCTGCTCATTCCCTTGAACCAGGACACCATGGATCGCCACCTGCGGCTGCTCGCTGCCAGCGCTGCGTGTATCTATAACGCGGACACCATTAAGCCGGGCATTGCCGCCGAAGGCGTGCAACTCTGTCCCCTTCCGGTATCCGAGTTGGCAGACATCACACGGAATAAAGTCGCGCAGAACACGCTGGCGATCGGCGCCGGCCTCCACATGATGGGTATCAGTTTCCAGGCGTTGGAAGGAGTGCTTCGAGAGCAGTTCAAGAAAAAAGGCGAGGCAGTAGTGGCGGAGAACGTCGGGGTTGCCCGGGCCGGCTATGACTATGCCGCCGCGCACTTCACATCTTTCGCGAATCCCGTTCCCAAGACCGACAATCGCTACGCAATTTTGAGCGGTAACACAGCGATGGCCATGGGTGGTGCGGCAGCAGGGGTGAAATTTTATTGCGCCTACCCCATGAGTCCTTCGACCGGCGTGCTGCACTGGATGGCCGCGCACGCTCGCAAGGCCGGAATCATGGTTCGGCAGGTAGAGGACGAGATCGGCGTGATCAACATGACGATCGGTGCGGCTCACGCCGGCGTCCGCGCCATGTGCGCTACCTCCGGCGGCGGCTTCGCTCTGATGAGCGAAGGCCTTGGCATGTCCGCCATGATCGAAACCCCAGTAGTGGTCATCAACTGTCAGCGTGCTGGCCCATCCACAGGCGTTCCCACCAAGACCGAGCAGGGTGACCTATGGCAAATGCTCGGCGCCGCTTTTGGTGACTATCCGCGAGTGATCGCGGCTCCGCTGGACATCGGCGACTGTTTCAAGCTCATCCCGGAGATGTTCAACCTCGCCGACCGCTTCCAGTGCCCGGGGCTCGTACTTTGCGATCTACTGCTGTCCGAAGGCAGGCTCAGCGTACATCCGAAAGACCTCGATTTCAATCCTCCCATCGACCGCGGCGAGCTCATCAGCGCCTCCAACGACAATGGGGCGCAGACCGCAACTGCCACAAACGGGAATTACAAACGCTATAAAATCACCGAGAACGGCATTTCACCGCGCGCCGTTCCCGGCGTGCCTGGCCACATTCACACGGTTGCGACCGACGAACATATGGAGGACGGCGTATTGATTAGCGACGAATTCACTAATCCGATCAAGCGACGCGCGATGATGGAAAAGCGCATGCGCAAGGTGGCCGGCATTGAGGCTGCCGTTCCTCGGCCCGCGCTTTTGGGGTCGCGCGACGCCGATGTCACATTGATTGGGTGGGGCTCAACGAAAGGTGTCATCGAGGAGTCCTGCGAGATTCTCAATGAGCAGGGAATCTCTGCCAATCAGCTGCAGATTCGCTGGCTTGTACCCTTGCATGGCGATGCCATTCTCGAAATTCTGAAAGACTCGCGGCACACTATCATCGTGGAGAACAACTACAGCGGTCAGTTTGCACGCTACCTGCGCAGCGAAACCAGCTTTGTCCCAGACGGCCACATTCGCAAGTATGACGGCGAACCCTTCATGCCACACCACATCGTGGACGCAGTAAAGGAACAACTCGCCGGGCAGACGAAACTTTCCGTTCCCATGCACGAGATTACGGTCTGAAGGGGGAGACACACACATGGCGACCAGCGCACAACGTGCCAGTCAACAACTGACCATGGCCGATATGAAGGGCAGAGTCGATCCCGACTGGTGCCCAGGTTGCGGGGATTTCGGCGTGCTGGCCGCGGTCCAAAAAGCCCTGGTCGAGCTGCAGATACCGAACCATAACGTGGTAACCATCAGCGGCATCGGCTGTTCCTCTAACTTCCCCGGCTACATGAATACCTATGGTATGCACACGCTGCACGGCCGGGCCCTGGCGGTGGCCACCGGTTTGAAGCTTGCCAATCACGAGCTCACCGTAGTGGTGACGGGCGGCGACGGAGACGGCTTCGGAATCGGCGGGAACCATTTCGTCCACTCGATGCGCCGCAACGTTGACCTGCTCTACATCGTGATGGACAACCAAATCTACGGCTTGACTACGGGCCAGACCTCGCCGACCAGCCGCGTCGGCATGAAGACGAAGAGCATGCCCTTCGGCAACATCGAAGCGCCGGTTAATCCTATCTCGCTGGCCCTAGCCGCCGGCGCCACTTTCGTCGCCCGCGGCTATAGCGGCGAGCAAAAACATCTCACCGAGCTGATCAAGCAAGGTATCGAGCATCGAGGCTTCTCGTTCCTCGACGTTTTCAGTCCATGCGTCACATATAATCACGACAATACCTACCAGTGGTTCCGTCCCCGCGTGAAGAAGCTCGAAGACGACTCCACCTTTGACCCGATCAATTGGATGTTGGCCATGGAAAAATCACTGCTCTGGGGGGATGAGATTCCCATCGGGAAATTCTTCGAGCGCACCGATGTGCCTACGTTGCACGGTGCCGAGCCGGTTCTGAACGAAGGCCCGCTGGTTCATCGCGACCTGCGGGTGCCTGCAGACGCGGCCCGCTCATTCGTTGAAGAGTTGATGTAGCGACACGAATTGCAGTTGCAACCAAGGCCCGCTGAGCCGTTTTTCTTGGCCCTTGGGCTGCTGCGATGCCATACCTGCAAAGCAAACGGCTTGAGATTCGATTTACTGCGGCGCGCCCTCCACGAGTAATTTTCTAGCGGTGCACTCATTAACGGCGCTGTGTATGATTGGTTTCGACATATCGCTTTCCCGGAAAGCGCCCCCCTACGGGCCGATTCCGGCTTCACAAAACAGGAGAGAAAACCATGATGATGGACTGGAACCAATACCATAAGGAAGTCGGCGCCCGCATCGGAGACCTGATGAAGGTCTCGCCAGACACGGTTCGCGGGTATCAAACGCTCAGCGCTGCCAATTCCAAGACCAGCAAGCTTGGCGAGAAAACGCGGCAGCTCATTTCGCTGGCCGTAGCGGTGACAACTCGCTGCGACGGCTGCATCGTTGTGCACACTGACGCAGCGCTGAAAGCCGGCGCTACAAAGGAAGAAATCAGCGAAGCGCTCGGAGTCGCCGTCGCAATGAACGCGGGCGCCGCGCTGGTCTATTCTTCGCGCGTGCTCGATGCCGTCGAAGCAAAATCCGCCGCGGCCCACGGCGCCTAGCAAGAATTAGTCGTAATACTCCTGGCCGAGGTGGGTGATGAGGTCCTCGCCCTTCATCCACCGAAGCGTGTTCTTCAGCTTCATGGATTGAATGAAGAGGTCGTGCTCAGGATACAGCCCCGGAGCGGTCATCGGCGACTTGAAATAGAAGCTGAGCCATTCCTGAATACCGTGCATTCCCGAACGCTGCGCCAGGTCCATGAACAGCACCAGATCCAGCACAATCGGCGCGGCCAGAATGGAGTCGCGGCAGAGAAAGTCCACCTTGATCTGCATCGGGTAGCCCAGCCACCCGAAAATGTCGATGTTGTCCCAGCCTTCTTTGTTGTCCCCGCGCGGCGGGTAGTAGTTGATGCGCACTTTGTGGCACATCTTGCCGTAGAGTTGCGGATACAACTGCGGCTGCAGAATGTATTCCAGCACGCTGAGCTTGGATTCTTCCTTGGTCTTGAACGAACCTGGATCCTCCAGAACCTCGCCGTCGCGGTTCCCAAGAATGTTCGTTGAGAACCAGCCGTCCAGCCCCAGCATGCGCGCCTTGAATCCCGGTGCGAGGATGGTCTTCATCAGCGTCTGCCCGGTCTTAAAGTCTTTTCCGCAGATGGGCACGTTGTGGTCGTGCGCCAGCGTCTGAATCGCGGGAATATCCACCGTCAGATTCGGAGCGCCGTTGGCAAACGGCACTTCACTGGTGACGGAAGCCCACGCGTACAGCATCGAAGGCGCGATGGCCGGATGATTGGACTTCATGGCCTCAATGAACTTTTCCGGCGTGGAGTGCACCTCTTCCGGCTTGACGAAGGATTCCGTCGAGCCGCACCAGCACGTCACCAGCCGCGAAGCACGCGAAGTCTTTCGGAAATTGGCGATGTCTTCCTTGATCTGCAGCGCCAGCTCGTACTTGTTTTTGCCCTTCTTGATGTTGGGCCCGTCAATCAATTTCACGAAATCGCGGTCGAACGCGGCCTTCATCGGCTTGATGGTGGAAAGAAAGGGCTTCACCTTTTCCAGATCCTGCGGATTCAACACGCCCGCATTCGCTGCGGACTGGTACGCGTTGTCCTTGAAAATATCCCAGCCGCCAAAAGTGAGGTCCGCTAGCTCGGCAAGGGGAAGGAATTTCTTGATGAGCGGCGAACGCGCATCCGTGCGCTTACCCAGGCGAATGGTGCCCATCTGCGTGAGCGACCCCACCGGCTGCGACTTGCCCCTTCGAACCAGTTCCACTCCGGCCATAAAGGTCGTGCTGACGGCGCCCATACCCGGGAGCAATACCCCCAGTTTCCCTTTGGCGGGCGCGATTTTGGAAGGCTTTTCCATGCCGCTCCTTTTTTGTTGAACGATCGCAAGACGATCGAAAGAAAAAACAAACTAAGAATAAGAATTCCGGCAGCGGAAGCGTGCTCCGTCCCCAAACAAACTAATAATGATGAGGGAAGACCTTAAGATTTGCAAATCGGGGCGAGAAAAACCACGCGACTGGCATTATTGGAATTGAGGCGCGTGCTTCAAAATAGCCATCCCATGGGTGTAGACGTTCAGGACAATCACGTTTGCATTAGGGATTATCATGCGGCGCCATCGGCGTTAAAGTGAGAAAAAGAATACGGAGGGCCTGCGCCCTGAAGGAGTCTCGAATGAAGCTCACAAATCGATTTGTGGTGGTTGTCCTTGCTGTGGTCATCCTCGCTATCGGCGCCGCCTTCTTCGGCACGGGAGTGAGTGCCCAGGAGGAAGGCTGGCAGATCGTTCGCGCTGACTACGGTTTCAAGCATCAGCGGAATGATGTCACTGATATTCTGAAAGACCTCGTCGGACGCGGCGGCGTGAATGGCCGAGTCGCGGTCAACAATCAAACGATGGGCGGCGATCCAGCGGCCGGAAAAGACAAGTCGCTGCGCATCGTCGCAAAAAATCGAAGGAATGAACAACGCGAATTCGACTTCAACGAGGGCGGCTTCGTGGACGTGCGTATGTTTGATGTGCGCATGATGAACGGTCGCCGCGATGATTGGGATGACCGGCCCGCGAACTATGGTGACAGAGATCGGGAGGACTGGAATGGCCTCAAAATCATTCGTGGTTATTACGGTGTGCAGGGACGGATGGTAAACGTGACCGATCTTCTTCGAAGCCGGGTCCGTGACGGTGTGCTCAGTTTTCCCGTCACCAATGGCGCGTTGGGCGGAGATCCCGCTATCGGCGCAGACAAAACCTTGATCGTTATTTACCGCTATCAAGGCCAAGAAACCGCCGCGGCTGTGCCCGAAGGATACACGCTGACGATTCCGTAGCCTTCCGCGGCCGGGTTAAATTCGCCGAAGCGTGGACCTCAGGACTGCTTCGGAAAGCGGCGCAGCTCCAGCACCAGGTAGATAACAACGGCGAGATTAATCACCAGGGCGAGCACCTTGGCGATGCTGACGTGTCTGGCAAGTTCGTAGAATTCAAGAGGGAGCAGGGAAGCGGTACTGATGATCGTAAGATACTCGGCCCAGCGCTTGTCCAGTGCCAGGCCGATGCCTTCCGTCAGAAACAGCGCTGAATAAATAAACGTGCCTACACTCAGCTCTTTCAGCCGGTGGTCGTCCAAAATCGCCAGTTTCGCGAGGAGCATCTGCAGGTAGTGGCTGTGGGGATCAACCTGAAAAATGGTGATCCAGTGCACCACAATGGCTTCCACGTCTTTGTGGAGAAGTCTGAGCGCTCCGATGCCCAAAGCGAGCAGCGCCAGTCCTTTCAGGAGTTTGAAGGCGGCGATAAGTCGCAGGCCGCGGCCATGGGCTCTTTGTTGGCTCATTTTTCCGGGCACGATTGTATATCAGGTGGCCGTGCGCCCTTGCGGGAGTACGTCATATAGGCTATTGCGGACCGTCAGCGTGAACAATCTACCGTTGCGGGGCCAGGTTGCGGCGGTTTTCTAGCTCCAGTGCTTTAATCGCGGCCACATCGCCGCGAGCGAGCCGAATTTTGCGCCCCGGCAGATGAATACGGGGATTTCGCGCTCCAGCGCGTAACGGTTGTCGGAGGATCTGCCTACGTATTCGACATGTTCGAATAGGCCTTCCAGGACATCCTTGGAATCGTCGAGCACGATCAGGCAATTTCCGGAGTATCCGCGCGGGCCCCACAGATAGTAAGTCTGGTGGCCGCTGAGAGCGGGCGGCAGTCCGTAACGGCGGCCAAAGAAATCGATGGCGCCCGCCTGCCCGTAGTCCTGAGCGAAAATGCCGCAGCCCGGCCTTTCTTCGGGAGAGAGCTTGCTGTAAGCCTGGTTCACCGTGGCAACTATCTCCTCCCAGCCGAATTGATCAGCGAAGTGTTGCGGAAGGATCGCGCGCATGTGGCTGTGCTCGCTGCGAGGCACCTTGAATGGGAGTTTGTCCATGTAAGAAATGAACTGGTCGACGGGCAGAACCGGCATAACAACCGGAGCAAGCCAGGCTCCTCCAGCAAGAATCAGCACGACGAGCACGGTCTTCAGCCAGACTTGGCGCGAGCGCTCGATAAAACTCTCGATCACCACTGCACCGGCTGCCAGGTAGACCGGATAGATTGGTCCGAGATAGTAATTCTTGCCTTTGAGAACGACGAATACAATGAACGCGGCGAGGTAGCACCAGCCGAGGAACCGGTAAGGCTTAAGCCGTGTGGAGAAAAGGAACGCAAGCACGCCGATGATCCAAATCGGTGCGAGGATCGGATGCACGATGAGTATCTGTTGGGCGAAATAGGCAACTGGAGACAGGACCACGTCGCGGCCCTCGGCTTTGATGTTGCGCATGAGTTCCACGAAGGGCCAGTGATTCCGAACATTCCATAGAAAATTAGGAAGAAAAACGAGAAAGGCGAGCCCGCCACCGAGCCAGATCCATATCCGGGTAAAGACGCGGCGCTGCTCGGTCAGCATCAGGCCAACTACGATGGCAAATCCGAGCACAGCAATCGAGTATTTTTCTTCCAGACCGAAGCCTGCGACGACGCCAAACCAGAGCCAGTAGCGAGGGTCGTCACGCTTGATCGCCAGGATTGCGAAGTAAACGCATCCCATCCACAGCAGAGGCTCGAGGCAGTTGGTGGTCAGGAGAGTGCCATCAGACAGATATATGGGCACAGCGATGAACGCCAAAGCGGAGAGCACCATCGCGAACCGCCGCCCGCCGAGTTCTCGAGTGATCATGGCGGACAGAATGGCCGCAGCTGAGGTTGCCAACGCCGGTATGAATCGAATACTCCGAAGCGAGTCACCCAATACGAGCCGGGAGATTTTGACAAGGAATGGCACCAGGGGAGGTTGATCCACATAACCCCAGGCCAGATGGTCTCCGCATGCCATGTAATCAAATTCGTCGCGAAAGTAACCGTAGCGATTATTAAAGTAGAAATGCATCAGGAAGTTCGCCACGGCGAGAAGCACGACGACGAGCATGCCATCAGCCAGAAAGGATGATTTTTCACTGGCAGGAATCGGTGATTGGGCGGGCGTAGTTATCATAAGTTTAGCGAAAGTTCTTCGTGAGTATGTGAGATCACTATTTCTCCGGCTCAGTAAGTTTCTCGCCCTTGTGACTGAGGTGATAGGCAAGAATTCGGGCGGGCTCCGTTGCGCTGACATTCTTGGTGGAAATATGGAGTTGCCGCGCGTCCTCATAAAAGCTATCTCCTGCGCGAAATACTTTGGGAGGCGCTCCTTCGAGTTCGATTTCGACAGCGCCCTCGAGAACGTAGACAAAGGTGGGGCCAGGATGACGATGTCTTGAGCCAGTCGCGCCGGGCGGGAGAGTAATCTCTCCCACCGTTAGGACGAAATTCTTCCCTGTGTAGGCGTTGAGGTCCTTTTCCAGCAAAGATTTCGCGCGAATGGCCTCCTGGGAATGGATGAACGTGGCCGGCGCGCCGAGAATTAGCAGTAAGAAAAGACCAAGTGCGAGTAGGTTCTTCATCTGAATACTCCTTATCTGGTAGCGGATCCAGGAGAATGGAGGCTCATCGCTCGCCGCCGGACAATGCTTCTGTCTGTTCCAGCGCGGGCGATAGAGACAGTTCAGCGTTTGCGTAGCTGCCGATTTCACATGCTAGCGAGATCTCAATATGCTCCGGTTTTTCCCATTGCATTGCATTCCTCCTCCGAACTCCACTGCTTCTTCTTTTGCCGCAGCCCTACAGCTAAGGCAACGTGAACGCTATTACGTAGTCGCCTTGCTTCGTGCCGAGTTTGCCGTGGCCGCCTGCTGCGATGACTAGGTACTGTTCGCCCTTGAGCGTGTAGGTCATCGGAGTTGCCTGTCCGCCAGCCGGGAGTTCGAATTTCCAGAATTCCTTGCCAGTTTCGGAGTCAAACGCACGCAGATAGTTGTCCATGGCAGCGGCAGTGAAGACAAGGCCACTTGCACTCGCCATGGGACCGCCAAGTGTGACCGTTCCAGTATTCATGCCGGGGACAAAACTTCCCAGCGGGACATCCCAAACCTTTGTTCCTGAGAAAAGATCGACGGCGGCGACTGTGCCCCAGGGAGGTGCGTTGCAGGGGAGTCCGCTGGGCGCCAGCAACGGTGTGCGAAACATCGCGAACGGCGCGCCCGTCTGCCGCGCGAATTCGCCATGCATCCGGTCGAGATCACTTGCGTTCTTCCGCGCTTCGGCAAGCTGATCCCGCGGGATCAGCTTCACGAAAATCGGCAGACGGTTTGTGTCTACGAAGAGTAGATGGCGCTGCGGGTCGTACGCCGCGCTACCCCAGTTCACTCCTCCGACATTACTGGGGAAGACCAATGTTCCCTGCAAACTCGGCGGAGTGAAAATCTCTCCGAATCGCGCAGCCTTGATTTTCTCGGCGCACCACTGCTTCTCTTGCGCATCTTTCCCCCAGGCATCCTCCGGCGACAGTTTCTCCGGAACGAGCGAAATCGTCGAAGCTGGCTGCGTCGCCCAGGACTCTTCACCGGCAATGTCACTCTTCGGCACTGGACGTTCTTCGACCGGGAAAAGCGGTGCGCCGGTGAGGCGGTTGAGGACGAAGACGCGGCCCATTTTTGTAGTGATGGCGATTGCGGGAGTGCCATCCTTCCACGCGAAAAGGGTGGGTTGCGAGGCGACGTCGTAATCCCAGAGGTCGTGGTGAACCACCTGGAAGCCCCACACGAATTCGCCCGTAGTTGCGCGCAGAGCTACCACGGAGTTAGCCCACTTGTTGTCGCCTTTGCGGATGCCACCGTAATAATCGGGGCTGGCACTGCCTGTGGGGATGAAAACGAGATCGCGCTCGGCGTCCACAGAAATCGTGGACCAGGCGTTGCCCGCGCCCGTGCGAGGCGTGGTCTGATAAGCCCAGGGAGCGATGGGATCCCAAGTCCAGCGAAGCTTTCCGTTTCGTACGTCAAAGGCGCGAACAATGCCGCGCTCCACGGTGACGGCGCGGTTGTCGCCCAACGAGGAACCGGTGATAACCAGATCCTTGAAGATGGCAGGCGCGGAGGTGATTTGATAGTCTCCAGGGTCGCGCAGTCTTACACTGTTCGTGAGATCAACTTCGCCTTCTATCCCGAAATCGGAGCACGTTTTTCCGGTGGCCCCGTCCAGCGCGATTAGACGCGCGTCGAGGGTTCCGATGAAGATTCGAACGGCGCAAGGTTTTCCGGCTTTGGCATGCGAATCGCGCCACGCAGATACGCCGCGCGAGGTGACTTCCGAAGAGCCGTAAGGTAACTCAAGCTTTGGATCAAATTCCCAGAGCTTCGCACCTGTCTCCGGATTCAGCGCGACTACGTGATCATACGGAGTGCTCAGAAATAGCTTTCCATCAACAAGAATGGGCGTTGCTTCAAATGCAGCTTTCTTGTCGAGTTCCTCGTCATGCGGCAGCGCGCCGGTGCGATAAGTCCACGCCGTCTTGAGCTGCGCCACGTTCGAACGGTCGATCTGCGACGCGGGCGAGTAGCGCGTGCCCCCGCCATCGTTGCCGTAGTTGGGCCAGCCGGCGTCCGGTTTGCTTTGCGCAAAAGAATTTGCGCCTGGCCACAACAAAAGTACGCAGGGAACAACAGCAAGAAATTTTGGAGACACGCATGTGTTCTTCATGACAAGAAGAAATATCGCGAACGGAATGTCACGCGCAACACATCAGGGACAAATGGGCCCAAACAAGGGATGGGCGGGCGAGTGCAGTATCCATCTGCAAGTTCTCAGGGGAGTTTCAGGAGTTCCGGGCGTTGCGAAACGTAGCGGCGCGACCAGCGGAGTTCGGTATTATCGTGGAGCATCACCTTGTATTCGCCGTGGAACCACGGAAGCAGTTCGCGAATGGCGTCGAGCCGCACCAGCGTTCCGCGGTTGATGCGCACGAACAATTTCGGGTCGAGCGTGTTTTGCAGCGTGTCGAGAGTGCTGCGCAGCGTATGCGTTTTTTTGCCGCAGTGCAGCAGCACATAATTTCGATCGGCCTCGACCCAGGAAATTTCCTTCACCGGAACGAAAATGGCCCGTGAATCCTCCTGCACCAGCAAGCGATCGGGAAGAGACTTCTCGCGTTGCAATTGTTCCAGCATCGCCGCGAGTCGGGAGGAGTAACCGTCTACCGATTGCTCGTGCTGAATTCGCGCTCGCCGGAGAGCTTCGTGAAAACGCTCTTCGCTTACAGGTTTGAGCAAATAATCGAAGGCGTGCACTTCAAAGGCGCGCAGCGCGAAGCGATCGTGGGCGGTGATGAAAATGACGCGCGGCAACGGAATCTTCGCGGCATTGAGCGATCGAATGACTCCGAAGCCATCCAGCCCAGGCATTTGGACATCGAGAAAAACGAGGTCCGGCGATTGTTTCTTGATTGCCGCCACAGCTGCCTCGCCGCCGTCGGTTTCGCCGGCAATTTCCACGGCGGACTCTTCGCGGAGCAGGCGGATAATCTTGCGGCGTG
>WNEZ01000207.1_pt1 | contig 46976 bp, 39 predicted proteins | sample 5400521 | NCBI WGS metagenome assembly WNEZ01 (sample SAMN13153339, study PRJNA577476) | soil metagenome | isolation source: 120 cm saprolite under Douglas fir tree site 2 hole 1 replicate 1 | place: USA:California | collected 2015-04-18
GAAGCTGCGATGGGATGAATGGGAGGGGTTGTCATGGGGCGGAAGTGAGAGGCAAGTCTTCGCGGATTTAACTAAATTAGTCTGTCCGGGATTCCGGGTCAAGCCTATTGCATTGCTAGTTTATAAGTTAGTACCCCTAGCATGGAGGGACGGCAGGACAGTTCCGCCAGGCCTATGGCTTCCTAACGTCTTTGTCATGAATCACTTACGGTGGCTCTAAGACTATGCAAGAGTTCTATCCTGGTAGTACTCGCGCTCCATAGGCTAAGTAAGAGCATTGGAAGAAACTTACGTTGAGCAAAATATGGTTCCGATCTTCATCCTCGTGTTTGCAGCGTTCGCCCTTGTGAAATTCGGAATTTCGCAATGGCGTGCGATTTGGATAACGACCGCGAATCAGTCCCTGTCTGACTCGTTGCAACTGACGGCAGGGATTGACGGCACGGCCATTGGGGCAGGTGATTTCTGCAAACTCATGCACTTGTGCAACGAATTGTGCTACGTTGCAGTGGTTCTTGACCAAAGTCTCTCCATGAGTATGGACCGCCAGTTCGCCACGCGCACCAACTGAGCGCAACCGGCGACAGGAGCACGGGCCGGATTTAGAAATTGGGCACAAAGGACGTTGGTTCTATTCCCCGCTGACGTGGGATTTCTTACCTTGGATGGAGATTCGAGGGAGAAAGGGGAATCATCCATATGCACATGATGAGGTATACGATTGCGGCGTGGCTGATGTTTGCGGGGGTGTGCGCGGCCAAGGAACACAGCGACTATCAAAAGGGGACCTTGCTGCGGATGGACTCGACTGCGTGCGGGATGCAGGAGAAGGGATCGAAGTCCGTAACGGGCGAACTGCTGGGCACGGACGGGCAGAGCAAGAAGACGCAGGAGATGCTTTGCCAGGAATATGTGTTGCAAACCGACCGGGTGGTCTACCGGATACGGCCGAAGGATGACAAGCACCCGGTGCTGCTGCCGATCGGGGAGACGGCGCAGTTCCGGATTCATAAGGACAAATTAATTCTGAAAGTGGCGGAAGCGGACGATAAAGAGCGGGAGTACATTGTGGTGTCCATGACGCCGCGGCAGGACGCTCCGCCGCAGGTGGCGAGCAAGAACTGAGTTCACGTTTCAAAACATTTGCAAGAAGCGGCGCTTCGACGCGGTCGGAGCGCCGCTTTTTTTGGGATGAACAAGAGATGAAGCCGAGCGTCAGGAAGGAGGCTTGTTGATACGGGAGGCGGCATAGAAACAGATGCCACCGAGGAGGAAGAGCCCCAGAGCGACGAATCCCAGGATGGGGCCTAAGAGCTTTTCGGCGCCGATTCCGCCGGGGTTTTGGAACATGCCGATGACGAGCAGGGTCAGGAACAAGCCCAAGAGGATTGAGGCGACGCCAACGAGAACTAGGATGCCTTTCCCGATCATGGATGCTCCTCACGGGGTGTGGGAGGCGGGGACGCCGAGGTCGGCGATGTTGTCGCCTTTCTTGAGGGAGGGGACGGCGTTGACGTGGAGGACAACGGCGGAGACGGGGGCGCGGGGTTCGGCGATGACTTTGCCAACGTAGTCGGTGATGGTGCCGAGCTTCATTCCGGCGGAGACGTAGGTGCCGCGCTTGACGAGGGGATACCAGATGCCGGGGCCGTCGGCTAGGACGTCGACTAATTTTTCGATCCAGACGGGATTTTCGATGGGGCGGGGGTCGCCGGGGAGCATTTTCAGGGCGCGCATGGTGCTGAGGGTGCCGTTGACGAGGAGGGCGAGGTCGTCGGACTCGACGGTGCCGGCGTGGCCGGCTTCGACGACGATGGAGGGTTTGCCGCGGACGGAAGCGGTGTTATCGAGATAGCGGGTGGCGGCGGGGTCGGTGGGGCGCTCGCGCCAGATAATGATGTGATCGAGGCCGAAGGCGAGGACCATTTCCTTGGAGGTGCGGTCCTGGGCTTCGCGGCCGGTGGGGCCCCAGTAGGCGTAGGGGCGGAGGCTCTCGTCGAGGTCGCCGCCATGGTAGTCGATGAGGTAGTCGCAGCGGTCGACGATTTCCTTGGTGATGAGGTAGGAGGCGCGATCGGTGTGCGTGCCGTCGGCTTTGCCGGGATAGAAGCGATTCATGCTTTTGTTGTCGATGGGATTGACGTGGGGGACTTTTTGCTGGAAGGACTGGATGTTGATGAGCGGGACGAGGATGACGGTGCCGGTAACTTGCGCGGGGTCGAGAGCGGCGATGAGTTTTTCGATGGCGATGATGGAAACGTATTCGGTGCCGTGAGCGCCGGAGACGAGGGCGAGGACTTTGCCGGGCTTGGCGCCGTTTACGATGACGACGGGGATGCTGGTAGCGGCGTCAACGCCGGCGGGGACTTCGAGGGCGCCGGTGGATTTTTCGCCGGGGGCGGCAGAGGCGGTGCCGACGCGAAAAGATTGAGCATCAGCCGCGGTCCAGGAAAGAAGCATCGAAAGAATCGCCGCGAGGATCAAGAAACGGAATCGCATGTTTCACCTCCCAAGTTGTTGGTCATAATTCGTCGGCTGTTCCGATCGGCACTTAGGCACACTTTTTGGAGTCCAGAAAAGAATCGTTAAGTAGTGAGCTATCCGTGACGTAGGCAATTCCGATTGGCATCTGCTCCATTCCCGGACCGATTTGTGTTCCTTGCCAGCGCGCCCAAATGATGACGTGCGTCACAATGAACGTATGGGCTTTGAGGCGACGGCGATCCAAGAGTCGGGAGCTGGCTTAGGGGCTGATTCCTGCGCAAGAGCGGACCACGAAATGCCCAAAAATAAGGTCGCGAATGCAACGCCACGAATGGTTTTCACGCGCATAACTCCTCGGAAGGGAGATGGAACGCAAACCGGGGGCGTAGTTTAGCAGAGAGACAGCCGGAGCATGGTTAGAAAAAGATGCGGCGCGTGGACGCGCGAAGGCACGACTTGAGAGAAGGACCGGCTCAGTTATTCATAACGCAAGGCTGTCAGGGGATCGAGCTTGGAAGCACGATAGGCAGGCAAAAAGCTGGCAAATGCGGCTACGGCGGACAAGGAGACAACCGCCAAGACGAGAGTCAGCGGGTCGCGAGGCTTCAAACCGTAAAGCAATGACTTGGCGGCCTGAGCTGCGCCGAGGGCCAGGCCGGTGCCGATCACCAAGCCAGCAACTGTGAGGACGCCCGCTTCGCGCAGAATCATTTTCACTACGTCGGCGCGCTTCGCGCCGATCGCCATGCGGATTCCGATCTCTTTCGTGCGCTGCACTACCATGTAGGAAATGACGCCGTAGAGTCCAATGGCGGCAAGCAGGGCTGCCAACAATCCGAAGAAGCCTGAAAGAGTGGCCATCAATTGGTCTTGCAAGAGCGAGTCGTGAATGCGCGTCTTGAAGACCTTAAAGTCAAGGTCGATGCCAGGATTTGCATCGGCAATCGTTTGTTTCATTGACGCGATGAGGCTCGTCAACGGCAGCGAGGAGCGAACTAGGATTTGATCGTCCGGGCCCGGCTTTTCCTGTTGTGTGGCCGGGAAGTACATAAACGGCAAAAATTCCTCGTGCATGTTCTGGAACTTGTTATCGCCAGTGACTCCCACAATCTCATACAGAGGCCGGGATTTTCCCGGTGGTTCATGAATACGAAATCTCTTGCCAAGAGGATCTGCTCCTTTGAGAATCTTGCGCACAAACGCCTGATTAACGATGGCCACCTTGACGGAAGTGGCTGTGTCGCGGTCGTCGAAGTCCCGCCCAGCGAGTAGCGGCGTTCCAATAGCCTGGAAATAGCCCGGGCCAAGATAATTGATCCAGGCGACGCCTGCGTCTTGGTCGGAACCTTCGTTGAGGACGTTATCGTTCCAGGAGCTCCCGCCAAACGGCACGAGCATCGCGTTGGCTGCGGACTCCACGCCAGGGATGGCCTGGACACGCTTGACGAGGTCGCGTTTGTACTCGGTAAAGCGCTCCTCGGGGATGTGCAAGCGCTGGAAATCGACGCTGGTGACCAAGATTCCGCTCTGCTGAAAGCCGACGTTCAGGGTCGTCAAGTTGCGCAGGCTCCTGACAAAGAGCAGCGCACCCATCAACAGCACGACAGATAGGGCTACTTGCGAAACGACCAGAATGCGACGGAGGCTAAACCGCTCACGGCCTCCGGCCGATCCACGGCTGCCAGACTGCAGCAATGTGGCGGGTTCTGCGCGGGTTGCGCGGACCGCCGGGGCGAGTCCGAAGGAGACGGTTGTGAGGACGGCGAGTGCCGTGGTGAACGCGAGCACGCGCCAATCCATGCCGAGATCAAGGAAGATCTGATTCTGCTGCGTGCTGATGAAGGCCACAAGCATCCGGCTTATTGCGAACGCCAGAAACAATCCGCAAATCGTGCCAGCCACTGCAAGCAGAAGGCTTTCGGAAAGCAGTCCGCGAATCATTCGCCAGCGCGATGCTCCCAGCGCTCGCCGGATGGTTATCTGCCGTTCCCGGGCACCGGCGCGGGCCAGCATCAAGTTCGCCAGGTTGGCGCAGGCAATGAGCAAGACCAGTCCGGAAATTCCGAGGAGCAACCACAGGGACGTCTCCGAATCCTCGCGCAACTCCGAAAATCCCGTGCCGGCGGAAAACGCTCCGAGTTTGTATTCGAGATACTTCTTTACTCCTTCAGCGTCGTAAACGGGAGGAATCGTCTCTTGCAAAATCGCGGGCGTCACCGCGTTCATCTGCGCGTTGGCGCGTGCAATCGTCCATCCGGGTTTCAAACGACCAATGGACGCAAGCCACCAAGCATGACGGAGCTTCAGCCGGTTGTTGCGTGGGCTGAGTATGGGCTCGACGCAAATGGGCACGGCCACGTCAAAGGTATCCCCCACGGAGATGCCGCTGAAACCAGGGGGCGTGACACCGAGAACTTCAAACGAATTGCCATCCAGGGTCAGCCGTTTTCCGACGACAGACGGGTCTCCGGCAAAGTTTCGCTGCCAGAATGCGTAGGTGATGTTTGCCCCCGACACGGGGCAACCGGGCTGGTCATCCTCCGGACTAAGCAGGCGCCCAAGAATCGGCTCGATGCCAAGGACGCGAAAGAAATCGCCGCTGACCCGGATGCCTTTTGCTTTGCGGACCTCCCCGCCGGTGGCCAGATTGAATCGTTGGTCGGACCAGGCGGCGATTTCGGCGAATCCCTCCTGGCGCTTGCGAATCTGCTCCCACATGGGAAATGTGATCTGGGAATACTGGCTGGAAAACTGGCCGGAACCCCAATGGCGGTCGGCAATCCGGATGGTCCCCAGCTCTTGGGGGTTTTTCACGGGAATGGTGCGGAGCCGGACGGAGTCGATGAGCTGGAAGATGGCGGTATTGGCGCCGATGCCGAGGGCGAGAGTAAGGACGGAGATGACGGTGAAGCCGGGACTGAGGCGAAGAAGACGGAAGGCATGGCGAAGGTCTTGCCAGAATGAGGCCATTGGACCCCCCCTGGCAGTATAAGACGAAGGGGAGCCTTAAATGTCACGTCAAAAAGTAAGCCGCCCGGACATGCGCCTGGGGCGGACGCTTTCAATGCCGGAGTGGGTGGACCTGGCCAGCGGCGTTGAAGGCGAGGTGAGCGGTGCCGCCAGTGAGGTACGAAAGTACGGTTAGCGAGACAGAAAAAATATTCGCTAGGGTGCATTTTTTTTCTTGCATGCCGGGGCGAGTCTTGTATTCTGCGAATGCGAACTCGCGTCATTTTTAGAGATGACCGCGGAGCGGTCAACGCAGCGGCGAGAGCGAGTTTCCCTTAGGAGGACGAGAGTACAAATTGAGTTCTATATCGCTTCCCGCCCAGCTACCTTCCCGCGCAATCTCAACAGCGAAAAAAAGAGTCGCCAAGCTGACGCTCTGGCCGCTTGTGGCGGCCACGTTCTTCATGGTGTCTGGCGGCACGTACGGAACGGAAGAAATTATTCATGGAGCCGGGTACGGCCACGGAATTTTGATTTTGCTGTTCTTGCCGGTGCTATGGTGCCTGCCGACGGCATTCATGATTGGCGAACTGTCGAGCGCGCTGCCGCGAGAAGGCGGTTATTACGCGTGGGTGCGCCGCGGGATGGGGAATTTTTGGGGCTTTCAGGAAGCGTGGCTCTCCCTGTCGGCTAGCATTTTTGACATGGCCATTTACCCGACGCTGTTTGTTTTTTATCTGAAGCAGATGGCGCCGTGGTTTGGCGTGGGGAATCATGGAATCTACGCGGGGCTTTTCGTTGTGGTGACTTGCGCGATTCTGAATCTTGCTGGAATTCGCGTCGTGGGAATCACGTCGTTGTGGCTCTTCTTTCTGTTGTCGGCACCGTTTGCGCTCGTCGTGGCGCTGGCGCCGTTAAAGATGGGGGCGCTGGCGGATTCGCATGCCGCCCCGGCAACTGCTGGCGTGGGCTTGCTCGGCGGAGTGCTGGTGGCCATGTGGAATTACATGGGTTGGGACAACGCTTCGACGATCGCGCAGGAAGTCGAGCGGCCGCAAAGGACTTACCCGAGGGCAATGATTGCAGCGGTGGTACTGGTGGCACTGGCGTACGTGCTGCCGTTCGCGGCGGTGTATTTGACGGGGACGCCGGCTTCGTCGTTTGCGAGTGATGGTGCGTGGGCCACGGTGGCGGGTGCGGTAGGCGGCAAGATCGCGGGATTCGAATGGCTGCGATTCCTGATCGTGCTGGGCGGAATGATGAGCGCGTTCGGAATGTTCAACGCGCTGGTGATGAGCTACTCGCGCTTGCCATTGGTGATGGCGTGGGATGGCATGCTGCCAAGAGTGTTCGGGAAGACGAGTAAAAGAACGAATGCGCCATGGGTGGCGATTATCGCGTGCGCGACGTGCTGGGGCTTGTGCCTGGGGTTGGGGTTCAAGCGGCTGGTGACGCTGGACATTATGCTGTACGGGGCGAGCTTGATGCTGGAGTTCGTGACGCTGGTGGCGCTGCGTATCCGCGAGCCGGAATTGAAGCGCGAATTCCGCGTTCCTGGCGGCCTGGTGGGCGCGATCAGTTGCGGAATATTCCCATTGCTGCTGTTGAGCCTGGCGATGGTGCAAAGCAACAGCGAGACTGTCTTGGGCATAAACGGGCTCTTGTTCGGGGTGCTCATTATCATGGCCGGGTTCTTGATTTACTTTGTCACCGGTAAGTTGAAGATTCGCCGGACCAAGCCGATTGTGACGGGAGAAATCGAAGAATTGGAAACCGCTTAGTCGATTCTTTCCGCTGAGATTCTCTGCCGCCCGGTTCGATAGAGCCGGGCGGTTTTTTATATGGGTGAGATATACTCAGCAGTCTTTCGAGATCGTTGCTTTCTGTCAGGAGAATTCACACGTGAAATCGCGACGCTTCCCTCTCGTATTCCTAGGTGTTCTGTTCGTGCTGTTTGCTTCGGTTCGGGTGTTCGCTGGACCTGACGCGCCAAAACAGTTCGATCAGAAATTATTTCAGGATCTGCGATGGAGATTGATTGGGCCGTCACGCGGAGGGCGCGTGCTGGCGGTGGCAGGTGTGCGCGGGCAGCCGGAGGTTTTCTATTTCGGGAGCGTGGGCGGAGGTGTTTGGAAGACGAATGATGCGGGGCGGACGTGGAATCCTATTTTCGATTCGCAGCCGATTGCATCGATTGGGGCGATCGCCGTGGCGCCTTCGGATTCGAACGTGATTTATGTGGGCTCCGGAGAGGCCGACATGCGCTCTTCGATTTCTTACGGAAATGGGATGTACAAGTCTACGGACGGGGGGAAAACGTGGGCGCACATCGGGCTGGAGGATTCGCGGCAGATCGGGCGGATTATCGTGAACCCGCGGGACGCAAACAAGGTTTTTGTGGCGGCGCTGGGTCATGCTTACGGACCAAACCAAGAGCGGGGTGTTTTTCGTTCGAAAGACGGAGGAAAGAGCTGGCAAAAGATTCTCTTTCAGGACGAAAACACGGGCGCAATTGATCTAGCGTTCGAACCGGGCAATCCAAAAACCCTTTACGCATCGCTGTGGCAGACACGAAGGCCACCCTGGAGCATCTATCCGCCTTCGAATGGACCGGGCAGCGGGCTCTATCGCTCGAGTGATGGCGGCGATCATTGGGATCATTTGACCGGACCGGGACTTCCATCGGAAGGGCTCGGGCGGATCGGCATCGCTTTTGCGCCCAGCAATCCGCGGCGGATTTATTTGATCGTGGACGCCAAGGACGGCGGGCTGTTTCGCTCTGACAGCGGCGGGCAGAATTGGCAGCGCGTTTCGAATGACCGGCGCATCTGGCAGCGCGCGTGGTACTTCGGGGAAGTCAGCGTGGACCCCAGAAATCCCGATACGGTGTATGTTCCGAACACCACAACATATCAATCGCGCGACGGAGGGAAGACATTCACGGCATTCAAAGGGGCGCCGGGCGGGGACGACTACCACGAACTCTGGATTGATCCCGACGAGCCACGGCGGATGATACTCAGCAGCGACCAAGGTGCAATCGTGACGCGCAATGGCGGTGAGACGTGGAGCTCTTGGTTTAACCAGCCGACGGCGCAGTTCTATCACGTGGTGACGGATAACCAGTTTCCTTACTGGGTTTACGGCGCGCAGCAGGACAGCGGTGCGGCGGCAACTCCCGGCCGCAGCAGGTACCGTTCGTTGAATTTCCATGATTGGCGGCCAATGGAGGCGGGTGACGAAAATGGATATATCGCGCCGGATCCATTGAATGCGGGCGTGCTGTTCGGTGGCTTTGTTGCGCGGCAGGATTTTGGCAACGAGCAAGTGCAGCAGATGCCGCCGACGCTGGCTCATCCCGGTGTTTACCGGCGGACGTGGACGCTGCCGCTGGTGTTTTCGCCGATCGATACGCACGTGTTGTACTTCGGGTCGCAAGTTTTGTTTCGAACGGCGGACGGCGGAAGTTCCTGGCAGGTGATCAGCCCCGATCTGACGCGAGAAGATCCGGGAGCGCCATCAAATCTGGACGCAGCGACGGCCGCGGATGCACCAAAGGGCAAACGCCGCGGCGTGATTTACACAATTGGACCATCGTTTGTGCGGGCCGGAGAAATCTGGGCCGGCACGGACGATGGCCAAATCCAACTCACGCAAGACGAAGGAAAAACTTGGGAGAATGTTACGCCGCCTGAGTTGACTCCGTGGAGCAAGGTGACGCACATCGAAGCTTCGCATTTCGAGGCGGGGACGGCTTACGCGGCAGTGGACAGGCACCGACTGGAGGATTATCAGGCGTATCTATATCGGACACGGGATTTTGGCAAGAGCTGGCAGCGCGTCTCGAGTGGGATTCCGGATGGGAGCTTTCTGAATTGCGTCCGTGAGGATCCGGTTCGAAAGGGTTTGCTATATGCCTGCACGGAGCGTGGCGTCTACGTTTCTTTTGACGAGGGAGATCATTGGCAGTCTTTGCAACTCAATTTGCCGATGACCTCGGTGCGCGACCTGGTGGTGCATGAGGACGATTTAGTGGTCGCCACGTTTGGCCGGTCTTTCTGGATCCTGGACGACGTGACGCCGGTGCGGCAGCTCGATTCGCGTGTTGCGGCGGCCGACGCGTGGCTGTTTCGTCCCGAACCCGCCATTCGAATGCGGCCGGGATCGGATCAAGGGACGCCGGTGCCAATGGATGAGTCATTGGCTGCGAATCCGCCGGAAGGTGCGATATTGGACTATTACTTGAAGGACGAGCCTTCAGCGCCGATCCAACTGGAAATTTTAGACGCGGAAGGACAGCTGGTGCGCCGATTCGCGAGCGACGACGTCTTGCACAAGACGAATCCTAACGACGTGCCCCTTCAAATGGAGTGGGTGCGCGATCCGAAACCTCTTCTGGCGGAGGCGGGGATACACCGATTCGTGTGGGATCTGCATTACGCGCTGCCAAAGGGCGTGCGTAGCTCGTTCTGGGGACCGGCTGGACCATTGGCGGTGCCTGGCGAATACATCGTGAAGTTATCTGCCAATGGCAAGAGCAGGACTCAACCGCTGACGATCAAACTGGATCCGCGCGTGAAAACTCCGCAGGACGCGCTGGTGCGTCAGTTTGGCCTAGCCTCCAAGCTTGCAACAAGATTGGGCGAAGTCTCGATAGCGTTGCAACGGGTCGGTGAGCTTCGAAAGCAGCTCGAGGCACGCAAGAAGGAAGCGGTCGGCAACACAGCACTTTTGGTGGCTTTGCAGGAGCTGGAGAAAAAGTTTGAAGCGGCGATGGAGGCCGATAGTGATGCCGATTTTGGACTTTTTGGACTTTCTCTTCCCGGCAAGAAGCATGAGCCTCTTCCCCAAGTCGCGAGGGCGCTCACAGGTCTCTTGATCATTGTTGACAGCTCGGATCTGGGGCCGGCCGCCGACACCGCAAGCGTTAAGTGGGAAGAAGCTGCGCAGGAGACGCTGGCGCGTTGGGCTGCATTTCAAAAAGAAGATGTAGCGGGCGTGAATGCTTCGCTCGAAAAAGCCAAGCTAAAGCCGCTGGTTATCGATGAGAGTGCCGCACCGCGCTAACCGGAATACGCCGCAAAGAATGCTTGAGTTGGTGACTCTGTTCAGCAGTGATCCCAAGAATCTTAAATTGGTTGCCAGGTAGGGGCGTTCCGGTGCAATCGCGGGAGCGAGGTCCACCCTTTATGGCAGCGAATACACTGTTCGAGCGGCGCGAATTGAGGTACTCATTTGGTATGCTGCTGTAGGTGAGAAACATATTCCGAATCAGGTCTCTCTCTCTGATTGCGCTGCTCTCTATGGCTCTTCTATGCGCCGTGATGGTCTGGCCATCTCAAATACCTTCGCAAACCCAGCAACCTTCGCCCGGCACGCCGCCAGCAACTCCTTCTGCGTCCGCCTCACAAGGAGGAGTGGCGGGATTGGCGACTACCTCGTTTGGCGGGCAAGCTCAACAAGCCGGGCTCAACATCGTGGTGCTGGATCCGGCTCATGGTGGGACGGATCCGGGTGCCCGAGGCACGGGCGGCATCCGGGAGAGTGAGATCGTGCTGGATTTCGCGGTGCAGGTTCGGCGCGCGTTGGAGCAGCAAGGTTTTCAAGTGGTGCAGACGCGGCACGGGAATGAGAATCCGTCGTTTGACGACCGCTCCGCAACGGCAAATGCGCAGCGCGGAGCCGTGTTCGTTGCCCTGCACATTTCATCGACGGGATTGCCGGGCACAGCGCGGGTCTATGTGAACTCGGATTTGCCGCCGGTCGCGGATGCGAATGGAATGATCCCTTGGGACCGCGCGCAAGCGCCGTTTCTTGGACTGAGCAAGACATTTGGTGATCTAGTGCAGAGATTCTTGACGCAGCGTTTTAAGGGCTCGCCAGAGACGGCGCAAACCGCCAGCGTGCGCCAGCTTCGAACTACGGCAGCACCCGCCATTGCCGTGGAAATCTCCAGTGTAACAGTGGAGGACCGCGCTGACTTGGATCGCATGGCGCCGGGCGTGGCGGATGCCATTGCACGCGGCGCGGCGGCGTTCAAGCCTTCCTACGTAGTTCCGACTACGGCAGGGGCGCTGCCGTGACTCCACGCTGGAGATTTCTTCTGATCGGCGGTTTGATTTTCATTGTGCTTGCTGCCGCAATTTATTTTCCAATTCTGCGCAGACGGGTGAAGCGCGCGGCTAAGCTTCAGCAGCAGAGCGAAGAACAGGCGCGGCGCGAACTGACGCAACCTATAACGATCAACCCCGGCGATCTGCGAGTGAAGACCAAACTCTTCTGGGCTTCGGATACGATCGATTCTACGCTGGTGGCGGTTACGGTGGAGTTGCCTCTTTCGGATGACCCGGTGCTGCGATCGAAACAAGTTTTGAACACGCTGCTCGCCGGGCCGGTGGATACGGAGTTACGCACGCTGCCGCCAGATGCTTTGCTGCTGGCTTTTTATCTGTTGCCGGACGGAACGGCGATCGCGGATTTTTCCGAGGCGCTGGCGACTTCCATTCCCTCTGGAATCGTGAGCGAGCAGTTGGCGGTGAATTCCATCACGCGGACACTGGAAGCCAACGTGCCGCGGGTGCAGCGGCTGAAAATCCTGATTCATGGACAGGAAGTGGAGACCCTGGCGGGGCATTTGGATTTGACGGGAACATTTGTCGTCAACACACGGCCGGCTCCATCGTCAGTGAAGCCGGCGCCAACACCGCCGGCAGCCGACAAATCGGCCACGCCAGCGACGGATAAGGCGGCCGTTCCGGCACCCGCGACATTGACACCTGATAAGGCTCCCGGCAAACTGACGCAACCGGAGCTCAAACGGTAAAATTCTTGAGGACGCAAGTAATGACCGCAGGAGGAAGATTGAGAGTTGACGGCCGGACCGCGGAGCAGATGCGCCCCTTGAAAATTACACCTGATTTTATTTCCACGGCCGAGGGCAGCGTGCTCATTGAGCTGGGAAACACACGAGTGATCTGCACGGCAACGGTTGATGACGGAGTGCCCAGTTTTCTGAAGGGCAGCGGCAAAGGCTGGGTCACCAGTGAATATGGAATGCTGCCGCGCGCCACCGAGGAGCGCACGCCACGCGAAGCGGCGCGGGGGAAGCAGTCCGGGCGGACGCTGGAAATTCAACGATTGATCGGGCGCTCGTTGCGCGCAGTGACAGATCAAGAGGCGCTGGGCGAGCGCACTGTTTGGCTGGATTGCGACGTGATTCAGGCGGATGGCGGAACGCGCACGGCGTCCATCACGGGAGCGTTCGTCGCGCTGGCACTGGCGTTCGAACGACTTGTTGCGGCGGGGATCTTGAAGAGCTCGCCGCTGATCGATACCGTGGCCGCCACGAGCGTCGGCATTGTGGACGACCGCGCGCTGCTGGATCTCGCTTATGAAGAAGATTCGCGCGCCGAAGTGGACATGAACGTGGTCATGACTGGCGATGGGCATTTTGTCGAAATACAGGCGACGGCGGAGGGACGCGCGTTTTCTGGAAGCGAGATGCAGGACTTGCTGGCGCTCGCCGCCGCGGGGATTCGCCGCTTGACGGAAGAACAACGCACCCTTCTGCCCTTAAAATTCAGTGCGCGCGCCCGCTAAGCTGTTTCTCGCGTCGTCTAACCCAGGGAAGCTCGCCGAGTATCGCGTGCTGGCCGCCGCGGCTTCGCCCTCTCTTCCGATTGAACTTGAATTGATGCCGCGTTTCGATGTACTTCCTGCGTTCGAGGAAGATGCTCCGACGTTCGGCGAGAACGCGGCGGGCAAGGCACTGCATTACTCGCGGCATTGGGACAAGCTGGTCTTCGCCGATGACTCGGGTCTTGTCGTGTCGGCTCTTGGCGGTGCGCCCGGAGTTCATTCGGCGAGGTACGCCGGGCCGAAGGCGACAAATGCGCAAAGGATTGAAAGGCTGCTAGCCGAGTTGCGTGGCAGAAGAAGGCCCGAGCGTGCGGCGTATTTCGTTTGCGCGATTGCATTGGCGGAACGCGGCCGAGCCATGGCCGTCGTCACGGATCGCGTTGACGGCGAAATCCTGGAGGCGCCGCGCGGATCGGGCGCATTTGGCTACGATCCGGTGTTTTACTTCCCTGCCCTCGATAAAACGTTTGCGGAGATTCCCGCCGAAGAAAAAAATCAGCACAGCCATCGGGGGAAGGCTTTTCGCAGATTGCTCGCGGCTCTTTCCTCCATGCTATAGTTTTGGCTCCTATGGCCACGAAATCGAAGAAAAAACCACCAAGGAAGAAGAAATCAGTACCGGCAAAATCAAAAGCCGCGAAATCCCAGAAGACAGCCAAAGCTGCCAAGCGGGCACGTGCGGCGGGAACAGACCCCAAGCGCGTCGCGGCAATCCTCGCAAAACTGGACGAGGCGTACGGGAATGCGACGTGCGAGCTGAAGCACGAAAATGCATTCCAACTGCTGATCTCCACCATTCTTTCCGCGCAGTGCACGGACGTGCGTGTGAATCAAGTTGCCGAAACGCTCTATAAGAAGTATCCGGATGCGAAAGCGTTTGCCCATGCCACGCCAAGCGAGTTGGAACAGGATATCCGGCCGACAGGATTTTTCCGCAACAAAACAAAATCTGTAATGGGCGCGAGCAAGGCGATCATTGAAAAGTTTGGCGGACAAGTGCCGCGCACGATGGAAGAGATACTCACGTTGCCGGGTGTCGCGCGGAAGACGGCAAACGTCGTTCTCGGCACGGCGTATGGAATCGCCAGCGGAGTAGTCGTCGATACGCATGTGCTGCGTCTCTCAAACCGTTTGGATTTGACGCGAAATGAAGATCCGAAGAAGGTCGAAGATGATTTGATGAAGATCATTCCGCAGGAGAAGTGGATCAAGTTTTCCCACCAATTGATCTGGCACGGACGCCGGGTTTGCCATGCGCGCAAGCCGAAATGCGTCGAGTGCAACATGGAATCGCTTTGCTACGCGAAAGATAAAACGGTCTGAAGAACGATTTGTCGGGACTGGATCAAGCGGCCGCAGTCGTTAGGTTGAAGAAATCGTGACGGCGGGTGCCAGTTTATCGCGGTTTCTTGATTGGATTTTGATCCTGCCCGCTGGGCTGTGAATTGGGCTGTCGTGAATTGACGGGCGGACGGCCCGGCGGGAGTGCGCCCTGCGTGGGCGTGCCGGCAGGATGCAAAACGTCGCTGAAATTCGGCAGGTTGCCCGAGTGTACGTCCTTATTCTGATGCGAACTCAGACTCGGGTCCGGATGCTGGATCATCCCGCCCGTCGGCAGCGTTTTTTGAACCACCCAAGCGCCGTCGCGTTTCTCCAATTTATAGGCGACCTGCATGCCCGCTCCCGGAGGCGCGCCGGTCTTGGGCCTGAAGATAACCTCGGCGTGCGCCTGATTGCCAGTGATGGAAACGCTTCGCATCTCCATTTCCATGGCGCTCATATTGAGAGTGCCCACGCCGTTGAGGTGCTGCAAAATGCCGGCGCGAACTGCGTCGTTGTCGCTTGGCTGTTTCTTGCATCCGCCGCCAAATAAAAGTGCGGCGGAGAGCCCCAGCGCGACGGCGAAACAGTTCTTGCCAGAATTCTTTCTAATTCCAGTGAAAGAGTGCATTCGGAAATCTTACGCGGTCCGAAGTCCGTTGGGAACCATAGGCAGGCTGTTGAGTCGAATGCCAGTGGCATCAAAAATGGCATTGCCGATGGCAGGGGCAACAGCCATGATCGGGGTTTCGCCCGCGCCTGCCGAAGGAATATCTTTTCGATCCAGCAGGATCACCTCGATCTGCGGCACGTCACGGAAGCGCGGCACGCGATAGCTCGCGAAATGCGGATTCTTGACGCGGCCGTTTTCGAATTCGATGGCTTCGAAGAGCGCGCCACCAAGCGCTTGAATCATCGCGCCGACCACCTGGTTGCGCAGACCGTCCGGGTTGACGATGGCGCCGCATTCGAACGCTTCGACCAGGCGCACGACGCGCACCGCGCTCGAAGTTTTTTCCATCGCTACTTCCGCGCAGGTAGCTACGTAACTGCCTTTTTCGTCGCCGCAGGCAATTCCGAATCCTTGCCCCTCTTGTGTTTTCTTGCGCGGCCAGCCAAAGGATTTCGTTGCCGCTTCCAGCACCGCACGCATGCGCGGATTCGCGAGATTCCTCATTCGGAACTCGAGAGGATCCAACTTGGCCGCACTCGCCAGCGCATCCATGTGCGTTTCGCGTGCGAAGTGATTCGCCGTCGCTGCCAGTCCGCGATAAGAGCCGCTGCGCAGAATCAGCGGCACCTGATGATATTCCGTTCGCTGATTCGCAACGACGTAGGGAGTCTCAATCCCTGACGATCCTGAGTGATAGTTGTGAAATTCCCACGCGGCCAGTGTTCCGTCGCTGGCGATCCCACTCTTGATCTCAATTACGCCCGCGGGTCGGAAATACGCCCAAGTGAATTCTTCCTCGCGAGTCCACACCACTTTCACGGGCCGCCCGGCCGCCCGCGCTAATCGAGCCGCTTCGATCGCAGCGTCGCTGGTGTGTTTCCCTCCGTATGCCGAGCCGGTGTCCGGCACAATGACACGCACGCTGCTCTCGGAAATATGGAAGAGGTCAGCGAGTTCGTCGCGGTTGGCGAATGGCCGCTGCGTGCCAGTCCACACCGTGAGTTTACCATCGGCCCATTGAGCAACGGCCGCGCGCGGCTCCAACGGAGCATGCGCAATGTATGCAACTGTGTAAGTCGCGTCGAACCGATGTGCCGCGGCTGCCAGCCCTTCTTCGACAGATCCCTTCTGCTTGCGGAATCGATCTTCAGATTTCGCTGCGGCGTTCTGCTTAAGATACGAAAAGATCTCCTTGCTCGAGATCTGTGGCACTTCCTTCCATTGGGCATGAATCGCATCGAGAGAGCGCTGCGCCTCGTGCGCGCTCGGCGCCGCTACACCTGCAAAGTCTCCATCACGCACAACGAACACGCCAGCCATGGCTTTCGCAGAGCTGTCATCATAAGAAGTGAGCGTCGCACCGAACGACGGAGGCCGCAGCACTTTGCCATAAAGCATGCCCGCGGGCCGCAAATCCGTCGTGTATTGATGCTTCCCAGTGACGAATGCGCGGCCGTCCACCTTTGGAATTGCTTTTCCTGCGATCGTCCATCGCGTTGGCGGAGTGATGGGATCTTCCGCGGGGAGATTCTGCGCCAGCGTCTTGCCACGCGCGAGTTCCGCATACTTCAGCGAACGGCCCGATGCGGGATCGGTGATCTTCGCGTCCGCAGCGACTAATCCTGCCGGCGCGACGTTCCATTCCTTGGCCGCCGCTTCCATGAGCACATCGCGCGCAGCCGCAGCCACACGGCGCAACTGCGGCGTAATTGTCGGCGTCGTCCGGCTGCCAAACGTTCCCGCATCAAACGGCGTCAGCGCCGTATCAGCCGTCACCATCCGAACGCTCTCGAACGGCACACGCAATTCATCGGCGATGGTCTGCGCCAAAGCCGTCCGAATGTTCTGGCCGATCTCGGCCTTGCCGGTAAAACCCGTCACGCTGCCGTCTTCGCCGACGTGCAGCCACGCGCTAATGTCTTTGGGCAGGTCTTCATTGTGGAAGCTTCGATGCCCCGGAGCTGTCTCTTGCAACGCAAGCGCGTCTTTAGACATTGCGAACACAGCGATTCCCGCACCAAGAATTTTGAAAAAATCGCGGCGCGCCAATTCGAATTGATGGATCGGAGCCGCGCGGAATTCGTACCGTTCCGGCTCAATGGCGAATTTTCCTTTCACGTTACTCATCGTCCAGGCTCCTGCATTATCTTGGCCGCCTGCCGGACCGCCTCGATGATGCGCGGGTGCGTTCCGCAACGGCACACATTGCCTTGCAAGAATTGCACGATTTCCGCCTGACTGGGATTCGGATTTGTTTGCAACAGGCCGACGCTGCTCATGATCATTCCCGAAGTGCAATAAGCGCACTGGAATGCCCCAGCGTCGAGAAACGCTTGCTGCACGGGATTCAACCGGCCGTCTTTTTCGAGCCCTTCAATAGTGGTGATGGGCTTTGCCGCCGCCGCGCTAACGGGAATCTGGCACGAGCGGCGCGGCGCTCCGCCGATCAATACAGTGCATGCGCCGCACTGCCCTTCCCCGCAACCGTACTTGCTTCCGGTCAGTCCCAGCTGATCACGCAGAACATAGAGGAGCGGCGTCTCCGCCGGATAGTTGACTGGATACCGCCTGCCGTTGACTTTCAATTCAATCGGCTTTGCCATATTCCCTCCTCACAATAAAAATTTTCCTACCCATCAATGTTTGTGACAAGTGTCGCAAGCGGTTTTCGCTTGGTTCATTTCGTGGCAGTGCAGGCAGCTATACATCGTGGTGACACTGGTGACTTCCGACATCGCCTCCATCTCGCGAACTTGCCCGTGGCACGTTTCACATTTTACTCCGGCCTCGAGATGTGCGCGGTGATTCCACGCCACGCCCGGCAGTACGGTATAGACGCGTACCCAGGGAACGGTTTGCTTGGTCTTGGCATACTCGGCGAGCCTCTGAATCGAAGGCTTATCCTTTGCGATGGTCACGTGACATTCCATGCAGATGCTTGTCGCCGGAAATGTCATGAGTTTCCCCGGCTCCGGATTCGTGTGGCACTTCTTACACTCCAATCCGAACGCCAGATGCTTTTTGTGGCTGTAAGCGATCGGCTGCATTGGCGGCGTGTGTTCCGACGGATTGTCCGGGACCATCTGCTTCGGCACTTGTGGTGACGCAGCGGTTTGTGCGGTGAGGCTCGTGACAAGCAGGAGAAATGCCGCCATCGATACAATCGTCATCGCGGGCGCAATCCACCCAATTCTTTTCGACATCGGCTGACCTCGCATTATTGAATCTGCTGCGCTTTCTCGCTCTAATTACGCTTTCTTGTTCACCACTTCCTCGATGCTGGTCCCGAAATCCTTGAGCATTACCGTCGCCGCGTTTCGCCCCGGTGCTCCTGTCACGGACCCTCCCGGAAATGTCGTCGCGCCGGTTTGATACAGCCCCGGAATCGGCATGCGATGCTGCGCCCATCCTGGCATTGGGCGCATCGGCCCTGTTTGCGAGGCACTCTGCGCTCCCGCATGCGCACTCCCATGCCAGAAGTGCGGATTCATGCGCTCCAAGTCCAGCGGACTTTCAATGAATCGCGCCAGAATCTTGTCATCCGTCAAATTCGGCGCATATCGCCGCAAGTATTTGAGATAGGCGTCGGAAACATCTTTCTTGATTTTGTCCCAGTGCCCCGGCCCTTCCTTCAGCTCGTAGGGCTGCCAGCCGATCACCTTAAGTGTGTGCATACCCGCGGGAGCGCGCGTCGGATCGGCAACGCTGCAGCAGATGATCTGCATCGGCGGATCCTCCAGATTGACCACGCCTCTTGCATCGTCGTACGCAAAGCGCAGCGCCCGGTCCGGCGAAACCAGGATGCCCGCCTCCACGGGCGAGAGCGTGCCGCCGTCACCGGCGAACTTCGGCGCCTCCATCGTGGCGTAGTGCGTGACGAACATCGCATTCTCCGCTTGCCAAGTGTCCACTCCGTCGATGAAGTCCGCCCCCCACAGCTCGCGCGGCGCCATGTCCACCAAATGCTTGATGTGAATTGTCGAAACCACTGCTTTTTCGGCACGGTAAGAACTCCCATCGCTGCATTCCACGCCCACGCATTTCCCGTTCTCTACAATCAGGCGCTTCACCCATTTGTTCGTCAGCAGCATGCCGTTGTGCGCCTCGATGAACCGCGCCAGCGCCTGCGTCAATACTCCCGATCCGCCCTTGGGGAACGGCCGTCCGGAGTGCTGCTGACGCGCGGTGCCGTAAGCCAAACGCCCTGTCATCGGCGCGTCCGGCGGTTCCGCTGCCAGGTGGGACATATAGAGCATGAACGTACGGCAATGTTCTTCCTCGAACGTGTCGCGAATGATTTCCCAAGCCGACATCGCCAGCCGCCGCTGCCACAGCTTTCCGCGCGGCTGTTGCGCCAGTTGATCATTCAGGGGCTTGCCAAATCCAATCGGCGTGAAACTGGTTCCCATCAAGATTGGTTTAATAGCGTCAAACTCTGCCAGCATTTTCCGGTAGGCCGCTGCATCTTTCTTCGAAAACTTCGCAAACTCGGAGCATGTGCGGTCGAGATCCCGCCATTGCGTCATATACGTGCCGTCGGCAAAGGGAATGTGAAAGATCGGGTCGGGATCGACGTATTCAAGCCCATAATCGCCGAGCTTGAGCTCGTCGTTCTTGATCATGGGGTTGTCGAGCAAAAACGTATGGGCCGTTGAACAGACGTCGTCTCTGAATCCCTTCAGCGTGAGTTGCGCCGTCTTCACGCCGCCTCCAACAATTGGCCGTCCCTCTAGGACCAGGCAACGATAACCGGCCTTTGCCAGGTACGCCGCGGCAATCATGCTGTTGTGCCCCGCTCCCGCCACCACGATATCGAAGCGATCATCCTTGGACGCTTGCTGGCCGATGGAAAACGGGGTGACCGCAAGGGGCGCGAGGGCCGCGGTCTTCACGAATCCGCGCCGGCTGATTTTGCTCATGCGCAAGCCTCCTCGGAACAATCTCCTAAGCTTTCTTCTTCACCACTTCTTCGATGCTGGTCCCGAAGTCTTTCAGCATCACCGTTGCCGCATTCCGCCCCGGGCCGCCGGTCACCGATCCGCCCGGATGCGTCGTCGCTCCGGTTTGGTAGAGACCAGGAATCGGCATGCGATGCTGTGCCCAGCCCTGCACGGGCCGCATTGCACCAGCTTGCGCCGGCCCAGAACCACCTGCATGACAACTCCCATGCCAGTTGTGCGGGTTCATGCGTTCCAGATCCAGCGGACTCTTGACGATTCGCGCGAGAATCTTGTCATCCGTCAGATTTGGTGAGAACCTGCGCAGAAATTTCAAATTCGCGTCCGAAACTTGATCCTTAATCTCGTCCCAATGCTGCGGGCCTTCTTTCAATTCGTACGGGTGGTAGGCGACGATCTTGAGCGTGTGCATTCCTGCGGGCGCACGGGTCGGATCAGCGATGCTGCAACAAATTGCATGGATCGAGGGGTTGTCAAGATTCACCGCTCCGCGAGCGGAGTCAAAACTCATGCGCAAGACGCGATCGGCGCTGGCCATGACTCCGGAATGCACCGGCGAGAGCGTCCCGCCCGCTACCGTATATTTCGGCGGTTCCGTCGTCGCATAATTCGTCTCGAACAGCGTCAGGCCAGCTTTCCAGGTGTCTACGCCATCGATGAAATCCTGGCCCCACAATTCGCGCGGCGCCATGTCGATCAGGTGCTTGATATGGATCGTCGAGAGCACTGCTTTCTCGGCGCGATAGGAGCTTCCGTCTTCGCATTCCACGCCGGTGCATTTGCCGTTCTCGATGATCAGCGCCTTGATCCATTTGTTGGTGGAAATCACGCCGCCATGCGCTTCGATAAACCGTGCCAACGCCACGGTCAACGCTCCTGACCCGCCTTTCGGCAGCGGCCGGCCCTCACGCTGCTGGTGCAGAGGAAGGTATGCGGCCCGGCCCGTCATGGGGTCCTGCACCGGCTGCAGCGGATAGGGGCAGCCCAACATGAAGGCTCTGCAATGGTCGTCCTCGAATGTATCGCGAACAATTTCCCAGGCCGACATGGCCAGCCGCCGTTGCCACAGTTTGCCGTGCGGGTGCTCCGCCAGACGATCGTTGATAGGTTTCCCGAAGCCAATCGGAGTGAAGGCAACGGCATTCAAAATAGGCTTGACTGTCTCGTATTCGGTGATCATCCTGCGATAGGCGAGGCCGTCTTTCTTGGAAAACTTTGCGAATTCCTCACACGTGCGGTCCAGGTCGCGCCATTGTGTCAGATAGCTGCCGTCGGGAAACGGCATATGATAGACAGGATCGGGATAGAGGTACTCGAGGCCGTATTCACCGAGTTTCAACTCGTCGTCGCGGAGGATCGGATTCCCGTGGATTCCGTTGTGCGCCGAAGAGCAAATGTCGTGCGTGAATCCGCGCAGCGTCAATTGCGCGGACTTCACGCCGCCGCCCACAATCGGCCGTCCTTCCAACACGACGCAGCGGTAACCCGCCTTTGCAAGATAGGCGGCTGCGATCAGACTGTTGTGTCCGGCGCCTGCGACAACGATATCGAAACGTTCTGTCATGGCAGCATGCCGCTCCGATTCCCAAATCACTGGGCTTCCTACTCCGGAGAACCAAGTTACAGAGCACTGAGCCTGACGCTTCCGTCACGCCAGCTTTTGCTTCAGCGTCTCCACGTCAATTTCCTTTTCCCATCGCGACACGACCACGGTGGCGACGCCGTTTCCAATCATGTTCACCGTCGCGCGACACATGCTCATGAATCGGTCGATTCCGAGAATCAGCGCCATTCCCGCCACGGGAATCGTAGGAATGACCGTCATGGTGGCCACCAGCGCAATGAACGACGCGCCTTGCACGCCGCTTGCTCCCTTGGAAGTCAGCACCGCCACGGCAAGAATGGTCAGTTGCTGTGTTAGCGTCAGAGGAGTATTCGTGGCCTGCGCTACAAATAGCGCCGACAGCGTCATGTAGATGCTCGTCCCATCGGTGTTGAATGTATATCCGGTCGGCACTACCAGCCCCACGAGTGCCTTCGAACATCCCAGATTTTCCAGCTTGGCCATCAACGTGGGCATCGCCGGCTCGGAAGAGCTGATGGCCAGTACGAGTAGGATCTCTTCCTTGATGTAGGAAAGGAATCGGATGATCCCGAAGCCCGCAAACCGGGCGATCAAGCCCAGCACAACTAGCACAAACAGAATCGATGTGATGTAAAACGTGCCGATCAGTTTGACCAGCGGCCCCAGTGACGAAAGGCCGTACTTCCCGATCGTGAACGCCAACGCCCCAAACGCCCCGATCGGTGCGAAGCGCATCACGATCTTGACGATCCCAAACACCGCCTCCGTCAACAAATTCAAAAAATCCAGAATCGGCTTGCACTGCGGGCCCGCCATCGAAAGCGCAAAACCGAACAGCACTGCAACAAGCAGCACCTGCAGGATGTCGCCTTTGGCGAAAGCGTCTACCACGGTAGTGGGGATGATGTGCATCAGAAAATCCGACACGCTTTGTGCTTTAGCCTGCCCGGCGTAATCCGCCACCGCCTTGGCATCCAGTGTGGCCGCATTGATGTTGAAACCGCTGCCCGGGTGCAGCACATTGCCGACCACCAGCCCGATGAACAGCGCCAGCGTCGACACCGCCTCAAAGTAGATCAGCGCTTTTCCGCCCACACGGCCAACCTTCTTCATGTCCTCCATGCCCGCGATACCGGTCACCACTGTGCAAAAGACGATCAACGTGATGATCATCGTGATCAGCCGGATGAACCCGTCGCCAAGAGGCTTCATGGCGATCGCCGTTACCGGCCGCAAGTACCCGAGCGCGATCGCCCCGCCTACGGCGAACAGCACTTGCACCGACGAATTTGCATAGAATGCCTGCTTGCGCGGGTTGGGCGGCATCATAGTGGGAGCCGTGGCTACGCGGCGCGAGAAGTACTCATTCCCCTTCCAAGTATTTTTGTGAATACCACCGTTACAACACCTTCTCGGGCTCGCGAATGGCGCTGGCCAATTCGCTCAAGAATTCTGCCGCACGCACTCCATCCACGACGCGGTGATCGCTCGAAAGCGTCATTGTCATCATCGGCCGCACTCCCGGCTTTCCATCAACGGGCACTACACGGTCGGAAATGCTCCCAACCGCCAGAATCGCCGCTTGCGGCGGCATGATGATCGCGCTGAACGCGTCGACTTTGTACATTCCCAAATTGCTCAGCGTGAAAGTTCCGCCGGTAATATCCGCCGGCTTCAGCCGTCCCGCTCGCGCGCGTTCCGCCAATTCCCGCCGCTGCGCCGATATTTCTGCGAGCGGCAAAGCATTCGCTTTATGAATCACCGCGCCAACCACGCCATCTTTCACCGCCATTGCCACGCTGACGTTGATCTCCGCATTCGAACGAATGCCCTCTCCGGTCCAGCTCGAATTCATCCGTGGATGCTTCGCCAACACTCGCGCCAAAACCCCGATGAGCAAATCGGTAATCGTCGGCGCCGCGCTCCCCGCCTTCTCCGCCTCCGCGCTCCACTTTTTCTGCGCAGCAACCAGCTCGCTGCACTCCACTTCCCGCACCAGAAAAAAGTGCGGCACGCTCGTCCAGCTCTGCGTTGTGCGCTCCGCCATCAGCCGCGCCACTTGGCTCAGCGTTTCCACTCTAGCCGGAGCAGCAACAGCAGCTCCACTGCTCGCGCCCTTCGAATCCGCTGCGCGCTGTACGTCCTCGCTGGTAATCGTCCCATCCGGTCCCGTTCCGTGAACCTGCGCAATGTCCACGCCGAGTTCTTTCGCAAGCCGCCGCGCCTTCGGTGAAATCTGAGGAGCAGCTCCTCCTCGCTGCACCACAATCGGTGCCGCAGCAACAGCTGTTGCCTGCGAACCGCTCGAAGCGCGCGCTGCTGGCACAGTCGCCGCCGCTGATTTTGCGGGAGGCTTCTCGCCCGGGCCAACAAGCCACGCAATCGTTTCCCCCACGGGAATCACCGCCCCAACATCTGCCGTGATCCCAGCAAGAATCCCGTCCCCCGGAGCTTCCACCTCGACGACTGCCTTATCCGTCTCGATTTCAAGCAGCGGCTCGCCCTTGGCAACGCGTTCGCCTTCTTTTTTTCGCCAAGCCAGGAGCTTTCCCGTTTCCTGCGCCATTTCCAGCGCAGGCATCACCACACTGATCGCCATAGTTTTTTTCTCGGGAGCCGGGGACGCGCTTCAGTCCGTAGCCGCTACTCCTTCGGCCTTTGCGCTCTCCGCCACCATTTCTTTTACACGTTTGCTGGGTGGCGCTTCATTCTCGCGCGTTGTCGCGAGCGGCCCATTCACGGTGTGATAGTGCGCGCCCGCCACCATCAATTGATCCGCCGGAAATCGCGAAATCACTTCATGACCCGTCTGCGTAACAACAATTTCTTCTTCAATCCGGGCCGCGCTCCATCCGTCCGTCGAAGGCCAGAACGTTTCCAACGCAAACACCATCCCCGGCTTGATCTCGTGCGAATGTTCCAGCGAAACTAGCCGGCTGATCACCGGCTTTTCCCAGATTGCCAGCCCGATCCCGTGCCCGAACTGCAGCGCAAACGCCGCTTCTTCGTCCGGAAATCCAAACTCCTCTGCCTTCGGCCACACCGAAGCGATCTCCGCGGTCGTCCGTCCCGGCTGCACCAGCGAAATCGCCGCATCCAAATATTCGCGGCATCGTTTGTACGCATCAATCATCGCGTGCGACGCATACCCGATCGTGAAGCACCGGTAATAGCAAGTGCGGTAGCCCATGTACGAATGCAAAATGTCGTAATAAACCGGATCGCCCGGCCGCAGCACGCGATCCGAAAAAACATGCGGATGCGGGTTGCACCGTTCCCCCGAAATCGCATTCACCGCTTCCACGTACTCCGATCCGAGGTCATACAACACTTTGCTCGCCAGCCCTACTGCCTGGTTCTCGCTCATCCCCGGCTTCATCGCGCGATACAACTCGTCGTAAGCCGCGTCCACCATCATCGCCGAGTGATTCAGCAGCGAAATCTCATCCTGCGTCTTGATCACCCGCGCGTCGCTCATCAACTGCTGCCCGTCAACGATCTTGATTCCTTCTTTTTGCAGCGCAAAAAGAATTGGCGGCTCGACCACGTCAATTCCCAGCGGCTCTTTGTGAAGCCCGCGCTTCTCCAGTTCCACTTTTATTTTTCGCGCTACGTTTTCCGCGCGCCCCATCTCCGGCGACATCGCACCGCGCAGCAGCGGAATGCCTGCCCGCGAACGTTCTCCCAGCCACGGACAATTCTGCTGATGATGTCTCGCCGCCGATCCGAAATCCCACAAAATCGGCTCATCATTCTGCGGCAGCAGCGAAAACCGGCTGATCTTGTCCTGCGCCCAAGTCCCGATGTGCGTCGCCGTCAGGTACCGCACATTGTTCATGTCAAAACAAAGCAGCGCTCCCATCTCCGATTTCGCCAGCAGCGCTTTCGCGCGCGCCAATCGTTCGCGCCGCAAGCGGTCAAAATCGATGCGGTTCTCCCAATCCACAGCCATCGGCCCGCAAGTTTTTAGCGCCATCTCACACCTCTCATCCCGCGCAACTCACGCCTTCCCGCAAAGCGCCCGCGCCGCCTCAAACACCGTCTGCTCCGTCGGCACCGTCACATCTTCGAGCGGCGGCGAAAACGGGATTGGAACGTGCATCGCTCCCATCCGTTTCACCGGCGCCTCCAGGCTATAGAACGCCCCTTCCGCAATCACCGAAGCGATCTCTCCCGTTACACCATATCGCCCGTACCCTTCATCCAACACCATCGCCCGCGAAGTTTTCTTCGCAGACTCCACCAGCGTCTTCTCATCCAGCGGCCACATCGTCCGCGGATCAATCACTTCCGCACTCACGCCAATCTTTTCCAGCAACTCCGCCGCGCCCAAAGCCACTTGCACCATGCTGCTTGTCGCTACAATCGTGATATCTTCGCCGTCGCGCTTCACGTCCGCCTCGCCCAGCGGAATCGTGTACTCCTCTTCCGGCACCGGCCCCTTCAGCTTGTACATCATCTTGTCTTCAAAAAAGACCACCGGGTTCTCATCGCGAATCGACGCCTTGAGCAGTCCCTTCGCATCGTAGGGCGTCGAAGGCATCACCACTTTTAATCCCGGCACATGGCAGAGCCACGCGTGCAACGATTGCGAATGCTGTGCTGCAGAACGCCGCGTCGCTCCCAGCGTCGTCCGCAACACCATCGGCACTTTCCAAGCTCCGCCGGACATGTAGTGTACTTTCGCCGCCTGATTCACCATCTGGTCCATCGTCAGCGTCAGGAAGTCGCCGAACATGATGTCCACCACGGGGCGCAATCCCGTCATCGCCGCCCCGACTCCCATGCCCGTGAATCCGGCTTCCGAAATCGGTGTATCGATCACGCGTTCCGCGCCAAACTCCTCCACCAGCCCGGACAATACTTTGAACGGCGTCCCTGCTTCCGCCACGTCCTCGCCAAAAATGCACACGCGCGAATCGCGGCGCATCTCTTCCGCCAGCGCCTCGCGAATCGCTTGCGCAAACGTCAGTTCTCTTGTCGCCACTTCAGGCATAAACGTCCTGGTCCACCTGGTCTACTGTCGGATACGGCGCGGCAATCGCAAACTCCACCGCCGTCTTCATCTCCACTCCCACTTCTTCCTGGATTTCCTTCAGCTTTCCTTCATCTGAAATCTTTTGCTCGATAAGCCATTGCGAATAGTTTTTGATCGGGTCCCGCTTCGTCTTCCATTCCAGCTCTTCGTGTTTCGAGCGGTAATATTCGCGATTGATGTCGCCCACGTGATGCCCCGTGTAGCGATACGTGTCGCACACCAGGAACGCCGGCCCTTCTCCCCTTCGGGCCCGCTCCACCAGCCGGTGCGCTGCTTCGTAAACCGCTCGCACGTCTTGTCCGTCCACGCTTTCCGCCGGCACTCCAAACGCTCTTCCCCGTGCGAGTATGTCCCCCGCCGTCGTCTCCGAATAGTGCGTGTATTCCGTATAAAGATTGTTTTCGCAGACGTAAATCACGGGCAATTTCCAAAGCGCCGCTAGGTTCATCACTTCATACAAGACGCCCTGCCCCAGCGCTCCTTCCCCAAAAAAGCACACCGCCACTTTCCCCGTTCCCAATCTTTTCGAAGACAGCGCTGCTCCCGTCGCAATTCCAGCGCTCCCGCCAACGATCGCGTTCGCTCCCAAATTCCCCGTCGCTGGATCGGCAATATGCATCGAACCACCCTTGCCTCGGCAATACCCCGCCTCTTTCCCCAGCAACTCCGCGAACATGCGGTCCGGCGAAGCTCCCTTCGCGACGCAATGGCCGTGCCCCCGGTGCGTGCTCGTAATGTAGTCATCCCTGCGCAGCGCTTCACAAATTCCCACCGCTACCGCCTCTTCGCCGATGTAAAGGTGCGCTAGGCCCGGCATCAGCGCCCGCGTATAGAGTTCGTTCACCTGCTCCTCGAACTCCCGGATCATCACCATCCGCCGGTACATCCGCATCCAGTGCTCAGTTTTCGCTTCCGTTTTGGTTTTGGATTGGTCCGTTGCCATCGTCATGGCTTCACCCCGGACATCTGCGCCAGAACATCGAACACCACCGCAAAATCCTTCGCCGCCAATCCCATTCCCCGCGCCGCCGTCAGGAATTCATTCGTGATGGCCGTAGTCGGCATTGGCACATCCAGTTGGCGGCCTAGCTCCAGCGCCAGGTTCATGTCCTTCTGCATCATGTTGATGTTGAACCACGCCTCTTCTGGCTTCTTCAGAATAAACGGCCCGCGATACTGCACCATCGGCGAAGCAATTACGCTGTGCGTTAGCACGTCCACCGCGGTTTCCCGCGCAATCCCGCTCTTTTCTGCCAGTAGCACACCTTCGGAGAAAGCCAGCATCTGCACCGCAAGGCTCAAGTTCGTCCCGATTTTCATCACCAGCGCTAGGCCGTTGTCCCCCACGTGTGTGACCTTCTGCCCGATATCCAGTAACAGCGGCTTCACTTTTTCAAACGTCTCTTTTCGTCCTCCCACCATCACCGAAAGTTTTCCCTCTTGCAGCGTGATCACGCTGCCAGAGACTGGCGAGTCCACCATGTCTCCGCCCTTTTCCCGCACCTTGGCTGCAACTTCCCGGCTGAACGCCGGGCTCACCGTGCTCATATCCACAAAAATCTTGCCGGACGTAACCGCCGCCAGCATTCCGTCCGGCCCATTCATCACCGCGCCGAGCACCGCGGAATTCGTCACCATCGAAAATGCAAAATCCGACGCGGTCACCACCGCGCGCGGCGACTCCGCCCATTTCATCCCTTTTTTGACAAGCCATTCCGCTTTCGAACGCGTGCGGTTGTATCCCGTTACGCTGTGGCCCTTGCCGAGCAGCCGGTTCACCATCTCGCTGCCCATCACACCTAACCCGACAAATCCCAAATTCGCCATGAATCCTTCTTCTCCGACAGAGAACTCAAAATCAAAAAACTTAAATCTCTTCTTGCTAACCCTGCCCGCTCGGCGCCCGCCGCGAATCCTCGCGCACCTGCCTCAAATGCGCCTTCATCGCTTCCCGCGCTCCGGCTGCATCGCGATGTTCAATCGCCTCCAAAATCTTCTTGTGGTGATACTGCCCGCGTTCCGGTCCGCCCTCGACCTGAAAGATCCCCATTCTTTGCTCACGCAGCAACCCCACGATGGAATCGATTAGCGACAAAATTAGTGGATTGGCGGCTGCTTCCGCCAGCGCCAGGTGAAAATCCAGATCCGCTTCGATGAACGCATCCGGATCTTTCCGCGATTCGTCCATCACACCGACCTGTTCACGCATCGAAGCAAGGTCCTCTGCATCGGCGCGCGTTGCCGCCATGCCGGCAATCTCTGGCTCCAGGATTTCTCGAACTTCCGCCAAAAAACCGGACCCCTCTGCCTGTCCCACCTTGAGCATCCGGTCCAGAGACTGCCGCACGGAGTAAGGGGTCCCATCCGTTATAAAGGTCCCCCGCCCCGGATAGGCTTCCACCAGTCCCTTTTCCCGCAGCGCCTTCACCGCCTCGCGTACCGCCGTTCGGCTGACACCAAACTGTTGAGCCAATTCACGTTCCGGGGGAAGCTGGTCCCCAGGTTTCATCGCACCCTTGTGGATGGATTCCTCGACTTGCTGCACGATTTGTTCATACAGGCGAGAGGAACGCACGATCTTGTACATGGCATCCTCCCCGAAAGAAGTCACTTCGCTATCTGGTACGACCGTCGTACCAGATAGAACTCGCCTAAGTCCAGCTATTTGACGTGGGACTCGTCAGAGTCTGGTTGAGTTGTCAGACCAATCTACCACTGCCTCCGTCGCTCCGCAACCAGTTTAGGAGGCCTCCTCAATCCATACTGTCTTGATGTTTGTGAATTCCCGGATTCCGTGGGCCCCCAATTCCCTCCCATGCCCCGACCACTTTACTCCTCCAAACGGGATCCGCGGATCGGAAGCCACCATGCGATTTATGAAAACCATTCCCGATTCCAATTCGTTGATAAAGCGCTCGCGCTCGTTCTTGTCGTTCGTCCAGGCGCTCGCTCCCAATCCAAACCGGCTGTCGTTCGCGATCCGAATTGCATCATCCACGCCCTCCGCCCGGAACACGCTCGCCACCGGCCCAAACAATTCCTCCTTGTGCGCGGGAGAACCATTCGGAATATTTGTCAGCACCGTGGGAGCATAATAATTCCCCGGGCGGTCCAGCGGTTTTCCTCCTGTCAAAACCTTCGCTCCAGCCTCGACCGTCTTCTTCACATCGCGGTCCAAATCAGCCAGTCCATCCGCTGTTGAAAGCGGCCCTAGTTCCGTCTTCTCGTCAAACGGATCCCCGACCTTCAATGCCGCCATTTTCTCGGCGAATACTTTTTCAAATTTGTCCGCGATGGATTCCGCCACAATAAACCGCTTCGCCGCGATACACGATTGTCCGTTATTGAAGATCCGTGCCTTCACCGCGGTGGCCGCCGCCACTTCCAGATTCGCGCTCGGCATCACGATAAAGGGATCGCTTCCGCCGAGTTCCAGCACCACTTTCTTGATCCGTTTCGCCGCGCCGATTCCCACTTCGATCCCCGCCCCTTCGCTTCCCGTCAAGGTGGCCGCCACTACCCGCGAATCTCCCAGTATTCTGTCCACTTTTTGCGAACCCACCAGCAGTGTCTGGAAAGCCCCGTCGGGAAATCCCGCTCTCCGGAAGATGTCCTCAATCGCCAGCGCGCTCTGCGGAACAATCGAGGCGTGCTTCAACAGTCCTACATTTCCAGCCATCAGCGCCGGCGCAGCGAATCGCATCACCTGCCAAAACGGAAAATTCCACGGCATCACCGCCAGCACTGCCCCCAGCGGCTGGTAGCGGATGTAGCTCCGGCTCGCCGTCGTCTCCACGATTTCGTCCGCCAGGAATTTCTCCGCGTTTTCCGCGTAATACCGGCAGACCCACGCGCACTTCGCCGCTTCATCCACCGCCGACCGTAGCGTCTTCCCCATTTCCGTCGTCATAGTCCGCGCAAAAATCTCTTTTTCATTGTCCAGAATCTCTGCCGCCTTCAGCATCATCCGCGCGCGTTCAGCAAACGGCACCTTCCGGTAACTCAAGAACGTGTCTGCCGCCTTCTGCAGCTTCACTTCAATCTGCGCATCCGATAGCGGCTCAAACGTCTTGACCACCTGTCCCGTCGCCGGATTGATCGTTGCTATCGCCATCTCTGTTCTCCCTCTAGAATCTTACTCCTGCCTGGAATCTCTTCCGATTCCTGCCATAACACAATCCTCTGACGCAAGCGCTTCGCGCCCGTGTTATCCCACGGGTGTCCGTGACTGCGACTCACTCGTTTTGGTCCAACCACTATACCCGAACACTCCTTCGCAGAACATCCTAACTGCCACCATCTCTGACCAATGGAAGAATATCCTTGACAGCCTTTGTTTGCCAATGGTACAGCGGTCATACCTTTTGTTGCCGAGAGGCGCTTTTCCTCCCCTCGCTACCTTTATAGGTTCTTCTTAAGGGAACCAGAGCGGGGGAGCGGGGATTCGTACGGGGACATGCTCGTGAAAGGCTCGAGTCACAAACTTGTAGAACGAAGGGGCCTGACAATTTATGAAGGACGGAAGTGGAACCAAACCGTGCAATTCGACTTCGGCAAAGAGTCGAAACTCGCCTCAAAAAACCCTCAATCCGACACGGCGTGAATTCATTCGAACCGCCGCCGGTGCCGGCTTGGCACTTGCCGGGCGTCCCATTGCAGCTTGGGCCGACCATCATGGCCACCCCTCCCCCAACAGTATTAGCTACCTCGATCGCCGCATGTACATCCGCAACATGGAGCTCCTCGCACACTTCATGCCCGGTCGCGTCCGCAATGGCAAGATGCAGGTCATGTCTATCGGCAATCGCCGCTACATGTTTCAGCAGGGTGACGTCATTGATATCAACGACGTTCGAAAGCCCAGCTTTTTCAACAAAAGCGGATTCGAAGGCAATCAGGTCCAGGTCGCTTACAACAAAAATTTGAAGAAGTGGATTCTCATGACCGGGGCGCAAACGCCGATCACCGATTCGACTCCCGAAGCGCCCATGGGCAAGTACGACGATCCGCATCTCGATGACAAGCGCAAAAATTACAAAGGACTTCGTGGCGTCCGCTTCTACGACGTCACTGATCCTTCGAAAATCATAAAGCTTTCTGAGTTCAGCACCGGTGCGACCGGCCAGGGCACGCATCGGAATTATTACGACGGCGGAAAATACGCGTACCTCGACACCGCGCCGGACGAAACGTTTATTCACCAGCCTGCGTATTTTCGGCAGCTGGTCAACGGCAACATGATCATCGATGCTTCCGATCCTTCGAACGCCAAGGAAGTTTCCATGTGGTGGGTTCCCGGCTCACGCAAAGGTGAAGAAGCCGAATACAGCAAATGGATCTGGTCAAAACTCGTTCCACCGAAAGTTGTCGCCGATCAAACACCATTCGCTGGCCTGCATGGTCCTGTTTACGTTCCGAAAAAACTCGAGGATGGCGGTAACCGTGGCTATGGCGCTTTTGGCTGTAACGGATTTATCATTCTCGATCTTTCCGATCCCGCGCACCAGAAAGAAATCGGCCGATTCGAACCGCCCGCGCAATATTCCGGAATGGGCATCGCTTTCCACACCATTTATTGCGGCATCCTCGACCGCGGCTTCGTCATCACCAACGGCGAAACCACCAACTCCGACTGCAATCAAATTTATTTGCCAAACTGGGTCGTCGACATTCGCGACGAAGAACATCCGGTTCCGGTCGCCCAGCTTCCGCGGCCCGTGCCGCCGCCGGAGGCGCCGTACCGCGATTTCTGTTTCAAGCGCGGGCGGTTCGGCGCGCACAATCCGCCCCATCTGAAAGCGCCGGGAAAACCGCGGCAAGAGTTTATTGCTTATTCGTATTTCATCGCGGGACTCCGCTGCTACGACATCGGCGATCTTTACAAGCCGGAAGAAGTTGCTTACTTCGTTCCGCCGCAGGGCGGCGATTTGAAAAAGTTCGGAAGCTACGACCGCACCGTGGACAATGTTTTTATCGAGTGGGATCGCAATATCATCTGGACCGCGACCGACACAGGCTTATATGCGTTGTGCTGCCCGAATCTTGGGAAGCCCATTCTTGATCCCATGCCGGTCACGGAATGGTCCCTCGACAAATTGAACGAAGGTGCGCCGTGATTCAATTTCGAAAAGCAGTTCAAGCGATTTTCCTCGTTGCACTTCTGAGCTGCAGCGCGCGGGCGCAAACGCCACACTTGCAAAAAATCAAGGTGCTCACGCTGCTGGGGCGTCCGCTGCAGTTTGTCCTCGCGGACAAACAAGGACTTTTTGCGAAATACGGCGTTGAAGTGGAAACGGAGAATTTGCCAAACTCCGATGTGTTACGCACGAACCTGGCTGCCGGTAAAGGCGATCTTGCTTACCTTGCCGTGGACAACGCCGTGGCAATGGTCGAACTCGCTCACCAGGACGTGATCATCGTGATGGGTGGTGAAGGTTCGCAGAATGAATTGATGGCGCAGCCGGAAATCAAATCGATCAAGGACTTGCAGGGGAAGACTTTGATCGTGGATGCGCCGAACACGGCGTACGCGCTGCAGATGAAAAAAATTCTACTCCTGAACGGAATGCAAGCCGGAAAAGATTACGAAATCAAACCGTTTGGCGCTACGCCAGCGCGGCTGGCGGCGATGCGCGAGCACAAAGAATACGCCGGGTCGATGCTTGGCCCCCCGACGTCCATCGTCGCGAAGCGTGCTGGTTTTGTGAGCCTTGGCACGGTGCAAGAACTCGTCGGGTCGTATCAGGCGGCTGGTTATTTCACGCTGCGCAAGTGGGCGCAGGAACATCGTGAGGCGCTGGCGAATTATCTTGCAGCGTGCATCGAAGCGCAGCGCTGGCTCATGGCTCCAGCCAACAAACAGCAAGTGATTGACCTGTGGACGAAGGAGTTTCACCTTGCACCGGAAATTGCGGCAGAGGCGTATGAATCCAGCATGAATCATCCCGGCGGATTTGCGACGGATGCGCGGTTCGATCTGGAGGGATTCAAAAACGTTTTGAAGTTGCGAGCGGAAGTGGAAGGGTCGTGGGGCGGGCATCCGCCCGGACCGGAAAAATATTACGACTCCACTTATTACGTGGCGGCGCTGGCGAAACTGAAAGAGGCAAAGTGAATGAATTTTAGATCGGGACTTCACCGGATTGGGTTTCTACTTTTCCTGATTATTTTTATTCTCCCGTTCGCCAGCGTGACGCCAGCGCAGCAGAAAGAGCGGACGCTGGACGAAATCAAAACCGAAGCCATCAAGCGCGCGGAAAATGGCATGTACCCGTTGATCGGACTCGATCCCGCGGACGTGCGCGAAGCGTTTGCTGCGATCAAGACGTCGGACTATGACGAATGGGCCGCGGCGTTCAGCACGGTAGCGGACCGTTACATGGCGCAAGCCAAAGCGGCCGAAGCAACGGATACGGCAAAGGCGAGCGCGCTGTATGTGAAAGCGTGGCGGCTTTATTCGTTCGGGCGGTGGCCGGTGCCGGCGTCTCCCGGCAAACAACGTGCGTATGCGAAAGCGCTGGAAGCGTTCCTCGCGCATGCGAGATTGATGGATCCTCCTTTGGAAGTCGTGCGCATTCCGTTTGAAGGTTCGGAGATCGTTGGATATTTGCGGCTGCCGACAAATGCGAAAGGGCCAGTGCCGGTGGTGATCGCCATCAGCGGGCTCGACAGCCGGAAAGAAGATCTTTCGGAAAATTTCGGCGCCATCTTGCCGTATGGAATTGGATTTATCGGGCTGGATTCGCCAGGGACGGGGCAAGCGCCGATCAAGGCTAGCGAAACGGCGGAACGCGAATTCTCGCGCGTGATCGATTATCTGCAAACGCGGCCGGAGGTCGACAAAACACGAATCGGCATGGACGGTCAAAGCTTTGGCGCGTACTGGGCGACGAAGCTGGCGATTATCGAGCACGCGCGATTGAAAGCGGTGGTGGCGCAATCGCCGCCGGTGGATGCTACTTTTCAAAAAGAATTTGTGATCAACAAGACGCTGGGAAATCGCGAGTATCTGTTCGGGCTCGGCCCGGCACTCATGTCGATTTACGAGGGCGCGAAAACCGTGGATGACCTGGCGAACATTTTCCCGAAGATGTCGCTGGTCTATCAGGGGCTGCTCGGGAAACCGATGGCGCCGATGTTGATCATCGCGGGCACTCTGGATACACAGGTGCCGATTTCGGATGCGTATTTGCTTTTGAGCAGCGGAGATGTGCCGAAGGAGGCGTGGATCAATCCGCAGGGCGGGCACCTGGGAAGGCAGGTGAAAGTGTGGCCCGATCCGGTGATTTTCCGGCAGGTGATTATTCCGTATTTGGTGAGGAAGCTGGACGTGGGAAGTAATGAGGTAACGAAGTAACGAGGTAATGATGGGAGAGGAAAAGGTTGTCGGGACAGGTCGGTCGTCGCGATGTTTTGAGAGAAGGCAAACATTATTCGGGATTCTGGTTAACGATACCCCCCCCACCTTTTGCGTAAGTGTTGCATCTAAAGAAGTTAGCTCTCCTGTAAGTCTTTTGTTTGCAACACTTGCGGGGAGATCCATAAGTGTTCCAGCTAAAGGACTTACGAGGGCGCGGCCTAGGCGAGAGAGTAACCGACTGGGATGGGTAGATTTTGGAGGAGTTAGAAGGACTACGTGGCAGGGGCGCATGGTTCGCGGGGCACCGAGAATCGTGCCAACTTAACGAAAGCATTATAACATATCTGTGTAATTTGTCAATAGTTACTTATAAGGGTCTGGATGCTGAGGGATAGGAGTTGGCGTAGCGGGTTGATTGCAAAACAAAGAAAAAGCAGATCCCGCGCTACGCTCGGGATGACACTTCGGGGGCCGAACGGCTGGGGGGCGGCTGGCGCGGAGGGAGTCGCGAAAACAGCGGGCCGGGAGAAAAGCAGGCCGGACTGAAGTCCGGCCCTACACTTTCATTCTTTGTGGACGAGGATGAGGTAAACTGGGGTCATGAAGATTCATCTGCGGCCTGAGCTGGAACAGCTTATCAAGCAAGACGTTCAGCGTGGGCCGTACCAAACCGTGGATGAGTTTGTGGAGCACGCGGTTTCTCTGCTGCATGAGCAAGAGGCCTGGCTGGCCGAGCACGGAAGCGAGATCCGGGAAAAAATCGAGCAAGGTTACGCTGCGGCGCAGCGCGGAGAGTTGATCGATTCGGACCAGGTTCGGTCCAGGCTGGATGAAAGGAAACGAGCTTGGCTCGCTGATAAGCACCAAGCATGAGCAGTTACCAGTTCACGCCTCAAGCGGTAGAAGATCTGTTTGAAATCTGGAGCTATATCGCAGGGGACGATCCTAATTCGGCAAAGACGCGTCGGGAAAAAGATATTTAGGATGAAAAGATCTGGACGGCGGTGACGTTTCTTACCCACCTGGATTCGCTGCCCCCGGCGGTGGCGGCGGAGTGGCACAAGAAGAGCCAAAACTAGGAGCACGCGGCACTTGCGTGGCGCGCTGGATTGTGCCGCGCCTACGGCGCTTGAGAGTTTTTGCCTGATGCGTACCCAGCGCTCACGCGCTGGGCTAACTTCTAGCGCGCTTCCAGCGCAGCGGGAAAAAACCAACTCAGGGCAGACTGAAGTCTGCCCCCACAAAGAAGGCTATTTCCATCGTGTTACGCCGACCAAGGATTTGGCAAAGGGTTGACTTGACTGCCGGTAAGCGACGGACATAGAGTAGGCGGCAACTCTCCCTCCATCCGTTCCGTGTCCCCCCGAACGGTTCATCAGGTCTACGGAGGAAAGTCGAAAGGAAAATCAGATGACACCAGGACAAAGGTTCAAAGCTTTGTGTGTGACAGTAGCGTGTGCCGGAGTGGCGATGGCTGGGATGCTGGTCAGTTCGCCGCGTGGAAAGGCGGAAGACCGAGGCGACGACTCCGATTCGAAGATAGAACGGGGATTCGAGATCGCGCCGGTGCATTTAAATCTGGAAGGAAAGAACCGGGCGTTGGTGGGATTGGGAAGCTATATCGTCAACGCGCAGGCAGATTGCGATGGCTGCCACAGCGCCGGCGTTCGTACTGAATTCGCCATGGGCGGAAACCCGTACTTTGGCCAGCGGGAGAAGGTCAATCCGGCGACGTATCTGGGTGGCGGACGGGATTTTGGGGAGTTAGTACCGCCGCCAGGTATTGGTTCTGCGCACATCATCTCTCGCAACCTGACACCGACTCCCAAGACTGGTTTGCCTGAAGGGGATCATACGTTTGAAGAATTCCTCACCATCTTTAGGACGGGCAAAGATTTCGATCACCTGCATCCGACCTGTACCGGGGCGCCGAATCCCGGTTGCGTGCCAAAGCCCTTCGACGGAGATCTTCTGCAGATCATGCCATGGCCCTTTTATCAACACATGACGGATCACGACATTCGTGCGATTTACGAATATTTGAAGGCGATTCCGTGTATTCAAGGGAACTATCCAGGAGAGCCGGCCGACCGCTGCAAGTAAGAGGCAAGTTGGCGAGCTGAGCTGAAGGCTGCCCTGCAAAGTCCAAACACATGGGGCGGACTGAAGTCCGCCCCTACCAAAACCCTGAAAACTAGGCCCAGGAGAAGCCGTGTTTGGAGAGCGGCAGGGAGCGGATGCGCTCGCCGGTTACGGTGAAAATGGCGTTGCACACTGCCGGAAGGACCGGCGGGAGAGCAGGTTCCCCGAGGCCGGTGGGTGAATTATCGGTCTTGAGGAAATGGACTTCGATTTCCGACGGGACCTGGTTCATGCGAACCGGGGGATATTCGTGGAAATTGCTTTGGACGGCCCGGCCGGCGTCAATGGTGATTTCGAAGGACATGACGGAGCTCAAGCCTTCGATGATGGCCCCGCGGACCTGATTTTCGGCGTTGAGGGGATTGATGATCTGGCTGCCGACGTCACCGGCGACCCAGATTTTGTTGATCTTGATTTTCTTCTTGGCGTCGACGCGCAGCTCGACAATTTCCGCAAAATAACCGCGATGAGCAAACTGGAACGCCACGCCCATGGCGGTGTCTTGGGGGAGGCTGCGCTTGCCCCATCCGGATTTCTCGGCGACGAGTTTCAGAACGCCTTGCATGCGGGCGGCATCGAGGTCGGCTTCCGCAGGATTCGTTGATGGAGTTCCGCTTGTCACGCGAGGCGATTGCAACAAATCCAGGCGAAATTGGACGGGATCTTTTCCGGCGGCGTGAGCGAGCTCGTCGGTGAAGGATTGGAAGACCCAAGAGAAAGCGTTGCTGCGCGGGGCGCGCATGGCGTAGGTGGGCACGCCGAGCGGCATAAGCGATGCGCCAAAGAAAAAGTCCGGCAGGAAAGTGCCGGGAAATTCGTTGCCGGGGATGTTAGCGGACGGAGCAAACTGCTGGCCCTCGCCAAAGCTGACGAAGTGATTGCGCCAGGCGACGAGTTTACCGGAAGAGTCGAGGCCGCCCTTGAGGAAATGAAAACCGGCGGGGCGATAGTGATCGTGGTGAAAATCGTCCTCGCGGGTCCAGAGGAGTTTGACGGGGACGCCGACCTGCTTGGCAATGGCGCCAGCTTCGAGCATGTAGTCGTTGGTGAGGCGGCGGCCGAAACCGCCGCCGGCGCGCTTCAGGTGCACGATGATGTCGTCGTGAGGAATGTTCAGAACTTTTGCGACGAGTTGGCGGCCGGATTCGGGAGTCTGGCTGGGTGACCAGAATTCGAGTTTTCCGTCGTGGTAATGGGCGAGGCAATTCTCGGGTTCCATGGGGGCATGCGAGAGGAAGGGGTAGGAATAAGCTCCCTCAACAATTTTTGCCGCAGACTGCAGAGATTTGTCGGCATCGCCGTCACTGCGGACAGTGAGGGCCGGCGATTGTTTGGAGAGTTCGTCGGCGCGGCGGGCAAAGGCTTCGCTGCTTTGCTGTGCGGTGGGGCCCTCATTCCATTTGGCCTGCAACTTCTTGCGCGCGGAGTTGGCTTGCCACCAGGTGTCGGCAACGATGGCGACGCCGCAGTGCAGACCGAGGAGATCAGAAGTGCCATCCACGGAAAAAGCGTGGCGAATGCCGGGGAGGGCTTTGATTTCGTCGAAATTGGCGCTGAGGAATTTGCCGGCGTAGACGGGGCACTTTTCGTAGACGGCATACAACATTCCGGGAAGTTTGAAGTCGATGCTATAAAGATTTTTTCCCGTGACGATGGAAGCGTTGTCAACGCTGCGGATTGGCTGGCCGATGATTTTGTAATCTTTGGGATCCTTGAGCTTGACGGATTTGAGATCGGGCGCAGGGAGGGTGGCCGCTTTTTGAGCGAGCGCGCCGTAGGTAAGAGTACGGTTTGACGTTTGGTGGATGACTTTGCCGGAGGAAGTGCGGCACTCGGATTCGGGAACGGACCAGGTTTGAGCTGCAGCAACGACAAACATCTGGCGGCAGGCGGCCCCGACGCGGCGCAGAGGATCCCAGTTGGTGGGAGTGGAGGTACTGCCCCCGGCGCGCTGGGGACCATATTTCGTTTCGTCGAGATCGGCTTGCTCGATGCGGACGTCTTTCCAATCGACGTCGAGTTCGTCGGCGATGATCATGGGGAGATGGGTCTTCACGCCCTGACCGATCTCGGGATTCTTGGACATTATGGCGACGGTGCCGTCGGCGGCGACGCGGAGAAACGCGGTAGGCAGGAAAGCGGGAGCCGGGGCCTGCGATGGCGCTTGGGCAAAGATTTCGGCGACGGGATCGAAATGAAGAGCGACGAGGATGCCTCCTCCGGCGACAGCGGAGACGCGAAGAAAACTACGGCGATCGAGAAGCGTGGCTTGCACGGGACCTCCTTGTTGCTTGTGAGAGTTGTGGCGGGCGAGCGATGCGACCGGCATGGCTGGTATTGTAACGCGGTCTAGGGCAATTTGGTTTCATCGTTCTCGATGGGGTGGGCCATGGCTTCGCGGAGTTTGGCGGAGTCCAATTCTTTTTCCCAGCGGCTGACGACGATGGTGGCAACGCCATTGCCGATGACGTTGGTGAGGGCGCGGCATTCGCTCATGAATTTGTCGATGCCAACGAGAAGTGCCAGGGATTGAATCGTTTTCATGTCGGGGACAGCGCGGACGCCGAGCTCTTGTTCGAACGCCAGACGTTTTTCCTCAGAGCGGCTGTACCCGGCGACGATTTGCATTTCATGTGAACCCGCAACGGCGCGGGTGAGCACTTTGGCCCAGCGGCCAAGACCGACGATGCCGACTTTGACGGCGTTCGTTTTCACGATCGCAACATTCTACTCAATCCGGGTATTGAAACTGAAAAGCATCTGCCAGCGGCCGTCGCGCCTTACCCACATGCGCGTATTCCAAAATGCTTTGGCGTTCTGGCGTTGTTCGCGTGCGATCATCATTACCGTGCCACCAAAATCGAACATTTGAGCGGAGAGCAGCGCGGGCGGCACGGACCTGGTCCCCGCGAGTTTTTGCTTCCTGATTTGGGCGATGCGTTCGGGCTTGGCGTGGGGATGATCGTGGTGGGTATCGGTTGCTGTGAATTCATCGGCGATCAAGGGGGCGTAGGCGTCTGCGTCATTCTCCGCCATGGCCTTCATCACGCCCTGCCAGGAAGCGATGGCTTCCCTTTCGTATTGAGTCTCTGGGTGAAAAGGAATGGTTTTGCACGGATTTTCGCAATCAACGGTGCCAGGGTCCGCAGGGGACGGCTCGGACTTCAGCACTTGCAATACTTCCTGATAGTGAATCAAACGCCACGCGGTGCCGCGCCTGACCCATACGCGCAGCACGTTCATTCTCTCGTGATTGGCTCTGACAATTGCGGATTCGCCGTAAACGCGAGCCTCGGTTTCAACGTCGGAGTTCGCGACCGCAGGCAAATCATCCAGGACTTGCTCTCTCGTCAGGCGAACACCCTTCGAACTGATCAAAGTGGCGCTTGAGTCGAGTAGCGGCGCGAGAGCCGGCTTATCTGAATTTTTGAATGCCAGAAGAAGGGCATGATCGGATTGCAGGACTGCTTGCGTCTCATCGGCGCGAAGCGGGAGTGAACCGGCAAAGCCCAGCAGGAAAATCGCGAGCAAGCGAGCACCGGAGCGATTGGAACGAAGATGAAAGTTCATACGCGATTCCTGACAAGGCGCTGCATCTTGAAATAGAAAGAAAAGAATCTTCAGGATTTTGCCGGAGCGGCCTGCATCGTCGTCTGAAAGCTGATAGACATGATCCATTGGCCGTTCCGCTTGATCCACAGGCGGCTTACGTGAACCGGCTTGCCGCTATAAGGCTGATGCTGACAGGTCATCACTACGGCCTCGCCAAAATCAAACATCTGGGCGGAAACGAGCGGGGCCGGTGCGGAACCGAAACCAGTCTGCTTTTGCAGATTGAGGGTGGCGATACGATCCGCCTTGCAGAGCGGATGGTCGTTGCTGGAGCCGAGCATCACGAATTCGTCGGCGATGTGCGGCGCCCAGGCGGAAGCGTCATGGTTGGTGACGCCGGTCTCCAGCGCTTGCCAGGAAGCGATGATCCCCTGCTCGGCTTCGTTCCTGGGCTTGTAAGGCAACGTCTTGCAAGGATTCTCGCACTCCTTCACGCCTGAGCCGGAAGGGGCGGGAGCTTGCCGGCCGAGAATGACTTCGTGATATACGAGCAAACGCCAGCCAGCGGGACGCCGCACCCAGATGCGCAGAACATGAGTCTTGCCACGACTCGACATGACCGCGCCAACTTGACTATGGGTTTGTTGCTTCACTTCGGCGCCGGTTTCGGTGCCAAGCGCGGGGGTGGGGAGAGAGTCGAGGACTCTCGCTCTGCCTAAAGTCTTTCCATCGGCGTCCGTCCAAGTAAAATCGGTGTCGAGGAGTCTGCCGACTGTTGCATTGTCACCTTTTCCGGCGGCTTGCACGAATTCATGGTCGGCTTGAAGAATAGATTGCTCTTCGCTGGCGAGAACGGCCGGGCTGAGGAACATGCAAGCCAAGATGCCGCCGAGTAGAATGCCGAAGACTAGGGCACTGGTGTCGAAGCGGTAGCGTCTCATCGTTTCTGCAGCCTCCCAAGATGCTGCGTACTTCGTTATACATGAAAAAGGGCCGGGTGAATGTCCGGCCCCCATTCCGATTTCCATCCGCCCATCGGCGGCTAGAAGATGAACTTCAAGCCTAACTGGATGGCACGGTTGCTGCCCGAGCCAAGTACAGGGTTGAAAGAGGCGTTGTCCGGCGTGGAGCAGCCACAACCGAATGCGCCCGCCTGCGACGGATCGGCGGTTGCGTTTTGGCCATAGCCACTGGTGGCGCCATTCGGATTGGCGAAATTGGGATGATTGAAAATGTTGAACGTTTCCACGCGGAACTGCGCCTTCATCCGCTCCCCGAACTTGAAGCTCTTGCTAACGGAAAGATCGACGTTGTGGAATCCGGTATCGCGGAAGATGTTGCGGCCCATGGTGCCAAACTGGCCGATGCCATTCGGGATCAACACAGAATTGCCCACCATGTAGCAATAATTGGTCCCAATGTTGGGATCCGTAAGCGAGGTCACTGCAGCAGGGCCAACTTTAGCGGCCGCGGTGAGGCATGCTGGCGGGATAACGCCTGAGCATGCACCGCTGCCGCCCGAACCGAAGCACGGAATCCCATTGGGACCGATGGACTTGAAATCGGATGGGTTGCCAAAGAAATTCCAGCGGTCGGACAATTCGTTGGTTCCGCTGAAGTTATTCCCTTGATCATTGACATTCCACGGCTGGCCGCTTTGAAGCGTGATGATAGTGTTGAGTTGCCAGCCTTCAAGGAGCTGACTCTTGGTCTTCTTCTCCGGAAGCGAATAGGTCACGGAGAGTGTAAAGCGATGACGAATATCCTCGTCGCCGCTAGCATGATCCAAGAGCGGATGTGCGCTGTCTTGCGGGAGGAACGCAACCCAGTTTGAGGACAAGTCGTCCAAGGCATGAGAGTAAGTGTAGCCCACCACGAAGTCGAGCCCATGATAGTTGCGAGCAGTGAGAGTTGTTTGCAAACCGTTGTAAGTCGACCCATAGAAATTCGAGAGGTAATTAATGAAGCCGAGGTACGGGAACTGGGAGGCAAAGGGCAGCGCTCCCGTTGCAAGATCGGGCTGATTGAGATCAACGACACCGGGAAGTTTGACTGCATGGTTACCCACGTAAGTGACGTCGAGACCAAGCTTGCCGGAAAAGGCATGTTGAATGCCCAGCGTCCAGTTCTCTACGTAGGGAGTACGAAAGTTTCGGTTCATGGCAAAAGTATCGCAGGGACCGGGATCTGCCGTAGCGCTGCCTAGGGGCGTATTCCCATCACCGCACTGGACTAGCCCGGTCACGCTGGACGGATAAATGGCTGTGGTCTGATCCTTCCAGGTAAGGCTCGGCCCAGGAATTGTTACGCCGGTAGTCACAAGGTTCCCCACGGGGTTCGTCACCACTCGTACACCAGTTGTGGTTTGGCAACTCGTGGAACAAGTGATGATCGTAGCGCCCGCCGGGACCGTACCCAAACCCAAGGTAACCGTGTTTTGTGTGTTCTGCTGGGACATGAATGTGCTCATAGACAGTAGGTCGTACAGGATGCTCCCGCCGAGGCGGACGATGGTTGTGCCCTTGCCGGTGACATCCCAAGCGACGCCAAAACGCGGGGAGAAGTTCTTGTGGTCGCCCTTGTAGATGGAGCTGATGTTCTTGCCTACCTGCTCTAGTCCGATGCCAGGTTCAAAGTTGCCGAGTAGATTCTTGGAATCGCTAGGAACCGCCTGGTATTCATAGCGAAACCCGAGGTTTATGGTCACCCTAGGCGTAACGCGCCAGTCGTCTTGGGCGTAACCGGCGTAAAGCCACTGGGTGATGTTCCGCGTAGGGTCACCGGCCAAAAAAGTGGCGTTCGTCGGTGTGCCGGAGAGAAAGGATTCCAGATCAGCAAATTTGATGCGGCCTCGTCCGGCGCGGAAAGTGGCTTGATGGACAAGATCGTCGCGGAGTTCACCGCCGAATTTGAATGCATGTTTGCCGCGCAAGTAGGAAACCTGATCGATGAAGTCATAGACTTTATCGGGCCCAACAATCTTCGGAAAGTTGTGGAAGGAACCCAACTGCGAGAAGAAACCACCGCCCAACTGGACCCGGACGTCCGGAATTCCGCTCAATAGGGGATTGGAAATACCCGTATTGATTTTATAGGGAAAAGTCAGATCGTCGGGCAGAATCTGGAGAACGTAGTGCGTGAAACCTGCGCGGAACTCGTTGGCCCAAGTGGAACTCGGCGTCCACGCCCAGTGGCCGGCGATGGTCTGTGCGCGGGAATGAACCTTCGTACGGAATTGCGCCAAGAGCTCGAAGAAGTCCATACCAACAATGGTGTCGTTGCCGAAGAAATAAGAGCCGCTTAGGGCGTTATGATCGTTGATGTGGTAATCCACTTTTCCGATGGCGTTTTTGGAGCTGTTCTCATTGGGAAAGTTGAGAGAAACAAACGTACCTTGCGAGGCGTTAGGAGTATAAAACCCCAGCAAATATCTGCTGAGCGGATTCACAGCGATGCCTCGATTGGTTAGATCAGTTGTTGCATCAGCAATACTGATCGTGCAATCGCCAGTTCCGGCCGCGATCATCGCCGCTGACTGGCAACCGTTGGCACCGCCACTGGGAACGGAAGCCGTCGTCGGGACGTGCCCTGGGAGCGCGTTGCCGACAGTGTAACGTTGCGCTTCAAACGCACCAAAGTAAAAGAGTTTGTCCTTGATGATGTGTCCCCCACCAGTGGCGCCGAATTGCTCGAGCTCGACGGGAGTCTTCGGAGTGCCGACGGGATCGAAGTAATTGCGAGCGTCAAAGGAATCCGAGCGGCCGAAGGCATAGGCAGTGCCGTGTATATCGTTGGTACCGGATTTCAAGCCGACGCTCGTGATAGCGCCAGGCTTCCAGCCGAACTCCGCCTTGGGATTCACCTGGGTATTGAATTCCTGAATGGCATCGATGGGTATAAGAGTCGCGGCATCGCCAAGAACTGCCGCTGCGTTGGTCACGCTTAAGCCCATGAAAGCTTCGTCGTTGGTGATGCCATCGACGATGAAACTGGTGTCTTCAGGCCGAATACCGTTGGTGGTCTGAGTCCAGGGGCCACCACCCGGGTAGACCGCAGTGCCCGGCCGCAGAGAGATGAGATTCTGGTAGTTGCGGCCGTTCAGCGGGAGGTCGTTGATGATTTCGTTGCTGATCGTTCCGCCCAGGGTGGTGGAGGTCGTGTCCACCATAGGGACTTCCTCGGTGATGGTGATCGTTTCCGTGGTCGACCCTGGTTGGAGAACGGCATCGATGCGAACGTCCTTGCCAACTTCTACCAAGATGTTCTTGCGCTCAAACGTTTTGAAGCCCTTGAATTCGGCACGGACGGTATATGTGCCCGGAACAAGGTTCAGCGCGACGTAGGCACCGTCCGAGTCGGTGTTCAGTGTTTGCGAGACGCCGCGGGCGACGTCCGTTATTGTCACCGTCGCGCCTCCGACGTTGCCCCCAGACTGGTCGGTTACGACACCCAAAATTCGGCCCGTACTGCCCTGCGGATAGGCCGCAGCGCCAGCGAGTAGCACGACACAGACCACGGCCAAAACTCGAACTACAGCCGCCAGGGCGACACACCCGGACGCTATATTCCTACGCCTACGCGCAATGGACTGCATGAGGACCTCCCCCACGAAATAGGTATAACCGCTGTACCACCACACGACCGGAGCTGTCAAGCAATTCCTTAATCGCCTGCATCTAAAATAGTGATTGGGCCGGGGAAACACTCTTCTGGTACAAAGGTTGGACCGCGTTTGGGGCCCGGGATTTCGGTAGTTCAGTCGCTAATCGCTCAAGTGCGATCACGATGGACGAAGCCACTAGACCGGGTCGCAGTCAAACGCCTGCGCTTCGGGAACTCCTCCTAGTCTTGGACCGTGTAAATCCAGATTTCGGCGCCATGGTCGGCACGCGCTGGGACGGCCAGGAAAAAGCGGTCAAATCCTTTTCGGCCCTTACCAAAGTATCCGGCCGTGCGCGCGCCCAAGGTCGAAGGAACCTTGGCGAGCAGCCGGTAATGGTCGGCATCCGCCTGCTGAAAAACACTGACAAGTCCTTCTCCACCTGGGACATAGACGCGTTTCCTGCCTGAATCGTAGTAGACATCATCGGCGTCCTGAACACAGGGAAGCGTTGCAACGGAGTGACCCGAAGCAGTGTCAAAAACAGCCAGACGAGCAGGTTCGTGCGTGGCCACAAATAACCGGTGATTCGTTTCGTCCAGAGCCATGGGGAAATTGTGCTCCAGCGTCATCGGCCACCGGGTAATGGCACGAGTCTTCCGGTCGATTGCCGCGATCTGCTTCAAATCCGGCAAGTTCACGTAAATTCTCGACCCGTCTGTTTCCAACTGGAAGGATTCGGGATGCGCCCCAAACTTGTATTCTTCTTCGAGGCGCTCGTTGGTTTTTGCATCCACGGTTCCAATCGCGCCCGTTTCGTCCTCGCCGTAACCGACGTACATGCGCTGATTCGTCGCGTCGTAGCGCAGGTTATCAACATCGCCGTGAAAGTCGATTGATTTGATGAGTTCAAATGTGGCGGCATCATAGATATAGAGCTGCCCCTTGCTGCTGGCTGCGAAAAGTTTTTTGTCTCGGGAGCGAAGACAACGCCCTGGGGATTCGGAATTCCAGTGATGCTATGGACTCGTATCCGTGCGCTGATGTCGATCACTTCGACGGAATTGTTGCCAACGCGGCAACGAACAACTGGTTTTTCCGGTCAAATCCAAAATGATCGAAACGTCCTTGAACGCCTGACAAAGGAATGGCTTCTGTCAAGACCAGCGGCCGTGGAGGCTCAGGCGTGGTCTTCTCTTGCGCGGGGACTTGAATTGCAAATACTGCGACCAGCATCAATCCGATACACCATTCGCGAACTATTTTCATGCTGCCCTCGTGTCAGAGTATGGCAAACTGGCCGAAAACGTAAAGGTAGCCGGTCACTGTATACCACATCAACGGACACACAAATCCGGCTTGTGGAAGGGAACTCAAAAAGTGAGCTACAATAAACTTGCTAATGTCGGGGCGTAGCGCACCCTGGTAGCGCACCCTGGTAGCGCGCCTGCCTTGGGCGCACGCAACTCGACTCCAACCGCTCCATCCATCACTTATAACTACTAACGTTTCCAACAAATCGGGGAATCTGCTTTTCGCTCAAAGGTAACTCGAATGAATTGAAAACGTTGGATTCTGGCACAGTTCTGGCACAGCGATACTAGAACTATATAGAACGCCTGCCTATCGCGCAGGGGGTCGCGGATTCGAGTCCCGTCGCTCACATGACGATACGCTC
>WNEZ01000203.1_pt1 | contig 46959 bp, 43 predicted proteins | sample 5400521 | NCBI WGS metagenome assembly WNEZ01 (sample SAMN13153339, study PRJNA577476) | soil metagenome | isolation source: 120 cm saprolite under Douglas fir tree site 2 hole 1 replicate 1 | place: USA:California | collected 2015-04-18
TGAATAAGCCGCCTTTTCTTCCACAGTTTTGCTCGACTCGAGCAAACTTGTAAGTAATCCACACCATGGCACCCCGCCCGACCGTAATCGGGACACAGGGTTATCGGCGTGGACTTGCCAGCCTTTCTGTTGTCAAAGAGCTTTTATTCCGAGTCCATCGGAATGCCCCATACAGTTGCGTTGCAACTGCTGCGAATCATCGCATCGGGACTTTGTCTGGTGGGACTTATCCAGCCGCGTTGCGCGGCCTCGCCTTCCAGCTCTGCTTACCCCAGCTTCCGCTGAGTTTTTGCTTCGTGTTTTAGTTGCCCTGCGACTTGCTTTGGAATTCCCTTGCGGAAATCCACCACTCGTCACTCGCCACTAAGCACTGCCGCAAAATAAAAAACCCGGCGTCGAGCGCCGGGTACAGCCACCCACTCTTGGGTGGCTCCACGCGATGCTCGACTTCTTTCTAGCCAGTATTCGTAAAGAACCTCACTATAGGATCTACTTCTTGCCTTCGCTTGATCTTACGCTGGGAAGACCGCCTTCGACCCGACTGTGATGCCCCTAATCACGCCCGGCGATTCGCAGACCCCCGAGCCATTTGCAACTATACCAGCTTTTCTTTATTCGTCAAGTCCCCGCAACAATTATTTTGTGCCCTTTTCCTCAGCCCTGTGAACCCTGTGCAAAAGCAGATTCACCCGTAAGATACCCACCGATTTTGCTGCCTATTTCGCAGACAAACGCCCCAAGGGCTACTCAACTCATTTCAATAGCGCCACCCCCGCCTTCGCCGCCGCCGCGCGCAAACCTTTGTCCAGCGTTGCCAGCGGCAACCCCTCCCGCCGCGCCAATTCCAGATACACCGCGTCATACGCCGTCAACTGGAAGCTCCGCGAGTTTGCGAGCGCGTCTCGCGCAAAGACTAAATCAGTCTCAGTGTCGAGTTTGCTCGTCGCTGTCGCTAGAATCTGATCGAGTGCATCTTCAACATCGGTTCCGCTAAGGTCCCCGCGTCGCTCCGCCATTGCCAAGCCATTCGCAATTTCTAAATGCCATAACGCAGGCACTAGTCCGCATTTGCCCTCGAGCATCTCCCGCCGCACGTCTAACGCATACACCTGCACCGGGTTATCAAGAACCCAGGCGAGCGCCACGGACGCATCAAGGACGAAGTCGCTCACATTCTTCCTTCTTCGATCAACTCCTTTACGCTTACGCTCTTGGGCTTCTTCGAGCGCTTCCGGATCTCATCCATCCGTGCAAACACTTTTTTGAGGTCCACCTCTTCCTGCGCCGGAACAATCTCCGCCGCGAGCTTTCCCCGCCGCGTAATCCCGATTCGCTCACCACGCGACGCCCGCTCCACCAGTTCGGAAAGCTTCTGTTTCGCCTCAAATAGTCCGACTTTGCGCATCGCAGCACCTCTTGAACATCCTGGTAATCAACCTAGATTATTATTCTAGATGATTCTAGGAGAAGAAACAAGCGCACTCCCTGCGAATGCCAAACCCTGATCCGGCTCCGCCCCGCGCGCATGCCGAGCCCTGTTAATCCTATGTTTAGAAAGCGGGGTGTAGCTTTGCTCTAGCGGGGGATAATCTCCCCGTTCAGGAGAGCCCATGAAACTAAATCTTTTCGTAGCACTCGCGGCCAGTGGATTCCTACTTGCAGGAACCGTCTCCGCCCAAGAAAAGAAAATCAAACGTTCCGACCTTCCGCCCGCGGTCGAAAAAACAGTCGCAGCCGAAAACGTAGGAGCCACCATTCGGGGATTTTCCACCGAAAAAGAAAAAGGCCAAACCCTCTACGAAGTAGAATTGACGCTCAACGGTCACAGCAAGGATATTTCCATGGCCGCCGATGGTTCCATTGTTGAAATAGAAGAACAGGTTATGTTTGATTCACTGTCCGCGGATGTCAAAGCTGGTTTGCAGGCCAAAGCCGGCAAAGGAAAAATCGTGAAAGTCGAGTCTCTCACCAAGAAAGGCAAGCTGGTGGCCTACGAAGCTCAGGTCGATACGAACGGAAAGAAGTCCGAAGTGCAGGTTGGCCCCGACGGCAAACTACTCGATCACGAAGAGTAGGACCCTCTGGCTTCAATTCACGTTTGAGACCTCACGCTCTCTGAAGGAGGGAATGCAGATGCCGGTAGTTTTCTACTTCCCTCTCATTCCCTTCATGGGCGCTTTGCCTTTGACCTGTGCGGCGGCTTGCATCAGTCTCTTAAGGCCGTTTCGGTTCAGATCTTCAACCGTGCGTAACTTCACGTGCCGAATATTTTTTCCGGTGCCTTCCAGCAAACCCCCTGGATCCCTCAGCGAAGTCCCGAAGTGGAATCCGAACGTGACATGATTCTTGCCCACCATGTAGAAACAAAATGGATCCGGCGCTTCGAACGTTGGGATTCCCCAGACATTAACGGTTTCCTTAACGCCGGGAACGGTTGTCTTCACAAAGCTGCGCAGCGCCCGCGCGACTTTGCGCAGCTCCGGATTTTCCTCCTTCGCGTGCGGACTTTCCTTCGATGTCGCACGCTCGCCAGCTCTCGCGGGTATACTTTCATCCCTCCACGGGTGGTCTGCGGCTTGCGCCGTTGGTGCTTAGCCGCTACGAATCCTCACTCCCGAAACGCTTTCGCGTCGATCCCTGGCACCAGTTTCAAAGCATTCTTGTAATACACCTTCTTTAGTACTTCATCCGGCACTTGAAAGCCGTAGATGCGCCAGAACGCATGGCGCTTGCGGTAATACTCGAAATATTCGTCCCGCGTCTCGAGCGCGCGGAAATACCACTTGTATTCGTTCACTTCGTAGATGTCTTTTCCCATCAGCACGCGGTCCTGATATTTGACCAGAAAATCGTGCGCCGAATACGGCTGCCGCCCCAGCTCCGCCAGCACCGCGGCGATGTCCACATAGACATTCGGATTGGCATCAAAAAGTTTCCCCAGGCGCTGCAGGTCATTTCCGTGAAAACCCAGATGCGCCGCGATGAAATTCGTATTCGGGTGCTTCGCGAACAGATGGTTGCGCTCCGTCATCAGCGTTTCGAACGGGGGATATTTCGCCGGCGGCCGCGCGCGCCCCGGAAACTCCTTCAACTCCTCCCAGCGCTCGTTGTGATAGTCCCACGGATCGAAAAAAGCCGAAGGCTCCGCTACGTGGATCAGCACGGGAATCTTCAGCTCCGCGCATTTCTCGAACACCGCATCAAACTCCGGGTCGTCCACGTGCACGCGCTCGCCATTCGCATATTTCAGATCCATCCCGAAATTCTTGAAGATTTTCAGCCCTTGCGCGCCGTTCTTGACGTCTTGTTCCAGGCGCGCCGCCACACGCTTCCCGAATCCCGGTGTGTTCAGATCGTCGTAACTCATGTTCGCGAACACTACAAACCGGTCGGGATAGCGCCCTTTCATTACCGCCACCGTATTCTTCAGTTGTTCTCCAGTTCCTCCGCTGAGATTCACCATCACTCGCAAATTGATCGTGTCCATCTCTTTGACGAGCCGGTCCACTTCTTCCAGCGTGGGATTCCAGTGATGGCTGTGAATATCAATGAACGGAAATTTCGCCCCCTCGATTTTATGTTCCTTCGTAACCAGCGTCGACTTTGGCTGGTACTCATCAATCGTCGGCGTCTGCTGCTTTTGCCGGGCCGTATCTTGCTGCGTCATCGCGGCGCGCGGCCAAAGGACGATCACGGCAAATAGCACAACGGAAATGATCGACAAAAAGGTGATGGTTCGCCGGAAATTCATAGTGCCTCTTAGGTTATGAACGGCCGGACCATTTTCCCACAGGAAGGTTGAAGAGCGCCGCGGAATCCTCTGCTAGACTTCGCAATGATGCCGCAGCGCAAATCGTTCCGTCTTCTCCTCTTGGCTGGGCTTGGTCTAGCCACTGGTTTTATTGCCCTGGCCATTGCCGTGACTATCGAGCCGCAGGTCATCCCGCCGGTCATCGCCCTTTTTTCGCCCGGTTTGAAACTGGCCGAATTCGTCACACCGGAAACCGGCAAGTCCTTCGCTTGGACGTTTGGCTGGTTCCTGCGCATCGCCATCCTCACGAACGCGGTCTTCTACTTCGCGATCTTCTACTTTCTCGCATACGTGCTGAACCGTCGCCGCAGCGCTCGCTAGTTCCAAGTGCCTGCGCCACATTCTTGCGCATGCGTCATTTCTGCATTTTACAGGAACAAATTGCGGCCCTCTGGTGTCTACCGAGAGTTGCGCCCATGAACCACCGTGCTTCGCTTCTATTGCTCGGAATCGCCCTGGCGGCCTTTCTCGCGGATGGTTCACTCCACGCGCAGATCTTAACCTCCCAGTACGACAACGCGCGCACGGGCGCGAATCTCAAAGAAACCATCCTCACCCCGCAAAACGTTAATTCCAAACAGTTTGGGAAAATATTCACTCTGCCCGTGGATGGCGATATCTATGCCCAGCCGCTCTATGTGCCCAACGTCGAGATCCCCGGACAAGGCAAACACAACGTGCTTTTCGTCGCCACCGAGCACGACACCATCTATGCCTTCGACGCCGAGGGCTCCTCGCCCAAGCCCCTGTGGCGGGTGAGTTTCATTGACGAAGCCAAATCCATCCTCACTGTTCACGCCAGAGACGTTCATTGCCCCTTCATCCAACCGGAAATCGGCGTCACTTCCACTCCCGTCATCGATTTGCCCGCCGGAACGCTCTATGTTCTCGCGCGCACCAGAAAGCGCGACGCGAGCGGCGAATGGCATTACGAACAAAAACTCCATGCTCTTGCCATCAACACTGGCGCGGAGAAATTTGGCGGGCCAGTTGCTATTCGCGCCAAGGCCAGAGGCCGTAGTTTTCTGCTCATCAAGTCCGACCTCGATTTCGACCCGCTCCTCGAAAATCAGCGCGCCGCGCTCCTCCTCGTGAACGGCAAAGTCGTCATCACCTGGGCCTCCTCTTGTGACGTGGGGCCCTACTACGGCTGGATCATTGCTTACGATGCGCACACCCTCGCGCAAGCAGGCATCGTCAACCTTTCTCCCGATGCCGGAGAGAGCGGCATCTGGCAGGGCGACGCAGGCCCCGCCGCGGACTCCCACGGCAACGTGTATCTTATTTCCGGAAACGGAAAATTCACTGCCGCCACTGGCGGCCACGATTATGGCGACAGCGTTGTGAAGCTGGGCTTCACCCCCAACGGTCTCGAGGTGCGCGACTATTTCACTCCCTCAAATGAGGCGAGGCTGAACGACACCGACGGCGATTTTGGCTCCGGCGCTCCAGTTCTTCTTCCCGACCAGCCCGGTCCACACCCGCATTTGCTGCTCGCCGCCGGCAAAGCAGGCATCCTCTACGAACTCGACCGCGACAACCTGGGAAAGTTCCACAAGGGAGATGACAGTCACGCCGTGCAAGCCGTACCCACCGGGATCGATTCCTTTGGGGCTCCTGCCTACTGGAACGGCCACGTCTACTATTTTCTGAGCAAAGATTTTTTGCGAGATTATCCACTGCAAAACGGGCGGCTGCCGAAAGAGCCCGCCGCAAAAAGCACCACGCAGTTCACCGATCCAGGCGCGACTCCCGCGGTTTCCGCCAATGGCGCAAGAAATGGGATCGTTTGGGTGTTGTCTTCGAAGACCTGGGATGGGCCGGACCGCACCGCCGTGCTCTATGCCTATGACGCTGAGAATGTGGCGTGCCAGTTGTACAACAGCAATGAGGAATACGCGCGCGACCATGCCAGTCGTTCGCTACGCTTCGCGATTCCCACGGTCGCCAACGGCCACGTGTACGTCGGCGCGAAGTACGAGGTCGACGTCTACGGCCTGCTTCCCACTAAAAAGAAATAGCCGAGACTCATGGAGTCACGCCGCCATAAACGCAGCCGCTGGCGGGTAACCCGAAAGTTTAACGGTCCTACTGGCGGGTCTGTAGGGGCTTTCGGCAACTCGATGGCATTCGATGGGATTGAGTGATGGACCAGTCTTGGCGTCGAGGCAAACGAATATGACAGGCGGGAGCACAACTCTCCCAAGAGTGCCCCCACCTATCAATCACCAGCCAATGGGAACAAACAACCGCACGGCACAATGTCATTGGATGCGGCCGCTTGTTCCGATTGGACTTGGCTGTGCAAGTAGTGGCGGGAACGGCCAATTCGTTTCATGCCGAGGCACTCATTTTCCCCACCTTTCCGTTGATTCCACGGCCGTTCTCCTAGATTGCACAGCTTTCCCGCCCCAGCCGCACGGCGCCTCTCAGCGCGCGACAATGAGAGTGTCTCGTCTAGATTTGGATTCGATTTCGGAACGGCAGTAACGGAGCACTGCCCTTGTGTTCTGGACGGATTTTCCGTCAATGTCGTTAAAGTCCATCGGGAGTAGATCGACGGCATGCCCGAATTCATGAAGGAGGGTAAGTATCTGAGCGGATAAACTGCCCCCCAGGTACCGACCAACGTCCGTGAAGCGTGAGCTGCTCAGGTTGAGGGGTCCTCCTTCCTTGCCAATCTCCACAACTCCGGCTGCAGAGCGAAAGAAGGCTCCGTTGGCGTTGAGCGTAACTGTAGCGTAGGCCCCGGTGTCCTGAACAACCCACGCAACGTAGGGATTGTGAAAAATACGCAGGGAATCCGGCCCTCTGGATTCCAGGACATGCTCTTCTCCCTTGCCGTCTACCTCAAAGCTGAGCGTTCGAAACGTGGCAGCTGGATTCAAATCTTTTTCCCGGAACCACGCCGAACAGGCATTTTCACTTTGTAGTATTTCCAGAACTCTTTCGCGCGCCCGCAGAATTTTTTGACCTTCTTTTCCCATGCCCGACAGATTCTCCTGCACCAGATCCCGATTCGAATTACAGCCCGTTTGCGCCGGGCTGGCAAAATTGCATGGGCTCACCGATGACAGATTCACCGGCGGCATATCACACCGTGCATCCACTTCCCCGGTTGTACGGGAAGCGGGGCGGGAACGAGAGATGGCACTGTTCGAATCCCTTGCGCAAGGTGCCCGGCCAGCAGCCAGATTGGCAAGGGGCAGAGGATCGGCAACATGACGAATGAAATTCACGGATTGCGAGAGTGCTGCGGTTCCGGAGAGGCACGACACAAAAAGAAAACTGACGGCCCGAACGCCTCGAGAGGCGGAGTACATCTTTATCTCCCGCCCGGACCACTAACTCACCACAGTCCGTCCTCGGCGGCTCGCTTCCAGATGGCCGTCAACCGGAAGCTGCCCAAGGAACGGTGAAACCTCGATCCGGGACTAAAGGGAGAGACGAAATTCGGGGAGCAAAGCCACCTCAAACATTTCTGGAATGATTGTCAGCTGGATGTGGAGTTCTGGATTCGCGACTTGACGAATTCTGGGTTGCACAGATTTCGAGAAGTAACATTGTTAAATTTAGATGATTTATTTCCCGGCTTGCTCCGAAATGTAGTAGGGCGAGCTGGCGGTGAAAATGCGCTGGTTGCCGCGGACGAGGAGGGTCCATTCGAGGAGCCGGGCGCGCTGGTTGTGTAGGAAGTATTCGTACCAGCGATCTTCGACCAGTTCGGGAATGACGACGACGATGCTCCGATCGGGATGTTTCTCCGAGACCTCGAGAACAAATTGCACGATTGGAACAACGATGAAGCGATACGGGGACGGCAAAGTGATGAGCTTGGGCGGCTCGACGCCAACGACACGGAAGGGTTTCTCAACGTAGCGTTCCCAATCCATGTGCAGAAACTCCGAGTGATCACCGGGCTCGACATGGACGGCGATGATTTCCGGAGAAAGGCGCGAGGCAAATTCGAGCGCTTGCTTGGAAATTTGACTCCAGTGCTCGATGGGCACGACAACAATGGGCGGCATGGCTTTAGCGGGGACCGCTGGCGCGGCGCAGCTCGTAGCCACGCTGACCATGTGATAGTGACGGCGCACAGCGCGGAAAAGAATTATGAGCAAGGGAATAAAGATGACGGTGATCCAGGCGCCTTCGACGAATTTCGCGACGAGAACGACGATTACGGTGATGCCGGTAACGAATCCTCCAAGGCCGTTTACCAGAGCGCTTTTCATCCAATGCGAGCCGCGATTTTTCCGCCAGTGTACGACCATGCCGAATTGCGAAAGCGTGAAAGCCAGAAAAGCTCCCACGGCGTAGAGTGGGATCAGTTTGTCGGTAACTCCGCCGAAAACAACGAGCAGGAAGCAACTGAGCAGCGCGAGAACCACGATGCCGTAGGTGTAGACCAAGCGGCGGCCGCGGTATCCGAAAGCGTGCGGCAGGTAATTGTTCTGCGCGATGGCGCGGCAGAGGCGCGGAAAATCGGCGAACGCAGTGTTCGCGGAAAGAGATAGAACGAAGAGGATTGCGGCGATCGTGACGTAGTAGAAAACGCCTTTGCCGAAAACCGCGGCGATCAGCATAGAAAGAAGGCTCTGGTAGCCGGGCCGGCCCGGGTCGGTGGCCGCGATGCCGTAAACTTTGACGAGATAGGAAATTCCCGCCAGCAGGACAGCCAAAAGAAAAATGATGACGGTCAGCGTGCGTTGCGCGTTTTTCACGCCAGGTTCGCGGAAGGCTTTTACGCCATTGCTGACGGCTTCGACGCCGGTGATTGCGGTGCAGCCGCTGGCGAAAACTTTCAGCAAGAGCCACAAGGTGACAGCCTGGGTGATGGCTGGCGGGGGCGGCAGCGGCGTAATGGGTACGGGATGCCCTCCACTGAGGGCCACGCGCACGAGTCCGCCAACGATGGTGATCAGCAGCGTGCCGACGAAGAGATAAGTCGGCACCATAAAGGCTACGCCGGCATCGCGGATGCCGCGCAAATTCAGAATGGTGATCACTACGAGAATTCCAATGCAAAGGGCCAGGGTGTGCGGCAGCAACGAAGGAACGGCAGAAACCAGCGCACCGACTCCCGCGGAAATGCCCACGGCCGCGGTGAGAATGTAGTCCGTCAGCAATGCCGCCGCCGCGAGAAGGCTGGCGGAGGCGCCCAGGTTGAAGCGCGCGACGGTATAGGAGCCGCCGCCGGTGGGATAGGCGGCGATCGTCTGGCGATAGGAAAAGTAGACGATGACCAGCAGCGTGATGATGGCCGCGCTGATGGGGATGATGTACTGCACGCCGAGCAGGCCGAGAGGAATCAGCAAGCTGAGGGCGGCTTCCGGGCCGTAGGCGGCGGAACTGAGCGCGTCCAGCCCAAAGATGGGAATGCCTTCCTGGATGCCGATCTGTTCGGCGCGCTCGTCGCTGGTCTTGATGGGCTTGCCGACGATGAGGTCGAGGATGTTCATGAGTGGTTGAACTAGATAGTGTGCGAGCTTTTGGCGTTTCCATTTGCAACGATAAGCCGTGGAAAGTCAACTGGCTGAAAATGGCGAAGTAAGGAGTCAAAGGGGTTAGGGAGGGGGTACACACCCCCGCTGTGGACCACCGCCTTTTCACGGCGCACCCGGTTTGCTCTACGCGCTCATCCCACTCGGGAGCTCACTTAGAAATTAAGCTTCAGGCCGAGTTGCATGACCCGATTCGGTTCGCCAAATGGCGATCACCGTTGCCGATGCTGGCAGCGAAGCTGAGACGCAACAAGTCTAGGCGAAAATGCTGCTCTGGATGCTGGGCGATCCGGAGGTCGCGTTGCGCGGGTTTTCCCAATTGGTGTGGTTCAGCACGTTGAAGACTTCCGTCCGCAACTGGCGCTTGTCACGGAAACCAACGGATTGCCATCTACGGGTGCGACTGTGCGACCAATATCGCAATGTGTCCGTTTCTGTACAGAGATATCGTTTCCCGGTGACTAATATTTTTGGCATGGCGGTCGACCCACGCGGTGTCAACGCCAAGCGCGAGGTAATCAACGGGTCTAGCGTGCCAGCCTCTACGGGCACGGAGACTTACCGCCACCGCAAACTCAAAAGTGGAGATGAACCATGAACAATACCCGTATACAGCGTCTTCTCATTGCCATCGTTGTCATTGTCGGCCTGTTCGCCCTTGCCGATGCCGCGGTTGCAGCGGCCAAGGCGGACCATCAAAACGGGCAGAAACTGCTCGGCGAGAAAATCAAAACCAACGGGAACCATGTGATCCACAAGAAAGGACCCTATACCGCTTCGGTGGAAGTCAAAGACGGAAAGGTCGCGGGCGTGCACGTCAAGCACGCCAAGAACGGAGACGTGCCGGTCAAGAAGTACAAGACCAACAAGAATATGGGCCAGGCGGATGGACGTCAGTTTACGTCTTTCCTTTCATCCCAAGATCAGTATCTGGGCACGGTTTGGATCGGTTATGCCTACGTCGACGAATACGGAGTCGAGACAATCTACTGGTTCCCGTACGACATGATCCTTGACGGGTATACGGGCGCGGTCGAGTACGTTCCAGCGTATTAAGCGGCAGTTCGCTAGGACTGCTGTGTCAAAACGGCGAACGCAACAAAATGGGCAGCAAGTAAGCATTAATACCATCATGGATCTGAAGACGCTTGGGAAAAGCTCTACAACACAAGTCTTCAGACCAGCTGAGTTGGTACCGCCGGCATTTGGAAATGTCCCGTAAAATAAATAGAGAGTCTAAATTCCGGGCAGTTCATGGCCGCCCCCGTTCGCGAAGTACGGTGATCCAAGGAGGAGAACCATGAAGGCACGCTGCTTAGCGACTGCTGTATTGGCAATTGGAATCTTCGCATCTTCAGGAGTTTCACTTCGTGCACAAGGGAGCGTCACTTTCACGTTTGGTGATGGAGACCGCCAGGCTATGCGTGAATGGTACCGCGACCACTACAATGCGCGGGAGTTTCGGGGCCAGGGACGCTGGAATGACCAGTCGGAGCAAAGACTTCAGGTTGGGATCGTTCTCGCTCCCGATCTGCGGGCATGGGCGCGCCCCGCACCGCAGGACTTATATGGACGTTTGGCTCCCCTACCGGGGGGTTATCGATACGTGATTGTCGGGGATCATGTCGTTGTAGTGGACGACCGATGGCTGATCCACGACGTAAACCATTTCGAGCGCTTCGAGAATCCCGATCAACAAGTGGCGCGTGATTGGTACCGCGACCATCGTGAAGCTCGGGAATTTGAAGGCCGCCAGCGCTGGAATGATCGGTTTGAGCAGGGTATTCGAGTGGGGGCCGTGCTCGATCCCGACTTAAGGAGATTAGCGCGCCCTGTGCCGTCAGACCTTCTGGGTCGGCTGCCGCCCAGGCCGCGCTATTTGCGGTACATGATTGTCGGGGATCACATCTGTTTGATTGACCGTTGGTGGACCGTTCGGGACGTCTTGCACTTTGAACGATAAGAGTAGGCGCGTTTAGGCACAACGAACTGTTGCCTCCGCAAGACGGGGGGCATACTAAGGGATTTCGGCAACTTGCTGCTCAAATCGCGCCAGAATTAGGTCGGCCTTCGTCCACTCGGCGGTGCTCCAACATACCTCCATCTTGAAATTGTTTTCATAGTTCGTTGTGGTTCGAAGAACCATGAGTTATTCGTATCGAAGGGCGACCATAGGATCCACGCGCATGGCGCGGCGCGCGGGAACGTATCCGGCAAGGGCTGCCACCGCAGCGAGGGTAACCGCGACAGCCGCAAGTGTCGCAGGGTCATTCGCAGAGACGCCGAAGAGCATGTGACCGAGGAGGCGAGAAGCCGCGAGTGCGCAGGGTAGTCCAAGAGCCAAGCCGGCGAACGTCAGGAACAGAGTTTCGCGCAGGACCATGCGCAGAATCGATCCACTGGAAGCGCCAAGGGCGACGCGGATACCAATCTCGTTCGTTCGGCACGACACCGAATAGGAAATCACGCCGAAAATTCCGGTAGCGGCAAGGACCAATGCCATGATGGCAAACAAGCCAAGCAAGAAAGTGCGAAATCTAGGCTGGGCGACCGAAGCATCGATGAGGTCCGGCATGTTCGCGACATCCGTCACAGGCAGATCCTTATCGATTTTTTGTACTTCCTGGCGAATCGCGGCGGCCACGGCGGATGGACTCAAAGTACTCTTGACGACCACATTCGCACCCCAAAAAGGCGCCTGCGCGTATGGCACGTACATCATCGGGCCGGGATCCTGACCTAGCGCAACGTCCCGCACATCGCCAACGATTCCTACGATCTCGCACATAGCTCCGCTATCGGGAGGAAAACTAAAGGTGAGCTGCTTGCCCAGGGGATCTTGATTTGGAAAATAAAGCCGCGCCATTGTTTTGCTGATTACCGTGACACGGGGTGAGGAAAGGATGTCGCGGCGGTCGAAGAAGCGTCCGGACAAAAGTGGAATTCCCATCACATGAAAATAATTCAGACTGACCGAAACATAGTTCGCCGTCCTGGATGCGCTCGCGGATGATGCAGGACTTCCCACAATGTCGAATCCCAAGTTGACTGTGCCATCCGCTATCGGCCTCGGAACTGCCACGGCGGAATCCTGCAAACCAGGTTGAGCCTGGATTCGCGCCAGCAATTCGTCGGAGAATTCGGCCCACTGCTGCGGCGTCGAATACTGGAATCTGGGCAGGGAGATATCAGCCTTCACAAGATGCCGGGCGTCAAAGCCCGGGGTGACCGACATAAGCTTGGAAAAGCTGCGCAGCAGCAAACCCGCCGCTACCAGCAGAACCATGGCGAGCGCAATTTCTCCCGCAGCCAAGAAGCTGCGCGCACGGCGGCGGTTGCGGCTCTCGCCCGAGCGACCGCCGCCTTCACGGAGGCTCGATTGTAAATTGGAATTCGCCGCGAACAAGGCTGGAGCCAAACCAAAGGCGCAGCTTGCGATAGCGGAAAGAATAAGCGCAAAACCCAAGACGAAATTGTCAACGCGAATGGCATTCACTCGCGGCAAATTCGCCGGAAGGAGTGAGCTTAGGGCTTGAACGCCCCAGTAAGCGAGGACGATGCCCGTTAGTCCGCCAAGGAGACCGAGGACCGCAGTTTCACTCAGCAACTGGCGAACAATCCTAGTTCGCCCGGCACCTAACGTCGTCCGGACGGCAATTTCGCGTGCGCGAGAGGTCGCGCGCGTAAGAAGTAAGTTGGCGATATTGGCGCAGGCGATCAGCAGCACGAGGCCGACGGCACCGAGCAGGACAAGAAGCGCGGACCTTACTTTTCCAACGATTATCTGCTGAAGCGGCACCATACGGATTGTCCAGCCGTCATTCTCTGCCGGAAATTCCTTGGCGAACCTCGCAGCTATGGCGTCCAGCTGCGCCTGAACTTGCATCATGGAAACGCCCGGCTTTATGCGTCCGGTGACTTGAAGCCAATGACCTCCTCTTCGGTCCATCCAACTGCCGAAGAGCGGGTCCTGAACGAGAGGAATCCAGAGTTGCTCACTTTTCGTGAGAAGAGGAAAGCGAAACGCCGCAGGCATGATTCCAACGACCGTGAAAGAACGCTTGTCCAGGTTGATGGAGCTTCCGATGGTGTTTGGATCTGCTCCAAACGTGCCGCGCCACAGACTTTCGCTGAGGATGACAACGGGCGGAGCGCCGGGTTTGCCGTCTTCTGGAAAAAACGCACGACCCGCGAGCGGCTTCTCGCCGAAAAGCGAGAATAGCTCGGGTGTTACGACCGAGGTGTTAACGACCGAAGGCTCGCCACGGCCCGTCAAGGTAAGTTGGTGTTGCTGACTTCCCGCCATCTCACTGAAAACGCGATTCTGCTCGCGCAGCTCCGCAAAGTTCGCATACGACCAGCCGGTTCCCCCGATCCCCGCTTGCGGTTGTGCTTGGAACACATTGAACAGTTGGTCCGGGTTCGCATAGGGCAGCGGCTTTAGGAGCACTGCGTAAACCACGCTGAAAATGGCCGTGTTCGCGCCAATGCCGAGAGCAAGCGTGAGTATGGCGACAGCAGTGAAGCCGGGGTTCTTGCGCAGCATGCGGAAGGCATAGCGCGTATCCTGCAAAAAAGTTTCGAGGATGGGCAGGCCGTGGAGTTCGCGATTGGTTTCTTTCAGTTGTGTGAGGCCTCCCAACCGCACGCGAGCGGCCCGCCTGGCCTCTTCTGGCGCCATGCCTCGCCGGACATTTTCGTCCGCGAGCATTTCGAGATGGATCTCAAGTTCATTCTCGAAATCTTGATCCGTGTGATGGGGAGAAAGCCACGCGCGAGTTCGGGAAGCGAGCGCGCTTATCCATGCAAACATTGGGTCATCCCCGCTCCGCGATGCGCAGCACGCGGCCAATTACAGTGGAAATCCGTTCCCAATTCTGCGCTTCGGTATTGAGTTGTTTACGCCCGGCTTTCGTAATGGAATAGAATTTTGCTTTTCGGTTGTTGTCCGATGTGCCCCAGGCACCGGAGATCCAGCGCTTCTGTATCAGGCGCACCAGAGAAGCGTAAATTGTGCCCTGATTGATCTGCAAAGCTTCTTCGCTGATTTGTTCAATGCGGCGAGCGATTCCGTAGCCATGCAACGGTCCCATGACCTCGAGGGTCTTCAAGACCATCAAATCGAGAGTGCCCTGGAGAATTTCTGACTTGTCACCGAGCATGCGGCCTCCTGTGGCGTACCCACAGGAGTATTGCGAAAGACCTGTGGGATGTCAACAGGAAAAATGCCCTGCATCGCAGATTGTCCGGTTGGTGGACGAACTCGCCTCTACGAAAGAGGGGGAGCTCGGCCGTATGGGACAAGAGCCCAATCGGCTGGAACTTATTGACGGGTGAGACGTATCATCTGGCAGGGGGTGGATGATGTATTGCGATAGATGCGGGACGCAGCTCACTGCGGGAGCGCAGTTCTGCTCGAAGTGCGGGAAGGCGATTCTGGGGGGCAGAGCGGCGGCTTCTGCAACAGGTCAAGCTATGGGGCAGGTGACAGGGCCTCCTGGAGCCTCTGGCGCGCGAGCGGGCGCGGCGGCAGGGTTCGATGGGCGGGTGCGGCGGAACCTGAAGACACTGGCGACGCTCTGGCTCATCAATGGGATTCTGCGGTTGGCGGGAGCGGGTTCGATGATCATTTTCGGAGGGGTGTTCTTCCCGTTTCTGCGAGGTTGGAGCGGCCGGGGCGCGCGGTCGATGGGCGGATGGGGGTTGGACGGTTTTCTTTCGCGAGGGATATTCTCCGCGGGCGTGGTGCTGGCGATGTTCGGCGTGCTGCACCTGGTTCTGGCGTGGGGACTTTTCGAGCGCGAATCGTGGGCGCGTATGCTGGGGCTGGTGCTTGGTTTCCTCGCGCTGCTTCGCATTCCGTTTGGCACGGCGCTGGGGGTCTATACGCTGTGGGTGCTGCTGCCGGAAGAGTCCGGCACGGAGTATGAGCGGCTGGCGCAAGGTGGCGGGCGGATGAATTCGGCGGCGGTTTCGTCGTAAGAGTGGTTCCTTCAGAGAAAAATGGGTGGAGTGAACTCGCCGCTACTGCACAGAAAAACAAAGGCCTACGGGCGCGGAGCCGTGTTTGGGCTCGCGCAGCAATGTAACGGAGTTTGCCTGCCACGTGGCGGGAGGGGCACAGCCAGAAATGGCTGTGCCACAAAAGCCAAGATTTCTGCAGAGGCGGGCGCTGCCCGCCCCGGCGTGCTCTTAGAAATACAAGCGGAGGGAGAGCTGCAAGTTGCGCTCGCCGCCACCAACGCCACCGCCCTTGGTGAGTACTTTCCCGAACGTGGAACTGGTCGGGTTGAGGCCGATATTGGTTGTGCCGCTGCAGCCGCTACCGCCGCACCAATTCGGGTGGTTGATGAAGTTGTACGCCTCGGCGCGGAACTGGAGACCTGTTTTCTCGGTAATGGGGAACGTCTTGAACAGCCCGAGGTTCCAGTTTTGGTATCCGGGCTGGTAGATCAGGTCGCGAACGCGTTGGGTGTTGAAAGTTCCGGCAGGCGGCTTGGTAAAGACCGAGGTGTCGAACCACTGGCCGTTGGCGCCGAAGGTCCCGATGATTTTCGGAGTGCCGCTGACGACCCAGTATTGGCCGTTCTGGCCGCAACCGAAGTTGGAGTCCAGGCCCACTCCGGCATAGTCCGAGGGGCCTGCCACGCTGCAGGGTAAGCCGGTCTGGAACTGCGTGACGCCACTGATTTGCCATCCTCCCAGCAGCTTACCGCTCAGCGTCGAGTGGTTTTTGAAGAATGGCAGGTCGTAGAGGTAGTTGAACACCAGGATGTGGCGAGCATCGAACTCTGAGGGTCCCCACAGTGAGCTCACATCGTAAGTATTGGGCACAACGTCGCGCTGGTTGGAGCCGTTGTCCATGCTCTTGGACAGCGTGTAGGAGGCGCCAAACTGTAGCCCTCCCGAGTAACGGCGGTTCCAAGAAATCTGGAGTGAATTATAGATGGAGTTGGCCACATTATCCGTTTGCCGAATGGAGCCGAAGCCCTTGTAGGGCCGCAGAGCGTTAATGTTGACGCCAGGATTCGCCGCTACAACTGCCGTCGTCGGCTGGTTGATGTCGGCCTCGCGCTGCAGATGCACGCCGCGACGCGCCACATATCCCACACTCACGAGCGACTTCCAGAACATCTCGCGCTCGTAGGTGACATTCCAAGCCCACGATTCAGGAGGTTTGAAGGCTTTGCTCTGCGTTGTGACCACCCGCGTAATGTTGGCTCCGCCGCCAGACCCGGGGTTATCTGCCAAGCCGTTGGCGATGCTGGCGTTCGGTTGGAACGGCGGATTCCCCCCGAGGAAAACCGAGTCGCTCACACCCAAACGGGTCGTGTAGCGACCCGCGCCGGCGCGAAATACGTTCTTTTTGTTCAACTGGTACGCAATGCCGACACGAGGCTGGATTTCACCCCACTGAATGTCGGAGTAATGGTCGGGGACGCCGCGAAACAGGCGACTGAAATCGAACTGAGTCGGGTCGGCCTCGGGGACTCGACCATTCGCGGAGGAGGGGAACCCGCTCCCTGGGATGATCATGCCGTTATAGGTATCTGCTCCCGTAGTAAGGACCAGCCCAGTCTTCGGATCAACGGTGCCTTGTATGAGACCGGTTGTCGGGCTGATCGAAACCGCCTTAGCCGGATCATAAAACCGCGGGTCAAAAACGATCATGTTCCCCCACAGGGCATGGTAGGGAACGATGACGGAATAACGGGCGCCGAAGGTGAGAGTCAGATTCTGCCTGGTCTTCCAGGAGTCTTGCGCGAACGCCTCCCACATGTTGGCGCGAAATATCGTGTAAGCGCGATGGCCGATTTCCGAATAGCTGTCGAACACGCCCAGAGCGGCGTTTGCGACGGCGACTCCCGTCCCGCCGGCCCGGCCATCGGTGAACAGGAATTGGCCATTCTGGTTGTTGGTGCAAGTCGGGCAAGCCTGCACGTTTATCTCGTCATTGTCGTCTTCACCGGAGCGCTCCCAAAGGGCACCAAATTTCAGCGTGTGATTTGCCTTTATCCAGGTGAAGCTGTCGGATATGTCATAGATGGGGCCCGAGGAGTGCGACGGATACGGTCCGCCGCTCAGTCCGGAGAAGTTGGACAAATTCACCGTTGGGATGCGGTTCGGAAGCAGCTTCCCAGTCGGAAATATGTAGGGATAGTTGAGGCTGCATGGCACCGTCGATTGGGCACACGCCTTGGTTCGATCAAAGAAGTTCACCGTGTCTACGGGTATCAACACGACGTCCTCGCTGGCGCTGATCAGAACCTCGTTCACCATTCTCGGGTTCAGCGTCCACGTATAGTTGAGTGAGCCGGTCTTGTTGGGGCGATGGAAAAACTTGGGAGTGCGGTCGGTATTGCCATCGAGCGGCTGGTACTCCAAATATGCGTAATTCATCGCGTGAAACCTGAGGCGCTGCTTGTCCGTGAGGTTTACATCCACACCAGCGGTATCCTTGCGCTGGTCGAACGTGTGCAGTTTCGCGGCAAACCAGTTGCCGTTGCCGCCGATAAAGGTCGTGAGGTTTGGGATTGGCCACGCATTCAGGATGCCGATGCCGTTCGGGCTAAGTCGGTTTGACGGAATGATGTTGCCGGGAAAGCATCCGCTCTGGTCGGCGACCGTGCACGGATTCGCCGATTGCGGGTCCTTTATGAGCACCGGAATTTTATTACCTGACGCATCCTTACGAGTGACGAAAGGATTGTTCGGGTTCAACAATTCGCTAAAGTCACCGGCGCGCATTTTGAGCGTTGGAACCGATAGCAGGCCTGCGGACCCGACCGTCGAGCCTGACTCGAGAAAGTGGTACTTGACCCATTCCTCTCCCCAGTAGAAGAAAACCCTTTTCTTATTGGTGTTGAATTTCCCAGGGATGTAGAACGGGCCGCCGATGTTGTACCCAAACTGGTTGTATTTCATGGGAGCCACATACGCTGTCAAAGGATTAGTGTTGCGCGACCAAGTGTTGGCGTTGAACGCGTCATTCCTCAGATATTCGTAAGCGGCGCCGTGAAAGTTCTGCGTGCCGGTCTTAGTGACGATGCGAATTTGCGCCCCGGACGTGCGGCCATACTCAGGGGCGTAGTTCGAGGTCAGGATCTCTACCTCCTGGGTGGAGTCCACGTCTGCGGCACCCAGACTCGTTCCGTTGGAGCGCGTGCGGGTAGCTGGGGCACCGTCGTAGGTGATCAAATTCTCCGGGTTGCGCGAGCCGTTGAAATTCGCTGGACCCTGGCTGAAAGCGAACGTCAGGCTCGCCGCCGTTCCGCTGCGCGCTCCGGGCACCAGCGCCGCGAGGCCGATCGGGTTCCGCCCATTCAACTCGAGCAAGTCAATCTGCTCCCGCGTGACCAGCTTTTGCACCGACGCGGATTCCGTCTGCAGTTGCACAGTCGATGCCAAAACCTCGACCGTTTGGTTGGCCGAACCCACGGTCAGCGTCGCGTCGATTACCAGATCGGCGCTCGGATCGAGCTTGTTACCTGTAGTCTCGTATTTCTGGAAACCAGCGACTTCTGCCACCATGGTGTAAAGACCGGGTGGCACGTTCGTAATAACGTAATAGCCGGATTCGTTCGTGGCGGTTTGGCGTTCGACGCCGGTGTTGTTTCGGACCGTAATCTTCGCGTTCGCAATCGTGGCGCCCGAGGGATCTTTGATAAAGCCTGAAATCCTTCCAAGGTCTGACTGCGCGAACAGGACTCCCGAGACCCCCAAGCTCATGAAAAGCACAAAAATGGTCACACGGCATGCGTTCTTCATACTCCCCTCCGTATCTCAAAATCACCAAGCGAGGTTTCCGCTTTGGACTGTCACCCGACCGGTAAGATGCTCTTTGAAAACTTACTTGTCAACGAGGTTTTCACGGCCGGGACCGAGAATGGCTTGAATCTCGGCAATCCAAGGCACGGGCGCGAAACCCCTTGTTTCCCAAATCGTGAGAACCGACCAGGAGGCGCTAAATAATATGTGGGAGGCGAGGTTTCTATCAGATGAAGTAAGTATTTCGGCGCAATGTATTTTGCCTACAACGGCAGGTGGACAATTCCCCGGCGAAGGCTTCCAGTTAATTCCCACCCGGCGGGTAAAGTCGCCCTTGAAACAATTTTCTGCGCGTCCTCCTAGAGCCGTCCGCGATGCTTTCCATTCTTGACAACGACGGTGAGTGGGCCTACGCTCGCGCGACTCGCAAAAAATCAGGAGAAGATGGCGACGCGGAGTCGCCACCACAGAAAGAGAAAACCCATGGAAATGAAGAGACAAGGCGGAATTGCTTTTGTCTTGATGGCGCTGGGCGCGGGGATTTTTACGCCGCCGGGACTAGCAGCAGCGGAAAACCACGAGGTCACGGTGGAGCGCAACGTAGCGGCGAAGATGCGCGATGGGGTGACGCTGCGCGCGGATATTTACCGGCCGAAGGGTGAGGGGAAATACCCTGTGCTGCTGGTGCGCACGCCCTACGACAAAAGGAACGAGACCAATTTCGGATTGAAGGCAGCGGCGCGCGGATACGTGGTGATAGCGCAGGATGTGCGGGGACGGTTCGAATCGGAAGGCGAGTGGTACACGTTCAAGAATGAGCCGCAAGACGGTTACGACACCGTGGAATGGGCGGCGGCGCTGCCGTATTCGAACGGGAAGGTGGGGATGTTCGGTGGGTCGTACGTAGGCGCAACGCAATTTCTGGCGGCGATCGCACATCCGCCACACCTGGCGGGAATTTGTCCCACGGTGACGGCGTCGAATTATCACGATGGCTGGACGTATCAGGGCGGTGCGTTCGAGCAGTGGTTCAACGAATCGTGGTCGACGGGCCTGGCGCAAAACACCATGCGGCGACGGCTGGAAAAAAACGCCGACCCGCTGAGCGGAACAAAAGTGCTTCCGCTGATTTCCTACCCGGTGCTCGAAGCGCCTCCAGCGGAAGGGATCACGCCGTATTTCAAGGACTGGCTGGCGCATCCGAATTTCGATGAGTACTGGAAACAGTGGTCCATTGAGGACCATTACGCGCAGATCCAGGTGCCTGTCTTGAGTATCGCGGCGTGGTACGACATTTTTCTGGGCGGGTCATTGAAGAACTACATTCGACTGAAAACGGAGGGCGGAACGGAAGCGGCGCGCAAGGGGCAGCGCCTGGTGGTGACGGTAGGAGGGCACGCCGGACAATCGAGCAGCGGAAAAGTGGGCGCGGTGGAGTTTGGCAGCAAATTGCCAATTGATAACGACGAGTTGACGCTGCGGTGGTACGACTGGTTGCTGAAGGGAGAAGCGAACGGTGTCGAAAAAGAAAAGCCGGTGAAGATTTTCGTGATGGGAAAAAATGAGTGGCGCGATGAAGACGACTGGCCGCTGGCGCACGCGAAAAATATGAAGTATTACCTGCATTCGGCGGGGGCGGCAAACGGGCTGGCGGGCAACGGGGCGTTGAGCACGGTGGCTCCGGCAGAGGAGAAGCCCGACCAGTTTGTTTATGACCCGAGCGATGCAGCGCCGACGATTGGCGGGCCGCTGTGCTGCGGCGCGCTGCCGACGGGGATTGGTCCGGAAGATCAGCGTCCGGCGGAGGCGCGCGGCGACGTGCTGGTTTATACGACGCCGGCGTTCGCGAAGGACACCGAGGTGACCGGGCCAGTCTCGCTGGATTTGTACGTGAGCAGCTCGGCAGTGGACACGGACTTCACGGGGATGCTCGTGGACGTGTGGCCGAATGGATTTGCGCAGAACCTGACTAGTGGAATTCTGCGCTTGCGTTACCGGAATTCGCAGGAAAAACCGGAGCTGGCGAATCCGGGCGAGACGTATCACATCACCGTGGATCTTTGGGCGACGAGCAACGTGTTTCTGGCAGGGCACAAGCTGCGGCTGGAAGTTTCCAGCAGCAATTTTCCGCGGTTCGACCGCAACCTGAACACCGGCGAAGAGCAAGCGCGCGCGACGCGGATGATCAAGGCGACGAATGTGATTTATCACGATAAAGCGCATCCCTCGGCGCTGATCGTGCCGATCGTTCCCTAGCAGGAAGTGGGCAAGGCAGTTGTTTGGTCATCACCTGTGAGTTTGATCGGGGGACGCCAAGGGAGTGAGAGCGGGTAACACACTCGTGTCGCATGCGGGCCTAGCTTGGGGTGCTTTGCTCGAAACAACTTCTCGCGGCCCAGATGAGAAGCTTGGCCGAAGCGACTTTCTTTGCTTCGCCTGGATTCTTGCATCCTTTTGCGCAGGGCTCGCAGCATCTTGGCAGCGCTGGGGCAACCCGTTGGTGGACAGCGGACGCGAATTGAACGTTCCTCTACGGCTTGTTCATGGCGAAATGCTGTATTCGGATGTGGGCTACATTTACGGCCCCTTCTCTCCCTACCTGAACGCTTTGCTTTATCGCGTCTTTCATCCGTCGCTGTGGGTCATCTGGGGCCGCGGCATCGCCTCAACCGTGGTAATCCTCGCTTTAAGCTATTGGATTGCTCGCCAGATTGCCGACCGCTTTCCCGCGACGCTGGCCTGCCTGGCTATCACCTGGGTGTGTGCTCTGAAGCCTCAGGGAAATTACATGATGGCATACGCCTTCGGCGGGCTCGACGGCGGCACTTTTCTTCTGGCGGCCACGGCGTTGTTGGTTGTTTTTTTGCGGGAGAAGAGTCCTTTGGCGCTTTTCGGCGCGGGGATGGCGGGTGCGCTTGCGATTCTCTCTAAAACAGAATTGGGCGGAGCCGCGGTAGGAACTGGCGTCGTGGCTGCGGTACTCGCGGGATATCCTCGGATTCGCAACATCGTGGTGTGGTTTGCGATGTTTCTGGCGCCTGCCTTGGGAATGCCTGCGGTGGTTTTTTCATGGTTCGCTGCGCGTGTGGGTTGGAGGACGCTCACCGTTGATAGCCATCTTTTCTTTGGGCACGTGCCCTGGCAGCTTCTGTACTTCAACGGGCTGCGGTTTGGTTTTGGTCATCCTTGGCATTCACTGGGCCTGATGATTGCTTCGATGATTCGCCTGATCGGTTTCGGCGGACTGTTGATCTGCATCAGTTTGCTGATCGAAATGCGGCGCGCAAGTTTTCCGCAAGAGAGTGGAGGTGCCTGGCAAAGGCCGTGGTGGGTCGTGGCAGGACTTCTGTTGTCAATGGCGGCGATCGTGGTGTCCGGGATCGGCCTTTCGGACGTTGGACCGTTCATGCCAATGCCGTTTCTTCTGGTGGTTCCTGCAGCCGCCGGCATCGTCGCGTTCATGAGAGCCGAACGCAGTGGAATGACGCCGGCAAAGATTCAGGCCGGTACAATGGTGATTATTGCAGCTTCTGCACTCAGCAGCCTGGCAAGAATCATTCTTCGCGTTTCCACCGGCGGAGCACTCAGCTCATTTCTGTTGCCGGGCTCAGTGATTTTGTTTGTGTACATTTGGATCGTGATGTTCCCTCTCTTGTTGGCGAAACAGGCCACGCGCCGCCGGGCTACACAGCTGATTTCCGTGGCTCTCGCCGCTAGCGTGCTCGTAACCGCTGCTACGCTGTCGGTACGTTACCGGCGGAAATTCCCATATTCACTGGTGAGCGCCCGGGGAACCTGGCGGACTCCGGCCGATGTTGGCATAGCGTTCATGCAAGCAATGCAATTTATTGAGAAAAGGACTGTGCCAGGGGATGCAGTTGCGATCCTGCCGGAGGGAACTTCGCTGGTGTTCTTATCCGAACGGCGCAATCCCTTGCGTGACGAGATCGTTACGCCGGGTTTTCTGGATGCCGCGGGCGAAGAGAGGGCAATCGAGAGTCTTCACCGCTCGCAAGCACCTCTCATTTTCATCGCCAATCGTCCCACTCCAGAATTTGCAGAAACCTCAATTGGAAAAGACTATAACCAGCATCTAATGTATTGGATCGAGCAAAATTATCATGTCTGTGGTGTCTTTGGGCCTCGACCCGACCCTGCCCTCCAGATCGGGGCTGCGGTTTTCTTTCTGCGTGCCTATTGTCTCGCCTCCACATCTTCCAAGAACAAGGATTAGCGGGAGATTTTCTTGATACCGAGAAGGCGTAGTCCAGCTGTTTGAATAGATCAAGCACTAAATCTCCCCGGCCGGGCGGTCGTCTCCCTGCGCCTCTTGGGGGGTTACACGGTTCGATTCCACGAGGGGATGCTGCATCGCCTTGACATGCGTGTTGAGTCGGCCTACACTACGTAGTTTTTAGATGGTCCCGAAAAGCGCGTAGGGGATGGGACCATTATGGAAAAGAGCATAAGCAGGGCATACACACAGGGGCGTGCTGAAAACATGAATAAGGGCACAGACAAGGTCAAGGCAGGCATGGATAAGAAAAGGCTTGAGTATTACAAGAAGAAATTGCTGACGCGGCGGGAAGAGTTGACGAAGACCATAGCTCGCACACAGGAAGAGGGCCGCACGGCGGACGATGATCCGACCGTGGACCTGGCGGACAAGGCGGCGAACTCCTATACCAAGGAGTTTCTGTTTGGAATGACCAATACGGACCGCACCATCCTGAACATGATCGATGCGGCGCTGAAGCGCATCCAGGCGGATGAATACGGCGTTTGCGCGAATTGCCAGGAAGAGCTGCAGCAGAAGCGGCTGGAAGCGGTGCCCTGGGCGAAGCACTGTATTGCTTGCCAAGAGAAGATGGAGCAGGGATTGTTGCAATGAGGGGCAAGGCAAGATTGCAAGCGTGGGTTTCCGGACTCGGCCGGGATAGATCCGACCAGCGACTAAAACACGCCTCCCGATGATCCGATTACTCCGGGGTACATTCCTTCTTTAATTAAAGCGTAAAAGAGAGTAAGTTTCTGCTGACGTGGCGGACGGAGGCTCATCCCGCGGCATGACATCAGAGTGGCGGCGGGGTGTACTCGGCTGGCTGGCAGAAGCCGGCGACGCGATAGCGAGTGTCTTTTTCCCTGCGGGGTGCCGGATCTGCGACCGGCTGCTGACAACCTCCATCCGGGTTCCGATTTGCGAGGACTGCTTCATGTCGTTCCAACGGATACTTGGCATCGCGTGCGAGGTGTGCGGGCTCCCTCTGCCTGGATTGGCGCAGCACGAGGGGGAGCCGCTGCTCTGCCCGGCTTGCCAAGAGAAGACGTATGCCTTCGACCGGGCTCGAAGCTTTGCGGTCTATGCAGACTCTCTGGTGAGGGCAATTCTGCTACTGAAGTTCGAGCGGATCGAGCCGCTGGGAGCGTGGTTTGCGGACCGACTGGCTGAAGTAGTGAGCGCCGAGGGTGACAGGCTGGCAGCGGACGTGGTGGTTCCAGTACCGCTGCACCGTCAGCGAGAACGGGAACGTGGGTACAACCAAGCCGCGCTCGTCTCTAAGCCACTGGCCAAAAGGCTGCGATTGCCACATAAAGCCGTGCTGCTGATGCGCACCCGGGCGCGTCCGGACAAGCAAGTCCTGACTTTGGAGGAGCGCTGGGAATCCGTTCGTGGCGCTTTTGCCACACGTCCCGGCAGTCAAGTTGACAATCTACGCGTCTTACTGGTAGATGATGTATTGACAACTGGAGCGACGCTGGATGCCTGCGCACGAGCGCTTGGCGACGCGGGAGCCAAATCTGTAATAGGGCTAACCGTCGCGCGAGCGGTCAGAAACCCCCTGCCAAGCACCAGAGAGTGGTAAGATATAAGCTGAAGAAGGCGCGATGGGCGCAAACCGGCACATGTCGGTGGATTCCCGGGGGCGCTACACCCCTGAAGCGGCGGGCGAGGTTATGCCCGGCTCCGAAGGTCCTACAGGCAGTAGAACCCACAACTTGCTTTCGACGCGCCGTGCATCCCTGATGCAAGAGCCGGTGCTGGTGCTGAACGCAACGTACGAGCCGATCAACGTGACGGCGGTGCGGCGCGCAATGGTGTTAATGCTTAAGGGTGTGGCGCAGGCCGAAGAGATGCACAACGCGGAGGTACATTCCGCAGCGCATGCGCACAGAGTGCCGTCTGTGATTCGCCTGCTGGCGTACCGGCATATTCCGCAGCAGAGCCGGGCGCTTTCGCGGAAGAATATATTGCTGCGGGACCGCAACACCTGCCAGTTCTGCGTGCGAGTATTTCCCAGTTCGGAGTTGACCTTGGACCACGTTGTGCCGCGGTCGCGCGGCGGGCGGTCCACGTGGGAAAACCTGGTGGCCTGCTGCTACCGCTGCAACAACAGCAAGGGCGACCGGACGCCGGAAGAAGCCGGGCTGAAACTGGCGCGGAAACCCCGGCCGTTCACGCTGCACACCTCCCGGCAGCTGATGCGCCTGATCGGACACCGCGACGAACGGTGGCGTAAGTATTTGTTTTACTGATATTTACGCCGCTAAATCGATTTTTTAAAAAAAGTTAGACTAACAGGAAACCTTTTTTGCTGGCGGCCATCTAACACAGTAATACCACTTCGAGGACACACCCCGGGAGGCGGTTAGGGCAATGCCCCTAACCGCTTCTCTCCTTTTACGGGCAATTTTTCAGAGATAGCGATTTTAGATGGTTTCTTTGCGGCCGGACTCTGGAAAGCTTTCCAGGGCTGCCTCTTCGCTCGGGAATTCTGGGAAGACCTGATAAAGCTGTGTAATCTTCAGAATCTCTTCCACTTTCGGAGCCAATCCGACCACTTTCATCTGCCCACTCGCTTTGACGACCGAGACGTAAATTCTTGCGAGCTCGCCGATCCCAGAACTGTCCAGGTATTGCAGATCGCTTAAATTCAGAACAATATTTGTTCGGTGCTGCTTTAACAGGCGCGAAATGGAATCGCGCAAGGCGCCGCTTTCGAAGGATGTCAGGCGCCCCGATACATCAACGATAGAAATCGGGCCTGCTTGACGAATGGTGACTGAAAAATTTGTAGGCTGCACAGTTCGTATCCGATCCGCCGGGGGACATATTGTACCCATGGGGCAAAGATCGTGTGCAGAAAACTTAGGGGCTTAAGAAAGTGGATGTGGGAAACAAGGCAACCAGCCGCTGCGATCAATCCACCGCTCGCAGCTACTGGCGCATCACCACGCGCAGGCCGCCGCGCCAGCTTTCGGCGAGGCCCACGCGCACCATCACGAGTTCGGGAGATAGATATTTCAAGAGATCGTCCGTCGTCGGATGGAATCGGAGCGCGGGCGCCACGAGGTACACGAGCGGCGATGCCTGCTGCAAAACAACGCCTGGAAAATAGCCGTAACGGGCGATCTCTCCGCTCTGCAGCTGCCGGCGAACGCTCAACCAGTAATCCGCAGCCTGCAGCGGGAGATGAATGTGCTCGCTGGCTTTCAGCTCAATGATCGCCAGGCGTCCCGAACGCGTCACGGTCAGGAGATCTAAAATGCCGTGTTGCCCCCCAGCATTGGCAAGAACCTGAGCGTAAACGAAACGCTGATCGAACATGGCGTCAATGCGCGTAACGTCCTCGCGCACGATGGAGTCGAGCCAGCGCTCCGGCTGAACGCGATAAAGCGAATGGCGCGCATCGCTGGCCAGCGAGTGGCGGTAAACTTCCAGATCATGCAGAAGCCGCTTCAGAGCGAGGCGCGAAGCAGGAGTGAGTTCCTCACGGGCATCGTTGATTCCAAAAAATACGCGGCCGTCATCCCAGCGCACGAAGGGCAACCCGCGAAAACGCAGCTACACTTCGCGGGACTGCGCCGCCGGATGCACGGTTACAGCTTGCGGCGCGATGGAAATGATGGCATCCAGCGCGGGCCAGGCCTGATTGAGAAGCGCCTCCGATTCCCGATGTGGGACGAGCCAGGTATCCAGGTTGCCCGCGTGGCGTGGATCAATCTTCTCGAGGATGTTCAGGGCTGGGTCGTGCTCGTAGAGTTCAACGACGAGTTGGGGGTCAAGTGCGGCGAGACGGTGCGCAACGGTGCCGCAGGCATTCTTGGGAAGAATGATGCGAAGGCCACAGATCGCTCCCCGCCGACTCGACTCGCGTGCCCGCCTCAGCCAAAGTAAGGCAAAGGTGAGGCTGTTGTCCGCCGTGTCCGATGATTCTCCCCTGGGCACGGCCAGCACCGCGACGCGTGCGGAACCGCGAAGGAGCATTCCCCGGGCGTAATTGCCGGAGAGGGAGTGCTCGAGATCAGGAGAGACCGCAAGCGACTCGATCGTCTCATCCGGAAATTGCTCTGCGAGAAGATGAGTCAGTCGGTCGCGAAATTCCTCTCGGGAAAGTTCTCGGGCGCTGCGCTCAAACTCCCTGCGAAGAAACTCCAGCCGATCCGGTTTTGTGCGGCCGAAGCGCTCGACGGCCAACGCCAGCCGGTGCTCGGAATGATCGGTGATGGCCAGGACTCGGCGCGTGAGGTTAAAGTGCTCCGACCAGAGATGAAGCAGCGGCTTTTCGCCGTCACCGCGGACTTCCCAGAACATGCCTGAAAAAGGCGCGATTCTGCCGCCGTTCTCGCGGACCTCCACGATTCCCGAGGCGGTAAACTCCTTGAGGCTGGCCTGCAACTCTGCGGCGAATTCCACAAGTCGATTATAAATGAGATATATAGCTGTAGAACTATCTTTTCTGGAATTTGCTGAGCAGTCAGTAATTCCAGGGCTCAGCGACCCACGGCGAGCCGCTGGACCAGCGGCTCCGGAAGATGGGCGGCGCGCATGCGCTCCTGAACGACGGAAATATCGTAAGGCACGCGCCAGAATTCAATGACCTGGTGCTCCAAGTCGGCGATGGCAAAAGCCGCCCGCGGATCACCGTCACGCGGTTGTCCGATTGAGCCAGGATTCAGGAGATAGCGGCGGGGCGGCTCGATGCGTAACGCGGCAAAGGATTCGCCGGAGCGCGGGCGAATCTGGAGAACCTCGAGCTGTGAGTCCTGATAGGAAAAACCGCCCTGGTGATGAGTGTGCCCGAAAAAAGTCACTTCCGCAGTGGAGTCCAGGAGGCCGTCGAGGGCCTGTGCAGGAGTGAACACGTACTCGTCTTCATCCTGAAGCGCGCCATGGACGAGCACGATGCCATCCGTCGCAAGAGGGCCATGAGGCAATGCCGATAGCCACGCGAGGTGCTCGGGCTTCAGTTGCGCACGCGTCCAGTCCACGGCAGCTTTCGCGACGGGATTGAAGTCTTCCGTAGGCATCAAGCCGGTGACTGCCTTGTCATGATTCCCACGAATGGTCTGCGAGCCCATCTCGCGCAGGCGGATCGTGACTTCGTTGGGATCGGGACCATAGCCGACCACATCGCCCAGACAAACGGAGTGATCCCAGCGGTCCTTGGCGGCATCAAGGACGGCGTCGAGCGCAGTAGCATTGGAGTGCAAATCGCTGAGAACCAGAATCCGCATTTTTAACGTCCGAAAAGTGACCCTGAGTATAAAGGAACTAGTGAGCCAATGCACGGCGGTATCGACAACGAATCGCCGGGCGATGCGACGTAAGAAATCGAGAAACGTTTGGCGTCACTGGGCATTTCTTTAGAAACAGTTGAGGCGGAAGAGAGAGTGAATTCACGAACAGCTACAAACGAGGGGGCCGCTGGGCGTGATCGTTCCGATGAGAGACAAAATTTTACAGCCAGATGACGAAACATTCGCACCCAGTGATTCGTCTATACGAGTGCAGCTGATTACACGGCTGTTCTTGGCGAGAATCAGAAAAACCCCGCGGTGGCAGCCGCGGGGACATGACACGCAGTCTTTCCGGCCGTTAGTCCAGGAAGAGTAGGTGTCTTCACGGGCGAGATTACTCGTCCGCCGCAGGCGTGTCAACTCCCTCTGGCCAATCACAGTCCGCATCGCGGCTGACTCGATCCAATTTGAAAGGAAATTGACACGCATGAAAACGAACTCGCTTGTCCGCACCCTGGCTTTGCTGGCCGCCGTCGCACTGGCAGTACCGGCATTTGCAAAACCTTTCGCCAAGACCATCAACTTTGCCCAAGCCGCGAAACTCGGCAAGTCTGAATTGAAGGCCGGTGAATACCGTTTGGAGATCGAAGGAAACAAAGCCACCGTTCAGAAAGGCAAGCAGGTGGTTGCCGAATCTGAAGGACGGTGGGAAGACCGCAGCGCCAAAGCTGTCTACGACTCCGTGCTGCTCGGCGAAAATGGGCAGGTTAAGGAAGTCCGTTTTGCCGGTCAGACTCGTGTTTTCGTGTTCAGCGAGTAAGCGAGGAGACTCTGTGACTCCTTTTCTTGGACGAGAGAGGGGCTGCACTCCGGTGCGGCCTCTCTGCTTGTTATTGTGGCTGAGCAACTTTTGAAGCGGCAAGATGCTGTGCCCGCGGCAAGCGGGTTATTCCAATTCCTTGCGCCAGGCTTGCGCAAAATCTCCCCTTTCCACACACTAACGAACCAGCATGCAATCTCCATAACTATAAAAGCGGTAGGCTGCTTCGACGGCGTGTTTGTAGGCCGCCAGGACGTTCTCACGGCCGGCGAAGGCACATACCAGTGCAAGTAGCGTGGAACGTGGGAGATGAAAGTTTGTAAGCAAACCATCGACGGCACGGAATCGGAATCCAGGAGTAATAAACAAGCGCGCTTCGGCTTTGCCAGAAAGCACCACGTTCGCCGAGCCCGAGTCGGCCGCGCGCTGGGCGGCGTCTTCCAGCGCCCGAACAACGGTTGTGCCGATGGCTAGAATCGGGCGACGCGCGGCACACGCCGCCTGAAGACAATCGGTGGTTTCTTCTGGAATTTCATAGCCCTCGGCATGCATCAGGTGCCCTTCGAGCGTTTCGCTATGGATCGGCTGAAACGTGCCGAGGCCAACATGCAAAGTAAGTTCGCAGACCTCCACTCCCCGCGCGCGAATTTTCTCCAGAATTTCAGTCGAAAAGTGTAGACCGGCGGTGGGAGCTGCAATCGCACCGGGACGCTTCGCGAAAATGGTCTGATAGCGCTCGCGGTCGGAAGTTTCATCGGCGCGCTCGATATATGGAGGGAGAGGAACATGACCAAGCCGCTCGAAATGCCGCTTGATGTTGCTCTGGTCATGAGAAATGAAACGGAGTGTGCGCAATCCAAGCTGACCGCGTGAGACCACCTCAGCTTCCAGTTCCCCATCGCCAAAAACAACTCGCTCCCCCACTTGCATCTTGCGGCCGGGCCGGACGAGAGCTTCCCAAGTTTCAGAATCGAGCTCGCGAGTCAGAAAGATTTCGGCTTTGCCGGTCAGATGCTCAGACCTTGTCGCGCGCGTTGGCGGCTGCGAATGCACGCCAACGCGCTTCCCGAACAGGCGGGCAGGAATTACGCGAGCGTTGTTGAAGACCAGGAGTTCGTCCCCTCGGAGGAGACTGGGGAATTCTTCGAAGGTCCGGTCCTCGAAAACTCCTGAGGACCGCTCCAGTAAGAGGAGCCGCGAAGCTTCGCGGCGGTCCAGGGGGCGCTGCGCGATTTGCTGTCGAGGGAGATAGTAGTCGAGTTCGTCCAAGCGCATTGGAAATGGCAGTCTAACAGCAACGCGTGTAAGGCAAACAAAACAAACTAATTGCCGCTCAATAGAGAGACTTTGGTCAGCGCTTGACTGGGCAGGAGGGAGCGTCCTGTCAAGTGCAATTGGTTGCAAACTATTAAAATATAAAGACTTAAATACATCCTAGAGAATTGAAATTTTGTACTTGACATCAACGCACTCATATTTTATTATTTCGGTGCAATCACTTTTGGAGGTGCATGCAAAATGAGAACACTTACTCGATGGGAACCTTTTCGCGGGGCTACTACCCTGCAGGATCAAATGAATCGGTTGTTCAATGATGTCCTTGAGCGAACGGGCGAGGAATCCAGCCTCACTGCCTGGGCCCCCTCGGTTGACATCTACGAGACCGAGCATGAATTGGTGGTGAAGGCCGATCTGCCGGAAGTCGATCCCCAGGATCTGGACATCCGCGTGGAGAACAACATTCTGACCATTCGCGGCGAGCGCAAGTTCGAGAAGAATGTGAATGAGGAGAACTACCTGCGTGTGGAGCGCTCGTATGGCTCCTTCGCCCGCAGCTTCACGCTGGCGAACACCGTGAATTCGGAAGCGATCAAGGCCGACTATCAGAACGGCGTGCTCACGCTGAGCATCCCGAAGAAAGAAGAAGCCAAGCCAAAGCAGATCAAGGTCAACGTTGGAACGCCGGCGATGGCCGCGGCCGCTGCGGGCAGGTAATTCTAGCAGCGGGTCGCAGTTGAGCAGTAAATTAGGGGCTGGCCAAGGGGCCAGCCCCTTTTACTGGAGTACTGGCAAAAAACGAGGTCCGTATGTTGCGATTCGAAAAAATGACCGTCAAAGCGCAAGAGGCCGTGCAGAATGCACAGGAAGTTGCCGCGCGCCACGAAAACCAGCAGGTCGAGCCTATCCATTTGCTTGCAGCGCTTGTGGCGCAGGCCGACGGCGTGGTGCCGCCGCTGCTCGCGCGCCTGGGAGTCCGCAGCGAAACACTGTCGCAGGAAATTGAGAGAGAGATTGGCCGCTTGCCAAAGGTGCAGGGATTTGCCCAGCAGCACATGGGGCGGTCGCTGAACGAAGTGCTGGAGCGCGCGTTCAAGGAAGCAGACAGCTTCAAAGACGAATACGTTTCGACGGAGCACCTGTTTCTGGCAATCGCCTCGCAAGACCGCGACGCCGCGGGTCAATTGTTAAAACGCCAGGGTGCTTCCCAGGAAGCCATTCTTCAGGCTTTGACCGGAGTGCGCGGAACGCAACGCGTGACTTCGCAGAATCCCGAGGCTACCTACGCTTCGCTGGAAAAATATGCCCGCGATCTGACGGAACTGGCGCGTAAGTCAAAGCTTGATCCGGTCATCGGGCGCGACGAAGAGATTCGCCGGGTGATGCAGATTCTGGCGCGCCGCACGAAAAACAACCCGGTGCTGATCGGCGAGCCTGGCGTCGGGAAAACCGCGATTGTGGAAGGTTTGGCGCAACGCATTGTTTCCGGCGACGTGCCGGACGTATTAAAGACCAAGCGCATTGTAGCTCTGGACCTGGCGGCGCTGGTAGCGGGTGCGAAATTCCGCGGAGAATTTGAAGATCGTCTGAAAGCGGTCTTGAAAGAAATCACCGAAGCCGAAGGTCAGATCATTCTGTTCATCGATGAGCTGCACACTCTGGTGGGAGCGGGCGCCGCGGAAGGCGCTATGGACGCTTCCAACATGCTCAAGCCGGCGCTGGCGCGTGGCGAGTTGCGCGCGATTGGCGCCACGACGCTGAACGAATACAAAAAACACATCGAGAAGGATCCCGCGCTGGAGCGCCGGTTCCAGCCAGTACTCGTCAGCGAACCGACGGTCGAAGACACCATCGCGATTCTGCGCGGATTGAAGGAACGCTACGAAGTGCACCACGGCGTGCGCATCAAGGATGCAGCGATTCTTGCGGCGGCTACTCTTTCCAATCGTTACATTTCGGACCGCTTCCTTCCGGATAAGGCCATCGACTTGATCGATGAAGCGGCAGCCAGCCTGCGGATGCAGATCGATTCCCTGCCGGTGGAGATTGACGAGATCGAGCGGCGCATCATGCAGTTGGAAATCGAGCGCCAGGCGCTGTTGAAAGAAAGCGACGCGCACTCAAAAGAGCGGCGCAAGCAGATCGAGAAGGAACTTGCGGTCCTGAAAGAAGATTCCAGCGGGCGCAAAGCGCGCTGGCAAGCGGAGAAGGAGGCCATTGGAAAAATCCGCAAACTAAAGGAACAGATTGAACTGCTCAAGGCACAAGAACAGAAATACGAACGCGCCGGCGAACTAGCAAAAGTGGCGGAAATCCGCTACGGCAAGATTGCGGCGGCGGAACGCGACCTGAAGCAGGCGCAGGAACGATTCTCTGCGGTGCAGAAAGATGCACCGATGCTGAAGGAAGAAGTCGACGAGGAAGACATCGCGAAGCTGGTGAGCAAGTGGACCGGCATTCCCACCGGCCGTTTGCTCGAAGGAGAAGCGCAGAAGCTCGTGCACATGGAAGAGCGGCTGCGGCTGCGGGTTGTAGGCCAGGACGACGCGCTGGCCCGCGTGTCGAACGCCGTACGGCGCAGCCGTGCCGGTCTTTCCGATACCAAGCGGCCGATAGGTTCGTTCATTTTCCTTGGGCCCACCGGCGTTGGAAAAACGGAACTGGCGCGGGCACTGGCGGAGTTTCTCTTCGACGACGAAAAATTGATGATCCGCATCGACATGAGCGAGTACATGGAGAAGCACAGCGTGTCGCGGCTCATTGGCGCGCCCCCTGGCTATGTTGGGTACGAAGAGGGTGGACAGCTCACCGAGCAGGTGAGGCGTCATCCGTATTCCGTCGTATTGTTTGACGAAATTGAGAAGGCCCATCCCGATGTGTTCAACGTGCTTTTGCAGATTCTTGAGGACGGACGCCTCACCGACGGCAAAGGTCGAACCGTGGACTTCCGAAACACCGTGCTGGTGATGACCAGCAACGTTGGGTCGACGGCGATCTTTGAATTGTCTAACAAAGATCCGGAGCGGGCGCGAAAGGAAGCTATGGAGGCATTACGTGCCTCGTTCCGGCCGGAGTTCATCAACCGAATCGACGAGATCGTGATCTTCAACCCGCTCGGCAAAGAGCACTTGGAGCGTATCGTTAGCTTGCTCTTAAAGGGCGTGGAAAAGTTGCTCGAGGAGCGACAGATTACCCTGGAACTTACGCCGGCGGCAAAGGAACTGTTGCTGCGCGAAGGCTACGATCCCGCGTATGGTGCGCGGCCGTTGCGCAGAACCATTCAGCGGCTCATTCAGGATCCGCTCGCGTTGCAGATCTTGGAAGGTAAGGTGCTGCCAGGCGACCACGTGCGCGTGGACCGAGATGGGCAGAAAGACGCCATGCGATTTGAACGCGCACCGGCGAAACAACCTGCAGCGGCCGCGGGTATCTAATCTAATGGATGGAAGCGTAGCGAGCTCAGGAAACTTCGCGTTTCCTCGAAAGAGATAAGATTTCGAGTTGTCCGGACGTATCAAAGGACGAGGGGCACAATGAGAATCATTCGCACAACTTTTCTGCTGGGAGTCCTCACACTGTTCCTCATGTTGGTGGGCCAGTATTTTGGGGGCCGAAATGGGATGACCCTGGGCCTGGGAATTGCGATTTGCACGAATGCGTTCGCATATTTCTTCTCGGACAAAATTGCTCTGCTCTCAAGTGGCGCGCGGCCGGTTTCCCGCGAACAGTTGCCGAGACTCTACGCGGTGATGGAGCGTCTGGCGGCTAAAGCGAATCTTCCGGTCCCGAGGCTGTACGTGATTCCGGAAGCCGCCCCGAACGCTTTTGCAACGGGCAGAAATCCGAGGCATGCTTCTGTGGCCGTGACCGAAGGTCTGTTGCAGCTCATGACTGATGACGAGCTCGAAGGCGTGATCGCTCACGAGCTTTCACACGTTCGGAATTACGACATTTTAATCAGCTCCGTTGCGGCGACGCTTGCGGGTGCCATCACCTGGATTGCGCACTGGGGCCCGTGGTTAGGAGGCGGCGAGCGCGACGATCGCGAACGAGGTGGCGGCGGGGGCATCCTCGGGCTGCTACTTTTTTTCCTGGCACCTCTAGGCGCACTGCTGCTGCAACTCGGTCTTTCGCGCCAGCGAGAGTTCTCCGCCGACGAAACAGGGGCAAGGATGGTGGGCCAGCCCTATGGCTTGATGAGTGCGCTCCAAAAACTGGGGGCTTACAACCAGCGAATCCCCACTACTTCGCTTTCTCCGTCAACCTCGGCGCTGTGCATCGTAAAACCTCTCTTCGGCAGTGGGACCGTGTCCTCCCTGTTCAGCACCCATCCTCCGCTCGAAAAGCGCATCCAGGCACTGCGTGAGATGACTGTAACCCCGCAGCGATAGGGAATTGGGGGCCTGATTTTGCACATTTGAACCTTCCCCACGTGTAATCTTTTCAGAAGTTACGACATGCGCTTCACCGCCGAGTTTTGTAACGCTATCTAAACCCTTGATTTATCAGCACATAATAATTTCAGTCGGGACGCCAGATTTGGCGCAGGAAATGCACACTACACCGGCTGGGCGCAGGGTTCTCTTTGGGACCTGAGGGACGAGGAACATGAGCTGTAAGGATACTATCCATCTGATTTGTTGGTACTTAGAAGGGCGGCTTTCTTCGGCCGTGGAAGTCGAGATCAAGCATCATCTCGAAACCTGCTCGGACTGCCACCTGGTTCTGGACGCAGCCGTCAATACCCTTGATCGCTATTTCAGCTCCGAACGCGTCACCGGGGCCGACCCGGCCACTCGTGCCGCCTGAGTCTTATCGCCCTAAGTCACTGACAAATTAGCACTTAAAATCCTAGTCCGATTTTTGCCGGTGGTTCTGACTCCTTGATTCTCCCGAACTTTTCACACTACGTTCTTAATCAGTAATGGCAGCAATTTATACGATTTTTGAGCCCATCGCGTAATCTTTACTAGTACTGGTACTTATAAAACCTATCCGAAACACGCTTTCAGTGCACTCTAATACATTGAATTTACAAGACTTATTAGGAGAATGGCGCTCAAGGATCATTTGGCGAAGCGGATGCTCCTTTTCCTGGCACAGGGCCACGAGCCAAAAGGAGAACGAAAGTTTATGAGCGAATTTCAGGATTCAGCCATCGCGCACACCACCGGGACACCCCGTTGGGTCGGATTGGCAGTGGGAATTTTGAGCGGTGTTTCGCTACTCAGCCTGGCTATAGGCTGGAGCGCACTGAATCAGGCCAAGACCGTCGAGCAGACTACACAAGCTAGCGTTAAGCAAGCCAACGATGCTCTAAGCCAGAGGCTTGCGAAGGCTGACGAGCTCAACCAGCAACTCGAGAGCGATGTGAAGGTTGTGACCGACAAGCTCAATCTCACGCAGGGCGAGCTCATCGCCGCGCGCAAGCAGAACAAGAAGGCGACCACGGCAGTCGACCAGAAGGTGACCAACCTGGCGACTTCCGTGAAGGCCGAATTGGCCACCAAAGCAAACTCGGAGGACGTGAACAGGCTGAACGGCGACGTCACTGGCGTGAAGACCGACCTGGACGCCACCAAGAACAGCATTCAGATGGCCCGCAGCGAGATGGGCACGCTAATCGCGAGGAACCACGATGAAATCGATCAGCTTCGCCGCATGGGCCAGCGCGATTACTACGAGTTCACCGTACAGCGTAAGGGCGGCGCTACCAAGGTTGGAATCATTCAGATCCAACTGAAGGACACCAACACCAAGAAAAACCGTTACACCATCAATGTCCTGGCGGATGACAACAGCTTCGAAAAGAAGGATCGTTCCGTGAACGAGCCGATCTTTTTCTACACCGGCGGAACCCGCAACGCTCTCGAACTGGTGGTCAACAAAGTCACCAAGACGACTGCCACGGGCTACCTGAGCGTACCGAAGGCTGCGGGTGCGGCCTCGGCCAGCGCGGCAACGTCCGGACAGTAAGCGAGTTTCACACAAGCGACCATTCAACTCCTTGAGTGCACAACAAGAAAGGGAGGATTCCAGAGAATCCTCCCTTTTTTTTGTTGCCTCTCATCCGGGAATAAGAATCCTCCGTGGTAAGTCTTAGGAAGAGTCTGGACACCGGACCGTCGCTGTGCCAAGCTAGTGGCGGCCCAGAGAATCAAACCGCAGTGGATTTCTGGAGGGGGAAATCATGAAAGTACGATTCGCAGTGGCAATGGCAGCAACGCTGTTCGCGGGGGCTCTCGCGATGGCGGCCGACGGCTCATGGACCGGCTGGATCTCAGACAGCCAGTGCGGAGTGAAGGGCGCAAACGACAAGGCCGGCGAGTGCACGACCAAGTGCGTCAAGGAGCATGGCGCCAAGTACGTGTTCGTGAACGACGCTGACAAGAAGATCTACGTGGTAGATGCTCAGGATAAGGTAGCGGCGCATGCCGGCCATCACGTGACCGTAAAGGGCACAGTGGACGGGGAAACACTCAAGCTGACCAGCATTGACATGGCTGCCGCAGCGAAGTAAGTCTTCATCACTTTTTCTGACGGGCGTCCCGACCGGGGCGCCCGTTTTGTTTTGTGCCGCGCAGTATTTCCGTTACGATATTGTGCTGCCATGTCAACTCTTCTCATCCACGCCGGCCGTGCGCTCACTCCCACAGCAGAAATTAACGACGCGGGAATCCTGATTCGCGAAGATGTGATTGAAGCCATTGGTCCCCGTTCAGGGATGACCCTGCCCGCGGGTGCCCAAGAAATTCGCGCCGCCGATAAGACCGCGGTTCCCGGTTTTATAGACGTACACATTCACGGCGCCGGCGGCCACGATGTCATGGAAGGAACCGGTGAAGCGCTTCGATCCATCACTCGCAAAGTTTCGCAATATGGCACCACGTCTCTACTCGCCACGACTGTTAGCGCCAGCACCGACCAAACGCTCCAAGCGGTCGAAGGGATCGCCGGCTACATCACTCAACAATACGAGACCGAGGAGCCTCACGCGGAAATCCTGGGAATCCATCTCGAGGGGCCTTTCATTAGCAAAGAGCGCCGCGGTGTTCATCCCTCCGAGTTTATTCAGCTGCCGTCGGGGGAAACGCTCGGCCGTTTTCTCAAAGCTGCTGCGGGCAACGCCCGGATTCTGACGATTGCGCCTGAACTGCTCGGGGCCGCGCCGTGCATTGACGCCGCGCGGGAAGCCGGCCTGGTCGTTTCCATGGGGCACACCGACGCAACCTACGAGCAGGCTCGCGCCGCCATAGCCCGCGGGGCGCACAGCGCCACACACGTCTACAACGCGATGCGTCCGTTTACGCATCGCGATCCCGGTGTCATCGGCGCCGTGCTCACTTCTCCGGATGTCAATGCCGAGTTGATTGCCGATGGCATACACGTCGAAGAAGCCGCCATGAAGCTGCTTCTCCTCGCAAAGGGAGTTGCTCACGTTACCCTGGTGAGCGACGGCCTCTCCGCGACGGGCATGCCGGACGGAAAGTATATGCTTGGTGGAACAGAGGTAACCGTGAGCGGAGGCGTGTGCCGGAACGCCGATGGCGTGCTGGCGGGCAGTACGCTGACGCTGGACCGCGCCCTGCGAAATATTGTCGCGCTCGGCATCCCTTTGCCGGACGCGGTGCGAATGCTGACCCTGAATCCTGCCTCATTGCTCGGGATCGAATTTAAGAAAGGTTCGCTGCGGGTGGGAGCCGATGCGGACATTTTGCTGCTCGATGCAGGGCTGCATCTAGCAGGGGTTTGGGCCCGCGGTGTCGCCCTGAATTAGGGATTCAGCGGAATGTTGAGTTCCTCGGCGAGCTGCTCCGCATCGAAGGGGCTACAGGCAAAATAGCGGCCGCCAACTTCCAGCGTGGGAACTGTGCGTTTGCCGTTGTTGGCTTTGAAGACGATCTCTTCCCCGGACGGATCTTCTTCGATATTCACTTCGCGAAAACTGACCCCGCGTTCCTTCAAGAAGGATTTGGCGCGCCGGCAATCCGGGCACCAGCCAGTGCTGTACATGGTTATGGGTTCCATCTTTTTCTCGGCTTCCTAATAATTAGATGCGGGCGGCGGAGGGAGGTCGCAGGCAGTGTCTCGTGAGAGACAATAGAGGATGCTTCACGATCCTGAGACGAGTGCACTTCGCCGTTTGGTGGCCACCTGGACGCGGATCAGAGCGCGCTGCAGCGCGATGCTGGCGCGATCCCAATCAATGCTCGGGTCGTCCGAGGCCAGCCGCTTCTCGGCGCGAGCCAGCGCTTCTTTGGCGCGCTGCAAGTCGATCTCTTCCGCGCGCTCGGCGGTTTCCGCAAGAATGGTGACGCGGTCCGGAAGTACCTCGGCAAATCCGCGAATGATGGCGATATGCTCGGATTCCTTGCCACTCGTATCGTGATAGCTGAGTTCGCCGATTCCCAATTCCGTCATGAGCGGCGCGTGCCCGGGCAAAATGCCCAAATAGCCATTCTTTGCAGGCATCTGTACCTCCACGGTCTTCTCGCGGAGCAGTTGCTTCTCCGGCGTGACGATCACCAAGTCGATGGCATCAGGCAGCATTATTTCCTTACGCGCTCGCCTTCATTTTCTCGGCTTTCGCCAGGGCTTCGTCGATTGTGCCGACCATGTAAAACGCCTGCTCCGGAACATCGTCGTACTTGCCTTCCACGATTTCCTTGAAGCTGCGCACCGTGTCCGCGATCTTCACATATTTCCCCTCAAGACCAGTAAACTGCGCGGCCACGAACATCGGCTGCGAGAGGAACTTTTCGATCTTGCGTGCGCGCGCCACTGTCCGCTTGTCTTCGTCGGACAATTCTTCGATACCCAGGATAGCGATGATGTCCTGCAGATCCTTATAGCGTTGCAAAATCAATTTCACGCCGCGCGCCACGGCATAGTGCTCTGCGCCGACGATGCGCGGATCGAGGATACGCGAGGAACTGGCCAGGGGATCAACCGCGGGATAGATGCCGCGCTCGACGATTTGGCGGCTAAGGTTTGTTGAGGCATCAAGATGCGTAAATGTCGCGGCCGGCGCCGGGTCCGTGTAATCGTCGGCAGGAACGTAAATCGCCTGCACCGAAGTAATCGAACCGGATTTGGTCGATGTGATGCGCTCTTGCAGCTCACCGATTTCGGTGTTGAGGTTTGGCTGGTAGCCGACGGCCGAAGGCATGCGGCCGAGAAGCGCGGAGACTTCCGAACCCGCCTGCACGAAACGGAAAATGTTGTCAATGAAAAGCAGCACGTCGAGATGTTCCTGGTCGCGAAAATACTCCGCGACCGTGAGTCCGGTGAGTCCAACACGCAGACGCGCTCCAGGCGGCTCGGTCATCTGACCATAAATTAGAGCGGCGCGGGACTTTTCCGAATTACCCGGAACCACCACGCCCGCTTCCTGGAACTCGATCCACAGGTCATTCCCCTCGCGAGTGCGCTCGCCCACGCCGGCAAAAACCGAAACGCCTCCGTGCTTCATGGCCACGTTGTTAATCAATTCTTGGATGAGCACCGTCTTGCCAACGCCGGCGCCCCCGAAAAGCCCGATCTTCCCACCTTTCAAGAATGGCTGGATTAGGTCGATCACTTTAATGCCGGTTTCAAACATTTCGAGGTTCGTGGACTGATCCACGAGCAGCGGCGCGGGACGGTGAATCTGGTAGTTGGTATCGCTGACCAGCGGTCCCAATTGATCGACAGGTTTCCCCAGAACGTTCATCACTCGGCCGAGCGTCGAGCGCCCGACCGGGACGGTGATCCCCGCACCGGTGTCGAAGGCTTTCATGCCACGCACCAGGCCCTCGCTGGGCTCCATCGCGACGGTGCGCACGCGGCCTTCTCCCAGGTGCTGTTGCACTTCAGCCGTTACGTCGATGGGCTCGGGCACGTTGAAGCCCTCGCTGGTAATACGCACCGCGTTGTAAATTGCAGGGAGGTGCCCCGCCTCAAATTGAACGTCGAGTACCGGTCCAATAATCTGGACCACGTGTCCGACGGCCGCATATTTCTCTGCCATGCTGTCTCCTAAGCGGTGGAGGAAGCGCCGCTCACAATTTCAATGATTTCCTTGGTGATCGCCGCCTGCCGCACTTTGTTCATGTGCAGTGTCAAAGCCTCGATCACATCGCCGGCATTTTTCGTTGCCGATTCCATGGCCGTCATGCGCGCGGCATATTCCGCTGCGGACGATTCGAGCATGGCGCGAAGCACTTGTGTCTCGATGTAGCGCGGAAGGAGCTTGTCGAGTAGCAGTTCTTTGGGCTGCTCGTAGATATAATCGACCTGCGTCTGCCCTTTCTCGGCTGCGCCTTCTTCGTTTTCGTGAATGGCTTCCACGGGAAGAAGTTTGTCAACGACGAGATTCGCCGTCATTACCGTCTTGAACTCGCTGAAGACGATATAAGCCGCGTCAATCTCTTCTTTGGCGTACAGCGCGGTGATTAGGTTGGCGATCTCGCGGGCGATCCCAAAATCCACGCGGGTCAAGACATTGATGTATTCCCCGGCAAAAGTGAACCCGGCCTTTTTCAGCGCATCGCGGCCCTTCTTGCCGACCGGGAGAGTGACAATCTTCTTGCCCTTGCTGACCCGGAAGAATTCATTGGCTTTCTTCAATATGTTCGTGTTGAAAGCGCCCGCCAGGCCGCGTTCCCCGGACAACACGACCACGAGAACATTCTGCTCCGTGCGCCTGGCGAGGAGGGGATGTTGCGGCTCGTCAATCCGCGACATGATCGAACGCAACATTCGCGCCAGCTCTCTGGCGTACGGGCGTGCCGCGAGGGCTGCTTCCTGCGCTCGGCGCAGCCGCGCCGCAGCGACAAACTTCATCGCCCGGGTGATTTGCTGGGAGTTCTTCACCGATCGGATACGGCGCCGAAAATCGAGAAGTGTGGGCATTGTTAGTCGTTACGCAATTTTCCTAATTCGCGGCCGCGGCAACGGCAGCCGTGAATCGTTCCTTGAAACCTTCGATAGCAGTCTTCACTTCGGCCTTAATCGCGTCGTCAAGCGCTTTCTTGGCGCCGATGTTTTTCAGTATCGAAGGATGGCCGGTCTCCACAAACTGCAGAAACTCCTTTTCAAACCGGCGCACTTCTGCAACCGGGATGCTGTCCATGGCCCCGTTTGTCGCCACAAAAATGCTGAGCACCTGTTTTTCGATCGATAGCGGTACGTACTGATCCTGCTTAAGGATTTCCGTAAGCCGCTGTCCACGTGCTAGCTGTCCTTGGGTCACCTTGTCGAGCTGGTCGGCGCCGAACTGTGCGAAGGCCGCCAGCTCGCGGTACTGCGCCATATCCAGCCGCAGCGTGCCCGCTACCTGGCGCATCGCTTTGATTTGCGCGTTGCCGCCAACGCGGCTGACGCTAATGCCTACGTTAATCGCCGGGCGAATGCCGGCGTTGAAAAGGTCGGCTTCGAGATAGATCTGGCCGTCGGTGATGGAAATCACGTTCGTCGGAATGTAAGCGGAGACGTCGCCCGCCTGCGTTTCGATTACCGGCAGCGCCGTCAGCGAACCGGCGCCCAGCTTATCGTTCAACTTCGCCGCGCGCTCCAGCAATCGCGAGTGAAGATAAAACACATCGCCAGGGAAAGCTTCGCGGCCCGGCGGCCGGCGAAGCAACAAGGAAATCTCACGATACGCCTGAGCGTGTTTTGAAAGATCATCGTAAAAAGCTACCGCGTGCCGCTTGGTATCGCGGAAGTATTCGCCCATCGCGCAAGCAGCGTACGGAGCGATGTACTGCAGCGAAGCCGGCTCCGCGGCGGAAGACGCAACGACGATGGTGTATTCCATCGCGCCCGCATCCGTGAGCGTCTTTACTACTTGCGCGATCGTCGAGCGCTTTTGCCCGATGCCGCAATAAATGCAAATGATATCGCCGCCCTTTTGATTGATGATGGTGTCGAGAATGACCGCCGTTTTGCCGGTCTGGCGGTCTCCGATGATCAGCTCGCGCTGCCCACGCCCGATTGGAATCATGCTGTCGATCGCCTTGATACCGGTCTGCAACGGCTCGCGAACCGGCTGGCGATCCAGCACGCCTGGCGCAATCTTCTCGAGCGGATTGCGCTGCTTCGTCGCGATGGGGCCCTTGCCATCCACCGGCTGGCCCAGTGGATTCACCACCCGCCCAACGAGCGCTTCGCCAACCGGCACGGACATAATCGTGTTCGTGCGCTTGACGACGTCGCCTTCCTTCAACTCCTGCGATTCTCCAAGCAACACCACGCCGACTTCCTCCTCTTCGAGGTTCAGCGCGATGCCGAAAACGTTGTGCGGAAAAGCCAGCATCTCGCCCGCCATGACTTTCTCAAGTCCGTGCACGCGCGCAATGCCGTCGCCGACGCTAATCACCGCGCCGACCTCGTCGACCGAAACGGTCTGCTCGTAGTTCTCAATCTGCTCTCGCAGAATCTTGCTGATTTCGTCCGCTTTGATGTTCGCCATGCCTGCTCCGTCGTTTCCGTCCCGGTCTGTGTAGCTGCCGGGCGGAATTCATCCCGACCTTGTCGGGAGCCCGGCACATAGCAAATCTCTGCTTACTCGGCCGCCAGGCGCGCGCGCATTTCATTCAACCGGCTGCGCAACGAGCCATCGTAAATCGTGTCCCCGATCCGCACGACCGCGCCCCCCAACAGCGTCGGATCGAGCGTGTACTTTGCTTCAATCTTTTTCCCGGTCAGCCGCGCCAGCGTCGCCGCCATCTCTTTCTTTAGCGCCGCGCTCATTTCCACCGCGGAAGAAACCACCGCTTCGGCAATTCCCTGCCGCTGCCGGATAACCTGATGAAACGCAGTGAAAATTTCCGGAATCAGATGCGTGCGCCGGTGATCCGCCAGCACAAAAAGAAAATTACGGATGATTTTGCTGGCGCCCAGCCGCGCCACAATTTTCTCGATCACCGCGTGCTTGGCCTCAATGCTAACCGCCGGGCTCGCCAGAAACGTCCGCAGTTCGGCGGATTGCGCGTACGCCGAGCCAAATTCCTGCAATTGCTTGGAGGCCGGCTCGGCCGCGCCTTGCGCCAGCGCGATGTCCGCCATCGCATTCGCGTACTGGAGGCTCGCGGACTTCAATTCGGCCTCCCTTCAAGGCTTTTCACGAAGTTGCCGATGAGCGACTCTTGCGCTTTTGGTGTGAGCTGCTTGGCCAGCAGCGATTCCGCGCCGTTCACGGCAAGGTTTGCAGCCAGCGCTTTCAGCTCCAGCCGCGCGGCGCGCTCGGCCGCCTCAATTTCCGCCTTTCCCGCAGCGGCGATTTTCTGCGCATCGCTCTGCGTCGCGGCCCTGAGGCGCTCCACCTCCGCGGCCGCCTCTTTTTCAGCGTAAGCGCGAAGCTCGGCAACTTCCTTCTGCAAATTCGCCAGCTTGGTTTCCGCTTCGCGAAGCTGCGCGTCAGCCGCAGCCTTGGCGTTGGTGGCGATTGTAATCGCCGAACTGATGGCCTCCGCTTTCTTCCGGAATACCGGCGGGAGCAACTTGCCGAACACCCACACGATCACACCGGCAACAATCGCAAAGTTGATCCATTTGAAGATTTCCGTGACGCGCTCGGTAGCCGCATTGCCGCTTTCCTCTGCGGCATGCACACCAACGGCGCAGAGCAACACAAATAGAATGCTCACCGCAAGGAAAAGGGGATGTTTTCGCGTCATCGGGCCTCTCTCGCGGGAGCCTCCGGACGCGGCGGAGCTTGTAAGATGCGTCGCGCAATTTCGGCAGAAAGCTGTGCAACTGTGGACTCGACATCGCGGCGAGCAGCCGCAAGTTCTGCCGCCACACGCGCTTTTGCCGCGCTGACTTCACCCGCAGTGCGCGTTCGGGCATCCTTAAGCTGCGCGGCGCGCTCCTCAAGCAGCTTCTTCCGAGCGCTCTCCTGCTCCGCATACACCTGCCCGCGCGCCTGCTTCAGCGCTTCCTGGTACTGCTTGACCTTCTCAGCCGCCGCAGCCTGCGCCGCTTCCGAAGCCTTCTGCGCCCCCACCGTGCGGGCATCCCGCTCCGCCATCACCGCCAGCAGCGGCCTAAAGAAAACTGCCCGTAAGATGAAGTAAAAAAGGAGGATAACCAGGACTGTAGGCACAGCCTGAAGGAACAGTTCGCCGAGCTGGTGAACAATCGTCTGCATCGAAATGGGATCGCCTAAATTCCGTCAAGTGTGGCCGCCATCCGGCCACAAGTTTGGCAGCCGCGCTCCAACCCCGTAGGAGCGCACGGTGGGCTTAACGCTGCCGTCTCGAAACAGTATTTTATAGCATCCGCAGGCGCATTCCGTCAACGCAACCCGCCGCGCTCACTTTCCGTAAATCAGCAGGTGAAATGTTCCAAGAATTGGGGCCGGATTCGGGTGCGGTCGCTCCGCTGTTGGCGCGGGAGGTGGCCCAAAATCCGCCGTCGTCAAATAGAGACTGTGAGTTTTTGAATCGAGCGCCATAGTCTTTGCGCCGAACTCGGTCTTCACCGTCTCTACTTCGCTATATTTGTCGGGCGTGTCCTCATGGAAGATGTGGACATTGCCTTCCCTCGTCGAGACAAAGATCAGACCCGTCTCCGGCTCAAAAACATTCGCGTCCGCCCCGGCGCTGATGGGAAATGACTGGATCACCTTGCCATTGTCCGCGTCCAGGATCACCAGCTTCTGCGGGTTCCGCCCCGCCGCGAAAAGGCGCCGGTGCTCCCGGTCCATCGCCAGTGCTGTCGGTTGTCCTCCGGGCGCCACCGGCCAGCGCGACTTGATCGTCAGCGCGCTGGAATCGATCGCTACCACCTCATTCTTATCTTCAATGTTGTTGTAAACCATTCCCTTGCCATCGGCGACTGCAAACTCCGGACCGCCCCCCATGGCGATGGATTTCACCACCGTCCCGCTCGCCGGATCGATCACCGTCGCACTCTTCGGGTCGCCGTTGAACACAAAAACGTGCTTCGACGCCGGATCGTAGATAATGGAGTCGGCATCTTCTTCCCCCTTGACCTCGCCAGTCACTTTCAAGCTCGCCATGTCGAAAATCACCGTCTTGGCGGCCCCGCCATCGCTGATGAATCCTTTGCCGAGTTCCTCCACCAGCGCTATTCCGTGGCACTGCTTCAGCCCAGGAATCGTTCCGACCACCGCGCCGCTGTCGGCATCAACCACCTTCACTTCGGTACCGTGTGAGGCGTAGACCCGCCGCGCACGGGAATCCACGGTTAGATAGTCAAAATACTCTCGCCCGCCGCCCGCAGCGGCGCCCAGCGGAACCTTCTTCAGCAAGTGGTAATGCACCGCCGGCGGACTTGCCAGCGTAAAAATTCCCAGCAGTAGAAAAGGCAAGAAACCTGCAAATCGGCCCAGACTCGCAAATCTCATGGAAATCCTCCCTTGATTCGTGGTTCGTACAAATGGCAGTGCCAGCAGGGAATCGTGGCAAGCCCATGGCTAAGCCAATGTTCTCCAGCGCCCGCGGATTGTACCTCAATTCCGGGAATTGTAGCTCGGTTACTCGGAAAGAACGGAGGTCTCTTGCATCCGATCGCAAAACTTCTCTATTTCCTCGATTGAGCCCCCGTTTGCAGCGGTATGTCGTAAACGTAGCGAACCGCGAGCGGCGAGTTACTCCGGCCGCTTGTCACGCGCAGCGTTTCATAGAGTTGCCGTCCGTCCTCAGACAGTTCAAACGTGCGGGTCATCTTGTTTCCCCGAGGGTCTTTTTCTTCGCTGACCAACCGGTTCCCATCAAACTTCGCCGCAATCTCCTGATAATTATCATCCTTGGATTTCTGCAATTTCCGCCCATCGGTCATGAACGCGCGTTTGCGGTCCCGGTCATCCACAAGATCCACTTCCGCGCCCGTCATCGAGAGCGTAATCTTTTTCGCCGGCGTGAAGAGTTCGCGCATCTTCTCCCGCTGTTCATCGTTTTCTCCGCCCCCGCGGTGCCCGCCGTAACCTCCGCCTCCTCCACCCGGCCAGCCCCCGCCCATGCGGCCGCGTCCGCCTCCTGCACTTGAACCTCGAGACTCCTGCCGCCTCTTGTTCGGGTCGTCGCTATCATCCGAATTAAACTTCCACGCGCCAAGAATGGTTGTCCGCGGCGGCGGCGCTGGCGCCGGATTCGGAGCATTCGTCGCGGGTGCAGCACCCAGCTGCGCCGGTGTGGCCGTTATTGGACCAGATGGAGCTTGCGCGTGCGTCGCCTCAGCAGCCACCAGGCCCAGCGTCGCAAATCCCGTCAATATTGTCAGCCTGAAGAAATTGTTGGGTCTCATGTTCGATC
>WNEZ01000206.1_pt1 | contig 46792 bp, 39 predicted proteins | sample 5400521 | NCBI WGS metagenome assembly WNEZ01 (sample SAMN13153339, study PRJNA577476) | soil metagenome | isolation source: 120 cm saprolite under Douglas fir tree site 2 hole 1 replicate 1 | place: USA:California | collected 2015-04-18
CAATCGTGCCATAATTGTCGGAGGGGGATATCAAGTTATGCACCAAACACAACAACGAGAAGTAGCAGAACGTATGTCCTGGGCGCGTGCGGTGGTCTTCGGCGTTGGCTTCTTTTTCCTCGCAGCTATTCTGATGGGACAACTCCCCAGTTATGTTAATTTAGAGATGACCTCATCGATCACCGGTCTGGAGCAGGCTCTTCTGGCATTGGCCGCTGTTGGCATCGCTGGCTTCATAATTATACAGGTGATTGTGCTGCTCTTTGACCCCAAGCCCCTCATCCCACCGGTTATTTTTATTGGGCTGGGCGTTGTGCTTGCTCTTGCTGGCCTGGCGCTCATCGGATGGGCAGTCTCCACCGTCCACCAGATTGGCCCGGGACAATTTGTCAACAATCAGTATTTCCCGCAACCAGATTTCACCTGGAATTCGTTATTGGGTGGTAAAGTGCTCTGGTTCGAGCCTGCAGCATTCGATTTTGTGATGACTGGTTTTGTGGTGCTCCTGATCGGGTTAGTGATGGTCTTTTATGGCACACTGGCTAGAGGTGAACAAAGTAACCCAGATCGCAGGGACCTGGGCACGACTTTTAGCGTGCGCCTCATGCTCATCATTGCCACCATCCTGCTCTTGCTTTTCACCCTCTTTATCACCTTAATTAGTGATAGAGGCCTGGCTTATGTTGTCTACCCGCAGTGCCCGCTCGACATTAATCCTGCTCATGGCTGTCCAGGTCCCATCACAGGCCTCTTTATCGTTGATACGATCATTAACATCATTTTAGGCGTCGCCGTCTTTTTAACGCTAGGCGCGTTTGCCCTGCGCCTGCACTACCTGATGCGTCCGGTTCGTAAACGTACGATGAATGTGCTCTACATTGTAGGTATTAACCTGGCGCAAGTGGGAGTCATCGCTCTGCTGGCGTGGATTCTCGTCTATCCGGTCGTCGCCTGGATCCACTCCTGGTCCTTTATCGGCCTGGGCGATTACCTGATAGTATGTGGAAAGATATCTGTTATTCCAGGTTCGTGTACTTTCTCTCAACAGGCCGGGTACATCGTCGATACCCTCATCACTAGCGGCACCTTCGTTCTACTCGTGGGTGCCATCTGGGCGTGGAAGGGACACCGTAACCTGGTGATTGTTGGTGGCGTGACGGTCACGGCGGTGCTTGCGCTGGCGACCCTGCTGACACACCTGACTCCACATGAAGAGGTAATAGCTATGCTGTTGGCTGGTGGCATACTAGTCCTGGCGGTGGTCTGGACGGGTGTAGCGCGCCGCGAATTTGCCGTAGTTGGTGAGAAGAACCTGGGCTGCCTTGGTATGTGGCTCGTTCTCGGCACCTGCCTGTTGATCTACCTGGCTGCGTTTGCCTTCTTCTCAATTCCAAGTTCTGATACTATCGCTCTTCCAGCGTTCCATGATACCGAGACAAACGTGCCATTTACTCCTGGTCTTCTGCTCTCTGAGCCCCCACCTCCTGGACAGCCCCCAGCCATCATCCATCCCGATGCGGCGGTCATGTTCTTCATCCTGGGTGTGCTGGCAGCTATCCAGTTCTACTTTCTGTTGCGCAACCGCTACAAGATCTGATAGAGGCAAGCAAATAAGCCTGGCGGCCTGGCGATCCTTGCGGTCGCCAGGTTTCCTTCTCCGTGCTATAATGAGAAGAAATGGTGAGAGCAGGAGAATCTCGTATGGAATACGAACGCCCGCTCAGGGTGCTTATCCTTGCTGCTGAAATCGTGCCTTTTGCCAAAGTAGGTGGTTTGGCCGATGTGGTAGGAGCATTACCAAAATCTCTCCAGGCCCTTGGCCACGATGTGCGCCTGGTGATGCCTCGCTATGGGCAGATCGATCCCCAACGCTTCAATCTTAGCACCGTGCTTGACTCAACAGATGTGAATATGAATAGCTTCCGCGAGAAAGTAACCGTGCGTCAGGGAAGCATCGGGGATGCCATTCCCGTCTACATGATTGATGCACCTCGTTACTTCGACCGCGAAAATATCTACGGCTATACCGATGACGGGGAGCGTTTCATCTTGTTTTGCCGGGCTGCGCTAGAGGCGATGCGTGCATTAAATTGGTCGCCCGATATCATCCACTGCCATGATTGGCACACAGGCATCGTGCCAAACTGGATGCACACTATCTATCGCGATGACTCCTTCTTTGCCGATAGTGCCACCGTGTATACGATTCATAACCTCGCCTATCAAGGCATCTTTGGTCTACGCATTCTTGAGATTGCCGGTGTTGCGGAAAATGGTTTCCTCTACCCGCAGATCGCCGAACTGGCCAATGTCGTGGATATTATGGCACGCGGTATTCTCTTCGCAGATGCCGTTACCACCGTCAGTGAACGCTATGCCCAGGAAATCTTGACTCCAGCATTTGGTGAGAAATTGGATCACCTGCTACGTTCCCGCCGTGATAGGCTTTTTGGTATCCTCAATGGCATCGATTACGAGGAGATGAACCCGGCGACCGACCGCTACATCTCTACACAATTCGATGCACATTCGCTTCATAAACGTGCCGAGAATAAACGAGCCCTACAAGAACGAGCTCATCTGCCCGTACGCCCAGATAAACCGTTACTGGCCATGATTTCCCGCCTCACCGACCAGAAAGGATTTGACCTGCTCGCACAAATTGCCCAGCCGTTGCTTGCCCAGGGAGTTCAGTTTGTCATCCTGGGCATTGGTGATCAGCACTATCAGCAGATGTTTCAGGATCTGGCAGCGCGTTACCCCGAACAGGTAGCCGTTTTCCTCACCTTCAATACTGAACTGGCACAATGGATCTATGCCGGTAGTGATATGTTCTTGATGCCTTCACGCTTTGAACCTTGTGGGCTCGGTCAACTGATTGCTATGCGCTATGGCAGTGTTCCCATCGTGCATAGTGTGGGTGGCTTAGCAGACACGGTGCAGGAGTACGACCCGCGCAGCGGCCAGGGAAATGGCTTCGCATTCGCCAACTACGATCCCTGGGAATTGTTTGCTGCCATCGTGCGTGCCCTGGAACTCTATCGCTTCACCGATATCTGGCGTACACTGCAACAACGTGGTATGGCTGCCGATCACTCCTGGCAGGCGTCGGCGATGTGCTATGTCGAGGTCTACCGCAATGCGATAGCCTTCCATAAAAGCGGCAAATAATGCAACCTACGGTATACGTAGTTGTCCTCCGAAGCCCGCACTATAGGCTGTCCAACCGTCTGGACCCGCTGTCCTCTGGCAATGCTCAAGAAATCCGGTCAACTGCGCTTCAGCTGCGTCAGCTTGATGAACTATCAATGCCTCAATCGTTGCCGGAGGTACCGGCGAACCAAAGGCCGGTGTTCCATGATGCGCCAGGATAATATGCAGCAGGTCGGATAACATCGTTTCATCGAGTCCGCCAACCTGTCGTGCTTGTTCCTGCACATATCGCATACCCAGAATGATATGTCCAACCATACGACCCAGCGGGGTAAAGCCTGCACCGGGGCGTTCTTCCAGTTCGTCTAGTTTGCCAATATCGTGCAGGAGTGCCCCTGCGAGAACGAGACTTGCGTTGCATGGATATAGTTGAGAGAACCGTTTCGCGATCGTTGCAACGTTCACCGTATGTTCAAGCAGACCGCCCACGACGGCTCCGTGATGTCGTACAGCAGCAGGCCAGCGTTGAAAGCGTGTCATCAATTCCTGCGTAAAGCAGCAGTGCAGTAACTCATATAGGCTTGCATGCTCTATCCCGGCCATCAGCCGGTGAAAATCGACCTCGAGTTGTGCAATTGGGCGGCGTGTCCCCAGCACAAAAAGATCAATAGGGGCAGATTCATCAAGCTCGACGCGCACCAGTTTTATCTGTAACTGGTTGCGATACTCCTCGACCGACCCCTCGATCAAAGCCACCTTGCCTTCCTGGGGCGTTAGATCTTGCATATGGGGTAGGTCGAACTGGCGTGCTACAAGTTCGTTGCCCCGTGGATCACGCAATTTCAGGTAAAGGTAGGGCTTTCCGTTAACAGCTATGCGTGCTTGCGACCCTACGACAAGCAGCCAGCCGTGTACGCTGCTTCCTACCTTCAGTTCGCTGATGATAAGTGGCCTTCGAGGACCCTTTTGTGTCTGTTGAAGTGATGAATCGAGCATAATTATTTTCTCCCTGGCCGTGGTTACGATGTTTCACTTATCAGATACAGGTTGTGGAGAAAAAAGCGGAAATACTTCATTGACGTTTCGTGCCAGGATGCCTATACTAGGATGGAGCCAATTCCGTCGTGTATGTAGAGAAAGTATTGTGCGCCTTGGAACAGGCATATTCTGATCCCGAAGAGGATCATGTCATTGAGGTGGAAATAATCAAACGTCGCGCTGCCCTGACAGCCCGGTACGACGCACTTCCTGAGTATGGGTGTGCCGCTTTCTGGCATACTTTGGAAGATACTAACATACCGTTGGAGGTCTTGGTACGCTGCCTGCGTGCTGCTATGGCGTACGGAGACAATCCAGGGCGCAATCGCATTATCGAAATTATCATTCGACGTACGCAAACGACCAACGAATATTGGGCAAACAACGCCTTGAAGAACATCAACTTGCAAGCAGATGAGCGGAAAGCGCTTGTCAGCGATCTCTACGCCGACCTGTGCGAACGTCTCATTCGTGCGTTTATAGACCCGCAGCGTTCATTCTGGGAAGAGAATTTTCAGCACTGCCTGCGTTTTGAGCGCCAACATACATACCAGGCGTTCATGTTACGCGAAGGTCGCTGGCATGATGGAAGTGTAGGGGTATCTCCTGCGGCTACCCGGCGTGTCCCGCGCACGCTCATGAAGAGCCTGGATCAGCCAATACACGATGCCGTTGGCGAGGGTGAAGTCTGGGTACTAGATATAGAGGATAAGCGAGCGCAACAAGAGTTATTGGCCGTTGAGCATATCGACCTGCTACACCTCGTGTTACATCTTCCACAGAGGCTGAGATCGGTCGTGTTGCTCATCTTCTGGGAAGGCAGGTCGGAAAAGGATACGGCAAGGATATTAGGCGTTACTGATCGTACCGTGCGTAATCGACTACATGAGGTGTGGAAGATACTACGTAACGAACTTGCGCCGGAAAGAGAGGGCAGCTATGGATAGGCAACAGGAAGAGGACGTGTTGCGCATCACCGAACAGTATGTTGCAGAAGTGCAAGCCGGGCAGCAGCCACGCTTGAGCGATTACCTGGTGCGTTATCCCCACTATGCCGACGCCATCACCGACTTCGTGACCTATTATCATGCCGTCGAGGAAGATTTGCCCCTAGAGGCTGTCAGCGAAGCTTGCGGAGCGCATTTCAACTCTTTCGCGCCCGCAGGGGAACTACCACAAGTCTCAGAAACTTCTCGTGCAGCATTAGAGCGGGCCTGGAAACGTATAGAGCAGCATGAAACGGTATCCACTAACCTGGATACGACATTGCTCAGCATAGCAAACAAGCAGGGCTTATCCGTGTCCCAATTGGCAGACGAGATCGGCCTGAGCAGCGATATTGTCGAAAAGCTTGTCGGGATGCGCCTCCTGATCGATCCAGCAACCATTCCCCAGGAAGTGCTCAGACGGTTAACACATGTACTACACACCCCACTAAGTGCACTCCAGGCCTCTATGAGACGTTCAAGCCAGGGTGCTGACCGACTACAAATAGCCGAGGCCCACACCTCCTATGATGCAAGGCAACAACAAGCTTCTCATGGCCAGAGCTTCCGCGAGGCCATAGAGCAGAGTTTGCAGTTGACTTCTGAACAGAAAGCCGCCTGGCGTCACATCCTGGCCCAGGAAGGGTTGTGAAGTTATGCAGGCAAAGACAATTGCATATCTTGACTGTCACTCTGGCATCAGCGGCGATATGTTCCTGGGGGCATCGCTCGATGTAGGCCTCGAGTTGGACACACTCAAAGATGCACTGGCAGCCTTTCCCATAACGGGCTATCAACTCACGCTCAAACCCTTTCGTGACAAGGGTATACGCGGTTCGCGCTTCAACGTAATCCTGTCCGAACAGCCGCAGCCAAGCCGTCATCTTTCTGACATTGTCGCCTTACTGAACGCCTCGGCGCTTTCCCCCTATGTACGTGAAACGGCACTTGCCATCTTCCAGTGCCTGGCAGAGGCAGAGGCAACAGTGCATGCTACAACCGTCGAAGAGGTCCATTTTCACGAAGTGGGAGCCGTCGATGCCCTGGTGGACATCGTCGGAGCGGCAATCGCCATCGAGACAATGGGCATCTCCCAACTGTATGCCTCGCCATTGCCTCTGACCGGTGGACATGTGCAGACTGCTCACGGCATGCTGCCCGTGCCCGCGCCTGCCACACTGGAGATTCTGCGTCGAGTCTCCGCCCCCTGGAAACCGTGCCCCATCGAAGGTGAACTCGTGACTCCCACTGGGGCTGCAATACTCGCAACCCTCGCGCGCTTTGAGACACCAGCAATTGCCATTGAGCGCGTAGGCTATGGCTTTGGCAGCAAACAATATCCCTGGCCCAACTGCCTCCGCCTCTGCCTGGGGCGGGCACAGGAACCTGTTACCTTTGACAGTCTCAATGAGGTGCCCGATACTGATTGGGTAACGGTGATAGAAAGCAATATCGACAACATGAGTGGCGAACTCCTGGGTGGCCTGATGGAGCGATTATTGGCGGCTGGCGCGTTAGATGTCAGCTACACCCCCATACAGATGAAGAAGAATCGGCCTGCCATCATGATAACGATCATCTGCCCGCCCGAGCAAGCTGATGAGCTTGCCCTGGTCCTGTTGCGTGAAACCAGCACCTTAGGTGTACGCATTCAGCACATGCAGCGACTCAAAGCGCAACGTACTCAGGAGCGTATCGAGACACCACTGGGTGCCATGTCGGTGAAAGTCAAACGCCTGGGAACAAGGATCATCAGCGCTGCACCAGAGTATGAAGAGTGCCAGCGCCTGGCCCTGGAACGAAATATGCCGCTCGAAGATGTCTATGAGGTTGTGCAGCATGCGATTGAGTTTGCTATAATAGGAGGTGAGAGCAAAGTGTAGTGGTGCCCCTTGGGGGTACCAGGCTGCGAAGCTGCGCAAAAGGGCGTCTACGTCGTTCGGGGTGAAACAAGAGAGAAATGGAATCGTTCGTACGGGCGTGATTCATCACGCCCCCGCAGACCGCTCCACAAGGTATTGCTGGGCGTGATGAATCACGCCCGTACGAATGGCTTTCACCCGGAGGGATGGAGACCTAACAAGGTGAACTATGGACTTCAAAGATTGGCGCAGACCATCAGATAAGAACGATACAGAGCAGGAGTCTCCCCAGGTCAATAAATTTCATGGCAGGCGGTACCACGACTACGTCGAGGAGCAGATTCGTGAGGCTCAGGAGCGTGGTGAGTTTGACAACCTGCAAGGCTTTGGCAAACCCTTGCACCTTGATGACAACTCCTACCTTGGCGACAAAGCTATGGCCTATGGCTTGCTCAAGAGCAACAACTATGCTCCTGTAGAGATCGAGCTTGCGAAAGAGATCCGCACCGAGTCAGAGCGCGCAGAGGCAAAATTAGAAAAGTTGCGTCGCCAGGGCCGCACATTACGTACCCGTCGTGTTCCTCCATTTGCCAGTGAAAAGCGGGTCTATAACGCGTCAGTAGAGAAGGCTGCTGCTGAATACGAGCGCACATTACGCGAACTGAACCGCAAGATTCTGACGCTCAACCTGACAACGCCCATGGCCATGCACCAGCCTTTGTTTGAGGTTGAAAAGCTGGTGCAACACTTCCGCGAGTCATGTCCGTTGTTGTGAGAAGATGCTACCTTATCAGGCTGTGCCAAATTTCCAGGAATTCTGATAGGCACGCTGGGTCTCATCTAGCTTGTCTAAGCCAACGCCGAGCGCCCGCAGCTTGAGGTCAGCTACTCGCTCGTCGATGTCGGGCGGGACATCATACACTGCAGGTGGCAAGTTCTGACTAGCGTGCAAGAGGTAATGTGCACTGAGTGCCTGGTCAGCAAAGCTCAGATCCATCACCGCTGCCGGGCTGGCCTCGGCAGCGACCTGCCCGACCAAACGTCCCTGGGCCAGAAGATAGAGCACTCGCCCGTTGGGCAAGCGGCACTCGGTCAGGTGCTCACGGATTTCTACCTCGCTAACGGCGAGTTTGTGCAGGGCCGCGACATCTACCTCGACATCGAAGTGACCAGAGTTGGCCAGGATAGCGCCATCTTTCATCGCCAGGAAGTGCTCAGCACGAATCACACCGGTCATGCCTGTGGCAGTAACAAAGATATCACCAAGTGGTGCAGCATCAGCCATAGGCATTACCTGCAAACCGTCCATAATCGCTTCCAACCCTCTGGCCGCATTGACCTCGCACACAATCACACGGGATCCCATACCACGAGCACGCATGGCAATACCTCTCCCACACCAGCCATAACCTGCAACGACAAACGTTGCCCCTGCAAGCAGAACGTTCGTTGCCCGCAGAATGCCGTCTATCGTGTTCTGACCTGTGCCATAGCGGTTATCGAAGAATCGCTTGGTGGGGGTATCGTTGACAGCAACGACCGGAAATAGCAGTAGCCCATCAGCAGCCAGCGCACGAGCGCGGATCACTCCCGTCGTCGTCTCCTCGATGCCAGCGATAACGCCCTTGCCGGTCGAGCGTTGATGCAGGGCAACAATCAGGTCGGCGCCATCGTCCATAACCAGGTGTGGCTCGGTAGCCAGCGTCTGTTCGATGTGACGCTGGTAAGTGGCAAGGTCTTCGGCGTAGTAGGCAAAGACCGACATGCCGTCGGCAGCGAGTGCGGCGCATACGTCGTCGCGTGTTGAAAGCGGATTTGATGCGCAAAGGGCGATCTCTGCGCCACCGGCTTGCAACGTCTGCAGCAGAACAGCAGTCTCGGTTGTAATGTGCAGCGAAGCAGCGATACGCACACCCTGGAACGCTTGCTCGCTAGCGAATTCGGTCCGAATCTGGCCAAGAACGGGCATGTGACGCGCCGCCCAGGCGATGCGTTGTCGCCCGCGATCGGCGAGGGAGAGGTCTCGAATATCGAAGTTCATGCTCAGTTTCCTTTCATTCAATGCTCTTGCCGAGTTTAGGCGATGCGATTATCCGTCTTAACGCTCCAAAGGCGGCGCTGTTTGCGGTCTTCCCAGGCTAGCCAGGCAAGTTGATCGTTTTGCTGCCTTGCCTCGGTCGATATACTGGGAGCCGATACCTTCGCGGGTACCTGGTTGGCAAAATATCCCCTGAGTGCTGCAACAAGACCTTCATTAGCGCTGATTACTGCCTGGCAGCCCTCGGCCGGGGCAAGTAAACCTACCAGGGCTTCTCGATCATCAACGAGAAATAGGATATGCTCCGCACCGGCATAGTCCATGTCGGCAGTCGTTGATCGAAAGACGGAGCAACCCCGTGCTCGTGCAAGTGCAAGGGTGTCAACAACGTCAGCCTCGCTATTCGCTGGCAAGCTGAGGTAGATCACCTGCTGCGCTTCTGCGATCATCGCCTGCACCCTTGCCAGAATGTGCTGGCGACCCCGCAGTACCCAGAACTCGCTGCTGGTGTCAGAGCGTGGAAGAGCCGCCAGAGAGCTATCAAGGGCGTCGATGGTTGCCATTATGGTCGCTCGTACCTGCCCGAGGAATCGACCAGGCTCCTCGGCGGTATAGCGTGGAGGGTCGCCCGGCTGGACGAGGGCCAGTCCCTTCTGGGCTAATCGCTCAAGAATTTCGTAGCTGCGCGAGAGGGGAACCTGAGATCGCTTTCCCAATTCATAGCCGGTAAGTGGCTCTTGGGTCAGGAGCGTATAGTACGCCTCAGCCTCGTATTTGTTAAGTCCAATCTGCTGCAATAGCTCGACTGTTGTCATTTGTGTCTCCCGAATAGTAACCACTTTAGTGGTTACTATTGTAACATACTGATATGTCGTTGTCAAGCGTGTGTAACTTGAGCAACTTGGGGTGTGTTGCGCCTTTCTTTCGGTATGAAAATGGGGTGGTGAGTCACCGCTCAGAATAAACTGGTAAACATTCCTCGCATTCGCACGCAGTTTCTTGGCTTCCTCATCTATTTCCGCTTTCGGTAGTCAGGCTTGCATTATGTAGAGTGAGACTATCATTTAGGCTAGTTTCTGGCGAACCAACTACGGAGAGCAACATCTAGAAGGAGAGACAAATGCCTTTATTTGGAAATGAGGAGAATACAGCGCAACGAGGGCTGGTTGGACAGACTTTCATTCTTGCTAAATTAGTGGAATTAGGCAAAGAGGTTTTACTTCCTTGGGGGGATCACCGTCGCTATGACATTGCCTACTATGAACAAGGAGACATGTTCCAACCAGCCAGATTGCTGCGTATTCAATGTAAAGTTGGCTGGTTCTATGATGATGGGGCGGGGATAGAGTTTAGTACTATGAGCGTACTCGTGAAGCCCGGTAAGGGGCATGTTCGCAGGGGCTACCGAGGAGAAATTGAGTACTTTGCGGTGTACTGTCCTGATAATGGAAAAATCTACCTTGTTTCTGTGGATGATGTTCCTGATGGGTCAAAAGGCAGACTTCGTCTGAAGAAAACGAGAAATAATCAGCAGCAGGGAGTATTGTGGGCGAAGGATTACGAAATATAAGAGCCGGTGGGGGGATTCGAACCCCCGGCTTGCGGTTTACGAAACCGCTACTCTACCACTGAGTTACACCGGCTAGATTGTCTCGGCCACTTTCATGAAAGCCCTTGGGAGGGCTCAAGAAGTCCCCTTGACATCGCAGATTATAAACCCTGAAACAACTTCATGTCAAGCATTTTATGGGTTTCTTAGGGGCTTCGCGCCCATTGATCTTGATTTGACTTTGTCATGCCTGTCTTCTCTCCTGCTTATCCAGCATTAAACATCTCCATATTGAGTAGTGGGGAAAACGGGGATAAAGGTTAGTATTGTTGCTGTGGGCATGGCAGCCGCAGGCTGCCATGCCCACAGCAATAACCTCCTCATTGGAAGGCAGGCTCTGAGATGGAATTGATACAGGCATTGGATGGCTTCTGGGTCGAGTTATCCTCAAAGGCAGAAATGATGCTATCTACGCAATCGGAGTTGTACTCTTCGCCGTGACCCATCCCTGGGAACTGGAAGAAGTAACTGTTTTTCAAAGTTTGCGCTGCAAGCTGCCCAAACGCTGGAGGCGTGATCGGATCATACTCACCCGAGAGGATCAGTGTTGGGATATCACTCGTCACGGCCTGTTTCTGCAGCGCCGCAAGTGGTTTCACCTTCCACACCTGGCAGGTATCGTATTCTGTTTGCAATTCGGTTGCGAACGCCGGTTGAATTTGCGGTGCTATTCCTTGTGTCACCTTGGCTATGTCCTGCCTGGTTAAAAAAGCCCAGTCCTCACTGCATTCTACCGAATAGAACAAACCATAACTGAACGTGTCGTCAAACTCCACGGCACTGTAGATTTGCGAAAGCTGGGAGTAGTTATGGTCGCGGATCTGGAAAATCGTCGATGGGAGTTGGGGAATAAACTGTGTGGCGTAGAGGGCGCTAAAGAGCCAGAAAACCAGATCATCGCCAGCAAACGACACAGTGTACTTCTCGTTTGTAGAAGGATCGGTTGTTTGGAAGCTAATTGGGTTGGCATTCAGGTCGTTCACGAGCTTGTAAAAGACAGTTTCCAGGTTTGGATAACGCTGGTTGCAGCTTGAATTCGCAGCACACCCTTGGAAAAGAACATTGAATACATGTTTGGCTGTGCCTGGGTAGTCCGTTCTATTGCTTTGCGGCGGATAGACAGAGTCAAGCACGACGGAATGAATAACCGATGGGTAGAGACGCATAACGGTGAGGGCAAGCCGAGTCCCATAGGAAACTCCGTATAGCGTCATCTGTTTGTAGCCCAACGCCTGGATAATATCATGCACATCAGCTGCGTCTTCCAGCGTATTGTAGGCATTCAGGTCAATCCCTAATCGTACCAGGCGATCATGACAGGCTTGTGCCGCCTGGACCAGCAGTTTTTTGCCTGCTTCGCGACTGAAATGTTGGCTGATGGTCGCGAACTGAAGATTGAGCAATTCTGGGCAGTTTAGGGAAGGCTGCGAGTAGCCGGTACCGCGCTGGTCAAACATGATGAGGTCATGATTGAACACGTAGGTATTAAAGCTTGAACTTGTGACGTTGTGCGCCCAATCATTAAGTGAAGGGCCACCTGGGCCTCCATCGAGGCGGATCACCGGAAAGGGGTCTGATGCAACAGCTCGTGCCTTGAAGATGGCCACTGCCAGCCGAACAGTTCGTCCATTGTTCAGACTCCGGTTCTCAGGTACCGTCACATAGCCACATTTGACCATTTGCCCCTCCACTATTCCATCTCCTAGCTTGAATGGACATGGCGCAGAATGAAAGGCTTTTGTTGAAATAAACACCTGCTGTGGTGTGGCTGTGGCTGCCACGGTGACAGATGTAGAATGGGACGTAACGCCGCGATGCAGCAAATATTGTGGCAGGCCAGTGGTAAAAGCCAGTACGATCAATTCGATCGCAACCGTGGCACTCACGATACTCACCAGGACCACCAGCCACCTGGGTTGCCGTTTATTTGGTCGAACAGGAGGTCCTGCCTGGTTCGATTGCGTTGGCTCAGGAGCGCTTGTTAACACAGCATTGTGCGGTTTGTTGTTCTGCAAAAAACACCTACTTTCCCTGCATTGTAACTTATTCTCTTTGACAAGACGAGCTTAGCAAAGTATATCATAACGATGATCTTCTTGACAGATTTCTCCGTATACTCTACCATAACCAGTCAAAAAGGGAGGCATCATCATGAACAGCATCGACATGTTCCTGGTACAATATGGCCTGGCAGCAATCTTCATACTCATGCTCACCAAATCGGTGGGCGTGCCAATTCCAATACCTGCTGACCTGATCATACTGACTGCTGCTGTCCGCGTGGCCGAGGGAAAATTAGTGTTGTGGCAGACCTTTAGTGCCATCTTAGTGGCAGTAGTATTGGGCGGTGTCATTCAATTTGTGCTGGCGCGTGGCCCTGGCCGTAACTTGCTCTACCGTTTTGGTCGCTATATCGGGCTGACATCGGCACGTCTTGATGCCGCTGCCTTCAAAGTCAAAAAAGGTGGCATAGTGGGTATCAGCCTGGCGATCCTCGTCCCCGGCGTGCGCGGAGCCGCCATTGCTGCATCTGGCCTGGCCGACGTCCCCTTGCGTACCTTTTTGGCTGGCCTGGTCATCGGCAGTACCTTGTTCCTCAGCCTGCACTTTTTCCTCGGCTACCTTGGTGGTTCGCTCCTGTCAATGCTAGGACATCTCCTACCACTATCATTGGTGGTCCCACTCGTCATCGTCCTGTTAGTTGCAGCATACGCATTATGGGTTGTGGCTTCTCGCCGGCAAAAGGCTGCACGAAATGAAGCAAGGGCCGAGGCCGTCGAGATGTTGCACGAAGGCATTTGCCCCGTTTGCCTGGCGTTGTATACTGCCAACAGGCTGCGCACGCCATTGATTGGCGTTGAACAGGGGATATGACCTCTCATTGCCTCGAAATGAAACGCCAGGGCTAGGAGTCGAAGATGGAGAAAACGTTTCAATTTAACCCCGACCGTGTAGCTCACTTTGAAGCAACCGGTTGGCGTGCCTATTATGATCGCAAATGGCTGAAGATGTTGCAGTTGATCGTGGCACTCTGCCAGGAGCAGTTTCACATCCCATTCCCAATGTCGCTACTGGCTGCTTACTACACCACGCGAGCATCGGCAGCATGGGTGCCGGTAGACCACGATGAACAGAAAGTGCTTGCGTTTCTTGAGAAATTCTACCGTGTGGCGCAGCGCTATTCGCGCTTGAAGTTTGATCCTGTGCGTGTAGCTGCCCTGGAACTACGCTATTTCGATATCCATCGTCGCCTGGTTGGTAAAACGGATAGGAGCGAGTTTATCCAGGTGCTGGTTGACTTGCATAGTGCTATCTTTGGCCTTAAGCCTGAACAGGTGCGCGAGTCGGCTGAATGGCGTGTCATGGCAGCCGACACTGTAGATCGAATCACCGGCAAGATTTCCACCGATATCGAAGATGACTGGGCTAAGCTCGAAGAGTATCTGCGTCGCTGCTACCGCTCAATTCAGCGTGAACTGGACACCTGAACTTTTTAGCAGTTGATTCTCATTTGGAAAGATCTTCCTCCAGGCTGGTACAGAATCGGTCCACCAGCACTGGATCGAACTGTGTTCCTGCGCACCGGCGGAGTTCTTCCAGTGCCTGGGCAGGTGTGCGTGTAATCAGGTAGGCACGGTGAGAAGTCATCACCTCAAACGCATCGGCAATCGCCACAATACGTGCCCCAAACGGAATAGCCTCACCCTCTAATCCACACGGATAGCCGTGCCCATCCCACCGTTCGTGGTGGTGATGCACTATGGGCACCACCTCGTCAAGCATCTTGATGTGGCTGAGTATCTGTGCACCGCGTGTGGCATGTTCCTTAACATCCTGAAACTCCTGGCTCGTCAGGTTCGATGGCTTGTGCAGAACATCATTGGGAATGCCAATCTTGCCAATGTCGTGAAACAGTCCTGCCAGTTCAATCGTGATCCCTTCAGCCTGTGGCAGCTTGAGTGCTAGTGTCAAGCAGTGGGTAATGTATTGTACACGGCAGCAGTGCTCGAATAGTTGTGGATCTTTTACCCGCAACGTCAAAGTCAGTACGGAGAGAGCTTCAAAAAACTCCTGTTCCAGTTCGTGTTGGAGTGTCTTCTCAGCGTCTGCCGGGCTGTGAAGACGCGCGAAGCATTCGTACAATGCTTGAAGTTCCGCGAACTCACACTCGTATGTATCCACTTCAGTAGGGGACGTCTGAGTACTCATGGGTCGTTCTTTCCCGCACTTGTATTGTGCGACACGCTACCAGGCTTGCTTCAGTTATATAGTAATCTATATACGTTGAACAATGCCAAAAAAATACAGGCCAGGAGTTAAAAAGTCATTAAAAAAAGCTATAGACTGGAAACTGGTGATATGGTAATATGGTAGCCGCTATTTGAGTCCCGCCTAGCCTGGAAAGAACCCATGCGCGCCCTATTGTTGGCGACGATGAACCATCATAAGCTAGCAGAGTACCGCACCATCTTCTCGGATTTACCTTTCAGGTTGCTGTCACTGCACGATATCCAACTGGACATTGATGTTGAGGAGACTGGCACCACGTTTGCGGAAAATGCTGAACTGAAAGCCCGGGCCTATGCTCAGGCCTCGGGCATGCTTACGCTTGCTGATGACTCTGGCCTGGAGATCGATGCGCTGGGCGGTGCCCCAGGAGTCTACTCTGCGCGCTTTGCAGGCAGAGACACATCCTATCCAGAACGTTTTCGTCTGATTCAGCAACAACTGAAAGGCCTGCCAATGGAGCAGCGTAGCGCCCGTTTTCGCTGCTCCATCGCCGTGGCTGAACCGTCTGGATACTGTCGTGTCGTGGAAGGGGTCATTGAGGGCCGCATTGCTGATAACCCGCGTGGCGATCATGGGTTTGGCTATGATCCTATCTTTTTAGTGCCTGAACTGGGGAAGACGACCGCCGAGTTAACACCTGATCAGAAGAATCGCATCAGTCATCGAGGACGTGCTGCACAAAAGGCCCGGATGCTACTCGCGAACTGGCCCAATCCACTTCCTACTACATAGTTAAGGAACCGCTATGGCAAATAAGCCACCTATTCGTGTGGCACTCGACCTGGAAACTACGGGTCTGCATCCAGAGCAAGATACTATTCTTGAGATTGCAGCGATCAAGTTTCAGGGAGAAATCATACTCGATCGCTTTGAGACCCTGGTTGCCCCAGGACGCTCCATACCGTATCGTGTGCAGCGTCTCACAGGCATTACACCACAGCAGTTAACAGGGGCTCCGCAATTTGAGTCCATTGCCAGGCAATTGCAGCTCTTTCTCGGCGACTACCCCATCGTTGGTCACAGCATCCCCTTTGACGTGAGCTTCTTGCGTCGTCGTGGCCTGGTGCGTACCAATCCACTTATAGACACATTTGAGCTGGCAACCGTGCTCCTTCCCTCTTTGCCTAGCTATAACCTGGGCCAGGTTGCTAAGGCACTGGATGTACCGATCATCCCTGGACGGCATCGTGCTATGGTAGATACTGTACTGGCGATGCATGTCTTTCTCGCACTGTATGAGCGCTTGCAAGCGGTAGATCTGCTCTTCCTCAAAGATCTGGCAAGCCTCGACGCTCCCCGTACCTGGCCCTTGCTCACGTTCTTCCGTCAGGAGTTGTATGCCCGGCAACAGCAGGATGGTTTGCGTGGCACCCCCTTACGTGGTAGCCTGGGAGACCGTTTCGCCGCACAATTAGGCATGGACCCACGAATCTTATCCTTCGCAATCGCTCGCGAGACGATGTCCGAGCTTACACCGGCCCCGCTACCTGACGGGCAGGTCTCCTCCTCTTTAGGAACGCTTGAGCGCGTGCAAACACTGCTGGAAGTGACTCCTGAACAGGACGAGCAATCAGATTCCGGGGCATACCAGGGAGGATATAAGGCGGCATATGCAGCCGTGCGCAATGCCTTAGAGGGCTGCACATCTCTGCTCTTGGAAGTGACCGTTGGGGGGGATGACTACACCCCTGCGTTACTGCCTGCCCTGGAATGGCTTGCAGATGCGGTGACTGCAACTGGCGCCCCCTTACCTGTCCGGCGACTCGTGATTGCATGCTCCAGCCAGCAGGGGGCCCGCCGTTTGATAGAGAGTACATTGCCGCGTTTACAGGCAGGGCTCAAGAGCAATTTGTCTGTCGCATATCTTGCTGAACGTGGAGGCTATCTCTGTGTCCATCGTTGGTTTGGAGCAGCCCTAAGGCGCACAAGCGGCGAATTGACTGCCGAGCAGGCCCGTGGACTGGCCAAGTTGGGACTGTGGGCGCAGCAGACCCTTACTGGCGAACGTCGTGAACTGACAATGTTGCCTCAAGATGTCACTGCATGGGAGCGTATCTCCTCTGGGGTTGAACGTGTCCCACTGGCCGATGGTCGTTCAGATACAGCCTACCAACGCTGTATCTATCGTCGCAAAGGCTATTGCTTTGTCAGTAAAGCCGAAGAACGAGTCAACGCGGCAACCATTGTCGTGACCACGCATGCAGGCTTATTTCATGATCTCTCTCAGCCTCATTCACTGCTTACCTCCATTAGCCATCACCTGCTGCTCGATGCCGATTTGTTAGAAGAAGAGCATGCTCGTTGGAGTACTGCCGAACTGGATAAAGCGCGCCTGCTGGAGATGCTCAACACCATCGGTACCCTATTGCCTGATGGCCGTTATCAGGGCTTACTTGCACTCGCTGCGCCCGCCTTGCGTGAGAATGGACCTGGTGGTCTCTCGACCACACCAACGGTGAGCAAAGCCGAGCTTGACACTCGTATGCACGCCTGGTTTCAGACGCTGCACCAGGCTTGTATAGCCGTAGACTACTTCTTCAAATCCTTAAGCCATCTCCTGGAGGAGTCCCAGCAACAGGCATCAAGGAGCAGCGGAAGCGGCTGGGGTAGCGGAAGAGACAAAGGCAGAAGTGATCCGGCTGGCCGCTCCTATGGCGGGCGCAGTAACGAACGTACAGACCAGCCCTTACGCCTGGCGGGTCAGGTACGCAACCTGGGAGCCTGGATGGATGTCGAACGAGCCTGGCAGCAGGCAACGCAGCGTTTGCAAGCAGTCATTGATCTTGCGCACGAGGCGGAAAAAATCATATTGACCGCCCAACGTAGCCGCCATCGTCTCGACCTGGGCAGTGGAGAGGATGACTCCGTCGCTTTGGAACTGGCCGACGCTGCTCAACACTTACTGGAGCAAAAACAACTTGGACAGGAGGCCATCGCGTTGGCAGAAAGCGAGATGGTTTACTGGCTACGTATGCCGCCACCCGCGCCACCTCCTTCACAACAAATGGCCCAACAGCGCAACATTGAAGTGACTGCACCTGCTGCTCAGGCAAGTGAGAGCGTGCCTGTTCTGCATGCTCAACTCGTTCAGACCTCAGCCTTTTTGAAACGTCTCCTGCTCAATCCCAATTCATGCACTATTTTCGCTGGAACAGCCCTCTCAGTCGAAGGCGGATTCTCCTTCTACCGGGGCCGCTTCGGCTTAGATCATGACACCTATCCAGCTTTCTCTGTCGTCAGGGAATATCACGAACAGACATTGTTATATCTGCCAAATGATGTGCCAGAGCCGAACATGCCGCAGTACCAGCGCCATCTCGATGATGCAGTGGTCCAACTTGCCACGGCGCTCGATGGTCAACTGGTTGTGCTTTTCACTTCGCATGCGGCCCTACGCAGCACCTATTCAGCTGTAAAACCCGTATTAGAAGCACAGGGGATACTCGTGTTAGGCCATGGGATCGATGGTTCACCGCGCCAACTTTGGAACACATTCCGCGACCAGGAACGTGTCGTATTGCTTGGCACAGGTAATTTCTGGGATAGCGAGGACGAAATTACTCGTGCTCCAGCATGTATATTGGTTACGCGCCTCCCTATGCCGGTGTTGCATGACCCGCCGATGGCCGCCCGTGCTGAACATCACTCCGACCAACTCCACCAGGTAACGGTGCCCGTAGCCGCTCTGCGCCTGCGCCGAACGCTCAATCGTATTGCCTGGGGTAGTGCCACGCGCAACGTTGTTGTGCTCTTTGATCGCCGTATCATCTCAAAAGAGTACGGCTCTACCATCCTGCACACCCTGCCGCGCTGCTCGCAGCGCCAGAGTGGCGTATCGCACATGCCTGAAACGGTCCTCGACTGGCTTACAACGACTGGCTCCTGGGATAAAAATAAATGAATTTCGAGCGAACCGGCTTGCAGCTACCCCATGGTCAACTGAAACTACCCACCTTTCTGCCCGATGCTACACTGGGTGTTGTGCGCTCGGTTGATAGCGTTGACCTGGAACAGTGTCGTGTTCAAGCCGTCGTTATGAACACCTTTCACCTCATGCAGCGCCCTGGCTCCTCCACTATAACCGCCCTGGGCGGACTGCATAAGATGTGCGGCTGGCGGCGACCCATCATTACCGACTCGGGCGGGTTCCAGGCTTATTCGCTCATCCGCCAAAATGCCCGCTACGGGTACTTGCATGACAAAGGGATTACCTTCCAGCCCGATGGCTCCTCGCGCAAGTTTCATCTTACACCAGAAAAGAGCGTCCAGCTACAACTCAGCTATGGTACCGATGTCGTCATCTGTCTCGACGACTGTACCCATGTGGACGATCCACTGCACGTTCAGCAGGAATCGGTCAAGCGAACAGTCGATTGGGCCAGGCGTTGCAAGCGCGAGTTTCAACATCTCATTCAACAGAAAGCGATTCTTGAGGAGCGGCGGCCTCTGTTGTTTGCCGTGATCCAGGGTGGAGGATCTCATGAACTGCGCAAGCGTTGTGCCGATGAACTGCTAGCAATCGGCTTCGACGGATTTGGCTATGGAGGCTGGCCTCTAGATAGTGAGGGCAAGCTGCTGACCGATATGCTCGCTTACACCCGAGAACTCGTGCCGCCAGAGTTGCCCATGCACGCGCTGGGTGTGGGACATCCGGCCAATGTCCTGGAATGCGCCGCCATGGGCTACGCCCTCTTCGATAGCGCCATGCCCACACGAGACGCACGACACGGGCGGCTCTACACCTTTACGACTGAGGCAACCCTTTCCATCAGCAACTTGGGTCAGCAGTGGTTTACCTATATCTACATCAACGACGACAAGTCCATCAAGAACGACGCTCCCCTCTCTCGCTTCTGCGACTGCCTATGCTGCTCAAACTACTCCATAGCCTATCTACACCATCTCTTCAAAATCAACGACAGCCTCTTCATGAGGCTCGCAACCATCCACAACCTGCGCTTTATGACCCAACTTACAGAACGATTGCATCAGCATGAACAGCAGAGAACATAACCAATTGGACCAGCTTGTTGATGCAGTACTCGCAAGCCGCAAGTATAAGAGCATCAGCCAGGACCTCATCAAAAACCTGGGCTCACAAGAACTGGCGAAACACCACACGCTGAAAGAAGCCATCAAAGCTACCAAAAACAAACTGCACCAAATCGGCGGAGCATATCTCGAAGGTGAAGTCCCCTACTCATCCTGGCTAGCCGAACTCAAGCATGCATCACAGCAAAAGGACAAAACCCAGCTCCTCCATGCTTGTATGAGTATCATGCCCCACCACGCATCCACACGAGAGCGTCTACCAATCCTCGAACAGTTCTATACAACCTTCCTGGCCGACCTCCCGCCGGTCAACACAGTGATTGACATTGCCTGCGGCCTGCACCCACTTGCAATACCCTGGATGCCCCTGGCTGAGCAGGTACAATACTACGCATACGACATGTATCAAGATATGACCGACTTCCTAAACGAATTTATGACCATCATCCATGTCCACGGATATGCACAATCATGCGACGTCATACAGAAATGCCCTACCCATAAGGTTGACCTGGCTTTTATGCTCAAGGCCATACCGTGCCTCGAGCAGGTAGACAAATCCGCTGGCCTGCGACTGCTGGACACCATCAACGCTGATCACCTGCTCGTTTCGTTTCCAGTACATAGCCTGGGAGGGAGAAAAATGGGCATGGCCGCCAACTACGAGGCACATTTTCGCGAGTTGGTGGCAGATAAAACCTGGTCCATCGAGCGCTTTGAGTTTGCCAACGAACTTGTATTTCGTATAGCCAAATAATATGCATCTTCCTTCTCGCTCCATCCGTGTATATATAGGCACGTGCTTAGTAGAGACACTGATCGAAAAGGAGGAGCAATCAACAATGGCAGAGCAAACAATGGGAGGTAGGCTCATCCTCCATGCAGGAGCAAGCCAAGACCCACACCAGCCGCGGTTCCCAGGGTGACGACGACGAGAAATTCCAGACCAGCCCACACAGGACGTTGACGGGTATAGTGGGCTTTGATCGCTCCCAGCACCACGGCCGTGAGAGCGGTGAGTCCATACGCCCACCATCTCGCTTGCGGCAGGGAGAGGAGCACCGGTATAGTTGGGATGAGGCCACCGACCACAAAGGAAAGGCCAATCTGCACCCCTTGCCGCCATGGACGGATGTGCGTGTCTTCGACCACCCCCAACTCGTCATGCACCATGGCCCGATGCCAACGGTCACGGTCGGCCGTCAGATGGCTGACGACACGCTGTAAGAGGGGACCAGTGAATCCTTTGTTCTGGTAGATGGCCACCAGTTCCGCCCGTTCCTCTTCCGGTTCATGCTCAATCTCATAGCGCTCAGTGGCGATGCGCTGGTCAAGGATTTGCTTGGCGGTCCGTGCGGCCAGATAGCCTCCCAGCGCCATCGAAACCCCTCCGGCCAACACCTCACTGAGCACGATCAGGAGTAAACGGGCAGGAGCAACCTCGCTCACCGCCATGATGAATACCAGGGTGGTGACCAGGCCATCGTTGAGTCCAAAGACAATCTCGCGCAGCCAATCTCCTCGGTGAGGATGTTGTTCTTTGATCTCATCCATATCCGCTCCTTTGTGACGTTTCACTGCTTCGTCCCGCTACCCGTTCTGAAAGGTCCCTGTTTGTCCATGCCCACACATTATACGATAAGGCATGGTTCAAATAGGCGTGACAGTCTTCGCCTAATGCAAGCTCAAAACTGTCACATCTGTTTGAACACCACTTGAACCTTGTCTAAGCACTGAATCAATGTTCCTCATCCTCTGCAAAAAGTGGCAATTGGATGGTTACATATACGCGCCTCCTGTTGTATAGTTAGGAATATGGCAGATGATCAAGTCACTACTGAAAGGAAACGACATGTCACTCAAGTCACTCACATCCATCCAGGAGCATCCTACCCTCCGCACTATCTACGGTGCATGTCCACACGACTGCCCTGACTGCTGTGCGCTGGAGACCCAGGTAGACGAGCAGGGACGAGCTGTGAGTGTGCGTGGTCGCTCTGACCATCCAGTAACACGAGGCTGGCTGTGTGCCAAGGTCAACCGCTACCTGGATCGCGTCTATCATCCTGATCGGCTGCTCTACCCCATGCGGCGTGTTGGCCCCAAAGGCAGCGGTGCATTTGAGCGTATTTCGTGGGATGAAGCGATTGCCGAAATCAGCGGACGCTGGCGTGACATCATTGCCCAACATGGTGCACAATGTATCCTGCCGTACAGCTATGCAGGAACACTGGGACTCGTGAATGGAGCCGTCACCGACAGTCGTTTCTGGAATCGGCTGGGTGCCTGTCGCCTGGAACGCGCCATTTGCGGCCATGCTGCCGAAGAAGCCGTCATGCTGACCATCGGTGGCCGCCTGGCACCTTCACCAGAGATGCTCATCCACAGCAAACTGGTCCTCATCTGGGGCAGCAACCCGGCCAGTACCGCGCCACATATCATGCCCTTCTTGCGCGCAGCCCAGCGTAACGGCACTCGCATCATCGTCATCGACCCCATTCGCACCCTTACCGCGCGTTCTGCCGATCAACATATACAACCATTCCCTGGTACAGATGCCGCACTCGCGCTTGCTATGATGCATGTGATAGTGACCGAGGGGCTGCATAGTCCTGACTGGATTGCACAGCATACCATCGGCTGGGAGCATCTCCTGGAACGTATAATGCAGTTTCCACCTGAACGCGCAGCACACATCACGGGTCTCGCCGCCGAGACCATCATCGATCTTGCCCGCAGCTATGCCACCACCACACCGGCTCTCCTGCGTGTGACCGATGGCATCAACCGCCATACCAATGGCGGTCAGACTGTCCGTACTCTGGCCTGCCTTCCGGCCATCACAGGGCAATATGGCCTGCTCGGTGGCGGATTGATGTACAGCACCAGCGATTGGCTGAAGTGGGACGGGTTGGCTGTGACGCATCTGCACGAGCCTACCTGCCCGCCTGCGTCGCGTACGCTGAATATGAACCGGCTCGGTGCTATCCTCACCGCTGAGGCCGACCCACCCATCTACTCACTCTATGTCTATAATGCCAATCCGGTCGCCTCCTCTCCTAATGCAGGAAAGATTGTTGAAGGGTTGATGCGCGAAGACTTGTTTACGGTCGTGCATGAACTCTTCGAGACCGATACTGCTCGTTATGCCGATATCCTACTCCCTGCGACCAGCCAGCTTGAGCACGTAGACCTGCACAAACCCTACGGTCATCTCTCCCTGCAATACAACATGCCCGCTATCGCTCCGCAGGGTGAGGCGCGCAGTAACTGGGATGTCATGCGCGCCTTGGCTGCTGCTATGGGCTTCACCGAGTCCTGGTTGCAGGATGAGGCGAACGAGGTCATTCGTGAGGTATTGGAAGCCACAGCGCGTAAGTCTTCACTGCTCGCCGGCATCAAACTGGAACGCTTGCAGGCCGAAGGTTCAATTCCCCTGGCCATTTCCGTCGACCAGCAGGTACCTTTTGCCGATGGTGTCTTCCGCACGCCTTCCGGCAAGGTAGAATTTTATTCTGCGCAGGCTGCCGCGAAGGGATACGATCCCGTCCCCGGTTGGGAACCCGAAGTCGAAGCAAGAACCAGAGAGAATTCCACTCCCTCGCCTGAGTCTGACGCACGTCTCCCGCTCCTATGTCCTGCGGCTCATCACTTTGTCAGCTCGACATTTGGCAACCAGGATTGCTTGCGGACGAAAGAACGTGCCCCGACGCTGCGCATCCATCCCAGCGATGCCATCCCACGTGGTATTCGCAGTGGGCAATTGGTGCGCGTGAGCAATGAGCGCGGCTGGTGTCGCCTGGTGGCCGAAGTGACAGAAGAAGTGCGTCCTGGTGTGCTGGCGACGACGACCGTCTGGTGGCCGAAGTTCAGCCCCGACCAGCGCAACGTCAACTGGACCACCTCCGACCGATTGGCCGACCTCAACGGCGGCAGCACGTTTTATACCAACATGGTGAGTGTAGAAGTGGATGGTTAGTGGCCCCGGCGCTGAACGAGGGGTCCGCAGACGTGCTGCGCTGGTCAGTCAACAGGACGGGACTTAGCTCCTCCTGGGATGCTCGTTGAAAAAGCGTACCATCTCAGGTATGTTTCTGTGTTCCCTGCCGTGGCGATAAGTGCCCAACCCTATGCGACCGGAGCAGAACACATGCTTACCTGACACGCCCCGCTAATGCAGCTTTCACGGCGGCACTGGCGCGGAAGGCCCCAAGCACCTCGATCGAGTCAATAGTCGCCAGAGCCAGTTCCGGGGAGACATCCTCAGCGATACTAACCAGACCGAGTACGTTGAGCCGTAACATGTCACCAGTTGCAAGCAGCGCCTCCAAATCACGGCGTGTGAAGTGTTGCACACCGAGTACCAGTGTTTTGCGCGCCACTGTGCGCTTGACCACCTCCGCATGGGTGACGAGTTGCGTGCGTATGGCAGTGCGGATAAAGTCGGTGCGGTTGGAATAAAAGCCTTCCTGCACCAACAAGTCAATCTGCCCTAAATCCACGAGTCCCAGGTTGATCGTGATTTTCTCAGTTTTCTCCAGTTCAGCCATGGTACCATCTCCTTACCATCCATATAGATGGTAAATGGAAGGTCGTTGTTTTGTCAAGGGGGAGACTCAAACATCTCCTCGTTATCATGCAATGGGTGGGAGAGCCAGTTTCTAATCGAAATGACAGGTAATGTCCGAGTTGGCCGTTTAGCGAGCCTGATAGAACACCTCGTAAAGCACAATCCCTGTCGCCACAGCAAGGTTGAGTGAATCGCTGCGACCCACCATCGGAATACCCACCATCAGATCGCATAGCGCTTGTTGTTCGCTTGATAACCCTAGCCGTTCGCTACCCATCAACAACGCCATCGGAAGGGGGTATGATATCTTGCGGTAGTCATGAGGCGCCGCTTTGGAGGTGCCGGTAACGCAGTAGTTGTGGCGCTGCTTCCAGTGGGCGAAGTCGGCGAAGTTCGCTTTCACCAGGCGCTGCGAGAAAATTGCTCCCATGCTGGCACGCAGCGCAGTCGGATCATACGGGTCAGCGCAATTCCCCAGCAAGATGACTCCTACACTGCCGAAGGCGTCACCCGTACGCATGATCGTCCCAATATTGCCGGGGTCCTGGGCGGCATCGAGAGCCACCCAGTAATCCCTGTTCGACAGCCGGACCTGGTCCAGCGACTCCCAGCACTGGCGCACGACGGCACCCATGCCCTGGGGTCCATCTTTGACGGAGATGCTTCTGAAGACATCCGCCGTTACCTCAATGCACGAGGTGCCGCGCTCCTGCTCTGCTCGTACGACCTCTTGCCCAAACTGGCTTTTTAGCAGTTCAGGAGCGACCACCAGCGCTTCGATGTCAGCTCCTAACTGTACAGCCTCCGTCACAAGACGAATGCCCTCAATGAAGAATAACCCTGTCTGCTCGCGCTCCTGTCGGTGGCGCAAGCTGCGAATTTCCTTGATACGCGGGTTGTTATGGCTAGAGATGATCATGGTAGCGAGCTAGCTCACCAACTCTGCCAGGCGATCAACCTGGTCCAGGTCCGGGATGCAAGGCCAGAGCACCAGTTCATCCATCCCAATGCCGGCATAGGCCTGGATTACTCCCTTCACTGCTTCGGGGGTAGATGGTATCGAGCTGGCCATTTGATCTGCCATCGGACCCATAAAGCTATAATAGTGGCGGATGTAGTTGCCTGCACGCTCTGCTGCATTTGGGCCCAGGCTGAAGTACATACCCCCAACGAAGCGTGGTTTGCCATCTCGACCGGCAGCCTTCCACACCTCTTCGGCAAGATGATATCCCTGGCGAGCCATCTCTGGGCCAGCACCGCCGGAGACAAAGCCGTTGCCCCAGCGGCCAACTCGCTGGATAGCGGCAGGCGAGTAGCCACCAATCAGTATCTCTGGCCCGCCAGGTTGCACTGGAGGAGGACCCACCGGACCTATATCGTCCGCGAGTGGTTGACCGGACCATGCTCGCTTCATTACCGCGAGCTGCTCTTCAAAACGCTTTCCTCGCTCATGGAACGGAGATGGCGCGGCGCGAAAGTCGTCCTCTCGCCCACCAACGCCCAGACCCAGCGTGAGGCGACCACCAGAGATTGCATCCACGCTCGCTGCCTGCTTGGCAAGCATGCCAGCGTTATGCAGTGGCGCGATCAGAATAGTGGTGATTAAGCGAACGCGTTGCGTCACCCCGGCTGCTGCTGCCAGGGTGATCAGTGATTCAAAGTTAGGATACACGAGGCGGTCGAGGGTCCCCAGACTAGAAAAGGGACCACCGTCTGCCCGTTTGGCCCAGTCCAAAATAAGTTTTCCCTGTACTCCAGGGATGGTCCCTGGTAGACCAATACCAATTTGCATACATACCTCCATGACTCGTAGGGTTTTCTTTTGTAACTCATCAGGTGCCTGATTCCTCGCGCCTCCGGCGACGAGATCTGTTTTGCGTGAGCAATCATACTCAAAGAGTTGTAACACTTCCTCGCTGATTCCTCGCGCCTCCGGCGACGAGATCTGTTTTGCTGTGGGGTGTGCAGCCGCAGGCTGCACACCCCACAGCAAAACCTCTTGCGAACCACCGAAGGTGGTGAGCAGTCCTTAAGAGATACTTTCTTTTTTTGCAATGCCGAGAGACTATAGACCATTGTATCCGCCTCACAGAGGAACGGCAAGAGGACTCTCATCAAAGCAGGATTCAGGGATCTGCTTACATCAGTTTTCTCGTATGCTATAATGAGCCAAATGGATGTAAATAACAGCGAGGTATCATTGGTGAAGCAGTTTGAGGTTCCTCCAAATAGTGACTTCTGTAACTTACTCGAATCGGCTCAGCAGTACGAGGCACACCTGGAGTATCAGCGTAACGTGCTCAAGCACATCATTGATGTTGGAGCGTCATTGCGCCTCAGCATGGACATAGACACCCTGCTCAAGCGTGTCTGTGTAGCAGCTTGCAGCGCACTGCGTTTTCGGCATGCTGCGCTCTATCTCCATGATAACGCAGGCTACTTTCGTGTGCTTGCCTCGATGGGTGTCAGTGCTGCGGAGGAAGAGTATCTCCATGAACATCCTCTGCCGGAGGCTCTGGTTGCCCAACTTATCAGCGAGGATTATCGCATCAGTGACTCCTACTTCCTCCCCGCTGAAGCACCTCTGTGGAAAGATGAGTACATTTGCAGTTTTTTCATTGTCGTCGATGATAGTGCTGAACCTCCCGCGTTGCCTTCGCCTTTAGCATCCTCCCCAGGTACTCAATGGGACCCTGGTGATCTCATGTTAGTGCCGCTGGTCAGCGGCGATAACACCCTCCTCGGTTTCTTAACGCCTGATGCCCCCGTAGATGGTCTGCGCCCGACTGTTGAGACCATGTCCCTCTTCGAGTTGTTCGCTAACCAGGCCGCAGTCGTGATCGAAGGGGCACGTCTCTACGAAGAAGCACGGCTCAGTAGTGAAGAACGGGCTGCACTCATTGAAATTGGACGCGCACTCTCTGCCCCTGACGCGCTGCGCGATCTACAGACGGTCTACCAGACCATCTATGAGCAGGTGCGGCGTATGATGCCTGCCGACGCCTTCTTTGTTGCCCGCTACTCTCGCGCCAACGATAGGTTGACAATGGATTATCTCATCGATGAGGATGTCATATATCCAGGTCCCGACTATAGCTACATAGAGCCTTCAATTCGCCATCTCCTTTTGCACGGTGGCCTATTTTCAACTTCCCAGGAGTATTCAGACTTCATAGGCATGGACTCGGCGAAAGATATCTTCTCCGGTGAGCGCGTTTCCGAGTCACTGCTCTTCGTACCCATTCGCTATGGTGAAGAGGTGATTGGCATGCTCTCAGCCCAGAGTTATCAAACGCATGCGTACACCCAGCACCATCGCGAAACACTCACAGAGATTGGCGTACAAGCGGGCATTGCCATCACAAACGCTCGCCTGTATACAGAGTTGCGCGAGGCTCTCAAGCAAGCCCAGGAGTCCGAGCGGCTCAAAAATCACTTTCTCATGACCGCTTCTCACGAATTGCGCACTCCTTTGACTGCCGTCCAGGGCTATCTTGAGTTGCTCGGGGACTTTGGCAGCGCACTTGATGATGACTCCAAAGGGCGCTTTCTTAGCAATGCCCGTCGTGCCTGTGAAGAGCTGGTATTGCTCCTGGGCAACGTGATGGACGCCAGCCGTGTCGACCAGGACCGCGTAACGCTCACTTTTACGTCGGTGCGCGTAGCTCAAGCGGTGCAGTCGATCATAGAAATCCTGGAGCCTATCGTTGCACGTGAAGAACGGATCGTAGAGCTTAAGATTGCCGATGATCTGAACATCTGGGTAGATGACCTGCGACTACGTCAAATTCTGCTCAACCTGGTAGGCAATTCCCTGAAATATGCTCCTCCACCCACAGGCATAGCTATCAGCTCCGAAAGTGTGAGTTGGGATGAACTGCTCCGGCGCGTACCGTCTATTGATCAGCTGCCTCCTCTGCCAGCCTCTGGCCAATTTGTCATCATAGCCATCCGCGATTGGGGTCCCGGCGTAGCGTTGGAAGATCAACCGCGTCTCTTTACCAAGTTTATGCGTCTGACAGAAGCAATAAACAGCCTGCAACGTGGTGTTGGACTGGGCCTCTATCTGTGTCGCCAGCTTACGGAGGCCATGGGCGGACACATCTGGATAGAGAGTAAAGGCATCGATGGGGAAGGTGCCACTTTCTTTGTTGCCTTGCCTCGGTGTTAGCGTTTCCCCAGTCCCTCCTGGTACCCGCAAGGGGCACCACTACATTTGGCAGCCTTGCCATGCTGTTAGGGTTTCCCTACTCCCCCTGGTACTGTCGACCCCTTGCCGTCATCAGATTGCCCCAAAGCTCATTTGACCGGTAATGCCGATTTGACGGCTTTCCAAGCCTATGCTACCATACTCTACAGAAACTATGTTAGAAGATAATCAGGGGGGAGAAAGATATGAATTTGTATGAGCAACTACAAGTTGTGCGCGAGCGCCTCGAAGGTATCGGCGCACATGACGATAGCGTGGAACTCGTCGATAAACTGTTGAAGAAAGCCGAACCGGCGAAATACGATAAAGCCAATATTGCCCAGATACAGGTCCTGCGGCATATGTTGCGTATGCCTGAAGTGATTGATAACTACAGCGTCTATAACGACCTGCAAGAGTTGATCAGCGAACGCGACGAAACGGAGGTCGCTGCGCGTGAAGACTCAGCCCCTGCGGCCTACGTTGACACCGAACGTCGCCCGAAACCCAAATCGTACTACAAGGCACAGAAAGAGCGAGAGAAAAAGAAAAATAAGGGCTAAGAGCGCCACATCAAGTAGTGGAGTCTGGCCCTTCGATTTGTTGTTGCTGCGCGTTAGGACCGCCCAGTTGTAGCTGTTGTTTCATGGCTTGCAACTGGGCCTCTACATTCTGCTGTGAAGAAAGCTTCTGCAACTCACGGTCGAGCGTATCACCAGAGCCGGAGCCTAACAATCCCTGTTCGCCCAGCGTCCCCTCCTCGATGAGCGTCTCCATCGCATTAGCGCGGGATTGCATCGTCAGTACCTTGTCTTGTGCCCGCTGCATGGCCAGGTTCATCTCCGTCATTTCTTGCGAGATGCCTGTAACTGCCTCGTTGATCTTCACCTGGGCCTGCGCCGCACTGTACTGCGCCTTCACCATCTCTTTTTGTGTTCGGAAGGCTTCGACGCGGGCAGAGACTTTGCGCTCCATCCCAATCAAATTCTCTTCTTGTGCACGCAACTGTGCAATTTGTTGCTCATAGCTCGCCAATTGTGCTACTAGCGCTTCTTTCCTCTGTAGCGCCATGCGTGCCAGGTCTTCGCGATTTGCTTGTAACGCCTGCATGGCTTGCTGATCGAGCTTATTGACCTGCTGCTGAATTTGTGACTGCTGTAAATCCAGCCGCTTTTCATTCGTCACGACGTCCGCAATAGAGCGACGCAATTGTTGAAGTTGCTCAAGCTGTTTGGTGTACGAGTAATCCATGACCTGGCCGGGATCTTCGGCTTTATCCAGTGCTGCATTAGCGCGGATACGAAAGAAAGTTGTTAGGCGTGACCAGAAGCCCATATGTTCCTCCTGCTAGATGTTGCACGCTTCTCTACGTTACGTTTTATGACACCTGTGATGATAAAGTAAGCACTTGCTCGGAACTACCCCCTACATAATATCATAAAACGCAGCAGTGGCCTAGACTTCAAAAACCTCGCAAACCCCTTGACTTTCCTGTATCCATCGGCTATAATCCAACTTGTCAACAGAATACTCGCGGGTTTGGTGTAGTGGCAACATGCAACTTTCCCAAAGTTGAGATCACGGGTTCGACCCCCGTAACCCGCTCCCTGAAAAAATGGCACCCTTTGCGGGTGTCATTCTATTTCTCTAAGGCCTGGCACCGGCAAGGGGTACGCGAGCCTGGCACCCGCAAGGGGTGCCACTACATTTCTACCCCCTTTTTGTCCTGCACGCTCATTTGTTCCTGCATCCCCCGCATGTCACGAGCGACTGTGCTCAGTCCCAGGAGACAGACCAGTCCTGCCAATAAAAGACATGTCGGTGCCGTCGTCAGCAGTGCAACGCCCAGCGTATACCGATCAGCGATGAAGCCGATGATTGAGGGTGAGGCTGCATCCCCCAGCAAGTGAGCAAGCAAAAGCGCCAGCCCAATAGCGGTGGCGCGCACTTGGGGTATGACAATATCCTGCATCACAGCATTCAGTGGCCCTGTACAGAAACTGAGAAAGGTGATCGCCACAACGATCACCGCAATAAACGCGGCCAGATTGTGAAGCGTCAATCCAAGAAAGGCCAATGGCGCGCCCACCAGGAAACCGAGCGTTGCTGTAATCAAACGACCCTGGGGGCGCCGTCGCTGAATGTAATCGGCCAGCCAGCCACCAAGTACTGTCCCGAGTAGCCCCCCGCCAATCAGCACGGCACCTGAGGTGATACCCGCTCTCCCTATTGTGAGATGGAAGGTATTGCTGAGATAGGATGGCAGCCAGAATGAGACGCCACCGATTGTGAAGAAGCTAAAAATGAGCGCTCCCAGCACTGTCCGGTAGGTAGGAATCTGCAGCAGTTTTCTGACAGATGCCCTAAAGTTTATCCTGATACTGCCATGTGCATCTATGGCTTCTGCTTCCTCTACATCTTGATCTTGCTCGAATGCACCACGCTTTGGCTCGACCATGCGCCAGGCGAGGAAAGCGGCGATCAACCCCGGTATGCCAACGAGGTAATAGGCCCAACGCCAGCCGAGAGAATCGGCTATCAAGCCGCCGAGAGTGAGGCCAAGGGCGACCCCGATCAATTGGCCTGCTGACCAGTAAGACAGGATGCGTCCTCGTCGCTCATTAGAGAAATAGTCACCTAGAAGCGAGAGAGATGCAGGGGCGTATCCTGCCTCGCCAATACCTAGAATGGCAAGCGCGCTGAACAGCTGCACGAAATTGCGCGTGATGCCTGCCAGCACCGTTGCGATACTCCAGATGCCAACGCAGAGTGCGACAATATTTTTGCGCATACTTCTGTCCGCCCAAACACCTATTGGCAGTGTAGCGAACGCGTAAACGAGTAGAAATGACGAACCAAGTAAACCTGCCTGAAAACCAGTAAGTCCCAGGTCTGCCCTGACTTTTGGCAGTATGGCCGGGAGGACAAAGCGGTCTGCATAGTTGAGGATGTTGATGATGAGCAGGATAATAAAAGCGAAGCGCGCCTGTCCGCTGCTGGGCCTGGCCGAAACCTTGCTTTTAGCGGTGGTCGGAGTGACAGTTGTCATAAGGTGTTTGTCATACTTTCTCTAATTGTGGAGTCGTGGCCAATATGGAGTATATATATCAATGGCCTTGTCTCTGCTCCGGTAGTTGGTTATAGTAGCTCAGCCTATTGTACATCATACTTGCAAACTCTACGATTAGTTGCATGAGAAAGTTGTGACTCACACATAAAGGCATGGGTTGCAACTCTTCATAAGCTTACTTTATAATGTTATGCGAAGGCATTTCCCAACTACAAATCGCAAGTATCTTTTGCCGACCGGCAAGACATTCCTGACATGTGTCCACATAAAGCGAGCATGAGAGCCGATAGCCTCCTAAATGGAAGGAGCTTAAGCTATGCTTCATTTCTTATCTCTTCACTCCCTTCTGTTCGTCCATGTCCGTGACGCCATTATCGCAGGTTCAACTGGCAGAATGGCTATGATCCTACTCATCTATATAGGGCCACTCATACGACTGCCGAGAATAGATGCTGTTAGTATGCTAGGATCTTTAGCTGCCCCCAACAAGGAATCTGCTGTTACCTTAGGTGGTGCTATCCATTTTTCGCTGGGGGTTATCTTTGCCATCATTTATGCTGCTCTATGGAGTGTAGGCATAGGAAGTCCTACATGGTACTGGGGAATACTCTTTGGTGCTGTGCATGGCCTACTGATTATTTTATTTCTACTCATGACTATGCGCATGTTTCCTCAACTGTCCCAATATTTCAACAATCTGACGGTGATGGTCGCTATCTTGCTGAACCACATTGTCTATGGAGTAGTTGTAGCATTGGTTTATACGTCTTAACAAAGCGAACGTTGCAGATGAAAGAATCAGTTTACCGGGTTAGGAAGTGCCTCTTTATGCTATAAACACTCATAGGTTGCCCTGCAACTTCCCGTCGGCTTATTCGTCTAACTATAGGAGATTGGAAAAAGATGAGAATGCAAATAACAATGATCTCCTGCATATGTAGCCAGGTTGGGGGAAGGACGAAATGATGCATGGCCTGATACAAATGATTTTCCACGCCAGCCCGCTGCTGGTTTGCTTGCTAGTAGCCATCATACTCCTACTAGAGAGTTCTGCTGTCCCCCTAATCAATACAACTCTGTTGCTTGCTGCCGGAGCGTTAGCTTCCCAGGGGCATCTCAACATCTGGGTACTCATAGCTACCGCCATCCTGGGCAGCGTTTCAGGAGCCTGCGTGGCCTACGTCATCGGTATACGAGGAGGTCGGCAGATATTCTTGCGCCTGGCATCTTTGTTCCACATCGATGCGCAAAAGGTCGATATGACGGAACGCTGGTTTCAAAAGAAAGGCGTATGGATGGTCTTTTTCTCACGTATGACGCCATACGTGCGTCCCTTCGGCTGTTTCCCCGCCGGTATTTCGCGTATGCCCTTCGGTCGCTTCTTCATGGCTGCATTAGCGGGTTCAACCATCTGGTGTGTCGTCATACTGAACATCGGTTTAGCACTTGGCCGCCGCTGGCCATTAGCCATTCACTTGATACGGCACTATACCGTCCCAACCCTCTGCACGTTGGCTCTGCTGATAGCTCTCTACTTGCTTATCACATCTGCCGTCAAACGCTATCTGGGCTCCCATGCGGGGTCTGATTCGGGTTCGGAAAATGGTGTGGATAAACAGAATAACCACGATTTGCTTGAGGTGTAGCCTGCGCCGCGTGTAATCCGTCGCCACCAGGCATTTCAATGTCCAGCAGCGCGACATCTGGCTGCTTTGAGAGCGCTGCCGGTACTACCTCATCTCCCCGTGCAACCTGGGCGACTACCTCAATATCCCCTTCCAGGTTGAGCAGGGCCGTCAGCGCGCTGTGCCCTTCGAAGGGCCGAGAGGCCGAACAACCAGATGCCGACGCTGATGAAGGCGCCAATTGCCCCGCTCACATGCAGGATCAAATCAATATCAAATGGGGAAACGCACCCTTCTCTTTCCACATACTTGACAGAACGCATGCAATCATGTACCTTCTTCACAGGAAACATATGAAAAGACAACGGCAATGAGCGAGGAATGTGACCAAAAAGAGATTACCCCGTGCTGTTACTGGCACAGCACACTCCGAACAAACAGACAGGAATAGTCTATCAACCAAAGAGACCCCCGTTGAAGTGACGCCAGAGCAGCGTATCACACAGGTGCGAGCGCCAGCGTATGACTTTCGGTCCTTTGAAGCGAAGTGGCGTGCCAGGTGGGAAGAGCAGAAGCTGTACCAGGTGGATCTGCATCATGCGCAGCGACCGTACTATAACCTGATGATGTTCCCCTATCCTTCAGCCGAAGGACTGCACGTCGGCAACGTCTACTCCTATGTCGGCTCGGATATTCACGGTCGCTGGATGGCTATGCAGGGCTTTGATGTCTTCGAGCCGATAGGCTTTGACGCCTTCGGCATCCACAGCGAGAATTACGCCATCAAGCGTGGCATCCATCCCAGTATTTTGACTGCGCACAACATCGAGCGTTTCCGTGAAAAGCAGTTGAAGCTCATCGGCAACCGCTTCGATTGGTCGCATGAATTGCACACCACCGACCCATCCTACTACCGCTGGACGCAGTGGATCTTCCTGCAGTTGTTCAAAGGCGGGCTGGCAGAGCGCAAGGCTGCGCCGGTGAACTGGTGCCCGAAAGACAAAACAGTACTGGCGGACGAGCAGGTGATTAATGGTCGCTGTGAACGCTGCGGCACCCTGGTGGAACGGCGATGGTTAGAGCAATGGTTCCTGAAAATGACCAGCTACGCCCAGCAGCTCCTGGATGACCTGGAATGGCTCGACTGGTCAGAACGGGTGAAGACGGCCCAGCGCAACTGGATTGGACGCTCCGAAGGCTTAGAATTCTCCATGGCGATTGATGGCATGCCTGGGCAGCAGGTGCAGGTCTACACCACGCGTCCGGATACCATCTTTGGCATGACCTTTGTCGCCCTGGCTCCTCACCATCCACTGCTCGCTATCATAACCGACGCGGCACACCAAGAGGCCGTCTTTACCTACCAGGAGACGGCCGAACATCTACATACAGATGAGAATCGCGCCGTGACAGGCGTCTTCACAGGAGCCTACGCGCTGCGCCCCTTGACTGGCGAGCGCATACCCATCTGGGTCGCCGATTTTGTGCTGGAGGGATACGGTGCCGGTGCGGTGATGGGAGTTCCTGCGCACGACGAAACGGATATGACCTTCGCTCGGGCTATAGGCCTGCCCGTATGCGTCGTCGTGCGCCCGGCACTCGCTGCTGAATCTCCTCTATCTCAAGAAGTTCCCCTGACCGCCTTTATTGAACCTGGCGTCCTGGTGAATGCTGGCGAGTATTCAGGAATGACCTCAGAACAGGCCAGTGCCGCCATCATCTCGTGGTTTGAAGCGCACGGACTCGGTAAACGTGCAGTGAAATATCGACTGCGTGATTGGCTGATCAGTCGACAGCGCTACTGGGGTCCACCCATCCCGATCATCTACTGTCCCCAGCATGGCGCGGTGCCGGTGCCCGAGGATCAACTACCGGTGCTGCTCCCATATGTGGAAGACTGGATGCCAACCGGGACCGGATCCTCTCCCCTGGCGCAGATCGAGAGCTTTGTGAATACCACCTGTCCCATCTGTGGGCAACCGGCGCGACGTGAAACAGATGTGAGCGATAACTTCCTGGACTCCGCCTGGTACTTCCTGCGCTATCCATCCAGCGATGATGAGACACAACCCTGGGATCCTGAACTCACGCGCAAATGGCTGCCGGTGGACATGTGCATCGGCGGGGCCGAGCATAGCGTACTACACCTGATGTATGTGCGCTTCATCACCATGGCCCTGCACGACCTGGGCCACCTGGATTTTGTGGAGCCATTTAAGCGTTTTCGCGCCAACGGCACCATTACAAAAGATGGGGCGAAGATTTCCAAGTCGAAGGGGAACGTTGTCAATCCCGACGGCTACATCGCTCACTTTGGCGCGGATGTCTTCCGCGTGTACCTCATGTTCATGGGACCGTACGAAGCGGGCGGCGATTTCAGCGATCGGGGTATCGGCGGTGTCGTGCGCTTCCTGGACCGCCTCTGGTTGCTGGTACAGCAGCACACTGCCACTATCGTGCCAGGTGCACCTTATGGCGAGGCCAGGCGCATGTTGCACCAGGCCATCAAGCGTGTCACCGAAGATATCGCGGCGTTTAAATATAATACCGCGATTGCTGCCTTAATGACATATCTCAACTACCTGGAAACCAGGCAGGATGTCACACGTGAGGAAGTGCAGACATTGCTGATTCTGCTTGCTCCCCTGGCTCCGTACCTGGCGGAAGAGTTATGGGAACAACTGGGTAACTCGCGTTCGATCCACCTTGCTTCCTGGCCCACGTACAATGCAGAAGCTCTGCGCTCGGAGACGATCACACTGCTTGTGCAGGTCAATGGCCGTCTGCGTGATCGCATTGAGGTAGCGCACGATGCGGCTGAGGATGAAATCACGCAGCAAGCTCTAGCGAGCGAAAAGGTGCAGCGCTTCGTCTCCGGCCACGAGGTACGCAAAATCATTTATGTACCTGGCCGGCTCGTGAATGTAGTGACCAGCTGACGCCGCAAGAGGGAAGAGCGCGCCGCAAGACCCTTGCTTTAGCAATGGAGTCTTACAGCGCGGATTGATAGGGTCCTAACAGGCGTTCCCTGATGACCCACTGGTGAAACTGGCTGATCCTTTACTATTGGTGGTCTGTGTTGCCTGGGCAGCTTGCGGATCACCTTTCGTACTACGTCTAGACCAATGCTGCTCATCAACCTCGGTCTCAGCCAGTTCGAATGTCGTTCGATACGGGCCAAAGTTCACATGCTTATTGACTGCATAAAGCGCCTGCGGAGCGCATAAGAACAAGGCCAACGCCTCATCGTAGACATAGCGATCAATCTGCTCGGCCACCTTGACGAGTTTCAGCCCATCAATTTGGGCCGCCATTTCTGTGTAGAGCCTGTTGAAGTCCGGTATCTCTGGCCCGGCTCTGAAGGCACCGTCAGAGCCAAAGAACTCCCGGTGGACCGCAGCCGGAGGAGCCTCTGAACTGAGGTCGAACCAACCGAATATGAGCATATCCCAGGGTGGTACCAGCTTCTTTTCCACCAGCATACGCGTGCCCGCCAGCAGCTTTTCTTGTGGAACGACCATCACATCGACCCCGATGCCCAATGCTGCTTGAATATCAGCTGCCACCAGTCGTGCGATGCCCTCAAATGGTCCAGGAGTGGCAATGCGTAAATTTCGTCCTGTCGGCCAGCCTACCTCATCCAAAAGTCTTCTGGCTTGCTCAGGATCGTGCGCATACGGTTCCATGTCCGCAGAGAAACCACCACACCAGGATGGTGTGAGTGCACAGAGCGGATTGGCGTAGCCTCCAAGACCTAAGGCGATCACTTTCTGACAATCGACCGCGAGGTTCAATGCCTTGCGAACCCGTTTGTCATAGAGTGGCACATCTGAGGGATAGCGGTTGATAACGCCCACCAGCACGCGATTGGCGTCGCATACTACCAGCTTCCCATGTTCAGAAGCTTTGACGCGAGCCGCATCTGCTGGTGATACTTCGGTGACTATATCCATCTCCCCTTCGCTGGAGATGCAGAGTTCCAGCGCTTCGGCAGGGGACAGGTCGTTGCGAAAGACAGCTCGTTCCAACCGTGGCCCACGTTCGATGTTCCAATGGCTGCGGTTCGCCTCGAGGACGAGACGGGGAGACCGATCTTCGCTCTCGATGATCCCGGCGCTGGCGAAGGGATTCGCCTGCATGATTACGACGCGCTGGTTAATAGTAGAGTACCCCTCGGTGAGGGTGAATGGTCCGGTGCCCCACGGGCCCGGTGCATCGATCGCTCACCAATGGCCTTCGCCACTGCCCAGCTTGGCGTACCCAAACCCTTGCTCGCGCCAGAAGGCCGAACTGGCGATGTGGAAACCGCGCATCTTGCCAAGCGCCAGACCATCTGGACCAGGAAAGCGGAAGCGGACGGTGTGGTCATTCACCACTTCGCAAACCGACTCCGGTGGAAAATTGAGCCAGCTTCCAGGTGGGTGTGGAGCTACCCAGCGTTGCATCTCGTCGAAATTCTGTTTGACGTTGTGCGCCGTGAAAGGCTCACCGTCCTGAAAGCGCACCCCTGTGCGCAGGTCAAGTTCGAGCGTATGGTCGTCCGGCCAGCGTGCATCGGTGGCGAGGGCATTGACGACATGCCCGTCCTGGTCCACGCGGATTGGTTCCTCCATCGTGTTCCAGGTGATAAATAGCCAGTTCAACGGGGAAGGGTCGAAGACGTAGATAGTACCGACCGGAGGACGCCATTGTGTTTTGGCAGGGGCGACCTGGGGACTAACCATTGATTGACACTCCTTTCGTGGTCTACAAATTCACGTCGTTGTGTACGAGACAGGTGGGCTGGTGTCGCTTTACGTAGGTTCTTACTAAATCTTACTGCGGTTCGATTGAATTGTGCCGTCGGTGACTGTGCACGCATCAATAAGGAACTGTACTGAAGTATAGCACAAGGAAAATTAACCGACCAGATATGTATCCGGTGGAGACTGGTAACAACACAATCTTTGACACCCACCTCATGCGTGTGATAGCATGCAACATGCCGTTTTCTGCACAGCAACACTTCACCGACCAGGATCGGAGCCCGGCATCCAGAGCGTCTCTTGCGGATGCAGTCTGGGGAACTGTGTGGCTCAATCAACCTTCATTGAAAGATAGCAGTAATGACCGCATTCCCGTTAAGTGCAATAGTCGGACAGGAAAAGATGCGGCTTGCCCTCATCCTCAACGCCATCGACGCAGCGATCGGCGGAGTATTGATCTGTGGGCGACGTGGTACGGGCAAATCGACGGTGGCACGCGCCCTCACGACCCTCCTTCCCTCCATCACCGGCGTGGCCGACTGCCCCTATTTCTGTGACCCCGCTACACCGCAATCCATGTGTAACGAGTGCCACGCTCGCCACCAACGGGGCGAGACACTGCGCCGCGCTCAGCGCCCGGTGCCGTTGGTCACATTGCCACTCAATGCCAGCGAGGACCGCGTCGCAGGCAGCTTTGACCTGGCTACTGCCCTGGAAAGCGGAACACGTCACTTCGCACCGGGTCTTCTAGCCACAGCCAATCGCGGCCTGCTCTATATCGACGAAATAAACCTGCTCAATGACCATATCGCCGATCTGCTACTCGATGCCGCCGCACTCGGCGTGAACCGTGTCGAGCGCGATGGCATCTCAATCGCCCATCCGTCACGCTTTGTATTGATCGGCACCATGAATCCAGAGGAGGGGTTACTACGTCCCCAACTGCTTGATCGTATTGGACTCTACGTTGAGGCCGAAGACATACGCGATCCAGCAGTCCGTACCGTGGTAGTGGAGCGACGATTGGCATATGATGCCGACCCCGTTGGCTTTACTGTCAGATGGGTCGAAAGCGAACAGGCCTTACGCGAACGCATCCAGCGAGCACAACAAATCCTACCCACTGTCCACATCTCTCATTACTTTCGCCAGGTGGTGGCTTATCTTGTTGCACGTGAACTACATGCAGAAGGCCATCGTGGCGATATCGTGGTGACACGCACAGCTCGTGCCCTGGCCGCGTGGGAGAACCGTCTCGAGGTGCAGCGCGCCGACATCGAACAGGCAGTCACGTTGGCGATGACCCACAGAGCACGCTCCGGCGCTGCTATCTCCCAACAGCTCGCACGCCTGCTCGACCAGTTGCCGGTGGGTGGCGCGGACCTTGAACACCCAGAGGAAATAGCCACCGTTGATGAAGATGTAGAACCGCGCCGGGACGAGCGTGAAGGCCCGGCAGGACTCACTCGTCCCCTGCGTGGTGAACATGATATCGTGCAGGTGCAAAGCCTCATCCACCTCTCACGAGATCGTCTCACACGCCAGGAGGCAGGTCGGCGCTTCCTTTCACTCACAACCAGAAGAAGCGGACGCTTTACGCGCAGCCGCCAGGCTCACCCGGTCACCGACGTGGCCTTCGCAGATACCATTCGCGCTGCCGCACCACACCAGCAAGCCCGTGGACGGGTCACTGGAGGCAGGTTGGAGCTACGAGCCGATGACCTGCGGCAGAAAGTACGCGAGCGCAAGACGCGTGCCCTGTTGATCTTCGTGATCGATGGCAGCGACTCGGTGATGGCGCGTCAGTTGATGCCCAGGATTAAGCGCATCCTGCTCGCACTGCTGCAAAACGCCTACCAGAAGCGAGACCGCGTCGCCATGCTCACCTTCCGCTTTGCACAGGGTCGCATAGTGCTGCCCCCAACACGCAATTTTGCACGTGCCCGTCGTTGTGTCGAGGAACTCTACGTCGGAGGCTGCACTCCACTGGCGACAGGACTGTTAGAGGGACTGCGCCTGGCAGAAACCGAGCGTCTACGCGACCCAACCGCCAAACCTGTCTTGATCGTCCTGACCGATGGCCTGGCAAACATCGATCTCTCAGGCAATATGCGCCACGATACCCCACGCCGTGACGCACTCAACGTTGCCAAGGAGATCGCAGCACGCCAGATACCCGCAGTCATGATCGATACAAACCCAAACTCAACGTCAACCGCTCAACATGCGTCAGGTGAAGGGGAGGCAACAGTCAGCCCAGGCCGCGAACTGGCCTTGACGCTGGCTGCCGACTACTATCAGCTTGGCCATCCGAGTGCTCCAATGCTTCTGCAAAGGGGGTGAAATTCTTACTGGAAGGCCAGAGGCTTACTAAAGAATGCGATCACAATCGTTGTAGAGACGACCGCGAGGGTCGTCTAGTTTAAAAGAAACAATACAGAGGAGGTTGTTCATCAATGAAGACACGAGCTGCAGTTCTATACGCACCAGGCGAATCGATCCGTGTCGAAGAGGTCGAGCTTGATCCACCAAAGGAGCACGAAGTACAGGTAAAAATAGCCGCCGCCGGCGTCTGCCACTCCGACTATCACATGGTTACAGGTGAACTGCCTGGTTATATGCCTATGGCACTTGGTCACGAGGGAGCAGGCATCGTCGAGGAAGTTGGTCCCGGTGTAACCATCTGCAAACCCGGCGATCACGTCGTCCTCACGTTTATTCCTTCATGTGGGACATGCCGCTATTGCGTCTCGGGGCACACCAACCTTTGCAACAAAGGAGCAGGTATTTTGATGGGCCCCCAGCTCGATGGAACCTTCCGTATGCATAGTGAGAGTGGACAAGATGTCGGCCAGTTATGCGTTATCTCCACCTTTAGCGAGCGCACCGTGGTTCCCGATATGTCGGTGGTCCCGATAGCCGACTATTACCCGCTCAACCGTGCGGTACTGGTCGGTTGCGGCGTACCGACCGGTGTAGGTGCAGTCACCCATCGTGCCAAAGTCGTGCCTGGGAGCACCGTGATGGTGATTGGATGCGGTGGCATTGGCTCGAACGTTATTCAAGGCGCTGCACTGGCCGGAGCACGCATGGTTATCGCGGTCGACGTCGTCGATTTCAAACTGGAGAAGGCCAGGGAGTTCGGTGCTACCCACACAGTCAACGCTAAAAACCAGGACGTCGTGCAGGTCGTGAAAGACCTTACCTGGGGCGAGGGTGTCGATTACGCATTTGAGGCAATCGCTACACCCGCGACCATTGGTCAAGCCTATGCCTGCACCGCCAAGAATGGTACCGTGGTAGTAATCGGCTTGACGTCCTACACCGCAGAGTCGATCCCGATACCGCCGCTTGACCTGGTACTTTTCCAAAAGACGCTGATGGGGACGCTTTATGGTGACTCACAGCCACGCTACGACATCCCCAACCTGCTACAACTATATGGTGCAGGCAAGCTGAAGCTGGACGAACTGGTGACACGCACCTATACCCTCGACCAGATCAACGAAGCCTACGCCGACATGCTAGCCGGAAAGAACATTCGCGGAGTGATCGAGTTCTCGTAAGTTTTTGCCCAAAAACTTACTCTTTGCGAGAAAATATGTACATATACCCATTTAGTGCGATTGTGGGCCAGGAAGACATGAAACTGGCCCTCATCCTCAATGCCATCCAACCGGCCATCGGCGGCGTGCTCATTCGCGGCGAGAAGGGCACGGCCAAATCCACAGCGGTACGGGCACTCGCCGCCGTGCTGCCCGAATTAGCAGTAGTCAGCGATTGCCCCTTCTCATGCCCACCCGATCAACCGGAAGCCATGTGTGATTCCTGCCGGACACGCCTGGAGCAGGGTGAATCACTGCCATCCGTGCAGCGTCGCATGCGGGTCGTTGATTTGCCAATCAACGCCTCAGAAGATCGTGTTGTGGGAACGCTGGACCTCGAATACGCATTGCGTGAAGGGCGACGACGTTTTGAGCCAGGCGTTCTAGCCGAGGCCAACCGGGGTATTCTCTATGTCGATGAGGTCAACCTGCTCGATGATTACGTCGTCGACGTGTTGCTTGACGCCGCTGCCATGGGGATAAACATTGTAGAGCGCGAGGGTGTCTCCTTCAGCCATCCGGCACGCTTCATGCTCGTCGGCACTATGAATCCCGAAGAGGGCGAGTTACGCCCCCAACTTACCGACCGCTTCGGCCTCTGTATAGATATCACCTCAATTCAGGATATCCGCCAGCGTGTCGAGATCGTCGAACGGCGCGAACGTTACGAAGCCAATCCACTGGCTTTCCTCGCCGAGTATGCCACAGCCGAACAAGAACTGAAAACGCGCATCGTACGAGCAGCCCAGACCGAGCAGCGTGTGACCGTCCCTCGTGACATCGCCGAACTGATCGCCCGCATTAATATTGAACTCGACGTTGACGGGCACCGCGGTGACATCGTCATGCGACGAGCAGCACAAACTTACGCCGCCTACCTTGGAGCAGATGAAGTCACATCTGAACACGTCTACACTATAGCGCCTATGGCCCTGGCTCATCGACTTAAACGCCTGCCCTTACAACAGGTTCCACGTACAGTGAATGAGGCACTATCAGCAATCAGAAAAAAACAGCAGGGTTCTTAGGGGCAGCCGTCCCTAAGTGGGTGTGTCCCCGCATCTCTCTTTTTCCCCATAGGGAGAGTGTTTGCCCATTGAAAAAAGTATTCTTGAGAAGATGTTAGATATGCTTTGTTGACAGAGAAGAACCCGCCGCAAGCTACCGTGGCTTCAGCCCGTGTAGATAGGCGGGTTTGTGTGGGCTTTAGCCCTTGTTTGTTGAAAAGATGTTTCAGATGTGGTAGTCTGAGCAAGAGCAGCAACACCTGAGGCATCGGAGAAAGAATCGATGGCGAAAGCGACCAAAACCATGAAACAGGCCCTGAGCTACAGATCAGTTCATGCCGCCTGGTTCGCAGCCACACAAACCCTCTTCAATCAGGTCGCCGCCTTCTATTTTGAAGTCATCCAGGCGCATCCAGACGTACTAAATCTCTCCAACAAAGATGCACTCAGTGCCTTGGAGCATCTCACCCATGTGACTAAAGAGCATCCACATCCTCTCATGCCACTCTCCGCTCTCGCCCAGCATGTTCCTGCGATGTTCCGTCGTGCTGCCATCAACGCCGCTCTTGGCTCAGCCCGGTCCTTCTACACGCATCTCACCAGGTGGCGCAAGCACAAGGAACAGGCAGAGGCGAAAGGGAAGAAATGCACGCTCCGCCCCCCAGTGCCTCCGCGCAAGTGGAACAAGTCAGCCATTCTGTATGCAGGCATGTGGAAAGAGCACACCGGCACCACGGTCCTGCTCAAACTCTGGACAGGCCGGTCCTGGAGCTGGACCAAAGTGCATATCTGCGGGCAACCACTCCCAGAGGGATGGGAGACGAATAGCCCGCAACTGGTCCTGCATGGCAAACACTGGTGGGTGCATTTTCCTATCGAACGCGTGATGGAGCGTCCGAAGAAAGTAGAAACGCAGATCACGTGTGTTCCCGACGTGAAAATCTGTGCAGTAGACTTGAATATCACTAAGCATCTGGCGGTCTGTACCATTCAAACGGTCAAAGGCACGGTCATTGCAACCCGCTTCATAGGCGGGGGCAAACAATTACACGGCCTTAGGAAGCGACTGTTGGGAAGGATCGCCCGCAACCGACGAAAAACGGGCATCATCGCTGAAGGTGAACAAGACAATGCCGCATTGTGGGCGAAGATACGTGCCATCGATGAAGATACGGCCCACCAAGTCAGTCATCGGATCATCCAGTTCGCACAAGCACATGGGGCAAGCATTCTGGTCTTTGAACATCTAGCTTATTTCAAGCCACAGAAAGGCAAGTACAGCAAGAGGGGCAATGAAAAACGTTCCTACTGGTTAAAAGGTCGCATTTTCAAATACGCCAGGTATCAGGCGTGGAATGAACAAATCGTGACCTGTCGGGTCAATGCCAAGAATACCAGTCGGCAGTGTGCTCGTTGTCAACGTCCTGTGGCGCGCTACAACGCAGGACAACCAGCCGAAGGATATACCCCAGGAGCGTCTCTGGTGTGGTGCTCGAACTGCCAGATGCGCGGGAATGCCGACCGCAATGCGTCCATGGTCATAGGACAGCGCCTGTTCGTTCGTTATCAGACCATCTCTCAGGAAAAGCCTCACACTCCTCTGCACGCAGAGAGGTCCGCGAAAGCGGGAGGTGTTTCTGGCTCCCAGGTTGCCAAACGCCGAAGAAGGCCATCTACCAACCAGGCAAGGCAAGGAGCTGGAAACGCGCAGGGCACCGCGCATGATACGTCAGCGGGGATGGCTGCTGATGCATCAGGTATTCCTCATCCACTACGGCTCTTCAATGAGTAGCGGCCACGCCGCACATACTCGATCTGCCGACTACCTAGGAGTGCCAGAAGCCGCGCCGCTTGAGCGGCTGCGGAGTGTCACAAATACGATCTCTCCAGCATTCGTCGTATCGTCTATGGAGCCTCGCCTATGCCTGTCGAGTTGTTGAAGAAGGGACTGCAAAAGTGGGGTCAGATCTTCGGCCAGGGCTATGGCATGACCGAAACATCCCCTCTTCTTACCTGGCTGGACGCGCCGGACCACATCACCGATGGCACCCCCGAACAGGTACATCGACTCGCCTCCTGTGGCAAGGAAATACTCGGCTTGGAGGTGCGTGTGGTGAATGCCGAGGACGAAGATGTGCAGCAGGGGGAGATCGGCGAGATCATCGCTCGGGGACCCAACGTCATGCTGGGCTACTGGCGCATGCCGGAGGCGACCGCTGCAGCCGTCGTTGATGGCTGGATGCACACAGGCGACCTGGCAACAGTCGATGAAGAAAACTACATTTACATCGTCGATCGAGCCAAGGACATGATTATCTCCGGCGGAGAAAACATCTACTCCGTCGAGGTGGAGAATGCATTGTACACACACCCCACCGTCTTAGAGGCAGCGGTCATCGGCATTCCCGATGAAATCTGGGGTGAAGCCGTACATGCCGTGGTCGTCTGCAAGCCCGGTATGAGCGTGAGCGCTGAGGATTTGATCGCCCATGCACGCGTACAGATTGCAGGCTATAAAGTTCCCCGCAGTATCGAGTTCTATCCAGAAGCCCTGCCCAAGAGCGGTGCCGGCAAGATTCTCAAACGCGACTTGCGCGAAAAATATTGGGCGGGCAAGAGCAGACAGGTGAATTAACAGATGTCAGACGCGACTCCAGAGTTTAAGCAACAACTGAAAGAAGCTTTCGACGCCATACAAGTAGGGCAGACCTTCACCTTCCGGCGCACCTTCACCGATGGAGATGTCGCCCTGTTCTGTGGCGTCACCGGTGACTATAATCCGTACCACATTGACGAACAATTCGCTCAGAGTAGTTGGTTTGGGCGACGTAACATCCCCGGCCTGCTCACTGCGAGTATGATTACGCACATTGGGGGCATGATCGGCTTTCTTGCCACGGAGATGAACTTCCAGTATCTGCAGGCTGTCTATGTTGGGGATACTATCACCTGTACGGTTACTTTCACGGAGAAGGACGAGGCCAAACGCTTGTTCTCGGCCCATGCCACGTACGTGAATCAAGATGGCATAGAGGTGCTACGCGCTACGTTTAGTGGCTTCCCGGCGAATGTACGATTAGCACGCTGAGGATAGCAAAGGAGAGTTTGTAACACGTGCAAATTGACAGTATAGACCACTTCGTCCTCACGGTTCGCGATATTGAGGCAACGTGCGAATTTTACGCGCGTGTGCTTGGCATGCAAGTAGTGACATTCGCAGGTGGCCGGAAAGCCTTGCAGTTTGGCCAGCAAAAGATCAACCTGCACGAGGCCGGTAAGGAGTTTGAACCAAAGGCTATGAGTCCCACGCCCGGATCAGGGGATTTTTGTCTCATCACACAGACACCCCTGGAGGAGGTGATAGTTCACATTCGATCATGCGGCATTGAGATTGTACAAGGACCCGTACACAAGACAGGAGCGACAGGACCAATTGAGTCGGTCTACCTGCGCGATCCAGACGGCAATCTGGTTGAAGTATCGAATTATGTTGGATGAGGAAAAAGCCTCTCTTTCCACCTACCTCATGCTCTCACACAGGAGACACGAGCGCTGGGAAGGAAGCACGGCTGGTGGGTTAGTCTGCATTAAGGTCAAGCAAGCCAAGACGGGCTAGCCTCTGCGCTAGCTCATAGACATCCTTTTTATCGCCCTCTCTGCGGATACCTATAGTTACCACTACGACCACAACCTGCTCTGCCTCCACCTTGTAGATAATACGGTAACGCTGTCCTATGGCTCGTATACTGCGATAGCCTGCCAGCTCATCGCTCAGAGGTTTCCCTTGCTTCTCCGAGTCATGGTCCAGACGATTTACAGCGCTCTTCAGAAAGATTGAGCCTATAAACTAGGCATTGCTTTCGTGTAAAGGCGAGTAGCCGCAATGACCGAACCAGCCGTGAGCATCCTGGGGGGTCACCGTCTCCAACGCTTGGGCAATGGCTTCTTCCAGG
>WNEZ01000210.1_pt1 | contig 46633 bp, 41 predicted proteins | sample 5400521 | NCBI WGS metagenome assembly WNEZ01 (sample SAMN13153339, study PRJNA577476) | soil metagenome | isolation source: 120 cm saprolite under Douglas fir tree site 2 hole 1 replicate 1 | place: USA:California | collected 2015-04-18
CAGTAGCTCGAGCCCGGGTTCGGGCGTGACTCCAGCCCACAGCACGTGCGGCCGGTGATAGTCCGGGAACACGCCGAATCCGGTGATCTGCAGCGTCAGCGGGCGTGGCTCATGGCCCATACCCGCGGCGCGGTTCAGAGCCGCCACGAGCTCCGCATCCCGCGTTTCCTCGACGTCGCCCAGGAATTTGAGACTCAAGTGAATGTTCTCGGCGCGCACCCATTTCACCGGCAGCTTCTTGGGACGCTCGCGCAGCGGCGCGAGCGCGTCCCACAGCTCGTGCCGCAGCCGGTCGGGAAAATTCAGGGCGACGAACGCTCTAACAGGCTCCCCCGCCGATAGCCGCGCGGGTCGATCTCGACCTGCGCGAATCCCAAAGCGGCGAGATGTCCGCTGACCTCTCCGCGACGTGCTTCCAACCATGGAATCCACACCGGTTCGACTTCTATGCGAGCAAAGTCGCCGAGGTGTCGAACACGCAGATCTCCACAGATGCCGAGTCCACGCAGATACGCTTCTCCCTCTTCGACCTGTTTCAAGCGCGACGGCGTGATCGAGAGTCCGTACTGGACGCGGCTCGAGAGGCACGGCGCCGCCGGCGCATCCCATGTCGGTAGTCCGAGGTCGCGCGAGGCGGCACGGATCTTCGCTTTGGTGAGTCCCACCTCCGCGAGCGGCGACCGCACTCCGGCGTCAAGACCGGCGGCCTTCCCCGGCCGGTGTTCGCGCAGATCGTCGGCGTTCGTGCCATCGCACACGACCGCGAGCCCGCGCTCCCGCGCGAGCGGCACGAGTCGGTGCCATAGCTCCGTCTTGCAGTAGAAGCAGCGATTGGTGGGATTGGCGAGATAGTTCGCGTCTTCCAGCTCGTGCGTCTCGATCTCGACGAGCGGAATGTCGAAGCGGGCGGCCACCTCGCGCGCCACCTGCCATTGCGCATCCGGGTACGACGCGCTGCGACCGATGGCCGCCAGCATCCGATCCCGGCCGAGCTCCTGGCGCAATACGACGGCGAGGAGTGCCGAATCCACTCCACCCGAATACCCAAGCAGGACTGAGGGATAGCTGCGGATCAGGGCGCGCAACGACTCCATGGCCCGAATAGTACCGCTGCCATTGTCCTAATCAAAGGACAATTCGGCGGTCAAAACCGGATATTCCGTCGGGCAGGAACTGGTTACACTTATGATGCGTTCACCGACGAAGCAATCCAGCAACGGATAGTCGGACAATCGCGTGGAGAGCCTCCCAAATGCCCGCCAAGACTGAGCTCGACGCCACCGACCGACGGATTCTCAGGATTCTCGGACAAGACGGCCGCGCGAGTTACCAGGCCGTCGCCGACGAAGTCGGCCTCTCCCGACCCGCCATCATGGAGCGCGTCAAGCGCCTCGAAGAGGCGGGCTACATCCGCGGCTATCGCGTCCAGCTCGATCGCGGCAAGGTCGGCTTGCCGGTGACGGCGTTCGTGGCGGTCCGGTATGGCGCGAGTGACTACGTCGGCGACGAGCCCCGCATGCGCGAGATGGAAAAGCATCCCGGCGTGCTCGAATGTCACCACATCGCCGGCGACGACTGTTACATCCTGAAAGTCGTCGCGCCTGATCTTGAAGGCGTGCAGGAAATCCTGCGCGACTTGCGCGGGCCGAACTCGCAGATGAACACGCGCACCACGATCGTGCTGTCCACGCTGTTCGAAAAGCCGGGCTTCATTCCCACGGAGCCGGACTGATGGCGGCGCTCAAGGGCAAGGCGCTGATCGCCTATCTGATCGTCTGCGTCTTTTGGGGCTCGACCTATCTCGCGATCAAAGTCGGTGTCACGGAGCTGCCGCCGTTCCTGTTCGCCGGCCTGCGGTTTCTGGTGGCGGGGCTCATCCTGCTCATCCTGGCTCGCGCGCTCGGCGATCCACTCCCACGCAAGAGCGACTGGCGAACCCTCGCGATCGTGGGTCTGCTGCTGCTCGCCGGCGGGAACGCGTTCGTCGTCTGGTCTGAGCAATACATCGGCTCCGGCATCGCCAGTGTCTTCGTCGTCACGGTCGCGATGTGGACTGCGTTATTCGACGCGATCATCCCCGGCGGCTCGAGTGAGCTGAACTGGCGCGTCATCGCCGGATTGTTGCTCGGCTTCCTGGGCACCCTCCTGCTGGTCGGCGCCACGCCCGCCGAGATTCTCGCGGCGGATAAGCGCGGACCGCTCGCGCTCACGATGGCGAGCGCCTCGTGGTCGCTCGGGACCGTGTACGCGAAGCGTCATCCCACACAGGCCAGCCCGTACATGGGCGCCGCATTTCAGATGATCGTGGGCGGGGGCGCCGTGGCGCTCCTCGGCACGGCGCTTGGCGAGTGGGCATCGTGGCATCTGAGCTCGCGCGGAATCGGCGCCATCGCGTATCTCGTGATCTTCGGATCGATCCTCGGGTACAGCGCCTATTCCTACGCGCTGCGCCACGCGTCCGCCACGATCGTCGGCACCTATGCCTACGTGAACCCCGTGATCGCCGTGTTGCTTGGCTGGCTGCTGCTGCACGAGCCCGTGGGTGGCCGTACTTTCATTGCGATGGCCATGATACTCGGAGCGGTGATCTGGATTCAGTTCTCCTACAAACGGCGACGGGCTGACGGGCTGACGGACCGACGGCCCGAAGAACCACCGCCCATCGGCCCAGCGGCCCATCGGCCCATCGGCCCCACGCCGGAAGCGAGCACATGACTCCGCCCCTTCCCCGCGACGCGGTGCTCTTGGTCGTCGACGTCCAAAAAGGGATGGACGTCTATGCCGACCAGTACAATCGCAACAATCCGGACCTCGAGAAAAACATCGCGCGGCTGCAGGCGGCCTGGCGGAAGACGGGGCGACCCATCATCCACGTCCAGCACCTCTCCACGGAGCCGAAGTCTCCGCTCCGGCCCGGACAGCCGGGCGTCGAGATCAAAGATGAAGTGCGTCCCCTGCCCGGCGAACCGGTGGTGCAGAAGTCGGTCAGCAGCGCGTTCATCGGCACCACCCTCGAAGCGGACTTGCGGCGCCGCGGCCTCACGACGCTGGTTGTGGTCGGGATGCAGACGAACATGTGCGTCTCGACAACGGCGAGGATGGCCGGCAACCTTGGCTTCAACACCTACGTCGTGTCTGACGCGACTGCGACGTTCGACAACATCGGGCCGACTGGCAAACGCTACCCGTCGGAGCTCGTGCACGACGTGGCGCTCGCGGATCTGAACGGTGAGTTCTCCACCGTCGTCGATACCAAAACCGTGCTGGAGCGTGCCTCATGAGCCCCCCCGTCCGCAAGGTCAACCTCGCCGAGATGTTCGGCCGGTTTCAGGATCAGTGGAGTCCCAAGATCGTCGGCGCGGTGAACGACAACCTGGTGAAGCTCACCAAGCTCACAGGCGAGTTCGTCTGGCACCACCACGACCGCGAGGATGAGCTGTTTCTGGTCGTGAAGGGCCGGCTGCGAATGAAGCTGCGAGACAAGGACCTCGTGATCGAGCCGGGCGAGTTCGTCATCATTCCACACGGCGTCGAGCATCTGCCCGTGGCCGAGGAAGAAACGCACGTCCTCTTGTTCGAGCCCAATTCGACCCTGAACACTGGCAACGTCCGTAATGAGCGCACCGTCGCGAAGCTCGACCGGCTCTAAGCTGATCGCCCGCATCTGGCATGGCGTGACCGCAGCAGCGCGCGCCGACGAATACGCCGACTATCTCGAGCGCACGGGTGCCCGAGAGTGCCGCGCGACCCCCGGCAATCGCGGCGTCTACGTGCTGCGGCGCATCAAGCAGGATCGCGCCGAGTTCACGTTCATTTCGTTGTGGGATTCATTCGACGCGATCCGGCGCTTCGCCGGAGAGGACTATGAGAAAGCCCACTACTACTCGGAAGACCGCGACTTCCTCGTCGAGCTCGAGCCCTTCGTCGACCACTACGAGGTCCTCGCCGGAGATTAGCCTCGACCCGGCCGACCCGCGCGGCTGGGAAGAGCTGCGGTTGCTCGGCCACCGCATGGTGGACGAGATGCTCGAGTACCTGCGGACCGTGCGGGAGCGCCCCGTGTGGCGGCCCGTGCCCGCCGACGTGCGGAAACGGCTGTCCAGCGCCCCCACGCCGCGGAAGCCAACCCCCGCCCGCGACGTCTACGAAGAATTCAAGCGCGACGTATTGCCCTACCCGACCGGTAACATCCATCCGCGCTTCTGGGGCTGGGTGATCGGGACCGGCACGCCCTTCGCGATGTTGGCGGATATGCTGGCCTCCGGCATGAACCCGCAGGTCGCCGAATTCGATGACGCGCCGGCGGTGGTCGAGAATCAGGTGATCGGGTGGCTGGTCGAGCTGCTGGGACTCCCCGCCGAGACGCATGGCCTGCTCGTCTCCGGGGGTTCGATGGCGAACTTCGTCGGGCTGGCGGTCGCCCGGAACGCGCGCGCGGGCTACGACATTCGCGAGAGCGGCGTGCATGGCGGACCGAAACTGACGGTCTACGCCTCGAGCGAAACCCACTCCTCCGTCCGCAAGGCAGTCGAGCTGCTGGGACTCGGTCGCGACGCCCTGCGGTCGATTCCCGTCACCGCCGACTACACGATCGATCTGCAGGCACTACGCGAGACGCTCGCCACCGACAAGACCAAGGGCCTTCGGCCGATCTGCATCGTCGGCAACGCCGGGACGGTGAACACCGGAGCGACCGACGATCTCGCCGCCCTCGCCGAGCTGTGCCGTCAGGAAGGACTCTGGTTCCACGTCGATGGCGCGTTTGGGGCGCTCGCCGCGCTCGTCCCGGAGCTTCGCCCGTTGGTCTCGGGGCTCGAGCAGGCCGATTCCGTCGCGTTCGATCTCCACAAGTGGCTGTACATGCCCTACGAGGTGGGATGCACGCTGGTGCGCGACCAGAAAGCGCATCGCGCCACGTTCAACGTGACCCCCGCGTACCTTGCGTCGTTCGATCGCGGCATCGCGGCGGGCGGGTTTCCGTTCGCCGAGCGGGGCGTCCAGTTATCGCGCGGATTTCGGGCCCTGAAGGTGTGGATGTCGTTCAAGACGCACGGCCTCGATGCATTCACGCAGCTGATCCACCAGAACGTGCGCCAGGCGCACTACCTCGCGGGGCTCGTGACCAAGCATCCGAAGCTCGAGTTGCTCGCCCCGGCGCCGCTCAACGTCGTGTGCTTCCGATTTGTAGTGCCTGGCGCGGATGCCGCCGCGTTGAATGCGCTGAACAAAGAGATTCTGCTGCGCATTCAGGAAAGCGGGCTGGCGATTCCCTCACAGACGATGCTCGACGGCAAGTTCGCGATTCGCGTCGCCATCACGAACCACCGCAGTCGCCGCGAGGATTTCGACAAGTTGGTCCGCGCTGTCGTCGAAACGGGGACAGCACGGCGTTAGACCTCGGGCGTGCCGATGATTTTGCCTTCAATCGGATTACTGAACGACCGAACGGTGTGATAGGCGAGATCGATATCCTCGGCCTTCCCGAATTCCGTCAGGATGTCATCCCAGATCGCTGACACCGTACCACGGCGGCGGCGCGGCTCGATCAGGTAGCGAATCGTCAGCAGAATGCCGGACGCTGTGCTGCTGGTGTACACGATCGGCGTCAGCTTCTTGTAGTTGATCAGAAACTGCTGTGAGGCCGCGAGCAGATCGCGCTCCGCCTCTTCCGTCAGATGCTCGGCGTGCTTGAACGCGATCGCGGTCAGAATCTCCTTCGCCTTCTTCCAGTTGCTTTCGAACGTCACCAGCACCGGCACTTCGTTCCAGATGTACCGGAAGCCCTTGTCGTAGTTCGCGACGGGCTCGGTGAAGATCAGCTGGTTCGGGATATGGATGATCCGGCCGGTGCTTTGATCCGCGTCGACCCACACGCCGATTTCATTCAGCGTGAACTGGAACAGGTGGACGTCGATGACATCACCCCGGTGCTTGGCGATTTCGATGCGATCGCCGACGTCGAAGGGGCGCCGCCACACGATGAACGCCCACGCCGCCAGGTTCGTCAGCGGATCCTTGAGCGCGATCGCGATGCCGGCCGAGACGAGGCCCAGGAACGTGGCGATCGATTTGAACCCTTCGACCCATTCGTGGCCAATCACCACGACGCCGATCGCCAGCGTCACGTAGGTGAGGCTCTTGCGCCAGCGATAGCGCGACCACGGATCGGTGACCCGCCGGTAGACAACCGCGAGAACGAGTCGCTCGATGATCCAGAGCCCCGCGATCACGAGGATCGTGACCAGCAGGTGCATCTGTACTGCGGGGCTCAGCCCGAGGCGGTCCTGGAGCCAGTCGCGCACGGTGGCCAAAGTTACGGGCCGTCCTAGCTTTAGGCCACCGTGGAGCAGGTACACATCCTTCGCGACCTCGCGGTCATCTTTGCCGGCTCGCTGCTGGTCATTCTGGTTTTCTACCGGCTCAAGCTGCCGGCGCTGCCCGGCTTCATCGTCGCGGGGATTCTGCTCGGCCCGAACGCGCTGGGATTCGTGTCGGATGCCAAGGACGTCGAAGGACTCGCGGAAGTCGGCGTGATCCTCCTGCTGTTCACGATCGGCATCGAATTCTCATTGAGCCGGCTGAAGGAAATGGGCCGTCAGATTCTCGTGGGCGGCTTCTCGCAGATGGGCTTCACCATCCTGGCGACGCTGGCGGCGGGACTCGCGTTTCTGAGCAGCTGGCGCCTCGCGTTGTTCCTCGGATTCCTGATCGCGCTGTCGAGCACCGCCATCGTGCTGAAGGTGATGACGGACAAGGGCGAGATCGACGCGCCGCATGGCCGTCTGGCGACGGGTGTCCTGATCTTTCAGGACCTGTGTGTGGTGCCGATCATGCTCGTGCTCCCGTTCCTCGCCGGAAAGGCGGAGGGCGGCGTGACCGGGCTCCTGATTGCACTGGGCAAGGCGGCGCTCGTCGTCATCGTCGTGATTATCGCCGCCCGGACCATCGTGCCGCGGGCGCTGTCGGAGATCCTGAAGACGCGCAGCCGCGAGCTGTTCCTCATCGCGGTGATCCTCATCGGCACGCTGACCGCCCTCGGCACCGCGGCGGCTGGCGCGTCGCTCGCGCTGGGCGCGTTCCTGGCCGGACTGATCATTTCCGAATCGGACTACGGCCCCCAGGCGCTCGCGGAGCTGATCCCGTTCCGCGACGTCTTTATCTCGCTGTTCTTCGTCGCGGTCGGCATGCTCGTCCAGCTGGACGTCATCCGCGACCACATCGTGCTCACGCTCGTCGCCGTCGCGGTGATCATGGGCGGCAAGACGCTATCGGCGGCAGTGGGCCCCGCGTTGTTGGGATACTCGGGCCGCGTCGCGCTCCTCGCCGGTGTCGCCGTGTCGCAGATCGGCGAATTCTCGTTCGTGCTCGCGAAAGAGGGTCGCGTCGCGGGACTCCTGCCGAACCTCCTGTACCAGCAGTTCCTCGGCGTGGCGGTCATTACGATGCTGGTGACGCCGTTCCTGCTGCAGGGAGGTCCGGCGATCCTCGATTCGCTGGAGAAGCTGGTGCCGCTCGACCGGCTATTGCCGGGGTTCCGGCCGCGTGGCCTCTCGTCCGTGCACGACCAAGTCAAGGATCACGTCGTGGTCGCCGGCTACGGGTTGAACGGCCGCAACCTGACGGCCGCATTGCGCGCCATCCATGCGCCCTACCTCATCGTCGAGTTGAATGCGCAGACCGTCCGCAAGGCGCGAGCCGAGGGAGAGCCGGCGTTCTACGGCGACGCGACGCGCGAGGAGATTCTCCGCGCGTTAGGCATCGAGCGGGCGCGGCTCTTCGTCATCGCGATTTCCGATCCCTCGGCGACGCGGCGGATGGTACGGGTGGCGCGCGATCTCAATCCCAAGGTGTACATCATCGCGCGCACGCGATACGTCATCGAGATTCCCGAGCTCACGCGCCTCGGCGCAAACGTCGTTATCCCCGAAGAGTTCGAGACATCGATCGAGATCTTCTCGCGCGTGCTGGCGCATTACAACGTGCCGCGCGACGAGATCGAGCGTCTGGTGAGCGAGATCCGCGCGTCGCACTACCAGGCGCTGCGGCCCGGTGCCCGCCCGCGGCTGACGTTGAGCGGGACGCTCGGCGCGATGCCGCAGATGCACGTCGAGCGCATCGTTCTCGGACCAAATGCGCCGGCGGTCGGTCAGACCATCGCCGACACGGGACTCCGTTCGAAGACCGGCGCGCTGATTCTCGCGGTACGGCGTGGGGAGAGCGACTTGGCGACGCCCAGCCCCGATTTCGAGCTCGACGCTGGCGATGTGCTCGTCGTGGTCGGTCAACCGCAGCAGATCAAGAACGCGTATCAGCTGTTAACGGGCGCGGACGGGATGATTTCGGTCTAGCGGCGCACTGGCCAGCGCTTCATGTTCTGGCCCCGCCGGCGGTGCCGTCACCTTCTGCCTTCCTACCATTCCCCCGCCGGTCAGGAGGTACCCATGTCCCGGTTGTTGAAGCTCGCCGTTGTCTCGCTGTTGATCGCCCTCCCCGCCTGTTACCACGCGACGATCCAGACCGGCCTGCCGGCCGGCACGGCGGTGGTGAAGCAGGAGTGGGCAGCCGGCTGGCTCTGGGGCCTCGTCCCGCCCAAACCTGTGTCGACCATGGCACAATGCCCCAGTGGCGTCTCCAAGGTTGAAACGCAGCACTCGTTCCTGAACATGCTCGTCGGCGGTCTCACCGCTGGCATCTTCTCGCCGATGAGTATCAAGGCGACCTGTGCGTCCGGCGGACGGGCTGAGCTGCGCAACGCCCCGCAAATAAAGGTGGGCGATGGGGCGACGCAGGAAGAGATCATCGAGGCGTTCCGTCGCGCGGCGGACTTGACGGCGGAGAGCGGCCAGCCGGTCTACGTGCGCTTCTAGCACCGGGCCGACCGCCTGCACACGGGGCAACGGATCCCTCGTTGCCCCGTTGTCGCGCCGAGTGCTGGTCCTAGGCGACCCCTCGCCGATCGAGGCTCCGATACTGGATCGCCTCGCTCACATGCTTCGGCTCGAGCGACACGGCCTCATCGAGATCCGCAACGGTCCGCGCGATCTTGAGAATGCGGTGATACGCTCGGGCGGATAATCCGAGCCGTGTGATCGCCGTCTTGAGGAGCGCATCGGCGCCGTCCGACACTTTGCAGTGCGCGCGAATATCGCGCGGCGCCATGTGCGCGTTGGCATAGATGCGCGGCCGGTTGGCGAACCGCTCGCGCTGCACCACCCGCGCCCGATCGACCCGCTCACGCATCGCCTCACTCGGCTCGCCGCCGCTTTCGCCGGTCAAGGCCTTGTACTTCACCGCCGGCACTTCCAGATGAATGTCGATGCGATCGAGGAGCGGCCCCGAGACGCGCGCGAGATAACGCTGCACCACGAGCGAGCCGCAGGCGCAGCTGTGATGCGGGTCGCCGAACCAGCCGCACGGGCACGGATTCATCGCGGCCGCCAGCATGAAGCGCGCCGGATACGAGAGACTCATCGCCGCCCGCGCGATCGTCACGACGCCGTCCTCCATCGGTTGGCGCAATACCTCGAGCACGTTCTTCCGGAACTCGGGCAGCTCGTCGAGAAACAGCACGCCGCCGTGGGCGAGGCTGACTTCGCCAGGGCGAGGATACGACCCGCCGCCGATCAACCCGGCGTCCGAGATCGTGTGATGCGGCGCGCGAAAGGGACGCCGCGCCACCAGCGATTCGCCGAGCGGCAGCGTTCCCGCGACCGAATGGATCTTGGTGGTCTCGAGCGCCTCATCGAGACTCATCTTGGGGAGCGTCGTGGGCAGGCGTCGGGCGAGCATCGTCTTCCCCGACCCCGGAGGCCCGACCATCAAAATGTTGTGCCCGCCCGCCGCCGCGACCTCGAGCGCGCGCTTGGCGTGCGCCTGCCCCTTCACCTCGGCGAAGTCCACGTCATCCTGGGCGCGCTCAGCGAACAGCGCCGCCACATCGACGGCGGCGCTCGACAGCTCCGTTCTGCCATCGAGGAAATCCGCGATCTCGGCCAGGCACCCCGCGCCAAGAACCTGGAGACCGTCCACGACGCCGGCTTCGGGGAGATTCTCGCGCGGCAGGATCAGCGCCTCCACGCCGGCCGCCCGCGCCGCTAATGCAACCGGTAGGGCTCCCCTGACTGGACGAATCGCGCCTTCGAGACCGAGCTCACCGAGCACAGCGATCCTTCCCAGCCGTTCTCCGTTGACCTGCTCGGTCGCCGCCAGAATGCCGAGCGCGATCGGCAGATCGAACGCCGAGCCTTCCTTCTTGATGTCGGCAGGGGCCAGGTTGATGGTGACGCGCTTGAGCGGAAACGTGTAACCAGTGTTGGCGAGGGCGGCTGACACGCGGTCGCGCCCCTCCTTTACGGCGCCCTGCGGCAACCCGACGGTCACGAACGTCGGCAGGCCGCTGGCGATGTCGGTCTCGACCTCCACCAGGTACGCATCAATCCCGAGGACGGCGGCGGAGCGGACGCGCGCGAGCATGTACGACGCTAGGTTTAGAAGCGTCCGGCGGGGTAGCCAAAACACCGCCCCCAGGGTCTAAATGACGCCGTGGGGAGGATATGCGTATAGAAGTCGTGCCTTTCCGAACCTTTGTGCTCGCAGGCCTGGCGCTCGCGGGGGCTGCCGGGTGCGGCTCACGCACGGGCGGGAGCGCCCCCAAGGTCCCCGTCAGTGTGGCACGGGCTGAGCGTCGCGCCCTCCCCTACGAGTTGGAAGCCACAGGCACCGTCGAGGCGATCCGCTCCGTCGACGTCACGCCGCAGGTGAACGGTACGATCCTGCACGTCAACTTCGGCGAGGGCGACGAAGTCGCCGCCGGCCAGATCCTGTTCGAAATCGATCCGCGTCCCTACCGCGCGGCTGTGCAGCAAGCCGAAGGGGCGCTGCTCCGTGACCTGACGCAGGCCTTGAGCGCGGCGCGGGAAGCCGCCCGCTACAAGGTCCTCGCCGCAACCAACACCGTGACGCAAGAGGATTACGAACAGAAACAGTCGGCGGCCGACGCGGCAGCGGCCGCGGTGCGTTCCGACTCGGCCACCGCGTCAATCGCGCGGCTCAATCTCGAGTATGCGACGGTGCGCGCCCCGATCGGCGGCCGCACCGGACGGCTGCTCCTCCATGAGGGCAACCTCGTGCGCGCGGGCAGCGACCCGCTCGTCTCGATCGTCCAGATGCGCCCCATCCTGGTGCGCTTCCCCGTTCCAGCAATCAGCCTTCCCGCCATCCGCCAGCGCGCCGGGCAAGAGCTCAAGACGATCGCGATGCCGGCGCGCGATTCCGCGTCGACCGTTCAGGGCGTTCTTTCGTTCGTCGACAATCGGGTGGACACCTCAACGGGGACCGTGCTCCTCAAGGCCCGCTTCCAGAATCGCGATGGGAACCTCTGGCCCGGCGAGTTCGTCAGAATCACACTCGTCCTCGGCATGCAGAACGACGCGGTCGTCGTCCCGAGCCAGGCCGTCATGCAGGGCCAGCAAGGCACGTATGTGTTCGTCGTGAATAACGACGGCACTGCCGCGACGCAGCCGGTGACCGTGGAGCGGACACTCGACAGTCTGAGCGTGGTCGCCGGCGTCCCGGCGGGCGCCCTGGTCGTCACCGACGGGCAGCTGCGTCTCACGCCGAACGCGAAGGTCGACATCCGCGGCGGTCCAACCACGGAGACCGCAGGCGGCGGGGGTGGGTCGGACGCGGGGAACCCGAAATGAGTTTTTCGGGACTGTTTATTCGTCGTCCCGTCGCGACGACGCTCGTGATGTTCGGCATCCTCATGTTCGGGCTGATGGCGTACCGGCTGCTGCCGGTGAGCGACCTCCCGAACGTCGATTTCCCCACGATCACGGTCGGGGCCGGCCTGCCCGGCGCGAGCCCACAGACGATGGCCGCCGCCGTGGCAACGCCGCTCGAGAAGCAGTTCTCGACGATCGCCGGCATCGACGCCATGACGTCATCGAGCACGTTGGGCAGCACGAACATCACGCTGACGTTCACCCTGTCGCGCGACATCGACGCCGCTGCCCAGGATGTGCAGGCGGCAATCTCCAAGACGCTCCGGCAGTTGCCGCCCGGCATGCAGCCGCCGTCGTACAACAAGTCGAATCCGGCGGACTCGCCGATCCTGTACCTCGCCCTGACGTCCGGCACTCTTCAACTGTCCGCGCTGGACGAGTACGCCGAAACGTTCCTCGCGCAGCGCCTGTCGACAGTCAGTGGCGTGGCGCAGGTCCAGGTGTTCGGCTCCGCGAAATACGCGGTGCGCATTCAAGTCGATCCCAAGGCGCTCGCGGCGCGCGGCATTGGGCTGGATGAAGTGACCGCGGCGGTGTCGGCCGGGAATCCCAATCTCCCGACCGGAACGCTCTGGGGACCGCAGCGCGCGTACACCGTATTGGCCGACGGCTCGATCTCGAGCGCGCCGGAGTTCCGGCAGCTGGCCGTGACCTACCAGAACGGCGCGCCGGTGCGTCTGCAGGACGTGGCACGCGTGCTCGACGATGTCCAGGACTCCCGCAACGCGAGCTGGTACGACGGCAAGCGCGCCGTCGTGCTCGCGATTCAACGGCAGCCGGGGACGAACACCGTGCAGGTCGCGGACGCGGTGAAGGCGATGGTCGCGTCGCTCTCCGGACAGCTGCCGGCGTCGGTCGAAGTGAATACGCTCTACGACCGGTCGGTGTCGATTCACCAATCCGTGAACGACGTGCAGCTGACGCTGCTCATCACGCTGTGCCTCGTCGTGATGGTGATCTTCCTCTTTCTCAAGAACCTCTCGGCGACGCTCATCCCGAGCTTGGCCCTGCCGTTCTCGATCATCGGCACGTTCACGGTGATGTACCTGATGGGCTACAGCCTCGACAACCTGTCGCTGATGGCCCTCACCCTGTCGGTCGGTTTCGTGGTGGATGACGCGATCGTGATGCTCGAAAACATCGTCCGTCACATGGAAATGGGGAAACGGGCGATGCAGGCGGCGCTGGACGGGGCCCGCGAGATCGGGTTTACGATCTTATCGATGACGCTGTCGCTCACGGCGGTCTTCATCCCCGTGCTGCTCATGGGCGGCATCATCGGCAGGCTGTTTCACGAATTCGCCATTACGATCGGCGTTGCCATCTTGGTCTCGGGGTTTGTGTCGCTGACGCTCACGCCGATGCTGTGCAGCCGCTTCCTCCGTCCCCCCAAGGAAGAGCGGCACGGCCGCTGGTACGAAGCGACCGAACGGGTGTACCAGCGCGGGCTGGGGTGGTACGAGCGGTCGCTGGCATGGGTCATGGATCGCCGCCCTCTGGCGCTCGTCTTCTCGGCGGGCATCCTGGCTGCAACGGCGGTGCTGTTCGTGCTGGTCCCCAAGGGATTCATTCCGACGGAAGACACCGGCCAGATCCAGGGGACCACGGAGACACTCGAAGGCAGCTCGTTCGAGAACATGAGCGACCACCAACAGGCCGTGGCCGACATCCTGAGCCACGACCCCAACGTGGCGCACTTCATGTCGTCGGTCGGCGGCGGTACGATGAACCAGGGCCGGCTCAGTATCCGGCTCAAACCGCGCACGCAACGGCTGCCGGCGGATCAGGTGGCCCGCGAGCTGAATCCCAAGCTCAACAGCGTCCCCGGCATCCGCACGTATCTCCAGGTGCCCGCCTCCATCCGCATCGGCGGGCGGTCGACCAAGACGCAGTATCAGTTCACGCTGCAGAGCGCCGACATCGGCGCCCTGTACGACAACGCCGCGAAGCTCGAGCGTGTCCTGCGAGGCATCCCCACCCTGCAGGACGTGACCACCGACCTGCAGATCAAGAACCCACAGGTGAGCGTGAAGATCGATCGCGACCGTGCCACGAGCCTCGGCGTGACGGTGCAGCAGATCGAACAGGCGTTGTACGACGCATATGGCTCGCGCCAGGTGTCGACGATCTACACGCCGAACAACCAATATTGGGTCATTCTCGAGCTGCTGCCCGAATACCAGCGCGATCCGTCGGCGCTCCAGCTGCTGTACCTGCGGTCGCAAACCGGTAAACTGATTCCGCTGACGTCCGTCGCCTCCGCGTCGAATGACGTCGGGCCCCTCAGTGTGAACCACAGCGGCCAGCTGCCGTCGGTCACCCTCTCGTTCAACCTGCCGCCCGGCGTGTCCCTCGGTGCCGCGGTGAATGACGTACAAAAAGCCGCCCGGCAGACCCTGCCGTCCACGATCAGCACCGGTTTCTCGGGCACCGCGCAGGCGTTCCAGGCGAGTCAGCAGGGACTCGTCTTTCTGTTGCTGCTCGCCGTCGTCGTGATTTACATCGTGCTCGGCATCCTCTACGAAAGCTTCATCCACCCACTCACGATCCTGTCGGGGCTCCCGTTCGCGGGATTCGGGGCGTTGCTCACGCTCTTCGTTTTCCGCACCGAGCTGAGCGTCTACGCGTTCGTGGGTGTGATCATGCTGGTAGGGCTCGTCAAGAAGAACGCGATCATGATGATCGACTTTGCCCTAGATGCCGAGCGGAATGAGGGCAAGTCACCGCGTGACGCCATCATCGAGGCGTGCAGCGTGCGGTTCCGGCCGATCATGATGACGACGATGGCGGCGTTGATGGGCACGCTGCCCATCGCAATCGGCTGGGGCGCGGGCGGCGAATCGCGGCGGCCCCTGGGACTCGCCGTCGTGGGCGGGCTGGCCTTCTCTCAGCTCATCACGCTGTATGTGACGCCGGTGGTGTACACCTACCTCGACACCTTGCAGCATCGCCTCGGGCGCCGCGCACGGCGGGCGTCAGTCGAGGAGCCGGCCGCGGCCGACTGACACTACGGCTTGGGAATCGCGTCGACCCGGACGTTGGCGGTGATGCCGCTCCCGATGACGAACTGGTAGGTCCCGACCCTCGCGGCCTTGAGCGTCACGACGACGGCCGAGTCCGCCGACTCGAGATTGACGAGCTGGAGATCCTGTTGCCGCACGTTGAGTCGAGCCCGGCCAGCCTTCAGCGCCTGGCCGAGTGCGTCGATCGACGTCTCGTTGCCGTACAGATCACGGGCGCGCAGGCGCATGGAGAACGGCACACCGACCTGCACCACGATGGCCCGCCCGTTGAGCACCTCGCCGTTGCGATCGAGGATCAGCGAGTCGATCGGGCCAGGCTCCGCTCGCAGCGTCATCACACGCTCGACGGAATCGATGCTCGCGAACACCGCAGCCTCGCCTGCCCGCATCCCCAGAACGACATCCAGTCGTACGCGTCCGGTCGAGTCGAGGACTGCGGTTTCCGGTGTGACGCGCGCATTGAGGGCGCGGAAGCGGACCGTACGACCCGCGGCCGGGGCCCCCTGAACCGTGCGCGCCCGGAAGATCAACGCGTCGCTCAGCGCGTTGCCGACCGGCGCGTACGCAGACGCGATGGGCAAGAAGCCGGTGTTGACACCCGAAAGTCCGGCTGGTGCCGAGATCTCCACGTCGACCGGTGCGAGACCGCGCACCCGAATCTGGGCCGACCCACCGCGGGACACCCCGTTCGCCAGGAGCGTGAACGTGGCGCGTCCCGCGGAATCGGTGATTGCCGTGATGGGAGCACCGACGCCGCCGTTCATATCCACGGCTTCTCCCGCGACCGGATTCCCCAGGGAGTCGGTCACCGCGGCAACAATGGTGGTCGTCGAGTCACCGCCCCGGATCGCGATATAGTCGGGCGTCACGCGAATGCGGTTGGGCCGCGCCGATTTGACCGACAGGAGCACAGCGGGTTGGCCGGGCAACGTCGCGCCGCTGCCGGTGCGGATTTCGAACTGATGTGAGCCCACGCGGGAAACGCTCGGGAGCCGGAACACGGCGATCCCGCTGTCGTCGGTGACCGCGGAGGCGTCGCGCGGCAGACCCAGCGCCGTCGTTCCACGAAGCGCCAGCGTCGTGCGCCGGACTGGCGTTCGTCCTCGGCTCAGCCGAACGCGCACACTCGGGGCGTTGCCCGCGGTCATCACGATCTCGCCGGGCAGCGCGACGGCGGTGATGGGCTGCGGCAGTTCTTCATTCACCGCCGTGTTACCGGCCGAAGACGTCGTGCGGCGTGTGTCGCAGGCGGCTGCGCTGGCGATCACCTCACCACCGGCTCCGGCGCTGCGCAGATCGGCCCAGTCGCGCTGGGTGGGATGGAACGTGAGACAGCTGCGGCGCACGACATCCGCCACTTCGGTCTGCGCAAACAACGGGTTCGTGAGGAGCCGGATCAGCTCGGTCTTGTCGAGGGGCGGCGGGGACTGTGCGGCCAGCGGCGCGACGAACGACGCGAGGGCGAGAACTCCGAGGCCGGATCGCACGCTAAGGCCGGGCGCAGGATGAACGCTCGAACCGCACTTCCACTGCCCGCACGTTCGCATACAAGCTCTTGTCGCGGGCGTCGCGCGCGGGATCCGAAGCCGCCATCAGGTCCCTGCGGGCAATGTTGTACGACAGCCATCCATCCTCCACCTGCCGGAGGCCTTGTGCCAAACCGGGGCACCCCATGCGGCGCGTATCGAACATGCGCGCGCGCAAATCGAACGCGGACAGTGCGAGCGCCAGCGTGTCGGCCCGGTGGTCCAATACCGCCGTGTCGTTAATCGCGGAGCCGGCGCGCGCAGAGTCGGAGCCGGCCCGAGCGCCCGACGCACCAGGGCGAGGCCCGATGAGCCCATAGATCCCGGTCACCAAAACAGCACCGGCCGCAGCGCTCGCGACATACGCGACAGGTCGCCGGAACCGTTGGAACCGGCGCGGCTGTTGGGCGGGGGGCGGCTCATCGTCGGGATCCGCTTCGGGGAAGAGGACGGAACGGTTCTCCCGGCCGGCCAGGCTTGTGAGCGGGGGCGACGGGAAGCGGGTGGCGGGCTCGAATGCCTTGGAGGCAACCGGCCGTAACCCGAGGTCGGGACTCGACTCCGACATGGCGTCCACTGTGGCGATTCGGCCGCAAGTCCCGTACCCTGTAAATCATCGATTTGAGCACGGCGGCCCTTACCTGCCCTGGCCTCTCCTTGCTCAACCTGTTGCAGACGTGCAACACCTGTTCAAGGGCTGCTGCGCGCGGCCGTAACTTGAACTCGTGAGCACCGGTGCACCTGGAATCAATTAGTCGCCGTCGTGGCGAAGATGCGGACTTTCCGTTCACCGTCTCCGCGATCCGTTCTCTGGATCAGCTCCGGCTGGACAGCACGGTCACGTTCTTCGTCGGGGAGAACGGATCGGGAAAATCCACGCTGCTCGAGGGGATCGCCGCCGCCGCCCGGCTGCCGGCGATCGGCAGCGCCGACGGGCCCCGTGATGAGACGCTGGCGGCGCAGCGCCGCCTGGGGAAAGCGTTGCGCCTGAGTTGGCACAAGAAAGCGACGCGCGGATTCTTCCTTCGCGCCGAAGACTTCTTTGGTTTCACCAAGCGGCTGGCTCGCGAGCGCGCCGAGCTGCTGATAGAGATGCGGGAGGTCTCGTCACAGTACCGCGCGCAGAATCGATCCAAGTACGCCGAGGGACTCGCTCAGGGCCCGCTGGCGTCTTCGCTCGCGGGGATGGAACGACGCTACGGCGTGGATCTCGACGCGAATTCACACGGTCAGAGTTTTCTGAAGCTGTTCCAGTCGCGGTTCGTTCCCGGTGGCCTGTACTTGCTGGACGAGCCAGAGGCACCGCTATCGCCCCAGAGTCAGCTCGCGCTGCTCGCGATGATCGGCGACATGGTGAGCCAGGACGCGCAGTTCATCATCGCGACGCATTCGCCGATGCTGCTCGCCTTCCCTGATGCGCAGATCTACAGCTTTGACAAGACACCGCTCGCGGCGGTGGCTTACGAAGACTTGGATCACGTACGGATCACGCGAGATTTTCTGAACGCGCCCGCACGGTATCTGAAACAGATACTGGAGAAAGAAGAGCCCCCTCTCCACTAAGTGGAGAGGGGGTTGGGGATGAAGCCGGGGACGGCAGGGGAGGTTACCGAATCCCGATCGACACCCCGATCTGATACACGCGCATGTCCACCGGTGTCGTGACTTGCCGTGCGGTGAAGCTCCCGTCAGAGTTCTGCGTCAGCCCGCCGGCCGGCACGTACGTCACGCGATCGTGCCGCACACCGCGAGCGCCGATGTCGATCGCGATGGGTGTGTGACCGGCCGTAATGCCGAGCAGCACGCCGCCCCCGGCGGACCGCATCCAGGTCGTGTGACCGTCGAGCCAATCGCTGGCGGAGCAGCCGCAGCTGTTGTAGCTGGCATTGCTCCAGAACAGGGATCCGCCCATCGTCGCAAACCCGTAGAACCGCAATGCGCCCTTCCCCAAGGTGAGTTGCGGGCCGGCGCCAAGGGTGCCGATCTGTGAAGTGGTGGAAACACCGTAGCCCTGGTACGACACGTCGTACGCCATCCAGGCGCCCTCGACACGAAGCGCGAGCGCGCCTCCATTCGTCACACCGAAGATCGAGAGCCCGGCGGCGACATCGCCATTCCGGCTGAATTCACCGAGCGGCTCAGCGACGACGAAGTCAGCCCCGAAGCTGCCGTTGCCGCCGCGGTGGACTTCACGCAGCGCCGAGCGCTGAGCCATCAGAGGACTCGTAACGACCGTCAGGCCCAGCACCGCCATGCCGATCCGCCGCATAATCGCCGTCCTGTAGGAGTGGAAATGGGCTGCGCGTAGCGGAAAGGCAATGCACGTGCCAAGCTTTTCGCCCTACGCGCGCGCGTTGCGGCTGACCTCAAAAAGGGACATTTGGGAGCGGCGATGGACCAGATCAGCTACGACGACTTTGTCAAGATCGATATCCGCGTCGGCCGGATCGTCCAGGCCGATCTCTTCCCGCAGGCGCGTAAGCCGGCGTACAAGCTGCGAATCGATTTCGGGGATGCGATCGGTGTGAAGAATTCGAGCGCGCAAATCACGAAGTACTACGACCCGCGCGACCTCATCGGCAAGCTCGTGCTGGGCGTCGTGAACTTCCCGCCCCGTCAGATCGCGACGTTTTTTTCGGAAGTGCTGACGCTAGGTGTGATTCTTGGGGAGGGCGACATCTGTCTGATCCACCCCGATCGCGACGTGCCGCTGGGCGCTCCGATTCGCTGAGCCGCCCCCCCCGAACCGCTTCTCGACGTAGTCGTCGAGAAGGCGCAGGAAATCAGCCACGATCGTGTCGCCCTTCAGCGTGAGCTTGAGCGCACCGTCGATGTACACGGGCGCGCGCGGCTCCTCGGCGGTGCCCGGCAACGAAATGCCGATGTCGGCGTGCTTCGATTCTCCCGGCCCGTTCACAACGCACCCCATCACCGCGACGCGCAGCTCCTCCGAGCCGGGATAGCGCGCCTGCCAGGCGGGCCGCTGATCGCGCACATACGTCTGGATCTGCTCCGCCATCTCCTGAAAGAACGTCGAGGTTGTGCGACCACACCCAGGGCATGCGGTGACCTGTGGTGTGAAGCTGCGAATGCCGAGTGATTGGAGCACCTGCTGCGCGACCTGCACTTCCTCGGTCCGATCGCCACCGGGGGGGGGGCGCGGGGTGAGCGACACGCGAATCGTGTCGCCGATGCCTTCCTGGAGCAGAATCGACAGGCCGGCGGTACTTGCCACGACGCCCTTCGTGCCCATCCCCGCCTCGGTGAGGCCGAGGTGCAATGGGTAGTCGGACCGCGCCGCCAGCATCCGATAGACCGCGACGAGATCCTGAACGCCGGAGACCTTGGCCGAGAGGATGATGTGATCGTGCGGGAGCCCGGATTCCTCCGCGAGCTCGGCCGAGCGCATGGCGCTTTCGACCATAGCATCCATCGTCACATCGCGCGCGTCACGGGGTTCGGCGAGGGCGGCGTTCGCGTCCATCATTTCGGTGAGGAGCCGTTGATCGAGGCTGCCCCAGTTCACCCCGATGCGGACCGGTTTGCCCTCGTTGATCGCCACCTGGATGATGGTGCGGAAATTGTCGTCGCGGCGCTTGGTCCCGACGTTGCCCGGATTGATGCGGTACTTGGCGAGCGCCCGCGCGCATGCGGGATACTTGGTGAGCAGCAGGTGCCCGTTGTAGTGGAAGTCGCCGATGACAGGGACATCGACCTCAGCCACGATCGCGGGCACGGCGCGAGCGGCTTCATCGGTATTCACCGTGACGCGCACCAGCTCGCTGCCCGCGGCATGCAAGGCGCGCACCTGCGCGGCCGTCGCGGCGGCATCGGCGGTGTCGGTGTTGGTCATCGACTGGACGACGATCGGATGGGCACTGCCCACCAGCACGCCGCCCACGCTGACGGGGACTGTCGGGCGTCGGGTACTCACAGCGGGGAAATATAGCCTTTAGAAGATCTTGTCCTCGACAACGACCCTGATCGTAAGGGCGGTCAGAATCATCTCGCCCTGGAGCCCGGTCACCGGGAGAGCGTTTGGATTCGATCCGTTGGCGACGAGTCTGACCCATACTGTCGGCTGGGTGAAGACCGTTCGCACTGCGGCACTCAGGTCCCCGCTGATCGTGACGCTGATGGGCGGCCCCGCGCTCACCGCGGTATCGGGGAGGCTGAGCGCGAGGGCCCCGGCGTTGTAGGTGCCGGCCGAGTCCGCTGCGACGTACATCTGGAAGCCGATCCGGCCGGACCCGCTGGTCGTGAGGAGGTTTGCGCTGCCGTTTGTGATCCGGACCGAGTCGACGATCGAGCTCCCGAAGCCAGGCGGGAGGTTGATCTTCTGCACCGTCGAGCCGGTAGCCGAGCTGGACGGTGGAATGATGTATGGAACGGTGTCTTTGCCGGTCCCGGCGATGAAGCTGTAAACGTCTACGTTGAAGATCGCTTTCCCCTGGCCACACGCCGCGACGAACACCAGGAGAGCGGCAGCAAGAGCTTTCATGTGTCGCCCCTCAATAGATCGAAATCGCCGTGGCCATCGTGATGGCCCGCTGCGTCGACAGTGAATTGCTGTGTGTGAAGAATCCGACGTCCAGGCCGATCGGTCCGAGTCGCAGACCTCCACCAAAGCCGAACTGCATTTTCTTGCGCTGATCGCGTGAGATACCGCCGCGCACGGCGAACGGACCCGTGCGCTGCTCGACGCCGACATGGATCACCGTGCCGCGGCCCGAGTTGACCACGTCGCCGCCGACGGTCGTGCCTGTGCCCATGCGGAGCGCCGCGTTCGCGATGTACGTGATGGGGAGCTTCGTCTTCGTCTCGACATGATTGGTGTCGATCGTCGTCACGAGCTTACCGGTCGTGGTGATATACGAAACGTCTTGGACCTTCGTATCCGACCACGTCAGCTCAGCACCGATGTCGTTGACACCCACGCCCACCTCGAACGGGCCGCTGACCCACACCATGCCGACATCCCCGCCGACGCCCTTGCCATTGTGTTGGTTGGACGTGCGTAGCGTGTCGGCGAGCGCCACTGCCGGTGTGGTCCCGAAGATCGGATTGCCGACCTGGATCTGCGCCGGACCGGTGAGGCGCCCGTACGTGGCGCCCAGGTAGTAGTGCACGGCCCCGCCGAGGTATAGGCCGTCATCGGTTGCCGGATCGGCACCGTGTGTCAGCCGTCCGGCAAAGCCGACGGTCGGAGCCAGTCCTGCCTGTGCGATCGCATCGCTCAAGAGCGACAGCGTGTCTCCTGGTCGCACGCCCGTCACGGTGTCTTTGAGCGCGCGCCGCAGCGCGCTGTCGAGCGAGAATGCCACGTCATACTGCAGGAAGCCCATGACGCCCACGTGGAAGCCCCCGGATCCCGCGCCCGCATCGAACAGCCGGCTCGTGCTACCCAGTCCGAACTCCTGTTCGGGAATCAGGACCCGCGATCCACCAAGATTCAGGATGAGCTGGTTTTTGCCGACCGTGAATTCGACGTTGTTGGTCGGCGTAGGCGACTTCTTGATCTCATAAAAGATTGGCGGATTGAAGATGAGGTTCGTGAGTTCGAACGGATTGAACGATGTCGATTTCGGATCGAACATCGGGTCGTGGCTCAGCTGATTGATCGGGTGATCCTTGAGGAACTTGATCAGCCCGATCGGCACCGGGATCGAGAACTTCGGTGTTCCCGTGGTCTCGCCGCGGGTCTTCAGCGCGCGATATGCGGGATTGAAGCGACGGGCGTTGCCGTCACGGCTGAGCGAGACCCCTCCCATGCCATAGCGCCGCGCGTCGAACGAAAACTGCGCGCGGGCCTGCCGCGGGAGCAGGGGAGCGAGTACGAGCAGGGCGAGCGCAACAGCGACGACTCCAGTTCGCACAAAGCACCTCGGACGGGGGAAAGGCCGCCACAACTTTGCACATTGTGTCCGATTTTTCCATTGTTTGGTGTGAGGAAGGTCACCCAACCCCGCCTTCAGGGTGCCGTTTGGAGCGTCAGAGTGACCCGTGTCCCTTTGCCGGGGTCGCTTTCGAGCGTGATTACGCCGCCCCAGCTCTCGACCAGGCGGCGGGCGATCGCCAATCCCAGGCCGGCGCCGCTCGACGTCGTGGAGAACGTCGGCTCGAACACGCGCGGCAACACCTCCGCCGGAATCCCGCGGCCATCGTCGGCGACGACCAGCTGGCGGCCGCTGGCGGCGACTTGCACGGTCACCCGCTTCGCCTCGGCGTTGCGCGCATTCTCCAGCAGGTTCACGAGCACTTCCTTTACTTCGTCTTTGCGCGCGAGCGCCGGAGGGGGCGCGCCGTTGCTCGTGCGCACTTCGAACCGCGGCGCGGAGCCGAGGTCGTAGAGCTGCACGACTTCGCGGGCGGTGGCCGCGAGGTCCACCGGCTCGAGCGGCAGCTGCTCGGCGCCCTCCCCCGACGGCGCGCCGAAGCGCGCGAACGCGCGCGCGATGCCATCCAGCCGGTCGATTTCGGCCAGAATGCGTTCTGACGTCTCCTTGAGCGTCGCCTCGAACGTCGTGGACTGACCCTTCCCGCGCACCCGCTGCAGATGCTGGATCCCGAGTCGGATCGGCGTGAGCGGATTCTTGATTTCGTGCGCCACCTGGCGCGCCATCTCGCCCCACGCGAGTACGCGAGCGGCACGCGTCAGCGCCGTCGCGTCGTCGAGCGCGATGACGCAACCGTCGGGCGCCGCGCCCAGCAGGGCGAGCTGCACCCGAATCTGCCGCCCCCCGACGTCGAACTCGCGCTCCTGAATGACGTCGCGGTTGTCGGTAATGAATTGGGCGACCGCCTGCCACACGGGCGCCCATCCGACCGCCGTTGTTTGCGGCAGCACGTTGCCCGGCGCCAGCGTCTCGGTCCCTCCCAGCACGAGCTCGGACGCGCGGGGGTTGGCCATCGTGACGCGGAGCGCGTCGTCCACCGCGATGACGCCGGTGGCGACGTTGGCCAGCACGCGCGCCGTGCGCTGCCGTGCTTCCTCGAGTGCCGCCTGGCTGCGGCGCACGTCGGTGGCCATCCGGTCGAACGCACTGAGCACCGGCTCGAATTCCCGTGGCGTTCCCGGCGGGAAGGCCGGGGGCTCGCTCCCCCGCCCGACGGCGATCGCCGCCTCGCGCAACGCGGCGACGGGTTGCGCGAGCCGGCGGGCCGCGAGGCCGGCAAGATAGATCGCGGCCACCAACCCGACGAGCGTCGCCAGCAGGATGCCGAAGGTGAGATCCTCCCGCTGCTCCCGAATGCGCTCGTCGTCCAACAGCTGCGGCACCGCCAACACTACCTGCTCACCGGGTGGACCCGGCGCAACGACGAGAAAGCCGACGCGGGTCGGCCGGCCGCCGGTGCGCGCGTCGATGGTCGTCTCGAGCTCATCCTCGAGCGTGCCCCGGAAGACCTGGGGAGCGAGAAATGGATCGACCAAACCAAGCTCCCCCAGCACCGGCGAGCTCGTGGCCACGAGTACGCCACGGCGATACAGCCACAATTCGGCGTCGAGCCGGCGGCCCAACTCGACCAGGGAGCGAGCGATCGTCTCGGGTGGATCTTGGGCGACGGTTTCGGCGCCGGCGGCGGCGTCGCGGAGCGTCTGGCGAATGAGCAGATCGCCGGAGCGACGGGCATCCTCGGCCAGGTCGGTAAAGCTCCAGGCCGCAAATCCAAGGACTGGCAAGACGAAAAATGTGATGAGCACAGAGGTGAGCTGCGCGCGATAGCTCGTGCGGAGCGTCGTGATCAGGGCCGGCAGGCGCGGCCGCCAACCCTCGGCCACGACGAGGCCGAAAAGCCACACGCCGGCCAGCAGCGCCACGTCGAATCCCACGACGAGAATGCCGCGGACCAGCAACGCCCACGGCCCGCCGAGCGCCACGCGCAGGTGGACGTGACGCGCACCGTCGGGAAGATCGACCTGTCGTTCGCCGCGCGCTGCCCATCGCTCCCGGCGCCATTCGACGGTGCCGCCAACCGCGAACCCGTGAATCGGGAGCGACAGCGTGATGGTGTACGGCGGCACGACACCCGGGTCGCCGCGCAGAAACCGCGCCACGCGATTGGGCGGAAGCCACCGCGTTCGCGGACCGACCGCCACCGTGAGCACGGTGCCATTGTTGAGCGGGACAACCAGAACGTAGTGAACGCCGGGGATAGCCTCCAGCCGTTCGATGCACGGACCGTCCACCGCCGAGCGAGCGAGCGCAGAGAGCAGGCCGGGCTTGAGATCAAGTTGCGCGAGCTGCAGCTCCGCGAGAAGCGGTCCCTCGGGCCCCGCGCCCCAGAGCTCGAGCATCGCGGGATAGTCCTCCGCGACGAGCGGCGACTCGACCCACAAGGCATACAGATCGCCCGCGGTCCGCGGCGGCGGTTGTGATGACGCGAGCAGATGCTGGCTGAGTCGCTCGAGCAACGCGACCGCGACGGCGTCGCCTTCGTGACCCAGCCGCTGCGCGTCGCGGGTGGCGAGCGACAAGCGTCCTTCGACCGCGGCGCCCCAGGCGATCAGCGCGGCTGCCGTCCCCGCAACGACGGCCATGCCGACGAGCGCCCAACGCCGCGGCGCGGGGAGGATCGCCCAGACGAGCGCCGGCAGCCAGAGGAACGTGTACCATTCCGGCCAGGCGCCGTGCGGGCTCCACAGCCACAGGCCGCCGATCGCCGCAAGCGCAACCCATGCGCACGCGGCGGGCAGCGCCCACGAGACACGCTCCGGTTCCTTCGTGCCGCGCACCAACGCAGCCGCCAGCAGAATGAACGCCATCGCCGTCACGGCGAGCGCCGCTTGCCACGACACCCACAGCTCGAGGCTGACCCCGCTCGCCGGCGGCGCGATGCCGCGGCCGAAGTAGCGTACGACGTATGGCGCCCAGAGGATGAGTAGCGCCGCGGCTGCCATACCCCACCACGTTCGCTTCACGCCGCGTCGCCAGAGCGCACCGGCGGCCACGAGCACCACGACGCCGGCGACGAGGAGCGAGCCCGCCGAGGTCCCGAAGACTCCCACGACAGGTCGATAGAGCGTCGCCGGGGAGAACAATAACGACGGCCCCACGGGCGCGCGCAGCAGCGTCGATGCCCCGACCAGGAGCACGGCCCACCGCCAGCCGCCGGGAGCCGCCGTCGCCAAGAGGACCGCGAGCAGCAGCACCAGGCCGAGTCGTGCGAGCTGCGCGGTATCGGCAAGCGCCGCGAGTTTCGCGTCTCCTTGCGACGGCGGGATGGTTTGGACCGAGAAGAAGATGTCACCGGGCGGGCACGGTTTCGACGGCGGCGTGCGGGGGTTGCAAATCTCGAAAACGCTCGAGTCGCGCGGCCCCTGACCCGCGAGGAATAGACGCAGGGACACGCCGTGCTCACGCGCGAACTGTGCAGCGAGGCTTTGATCGCCGTCGGCGATCGCGGCGGTCGCCGACAAGAGCACGCTGCCCACGGACGTGGCGGTCTGTGTCTGGCGCCGCGCCTCGAGCACCGCGTAGAATGGAGTCATGACCGCTTGCAGCTCGGTAGTGTCCTGCGCCCCTGGAGTGGTGCGGTGTCGTCCAGCCCAAGAGATGAAAGGGGGTTCTTCGCGCCCCTCCCGGATCACGGCGGCGCCCCGCTCGAATGCCGGACCCAACTCAACCGAGCTGGCGAGCCGGTCGAACACGCCTTCGCGCGGCAGCGCCGCCGCGGTCGCGCCGCGTTCAGCGAGTCGCCGCGCCTCCGCGGTCGCCTGGCGGAGCGCGGTCTGCAAGGACCGCGACGCGGCGGTCACGCGCTGCTCGCGCAGCGCCGGCCAGCAGCACTCGATGCGCCATACGCGCAGCGCACCGACGCCCAGGATCACACCGAGCAGCAGACTGGCGAGGCCGGCGGCCATACTCATCTTGTGCCGCGGGGCCGGTGGCCGGACGGCGAGCGCGACCGCGACAAGACCCGCCACGCCCGCGAGCGCGGCCCACACGGCAGCACCGCCGCGGAGCCACTCGGCCGTCGCGAGACTCACGAAGCAGCCGGCGATTACGACGTGACCTTGCCGCTGCACCTGAGTGTTCTCACCCCCGACGCGGTGCGCGCCGCCCTGGCGCGCGACTCACGATTGTTGGTGCCCGTGGGCACCTGCGAACAACACGGACCCCATCTCCCGCTGGGCTGTGATACGATAATCGTCGAACGGCTAGCCGATGACCTTTCCGCCAGTTTCGGCATCCTGCGCGCACCCACCGTCCCGTACGGCGTGAACACCGCCACCAAGCGACCCTACCCCGGCAATGCCCCGGTCCGCCGCAAGACGTTGCACCGCTGGATGAACGATCTGCTCAACTCCTGGGAGCAGTGCGGCATCGACCCTTTCATTATTCTTACCGCGCACGGGCACGATCCCCACCAGGAAGCCCTGTCGACGCTGCGCACCCGGCGGGCTCGCGTGTTCACGGTAGACATCTTTGCGCTCGACTTCACCGGCTATCTCGAAGACCCTGGCGGCCCCACCCACGGCGGAGAGCTCGACACGTCCCTCATGCTGCACCTGGCGCCCGAGCTGGTCCGCATGGAGGTCGCGCAGGACTATCTCCTGACCGAGCGTCAGATCGAGCGGTATCGGCGGCGCGCCGCGGGCTCCGTCCCCGCCCTTTCGCCCGGTTCCGTGGGGCGGCCCAGCCTCGCGTCAGCCGAAAAGGGCGCACGCCTGTATAAGATGATTCATGACCGCATCGCGACGCGAGTTTTGGGAGCGGTAGCCGCATGAGCGCATGTCTGCTCGCCCTGGCGCTGCTGCAAGTCGGCGTGGGAACGCCCGTGGACGAGGGCGTGCTCGTCGTGCGTGTCGACACGCTCGAGGTCGCGCGCGAGTCGTTCCGCTTGACGCACGGACGATTGTCCCGCGGCGACGCCGGCTGGACACTGGCCACCACCATCCGCTACGATCGCGCGCGGCCGGTCATCGTGCTTGCCCCTATCCTCGAAGTGAACAGCGATACGATGCCCGCAACCCTGCAGTACGACGTCGCTGATCCGCGCCAACCGTCGCGCATTCTCGGCGAGCTGGGTCGGGGACGGTTCACGGTGCGGCTCGTCGCGCGCGCCACCGAGCGTGCGCGGGAGTTCCCGACCGGCCCCCGAACGGCGGTACTCGACGACTCGGTGTTCGCGCTGTACGTCTTCGCGGGCTGGCGGGCGGCGTCTGAGCCTGCCACGCTGACCGCGATCTTTCCCCGAGGCCTCCGGCGCGAAGTCACCCAGATCCAGGACCTCGGACTGGCTTCGACGACCTTGAACCGGGACCCTGCCCGGCTACGACACATCACCCTCGGGGTCGAGGGCCAGGGAGCGGTCAATATCTGGCTGGATGAACGCGGCCGTCTCATGAAAGTCGATATACCCTCCAGGCACCTCATCGCCGAGCGTCTCGCCGGCAGCTGACCTTGCTGCTCTAGTTCCCCCGACTAGGTTCCTGTCGCAGGCCGAAACCGCTGCAGTAACTGCCGCGTAGGGCGCTTCGACCTCACGACATATCTTTTCAAGGACGACCATGAAACAGGTGTTAATCGTGGCAGGCCTTCTCCTGGGCCCGGCCGCCGTTGCCGTTGCCCAGCAGCCCAGAACTCAAATCACATCCGCGGGGCTATCGCTCGCCGACGCCATCGCGCTCGCACGAGAGCGGAATCCCGCGTACCGGCAGGCCCAGAACAATCGAGCACCGGCAGCTTGGGCCGTCCGAGGCGCTTACTCCAGCCTGTTGATCCCGTCGATCAGCGTTTCGGGCGGAATGAGCTACACGGGCCCCGGTTCGCAGACGTTCTTGTCGTCCAGCTTCACGCAAAGCGTCTCGACGGTCTCTTCATTCTATGATCTGGGACTGTCGTGGCAGCTGTCGGGCACCACGCTGTCCCAACCGGGACTCGCGAAAGCCCAGCAACGCGCCACCGACGCAGACATCGCCGGGGCGGAGAACGTGCTCGTCACGGGTATCAAGCAGCAGTACCTGACCGTACTGCAGGCCCGTGCGCAGGCGGACCTGGCGCAGAAGACGCTGCAGCGCAACGAAGAGTTCTTGAAGCTCGCCCAGGCACGTTACGGCGTTGGGCAGGCGACGCTGATCGATGTGCGACAGGCACAGGTTGCGCGAGGCCAGGCCGAGGTTGCCCTGTTGCGCGCGCAAACCGGGGTGAGCGTGGAGAAGCTGCGTCTTTTCGAGCAGATGGGCGTGACGCCGCCGATCGACGTCGCGGCCGTGCAGCTGACCGACACGTTTGTCGTCGAGACACCCGTCTGGCAGCTGACCGATCTGATGACGATGGCGGAGCAACAGAACCCCGCGCTCAAGGCGCTGCGCGCGCGCGAGGGGGCGGCTGCGTGGAACGTGCGCGCCGCGACGTCCAGCTACGGGCCGGCACTCTCGCTGTCGGCCGGATGGTCGGGTTTCACGCAGCAGTTCACCAACGTCGACCCAATCATCTTCAGCCAGCAGGCCGCGTTCGCGAACGAGTACTCGCAATGCCAGGACAACAACACGATCCGCGCCAACGCGGGACTGCCGCCGAACGATTGCAGCGGCTTCATCTGGGGTGCATCCAACGAGCAAGCGCTGCGGAGCCGCAATTCCGTCTTCCCGTTCCAGTTCACCCGGCAGCCGTTCCAGGCGCGCCTCACGGTGACGTTGCCGATTTTTAACAACTTTGGACGTGAGCTGGCGATCTCAAATGCCCGCGCGCAACACGGCAACCTCGAGGAATCGGTGCGAGCGCGCGGCCTGGCCGTGCAGACCGAGGTCAGCCAGGCGTTCCTGACGCTGCAGACCGCGTTCCGGACCGTCGGCCTACAGGACACGAATCGCAGCGCGGCCCGCGAGCAGCTTCAGCTTGCCACCGAGCGCTACCGCGTCGGGTCGGGGACGTTCTTCGAGCTGCTGGACGCGCAGGTCGCCGCGCTCCGTGCCGAAAGCGATGCCGTGAACGCGACGTACGACTACCACAAGGCCTTGGCGCTGCTGGAAGCCGCCGTCGGCCGCAGCTTGCGTTAACCGAGAGGATCGAGCCGCCATGTCTAAGCGGAACAAAGTGTTGTTGGGAAGCGGAATCGGCGTCCTGGTCGTCGTCCTGATCATGGTGAGCGCGAGTGCGAAGCGCGAAAAGGGGATCGAGGTACGATTCGAGACGGTCGGCCGCCGCGATCTCGTCGCCGCCGTCACCGCCAGTGGGAAAATTCAGCCCAAGAAGAAGGTGGACATCAGCGCCGACATCACGGGCCGCATCACGCGGATCGCGGTGCGGGAAGGCGATTTCGTCCAGAAAGGGCAGTTCCTGCTCCAGATCGATCCCACGATCTACCAGGCGAATCTCCAGCGCGCTCAGGCGGCGATGTCGCAGGCTGAGGCCGGCGCCGTCCAGGCGCGCGCCACGCGCGACCAATCGGCGCGCGCGTTGACGCGGACCAAGGAGCTGCGCGAGCAGAACCCGAACCTCATCTCGCAGGAACAGCTCGAGCAGGCCCAAACGGCGTCCGACATCGCCGAGGCCAACCTGACGGCGTCGCAACACCTCGTGGAACAGTCGCGCGCCGGCCTGCAGGAAGCCCGCGACCAGCTGGCGAAGACCCATCTCGTCGCGCCAATGGCGGGGCGCGTCACGCGGCTCGCCGTCGAAGAAGGCGAGGTTGCGGTGCCGGGAACGTTCTCGCGCGAGACCGGCTTGCTGCTCACGATTTCTGATCTCTCCGTCATCCAGACCAAGGTCCAGGTCGATGAGACCGACGTCGTGCGGCTGCATCTGGGCGATTCCGTCGAGGTCACGATCGACGCCTTCCCCGACACCACGTTCATCGGCCGGGTCACGAAGGTCTCGAACAGCGCGATTCTGACCGCGGCGTCCGCCGTCGGCGGGGCGCAGAGCGACCGCGCCGTCGATTACGAAGTCGAAATCACGTTAGCCAATCCGCCGACCGAGGTACGCCCAGACCTGTCGGCCACCGCGCGGATCGTCACAGATACGCGCAAGCAGGCATTGGCCATTCCGATCATCGCGCTGACCGTGCGCGAGAACACACCGATCTCGACCGAGCAGCGGCCGGCGCGCGGGGAGGCTCAGGCCGCGACACCGCGGGACACGAGCCGCCGTGGTGCCGGCAATAAGAAGGAAACGGAAGGCGTGTTCCTCATTCACGGTGGTGTGGCGACGTTCCATCCCGTGAAGGTCGGCATTGCCGGCGAGGAGCACTTCGAGGTCGTGGAAGGCGTGCATCAGGGCGACACGATCGTCGCGGGACCGTATCAGGCGATCCGCGATCTGAAGGAAGGCGCGCACGTGCGTCCGAGCCGGGAATCCGGCGACACGACCAGCCGGCGCCGCTCGTGAGCACCGTCCAGCTCTTTCGCACGGGTGATACGCCGCTTCCCGACGTCATCATCCTGGCGCACAAGCTGACGCGCGAGTACGACATGGGCTCCGAGCTCGTGCGGGCGCTGCGCGGCGTGAGCGTGCAGATCCAGAAAAACGAATACGTGGCCGTCATGGGCCCATCGGGATCGGGGAAATCGACCCTGATGAATCTCATCGGCTGCCTCGATACCCCGACGAGCGGCGAGTACTGGCTCAACGGGCAGAAGGTCAGCGATCTGGCCGACGATGAGCTGGCCCGCATCCGGAACAAGGAAATCGGGTTCGTCTTCCAGACGTTCAATCTGCTGCCGCGCGCCGACGCGCTGCACAACGTCGAGCTGCCGCTGATCTACGCCGGCATGTCGGCGCGCAGCCGGCGTGACCGAGCCGCGCACGCGCTGCAGCGTGTCGGCCTCGGCGACCGCATGGACCACCGGCCCAACGAGCTGTCGGGCGGCCAGCGCCAGCGCGTCGCGATCGCCCGGGCACTCGTGAACGAGCCCAGCATCCTGCTGGCCGATGAGCCCACCGGGAACCTCGACTCGACGACCAGCAGCGAGATCATGGGCGTCTTCGCGGAGCTACACGGCCAGGGCCAGACGGTGGTGATGGTAACGCACGAGCAGGACATCGCGGCGCATGCCGCACGGGTGATCACACTGCGCGACGGCGTGGTGGCAACCGACCAGGCCCGGGCGGCCTGACGTGCGGTTTTTCGAAGCCGTCCGGATGGCGCTGCAGACCATCCGCGCACAGAAGTTGAAGAGCGGCTTCTCGCTGTCGGGCGTGTTCGTCGGCGTCGCGTCGCTGATCGCTGCCTGGGGCATCGCGAACGGCGTGAACCGGTACATGACGGAGAAGTTCGCCCAGACGCTCTACGGGGTGAACACGTTTCAATTACGGCGTCAGCCGATGTTCACGCCGAACGTCCCCGATTCGGTGTGGCGCGCCTGGCGGCGACGCCCGCGGATCCGCTTCAGCGATGCCGAAGCGATCAGCGCGGCTCTCACGGTCCCGGTGATCACCGCCTGGCAGTCGAGCGACCGGGTTACCGTTTCCTACGGCAATAAAGAAGCGCGCGACATCGACCTCACCGCGGCGAGTGAGCGCTATTTCGACATCAAGAATCTGAACATCGCGCTGGGCCGGCCGTTCACGGGTGAGGAAAACCGCTCGGGCGCTCCAGTCGCCGTGCTGGGCGATGCGGTCGCCAAGCGGCTGTTCGCCGAGCGCGCACCGCTGGGGCACAGCGAGCGGATCGGCGGCGTCCCGTACCGCGTCGTTGGTGTGGTGGAGCATCAGGGCAGCATTCTGGGCTTTCCACTGGATCGCTTCGTCGTGGTTCCGGCCCTCTCGCCAGCTCAGAACCTCGTGAATCCGCCCGGGATTCTGGATGCCTTTCTCGTGAAAGCGAACTCCGACCTCGAAATGCGCGAGGCGATATCGCAGGCCGAAGGGATCATGCGGAGCCGGCGTCACTTGCGGCCCAAGCAGGACAACAATTTCGTCCTGGACACCTCCGAGGGCGTGCAGCGCTTTTGGGCGGGCATCAGCCGCATTCTGGTCACGGTGATCCCCGGAATCGTCATCGTGTCGCTCGTGATCGGCGGGATCGTGATCATGAACATCATGCTCATGGCGGTCGCCGAGCGGACGCGCGAGATCGGCCTGCGGAAATCGCTGGGCGCGCGCCGCTCCGACGTGCTCCGGCAATTCCTGGCAGAGTCCACGACGATCGCGACGGTCGGCGCCGCGTTCGGGATCTTCGCCGGTATCGGGCTGACGTTCGTGATCAACGCGTTGTCTCCCCTGCCCGCCAGCGTCGCGCCGATGTCGGTCGTGCTGGGGGTCGTCATGGGGGCCGGCGTCGGCATTGTCGCCGGGGTCTACCCCGCGAGCCGGGCCGCGCGGCTCGATCCCATCACCGCGCTGAGGCAGGAGTAACCGATGACGGGCCTGTTCGAAGGCGTCGGCATTGCCCTCACGTCGCTGCGCGCCCACAAGATGCGCGCCGCGCTCACGATTCTGGGTGTGGCGATCGGCGTCACCGTTGTGATGGTTATCGGCGCGCTGATCAGCGGCTTCGACAAAGGGGTCTCCGACATGCTGGCCTCGCTCGGCCCCAAGACGTTCTGGGTCGGGCGGTACTGGGGCGGCCAGAATGACGAGGATCCCGAGGATCCGAACCCCTGGCGGCGGCGCCCGCCGATTACCGTCGCCGAGGCGAATGGGCTCGCGCAGGTTCCCACCGTCGCCTTCGTCGTCGTCGACGAAGGTACCGCGGCAGACATCGACTTCGAGGGCCATCGACTCGCCGCCATTCGAATCCGCGGCCGGAACGCCGATTGGCCGAAGATCCAAGGTGGGGGTATTGAGCCCGGGCGTTCGTTCACATACCTCGAGGATGCCTCGAACGCGCATGTCGCCGTCATCAACGCCAAGTTGGCCGAGAACCTGTTCGGGCAGCGCGATCCGATGAACCGCCGTATCAAGATCAGCGGTCTGCCCTACGACGTGGTCGGGGTCTACAATCCACCGCCGCAGCTGTTCGGCGATGGCGATCAGCCGGAGGTCATGATTCCGCACGGCACGTTCCAGAAGGACGTGCAGTACTGGCACGGGTGGATGTCCATGTTCGTCGTGCCGCAGGATTCGGTCTCGACCGAGCGCGCGATCGACGATGTCACCATGGCGATGCGCACGATGCGCGGGCTTCGACCCGGCCAGAAGAACAACTTCGACGCGATCACCCAGGAAGTGTACACGAAGGCGATTAAGGACTTCACAAAAGTCGCGCGTTATCTGATGTGGGCGCTCTCATTTGTGGGGCTCGCGGTCGGTGGGATCGGGGTGGTCGCGATCATGATGATTTCGGTCACCGAGCGGACCCGCGAGATCGGTGTGCGCAAGGCGCTGGGCGCGCTGCGCCGTGAAATCATGTGGCAATTCCTCGTCGAGGCAGCCACCCTCACGCTGGTCGGCGGGATCGTCGGCATGCTGATCGGGTGGGGCATTGCCATCGTGCTGCACAACTTCACGCCCGTGCCCGCGTACGTGCCGCTCGCGTCGATCATCACAGCTCTCGTGGCTGCGGCCGTAACCGGCCTGCTGTTCGGCATCTATCCCGCGAGCAAGGCGGCGCGCCTGGATCCTGTCGAGGCGCTGCGTTACGAGTAACGGTGTCCTTTCTCGACGCCGTTCGCCTCGCTTTCCAGACTCTCCGAGCACAGAAGCTCAAGAGCAGCTTCTCGATCATCGGGGTCTTCATCGGCGTGATGTTCCTCATCGCCGTGGTGTCGGTTGTGGAAGGAATGAACCGCTACATGACCGACAAGTTCGCGGGCACGCTGCTCGGCGTGAACACGTTTCGCCTGCGCCAGTTTCCCGACGTCCAGCTCGGCAACGTGACCGACTCGATGTGGCGGTCCTGGATGCGCCGGCCGCGTGTCACGTACGAAGACGCCCAGGCGGTGATCCACAACGTGACCGTCCCGGTGGTCGCGGCCTGGGAGTCAAACACGCGCGGCACCCTGACCGCGGGCAAGCGGACAGCCAAAGACGTCCAGGTCACCGCCGCGACCGAGCTCTACTTCGAGATTCGGTCGCTCACGATCGAGGAAGGCCGGGCGTTTACCGGGCAAGAGGTTCAAGCCGGCGTCCCCGTCCTCGTGCTGGGACACGACCTGGCGGAGAAGCTGTTCGAGGGGCAGGACCCGATCGGTCGTGAGGTGAAGATCTTCGAGATCCCCTACCGGGTGATCGGCGTGGTCGAGAAACAGGGCAACCTGTTGGGGTTCTCGCTCGACAAGTTCGCGGTCGCCCCCGCCAGCGCCCCGCTCAAGCGTTTCGTCAATCCGCCGCGCGTCGTGGAGGCGCTGGCCATGAAGGCCAACTCGCAGGCAGACATGCGGGAGGCGATGACGCAGGCCGAGGCGGTGATGCGCAGCCGGCGCCACCTGCGCCCGCGCCAGGCTGACGACTTCGCGCTCGAGACCGCGGACGAAGTGCTCGACTTCTGGGGCAAGATCAACGGCATTCTCAGCTACGCGCTTCCCTTCCTCCCGGGCATCTCCCTCGTCGTCGGCGGCATCGTCATCATGAACATCATGCTGATGGCAGTGGCTGAGCGGACTCGCGAGATCGGTATTCGGAAATCGCTGGGCGCGCGGCGGAGCGACATCCTGCGGCAGTTTCTGGTGGAAGCCACCACGCTCGCCACGGTTGGGGCGGCTGCGGGAGTCGGCGTCGGGATCGCCCTGGCCGCGGCGGTCGCGGCCCTCACCCCGCTACCCGCCGCCGTCGCGCCGTGGTCCATCGTGGTCGGCGTGGTGCTGGGCGCCGGCGTCGGGATCGTCGCCGGCGTGTACCCGGCGACCCGCGCGGCCCGGCTCGACCCCATCACCGCACTGCGAGCCGAGACGTGACCGGACTGTTCGAGGGCGTCGGCATCGCGCTGCAATCGCTCCGCACCAGCAAGGCCAGGGCCGCGCTGACGATCCTCGGCATCGCCATCGGTGTGATGGTGGTGATGTTGATGGCCGCCCTGATCAGCGGGATCAACAAGAGCGTGGCGGGTGTGTTCGAGTCGATCGCGCCGCGCACGTTCCTCGTGTGGCGATTCTTTCAGGCCGGTGTGATGGTCTCGGACGGCTCGGACGAGAACAGCCCGTGGCGGCGCAACCCGGCGATCAACGAGCTGGAAGCCGACCGCATCCGGCTGCTGCCGTCCGTGCGGTACGTGACGCGCCGCGAGGAAAGCTCCGCCACCGTGGAGTTCAAGGACCTGCGGCTCGAATCGGTGCAAATCTCCGGGCTGTCGGCGGAGTGGGTAGAGGTGAACGGCGGCGACGTATACCCGGGACGAACGTTCACGCGCTTCGAGGATCTCTCCAACGCGGCCGTGGCGGTGATCAATCGCAAGCTCGAGGATCAGCTGTTTCGCGGGCGCGACCCGATCGGGCAGACGATCCATATCGCCGGCGCACCCTTTACGGTCATTGGCGTGTACACGCAGCCGCCGAGTCTCTTCAGCGGCGCGGCGCCGCCGTTCGTCGGCATTCCACACGGCGCGTTCGTAAAGAGTGTGCCGTACTTGAAGGGCTGGATGCGGCTCGCGGTCGCGCCCGCGCCGGGATACACGCAGCAGGAGTCCATGGACGAAGTGGTCACGACGCTGCGCTCGATCCGCGGGCTCAAGCCCAGTCAGGATAACACCTTTTCGATCGTGACCCAGGACAAGCTGCTCGACTCGTGGAACCAGGTGACCGGGATGTTCTTCCTCGTCATGCTGGTGTTGTCGTCGATCGGCCTGATGGTGGGCGGCGTCGGCGTCATCGCGATCATGATGATCTCCGTGACTGAGCGCACGCGGGAGATTGGCGTGCGCAAAGCGCTGGGCGCGACGCGCCGCGCCATCCTGTGGCAGTTCCTGGTCGAGGCCTCGACCCTCACGCTGGTGGGCGGCGCGGTCGGCATGCTGTGCGGGGGCGCGCTCGCGTTCCTCATCTCGCACGTCACGCCCATCCCGGCAAACGTGCCGCTCTGGTCGGTCGTGGCGGCGCTGCTCGCCTCGGCACTGACGGGCGTGGGGTTCGGACTCTATCCCGCGAGCCGGGCGGCACGACTGGATCCGGTTGAGGCTCTGCGATACGAATAAGCCGGCGATAGCTTTGTAGCCGTGCCCCTCTTCGAAGCCGTGATTCTCGCCATCGATACGATCTGGAGCCATAAGCTCCGTTCGTTCTTCACGCTGCTCGGCATCATCGTCTCGGTCGCGTTCCTCGTCGCCGTCGTCGCCGTCATCCAGGGCATGAACGCCTATGTCCGCGAGCGGCTGGCGGGCGCGATCGTCGGCGTCAACGCGTTTCAGATCCGGCGTGATCCGATTCAGGTGGGATTCATCGACGACGAGGCCTGGAAGCAGATCCAGCGCCGGCCGATCATCGCGCCGGAGGACGTCGGCTTCATCGCGCGCGCCGTCCCCGATGCGGAAGCCATCGCCCTGCAGTCGGGTTGGCCGACGCCGATGGCCGACGTGCAATGGCGCAACCGCACGACCGGTGACGTCTTCATCTTCGGAGTCACCGCGCCCTACGTGCTCGTGCAGGACTACACGTTCGCCGCGGGAGAGCCGATCAGCGACATCGATGTCCAACAGCGGCGCTACGTCGCGGTGCTCGGCTACGACGTCGCCGACAAGCTCTTTGGGAACATCGAAGCCGCCATTGGCCAGAGCATCCGGGTCCACGGCATTCAGCTGGTCGTGAAAGGCGTGATTGCGAAGAAGGGCACGGTTCTCGGGCAATCGTGGGACGGTTTCGTGATGCTGCCGCTGACGACGTTCGAGTCGATGTACGGGCGCCGTCAGACGATGGTGATCTCGGTGAAAATGCCCACGGCGGAGGGTGTCGCGCCCGCGATGCTGCGCGTCGAAGAAGCGATGCGCATTGCGCACCGCTTGCGCCCGGGCGCAGACAACGACTTCACCATCGACACCGGTGAAGGACTGATCGCCTTCTGGGCCAAGCTCACGCGCGTCATTTTCACCGTCGTGCCTGCCGTCGTCGTCATCGGCATCGTGGTCGGCGGCATCGTCATCATGAACATCATGCTCATGAGCGTCACCGAGCGCACGCGGGAAATCGGGATTCGTAAGGCGCTCGGGGCCGCGCGCCGCGACATCCGGCGCCAGTTTTTCGCCGAGGCGCTGACGCTCTCGGTGCTGGGCGGGCTCGCCGGCCTGGCTGTGGGCGCCGGGCTCGCCGGGCTGGTGCAGGTCCTGTCACCCCTGCCGGCGCGCGTCACGCCGTGGTCCATCGGCATTGCGCTGGCGCTCGGCGTCGTCGTAGGGGTCGCGTTCGGCGTCTACCCCGCGCATCGCGCCTCGCGCCTCGATCCGATCGAAGCGCTTCGCCAGGAATAGATGGCCGGGCCCGCTCCACTCCACTCGGTCCGCGAGGGTTGGCGCATCGCCCTCGACCAGCTGCGCGCCAACAAGCTGCGCTCGGCGCTCACGGTGCTCGGTGTCGTGATCGGGATCGCCACGGTCATGGCGATGGCCTCCATCGTCGCCGGTTTCCGCGAACAGATCGTCAATACGCTCGAGGTCGTCGGACCGACGACGTTCCGCGTGCTTCGCTATTTCTCCACTACCGGCGTGAATCCCGACGCGGTGCCGCGGGAGGTGCGCATCCGGCCCAAACTGCTTCCACAGGACGCCGAGGCGATCGCTCGCCTGCCCGAAATCCACTATGCGGCGATCTGGACGCAGGTCTTCCAGCGGTTCGAATACGGCGGGAATCACACGCGGATCCTGGGCGTGTTCGGCGCCGATGACCGCTTCATGGAAATCCTCGGCGGGGGCATTTCGTCCGGCCGCTCGTTCACCGCGGCAGAGCTGCGCGGCGGTGAGCCCATCGCGATCGTCGAGCAGCGCACCATCGACCGGCTGTTCGGCGCCGTCAATCCGATTGGCCGCGTGATCCGGATCGGGGGCCATCCGTTCAAGGTCATCGGTGTGTGGCAACGACCCACGAATATCTTCGAGGTGCCGGGGACGCCCGAGATCGCCGCGGTGGTGCCGTTCGAATCCGCGCGCCGCAGCTTCATCATCGACGAGTGGAATAGCCTGATCATCCTCGTGAAGCCGAAACCGGAGGTCAGCGTCAGTCGCGCGATGGATGCCGCAACGGTGACCCTGCGGCGGCTGCGCGGCTTGCGCGTCGGCGACGCCAACACATTCGATTTGCTCACGTCCGATCAGGTCCTGAGTATCTTCGACAGTCTGACGTTTGCGTTCTTCTTCGTGATGCTCGTGCTCTCGAGCATCGCGCTGATGGTGGGAGGCATCGGAGTGATGGCCATCATGATGGTTTCGGTGACGAGCCGGACGCGGGAGATCGGCCTGCGCAAAGCGCTCGGCGCGACGCGTCGCGCGATCCTGTGGCAATTCCTGGTCGAAGCAGCCACCCTGACGCTGCTGGGCGGCATCATCGGTATCGTACTGGGGGTAGGCGTGGGTGAGGTCCTGAAGCGCCTGCTGGCGTTCAGCACGACGATACCCGTCGTGCCGGCAGCGGTGGCGACCGCCGCATCGATCCTCGTCGGCCTGGTCTTCGGCATTGCACCCGCGGCACGCGCGGCGAAGCTCGATCCAGTCGAGGCGCTTCGGTATGAGTGAACAAGTCGACCTGCTCGCGATCGCCGCGCATCGCGACGACGTCGAGCTCACCTGTGGCGGAACACTCGCCCGGGCGGTGCGGGCGGGACATCGCGTCGGCATCCTCGACCTTACGCAGGGCGAAATGGGCACACGCGGCGACGCGGCCACCCGCGCCGCGGAGGCGGAGCGTGCGGCGCAGACGCTCGGTGTCGCGCTGCGACTCAATGCCACAATGCCGGACGCGCATCTGACAAACGATGAGGCGTCAAGAAAAAACGTGGTCGAGATGATTCGTCGAACGAAACCCCGGGTCGTCATTCTTCCCTACTCGGTGGGACGGCATCCCGATCACCGCATCGCGGCGGAGCTGGGCCGGGATGCGTGTTATCTGGCCGGCCTCGCGAAGTATGCGCCGGGCAAAGGTGGCGAAGCCCATCGACCATACAAGCTGCTGTACGCTCTCGCCTATCGCGAAGACCCGGTGAAGCCGACGTTTGTCGTGGACATCTCGGACGTGTTTGACGTGAAGATGGACGCGATTCGCTGTTACGCATCGCAGTTCACCGGCGCGAAAGCCGCCGGTGAGATCCATCCGACCGGGCAGGACCTGTACGAGCTGATCCGCGTCCAGTCGGCTCATTACGGCTCGCTCATCCGGCGCCGCTACGGCGAGCCGTTCTACACGGCGGAGACCCTGGAAGTGGATGACGTGCTGAAGCTTGGCGTCCAGTCCATCTAGTTTGTAGATTGCGCCTTCCATGACGAAGCGCGTCACCTATCTCGACAACGCCGCAACGACTCCGGTGCGGCCAGAGGTGCTTGAGGCGATGCTTCCCTATCTCGGGAAGGAAGCCTTCGGCAATCCCTCGTCCGCGCACCGATTCGGACGCGCCGCGCGCGCGGGCATCGAAGAGGCGAAGCGCGCGGTCGCTACCGCCGTCGGCGCGGAGCCGAACCAGGTGGTGTTCACGTCCGGCGGCACGGAGGCCGACAACCTCGCGATCATCGGCGCGGCGCTCGCGGCGCGGGACCGCGGCGGCCCGTTCCGCGTCGCGGTCTCCGCCACGGAGCACAAGGCGGCCCTCGCCGCGGCCCATGCCGTGAAGCACCTGGGCGGTGAGGAGGTCATCCTCCCAGTGACGGCTTCTGGACAGGTCGATAACGGCGCGGTCGAGAAGGCGCTCGAGCGCGGCGTCGCGGTCGTGAGCGTGATGTGGGTCAACAACGAGGTTGGGACGGTCCAGCCCGTCGCCGAGCTGGCCGCGCGATGTTGCGACGCGGGCGTCCTGTTTCACTCGGACGCCGTCCAGGCATTCGGCAAGGTTCCGGTATCGTTCCGCGACTCGGGCTGCACCCTCCTCACCATCTCCGGCCATAAGATCGGCGCTCCCAAGGGCGTCGGCGCGTTGATCGTGCGCGACCGCAAGGCGGTCGAGGCGATCATTCACGGCGGCGGCCAGCAATTCGGGATTCGGCCGGGGACCGAGAATATGCCCGGCATCGTTGGGTTGGGTGTGGCGGCCCGTCTGGCGGCCGAAGAGCAACAGAGCCTGGCGGCGCGGCTGGGCGAGTTGCGCGACGAGCTGGAGCGCCGCCTGGTCGCGATCGTCCCCGATGCCCTGATCAACGGGTGGCAGGGCGCGCGCGCGCCACACATCTCGAACGTGTCGATTCCCGGGACGGATAGCGAAGCGCTGCTGATGCACCTCGACCTCGCCGGGATCGCTTGCTCGTCCGGATCCGCCTGCAGCACGGGCGCCGTCGAGCCGTCGCATGTGCTCACGGCGATGGGCGTCCCACGCGAGCTGGGGGTGGCGGCGCTACGCTTCTCCTTTGGGAAGGACAGCACGCTCGAGGACGTTGAGGCGGTCGGCGCGGCGCTCCCACGAATCGTCGCGAAGGTGCGGTCGCTCTCGACCGTTCTGCACCGATGAGAGTCCTCGTTGCGATGTCGGGCGGCGTCGATTCCTCGGTCGCCGCGGCGCTGCTCGTCGAGCAGGGTCACGACGTGATCGGCGCCACGATGAAGCTGTTCTGTTACGGCGACACCGTCCCCGACCGTCCCTGCTGCTCCCTCGATTCGATCACCGACGCGAAGCTGGTGGCGCACAAGCTCGGCATTCCGCACTACGTCCTCAATCTCGAGGACCGGTTCGGCCACGACGTGATCGACAATTTCGTTTCCGAGTACGCCCGCGGGCGCACTCCGATTCCCTGCGTGCGCTGCAACTCATTTACCAAGTTCCGCGACTTCCTCTATCACGCGGTTGCGCTCGACTGCGATGCGATTGCGACCGGCCACTACACGATCGCGGACGGCGGTGCGCTGTACCGCGGGCGTGACCGCCAGAAGGATCAATCGTACTTCCTGTGGGGCATCGATCGCGCCGTGGTGCGCCGCATGCTGACGCCCGTGGGCGATCTCACCAAGGAGCAAACGCGCACGGTCGCGCGGCGGCTGGGATTGGTGACGGCAGACAAGCAGGAATCGGTCGAGATCTGTTTCGTGCCGGACGACAACTACGTCGCGGTGCTCGAGCAACATCTTCCCGCCGATGCGCCGGCGCTGGTGCCGGGGCCGCTGGTCACCACGAGCGGCGCCGTGATCGGCGAGCACGCGGGGTTCGCGCGCTACACCGTCGGCCAGCGTCGCGGGCTCCCCGGCGGATCGGGGGAGCCGCTGTACGTCGTCGCGATCCGGCCCGAGACGCGCGCAGTCGTCGTCGGATCAGGCGCGGAGTTGTTCGGACACGACGTGTCTCTCCAAGAGGTCAACTGGCTGGCCGATCCGCTCTCGCCAGGTGACGCCGTGTGGGTGCAATGCCGCTATCGCGCGCGTGCCGTCCCCGGCACGATTGCTGCGCAGGCGGACGACCGCATTGCGCTCCGGCTCGCCGAGCCGGTCCGGGCGATCGCACCAGGGCAATCGGGCGTGCTGTACGACGCCAACGATCGATTGCTCGGTGGTGGTGTGATCGCCTAGCCTGGTGAAGCGTGTGGGAGGTCACAGCACCTCCGGCCGCGGCGCCTGCAGAATTCAGTTTCGCCCCACAATTTCTCTTGGAGGTTGTATGCGGTTGCTCCTTCGGGCCGGAGTCGTGGTCGGCTTAGCGGCGATGGTGGCGTGCGGCAAAGACGCGCCGTCTCCGGTCGACTTCAACGATCCGGCTGCGGTGTCGGCCAATCTCTCGGCGGTCGACTCCGCGTTCGATAGCGACGTTTTCCGCAGCTTCTCCACCGCGTCGATCATGCTCAATGTCGCGACCGCGCCGGCGTTCCGTCCGGCGGCGACTGTGCTCGAGACGCTGCGGCCCAAGCTGGTCCGGACGGGCGCCCGCATGTTCCTCCCGACCCTGCAGCAGGCGCAGAGGCTGCAGGTGATGGTGCCGAACCTCAGCATTTCCGCCGCTCAAGGCCGGATCATCCCCGACACGATGTACGGCCGAGTGTTCGAGTGGGATGCCTCGCTCCATCAGTACAGGTGGCAGGGTGCGACCGTCGCTAACCTCACGGGCGTGCGGTTCGTGCTCTATGCGACCGGCCTTGATGGCCAGGTCGTCGAGCCGGTGAGCGCGATCGGAACGCTCGATATCATCGATCAGAGCACGCCGACCAAGCTGCAGCTGCAGATCCTCGTCAAGGGCGGCGCGACGACGTACGTCGACTACACCGCGTCGTTCACCAGTGGCGTGACCTCTGCCAACGCAACGGTCACCGGCACGATCACGAACGGGCTGAGCGGGGGCGATAACAAGACGCTCTCGTTCGATGAGACACTTTCGGTCAACGCCGGTGGTGCCAATGTCCAGGCGACGTTCGCGCTGAACAACCCGGCAATTACGCTGATGCTCAACGAGTCGGTGGCTTTCAATGACCCGAACATCATCATCAACGCCGATTTCCGGCTGATCCAGAACGGCGAGACGATCCGGGCGGTGGGCCACATTACGCTCAACACCGCGACCAATGCGGTCACCGTCAGCGTCACCGTCTACGTGGACGGCCATCCGGTGGCGTCGATCAGTGGCGATCCTGCCACGGCGCAGTGGGTCGATGCGGGTGGTCAGCCAATGACGGCCGCGGACTTGATCGCACTCGAGAAGCTGTTCGACGCGTTCGAGAACTTCGGCAATACCGTCTCTAACCTGTTCGCGCCGGTCGGCACGTTCGCCGGCCTGTAATCGCACAGGAGCAAGACCGACTCCCCGTCCGGCTCTGGCCGGGCGGGGAGTTTTGCTTTATTACCTACGGGCGGTCTGTCGACTCACCCGACGCTCTCGAGGCTTCCGATGCCCACACGCCGTCGCTTTCTCGGTTCGTTGTTCGCCGCCACGGCCACCCTCCCCGCGTTGAAGAGTGACGCGCTTGCGCGGATCCTTCCGGCCGCGCGGCACGTCGATGGCAGGAGTCCCGAGGATATCGCGCAGGATGAAGACTTCTGGCGTGAGATCCAGGCGGCGTTCGACATCGATCGCGGCATGATCAACCTGAACAACGGCGGCGTGGCGCCTTCACCGCGCGTCGTGAACGCCGCCTTCCAACGCTACCTCGCCGTCTCGAACCAGGCGCCCGCGATCACGATGTGGGCATGGATCGAGCCCGAGATCGAGGCCGTGCGCCGCCGGCTGGCGGCGAACTTCGGGTGCGATCCCGAAGAGATGGCGATCACGCGCAATGCGAGCGAGGCGCTCGAGATCGTGCAGCTCGGCCTGCCGCTGCAGCGCGGCGACGAGGTCCTCACGACGACGCAGGACTATCCGCGCATGATCACGACCTGGAAGCAGCGCGAGCGGCGCGACGGCATCGTACTGAAGCAGATCACCTTCCCTGTGCCGCCCCCGTCGCAGGATGATCTCGCCCGGCGGATCGAAGCGGCGATCACGCCGCGGACCAAGGTCATCCACATCTGCCACATCACGAACCTCACCGGACAGATCTTCCCGGTGAAGCAGATTTGCCAGCTGGGCCGAGCGCGCGGCATCGAAGTGATCGTGGATGGAGCGCACGCGTACGCACATTTCCCGTTCATGCGCGACGAGCTGGACTGCGATTACTACGGCACGAGCCTCCACAAGTGGCTCACGGCGCCGATCGGCACCGGGTTCCTGTACGTCCGGCGCGCGAAGATCGCGAAGATCTGGCCGATGATGGCAGCACCACCCGAGATGAACGACAACATTCGCAAGTTCGAGGAAATCGGGACACATCCGGCGGCCAATCACAACGCGATTGTGGAAGCGCTGGATTTTCTGGACGGCATCGGGCCCGAGCGGAAAGCCGCCCGGCTGCGCTTCCTGCGCGACCGCTGGGCCAAGCGACTCGAGCGGGTGCCCGGCGTGAAGATCCTGACGCCCTACGATCCCGCGCAATCGTGCGGCCTGGCGTCGTTTACGCCGGGCCAGCTCGACGTCGGGAAGCTCGCCGGCTTCATGTTCGACCGGCATCGCATCATCGTCACGCCGATCGCACATCCCGAGTTCACCTGCCTGCGCATCACGCCGAACGTCTACACGACGCTGGCGGAGGTGGATCGCTTTGCGGATGTGATGGAGGAAGTCCTCCGCAAAGGACTGCCGACGTCCTAGGGAAGCAGCGCCACGATCCGCAGTGGCCCGCCGCTGCCGCCCTTGATCTTCATCGGCAGCGCGATCACGAACGCCCCGGTGAGCGGCAATTCCTCCAGGTGCGCCACATTCTCAAACGCCGGCACGTTCGAGGCGAACAGCCGGCGATGCACCTGGTACGTCGTGGACTGACCGTAATCGATGCTGGGCGTGTCGATCCCCACCGCACCGACCCTGCGCCGGACCAGCAGGCGCGCCGCATCGAGATCCAGACCGGGAAAGTGCAGTTGCGCGACGCCCACCGGGCCCGTTTTCGTGGTGCCGAGGTAGCGCGCGCGATCGGGCCAGCGCGAGCCCCAACCCGTACGGATCAGCACAATGTTGCCCTCCGAGATATCACCGTGCACCGCTTCCCAGTCCGTAATGTCTGACTGGTGCACGCGATAGTCGGGACTGGAGTCGGCTTTCCCACGGACGTCGATGACCACAGCAGGGGCAATCAATTGGCTCAGCGGAATCTCATCGGTGGTGCGTTTCTTTTCGATGAAATGCACCGGGGCATCGAGATGTGTACCGCCGTGTTCGGCCGCGCTGAAGTTATTCGCCGCGTAGTACCACCCGCCGGGCGTCCGCCGCGCCGAGACGACCGTGAGGTGAAAGGGCAGAGCGGTCGGCCAGTAAATGGTGGTCGAGTCGAAGTCGTATGTGAGGTCAACCCATTTACCCGCCACGAGGCGGTCCGCGATGGATGGCTGGCTACATGATGTGAGCACGAGGAGCGCAGGGACGATCACCAAACGTCGCATGGTCTCTCCCTTGGAAGCATTGTGGGTTGCAACCGCAGCGGAGATTGTTAACGTTGCGAGCCATGAAATCAATCCTCTGGCTGGTTCCGCTCTGCACCCTCGTCGCTTGTGGCTCCGACAAATCGAGTCAAACCGTCAACCGCGATACGCTCACCGAGCGCCAGAAGGACAGCATCCTCGCGAACTCGAAGATCCCCAACGCGCGTGCCGTCGGACGCGCGATGAACGCGGCCGACTCCATGAGCGCGCGCATTCGCAGCAGCGACACGGTGGCGAGGGATACAACGGAGCGCTGATGCGCACCGTGATGTGCGGCGTGGTGCTCGTGGTCGCCGCGTGTGGACCTCCCAACCCCTGCTCCGGCCATCAGTTCGACCGCCTCCGCCGGTCTTCCCTGCCCTACGCCGGCCACTGGGTGGTAGCGCGTGGAGACACGATGACGTTTCCCGCCGCCCCCGGTATGAGCGATCGCTTCCGGCTGGGCGACATCACCCTCGATACCGCCACGCGTGTCGTCGGCCGTGAGTGTGTTTTCCGGGGCCGTGTCGTTTTTCGCGCGCCGCGCGCCGACACGCTCGCCGTCACCTGGTTCGGCCAACCGGAGCAGGCCATTGTCAGCGGCTGGCCCGCGGACCTGGGCCCCTTTGCTGGGCTGTCGCTCGCCTGGGCCGGCCGCGATTCGCTGAGCGGGGCGATTCTCCTCGACTCCAAGCTGGGTGTGCAGGCACGTCCCGGGATGACAGCGCGATTCGTCGCGGGCCGCTCCCAGCGGTTATCTTCCGCTCCATGAGAGGCTTCCTTGTCAGACTGCTGATCACCGCCCTGGGCCTGTGGGTCGCGGATCAGCTCCTTGCCGGTATTGGGTTCGATAGCACCGGTGCCCTGATCGTGTCCGCGCTGCTGCTCGGCGTGGTCAATGCCATCATTCGCCCGATCATCCTCATACTCACCCTGCCGCTGACCGTGCTGACGCTCGGGTTCTTCATCCTGATCGTCAACGGCATCTCGCTGGCGCTCGTGGCCGCGCTCGTTCCGGGATTTCACATCGCGGGCCTGTGGTCGGCGACGGTCGGCGCGATCATCGTCGGCCTGACGAGCTGGGCCGCGTCGGCGTTCATCGGCGGGTCGGGGCGGATCGAGCGCATGAAACGGGTGGAGGTTACCGGCCGCCGCATCGATGGATAGAGCAATCAGTTTCGCGAGAGGGTGAGATGCTCGACGTAGAAACTCCCGCCCTCCTGCTCTATCGCGATGTGATGGAGCGGAACCTCAAGAACATGGCCGGTCGCGCGAAGAAGCTCGGCGTCTCGCTGCGGCCGCACATCAAGACGCACAAGTGTCTCGACCTGGGCCGCCGCCAGCAGGCGCTCGGGGCCCAGGGAATCACCGTATCCACGCTGTTCGAAGCGCAGG
>WNEZ01000211.1_pt1 | contig 46630 bp, 43 predicted proteins | sample 5400521 | NCBI WGS metagenome assembly WNEZ01 (sample SAMN13153339, study PRJNA577476) | soil metagenome | isolation source: 120 cm saprolite under Douglas fir tree site 2 hole 1 replicate 1 | place: USA:California | collected 2015-04-18
AGGGGCATGAGACACGAGGGAGGAGCAAGGATTGCTGCTCGTTTCCTCTGCATATGCAGGTTCTTCTCATAATGCTCGGTCCTTCTTTCGCTGAACGGAGATGTACGGACATGCTTACAAAATTTACCAACAGAGTCATTTATCGTGCACATCGCCGATTTATCGGCCTGGGGAGCGCATCGACGGGCCATTGGCCGATAAATCGGCGGTGCGCCAATAAATTGTGCGCCTACGAGGTATTACCGATGTTGCTTAGTAAACTTCATTATCGGCTCTCGTGGATGTTATGATATCCGCATGAAAAAGTTACTCTGCATAACCTGGCATCCGCAAGGGATGCCAGGTTTCTCTAATCCGCAGTCAGGCCCTTTTCCTTCAGGACACTCCACACCTTCCAGGGCGTGATCGGAATATCTATATGCCGTACGCCAACATGCGCGAGCGCATCGACAACGGCATTGGCAATTGCCTGCGGAGCGCCCACAGTAGACGATTCGCCAACACCTTTGGCCCCTATAGGATGATGCGGCGAAGGTGTAACCGTTTTATCGGTCTCCCAGTGTGGTGTCTCCATCGAGGTGGGGATCAGGTAGTCCTGGAAGTTGCTTGTCAGAATGTTGCCATCTTGATCAAACGAGATCTCCTCATACATCGCTGGGGCAAGGCCCTGCGTCAGGCCACCATGGATCTGCCCCTCGACAATCATCGGATTGATGATCGTACCGCAGTCATCTACCGCCATGAAGCGGCGTATATGCACCTGCCCGGTACCCCGGTCGATGTCCACAACACAGATGTAGCTGCCGAAGGGATATGTGAGGTTGGGGGGATCATAGTAGTCCACCGCCTCTAGACCCGGCTCCAGGTACGGCGGGCAGTTCGTATAGGCCGCAAACGCCAGCTCCTGGATGGTCTTACCCTTGCTCGGCGTTCCTTTCACATAGAAGCGCCCCGGCTCCCACTCCAGATCCTCCTCGCCCACTTCCAGCAGATATGCCGCAATCTTTTTGGCCTTGTCGCGCACTTTCCTTGCAGCTATCGCCGTCGCAGCTCCGGCCACCGGTGTACTGCGGCTGGCATAGGTGCCCAGTCCATAAGGAGCAGTGTCCGTGTCTCCATGCTCGACATCGACATCGTCCGGCGACATCCCTAGCTCAGCGGCGATGATCTGCGCAAAGGTCGTCTCGTGTCCCTGGCCCTGCGTCTGCACGCCGATGCGCGCCAGGATCTTACCCGTGGGGTGCACCCGAATCTCGCAGCTATCGAACATCTGGATACCAGCTATATCGAAGTGTTTGCCCGGGCCAGCGCCCACGATCTCGGTGAAGCTCGAGATGCCGATACCCATCAGTTCACCCCGTGCCCGCTTCTCTGCCTGCTCGCGGCGCAGCCCCTCGTAGTCTACATTCTTCATGGCCAGCCGGAGTGCAGCTTCATAGTTGCCACTATCGTATGTCCAGTCCAGGGCAGAACGATAGGGGAAGGCTTCGGGCTTGATGAAGTTCTGTAAACGCAACTGCGCCGGGTCTTTACCCACCTCACGCGCCAGCGTATCCATCGTGCGCTCGATCAGGTAGGAGGCTTCGGTTACACGGAACGAACATCGATAGGCGATGCCGCCAGGAGCCTTATTGGTGTGGACCGCGTCCACCTCTACAAAAGCATGCTTAAAGTCATACGAGCCGGTGCAGATGTGGAAAAGGCCCGCTGGAAACTTGGTCGGTTGGGCCGCCGCGTCAAACGCCCCATGATCTGCCAGCGTATAGACGCGCAGCGCCTTGACCGTACCCTCTTTATCAGCGGCAATCTCCGCCTTGATATGATAGTCGCGCCCAAAGCCTGTGCTACTGATGTTCTCGCTGCGATCTTCAATCCACTTGACGGGCTTGCCGGTCGTAATCGACGCGACAACAGCGCACACGTAACCCGGATAGATGGGGACCTTGTTGCCAAAGCCACCACCGATATCCGGCGAGATAATGCGGATACGGTGTTCCGGGAGACCGGCCACAATGGCGAAGAGGGTACGATGCGCATGCGGAGCCTGCGACGTGAGCCAGACGGTGAGCTTGCCCGTTGCTTTACGGAAGTCAGCCACACAGCCACAGGTCTCAATCGGTGCAGGGTGAATACGTGGGATGTACATCTCCTGGTTAACAACAACCCCGTTGGCCTCTGCCTCGGCAAAAGCAGCATCGGTTCCTTGCTTATCGCCCGTTTCCCAGTGATAGATCTGGTTGGTTGGCTGCTTATCCTTCTTGTCGGGACGTAGCAGCGGCGCATCGGGATCAAGCGCCTTCTTGGCATCAATGACCACTGGCAGCGGTTCATAATCGACGTCGACGGCGGCAACACCATCGGCAGCAGCATAGCGACTGGTGGCCACAACGAAGGCGACCTCCTGCATCTGGAAATGCACGCGCTCTAGCGCCAGCACCGCTTCAGTATCAGCCGAAAGCGTCGGCATCCAGGCGAGTCCTGCGGCATCCAGGTCTTTACCGGTAATCACCGCCAGGACACCGGGTACCTTCAGCGCCTCACTGATATCGATACTCTTGATAAGCGCATGTGCGTAGGGGCTGCGCACGATATCGCCATAGAGCATCCCCGGCAGCTGCACGTCGTCGACATAGTTGCCCTGCCCGCGTATGAAGCGAGCGTCCTCTTTGCGCTTGTACGCTTCTCCTAAGCCGTGGGCATGTATTTCGGTCGCCATTACTCTCCTCCTTCGCCGGCGCTCACCGGAACCTGCTCGGATACCTGCATTTTCTGGGCAGCGTACTGTATAGCCTTGACGATATTCACATAGCCGGTGCAGCGGCACAGATTGCCAGAGATGCCCACACGGATTTCATGCTCTGTAGGGCTAGCATTGCGCTGCAAAAGAGCCAGGCTAGTCATCATCATGCCTGGGGTACAGTACCCACACTGCAAAGCGTGCTCCTGGTGAAAACCCTCCTGCAATGGATGCAATTTGTCGTCCTGTTCCAGGCCCTCGACAGTCATAACCTGGCGTTCATCCGCCTGCACCGCGAACATCGTACAGGACTTGGTGGCTTTGCCATCCACCAGGATGGTGCACGCCCCGCATGCCGTCGTATCGCAACCAATGTGCGTTCCTGTCAGACGCAGCGTATCGCGGATCCAGTGCACAAGCAGCATACGTGACTCGACATCTCCCTCGTAGGGAGTTCCATTGATCGTGACGGTTATATGATGCATACTCATACTATTGACCTCCAGTGGCGCGGGCAAGCGCTTTGCGCAATGCACGAACGGTGAGTGTGCGCACCATGTCGCGCTTGTATTCGGCGGGACCTCGGGTATCACTCGTGGGTTGTGAGGCAGCGGCGGCAAGATCAGCCGCCTGGTGAATGCTGGCATCGTCCAGTGGTTTACCGAGCAATGACTGTTCGGCAGCACGGGCTTTAATCGGAACCTGCCCAACGTTGGTCAGGCCAATACCAGCGTAGCTCACATTGCCACTGCCATCCAGTGTAATATAAGCAGCCACGCCAGCAATGGCATAATCTCCCACTTTACGCTCGAGCTTGAAATATGCCCCGCCACTTCCCTGGACAGGCGCAGGAACGCGAATCTCCTTGAGCATCTCGTTGGAGTGAAGGGCAGTCTCAAAGGGTATGTCTGTGAAAAAACTTTCGATAGGTAATTCTCGTTCACCTGCCGGTCCGACTGCCACGATACGCGCTCCCAGGGCCAGCATAGTAGCGGGATGGTCGTTGGCGGGGTCGGCGTGAGCAAGGTTGCCGCCTACCGTAGCCCAGTTTCGCACTACGGGGTCAGCCACCATAGTTGAGGTATCGTATAAGATGGGATAGCGGTCACGGATGAGGCTGGAGCTATCCAATTCCGCCTCGCGAGTCATTGTGCCAATGTGCAGTGTGCCATCCGCCTCCTGTACGTATTCCAGGCCAGGCACGCGGTTGATATCAACCAGCACTGACGGCCTTGCGAGACGGAATCGTATGAGGGGAATGAGGCTCTGGCCTCCTGCCAGAATTTTGGCATCCTCGCCGTGTTGATCTAATAGGCCAACAGCTTCCTCGATGCTGTGCGCTACCAGATAATCGAAGGAACCAGGAATCAAAGTGTCACCTCCATACATAGTCCTAAATGTGCAACTTCCTGCGCTTCAAAGAAGAAGTGCCAGGCCAAAGGGAGGCTATACGTCAGGATATGCAGCACCTGACATAGGTGTAGTGTAGCACAGTTTGTTATTACACGTTACCCACGAAGGGAGGTATTTTAGGCATACGAATGGAGGTATCAGAGCCACCCTTGCTTGACTGCAACCATCACCGCCTCAGTACGATTCTTCACGCCAAGGCGATGAAGCATCTCCTGCACGTATCCCTTCACTGTATTCTCACTCAAGTACAGCTGGGTTGCAATCTCGCGGCTGGAAAACCCCTGGGCAATCAGGCGCAAGATGACAAGTTGTTGCGGACTCAGTAGCTCAGGAGCAGGTTCATTGCTTTTCTGCGGCGCCCGGCGAAGCTGAGCCAGCACTGCAACAGCAGCCTTGGGATCGATAGCGGCCTCGCCACGGGCCACCGCCCTGATGGATCGTTTGAGATCGAAACGCTCAATGTCCTTGATAATGAAGCCACGTGCGCCTGCCTGGATACATTGGGCAACCAGCGTCTCATCGGTAAAGGTGGTCAGGATAATCACCGCCGTCTCCGGGTAGCGCTCTGTGACGGTCCGGCAGACCTCAATACCGCTTACCCCTGGCAGCCGTATGTCGAGCAAAATCACGTCAGGATGCAAGCGTGCAATCAACTCGTATGCCTGCTCAGCGTTGGCAGCATCACCCACGATCTCAAAGTCGTGTTCCTTTGCCAGCATCGCTTTAAGCCCCTCACGCACCATCTCATGATCATCGATGATCAGTAAGCGAATCATAGTGGAATCACCGCCTTGACAATCAGACCCCCCTCTTCGCCATTCGCCAGCAAAAACTGGCCCCCCAGCTCCTCGACGCGATGGTGCATCCCCTTGAGTCCCAGATGCATGGTATTGTTGCGGTATGCCTGAAGCGCCTGTGTTGATAGGCCTATACCATTATCCTGCACTACCAGCGCTGCCTGCTCGCTGGTCACCTGCACTGTTACGATTACAATCGTAGCCAGGGCGTGCCGGCGCGCGTTCGAAAGGGCTTCCTGGGCAATCGTGAAAAGCGTATTCTCGATATGCGATGGCAGAGGAACAGCACATTCAGCCACGACGAGATCGATCTCGATAGAAGAGGTCTCTCGCAGGTTTTGTATTAAAGCGTACAGTATACTCACGAACCCACCCTCCTGCAACTCGGTTGAGGAGAGCGCGAAAATCGCATCGCGTACCTGGGCCGTACCCAGCGAGGCCAGCTGTTCAATAGTGTGCAGCGGCCCGGTCAGTGACGAATAACGCGGCAGGTGCTCCATAATCCAATCTGCCTTCAAGCCAATCGTGAAGAGGGTCTGTTGCACGCGATCATGGAGTTCCTGTGCAATACGGCTGCGATCATCGGCAAGCATCTGCCGCTTTTGCGCCTCGGTCAGTTCATGGTGTAATGTCTGCAAGTCGGTTGCAATCTTGCTCAACTCCTGGTTACGCCGCTCCAGTTCAGCGGTGCGTTCGCGCACCTCCCGTTCCAGTTTCGCAGCGTGTTCCTCCATAGCGCGGCGCTCGCGGGCCACAAGCTGCGCATTGTGAATCGCTACGGCAGCCTGCGCACTCAATGCCTCGATCAACTCGACATGGCGGGCGCTAAAGCGGCAGGGGCGCGTATCGCCTATCAGGAAGGCACCTAAAATCGACCCATCGCGTGCTCGCAGCTGTACGCCGAGAAAGCTGCGCACAGGAATATGCCCGCGCGGCACACCGATATACCGCGGGTCTTCATGTACGTCATCCACAACAATCGATTCGCCTTCCCAAAACACCGGCTGCAGCACACCAATCCCCTCTACCGGGCCAAGATGACGGAAGTGCTTCTCGATAGCAGGTGTCGCACCAGAAATAGCGGCCAGGTTGAATATCACTTTATTGACAGGTAGATCAACGTTTTCGCCCGCAATTTCAGGAATGAGGAAAAAAGCTGCATATTCGGCAGCAGTCACTTTGCGGGCGGCGTCAGTAATCATCTGCAACAAACGCTGTAAATCAAATTCAGAGGTCAGCGCAATCGCGATGCGGTTGAGTTGCGCCAGTTCTTCCGCCCGCTCTTGCAGATTGGCTATAAGCTGTGCCCGGCTCTCCTCGATCGTCTGAGTCATAGAACGTGCCCTTCAAAAGCAAAAAAATAGCAGAGTAAGAGGATGAGACTAGTATATCACAAGCAGTAGACTATCCCACTCTACAAAACACCGCCTTCAAATACGAGGTCTCCGGCATCGCCAGATTGATAGGATGATCGACGCCATGCGTATACGTCTCTAATAACTGCACCACACGCTCTAGCCGCTGCGCAGCCTGCGAGAGCGCTCCAAGTAGATCATCCATACCAATTACGCCGGAGCAGGAACAGGTCAGCAAAATGCCGCCGCGTCGCAACACCTGCATGCCAAGCATATTCAAGCGGTGGTATGCTTTAAGGGCTTGCGTGCGTGCGCCCTGTGTCTTGGCGAAAGCCGGCGGATCTAACACGACCACGTCAAACTGTTCTCCCTCCCGCTGCGCCTGCTCCAGGTAATCAAACACATTGGCTATAAGAAATTGATGCGGGTTAGGATCAATGCCATTCAATATGAAATGTTCCCGTGCCGCTTCCATCGCCGGTGCGGAGATATCAACGCTGGTAACACGGGTCTTGTCACTGGCCAGCGCAGCATACACAGAGAACCCCCCCGTATAACTGAAGCAATCCAGCACCCGCCTGGCATGGGCATACTTGCGCAGAGCTTCGCGTTTATCGCGCTGATCCAGAAAAAAGCCCGTCTTCTGTCCTTGCCAGGGATCGACAAGAAACAGCACATCATTTTCACGCACAGTCACCCGCGTGGGAACACCGCCGGCCGCCACTTCTGGTTCCTCGACTTCCAGGCCCTCGCGGCGGCGTGCCTGGCTATCATTGCGCAATAGCAGCCCACGAGCCCTTGTTTCCTCCATGAGCGCTTCGATAAGCAGAGGGCGCAGGCGCTCCATACCAGCCGTGTGAATCTGTGCAACGAGTATCTCGGCGAAGCGATCCACAATCAATCCTGGCAGGCCATCGCCCTCCGAATTAACCAGCCGGTATGTGTTGGTTCTGTCCGGATTAAATACTTGTCGCAACTCTACTGCGCTGCGAATACGCCTGCGAAAGAAGTCGATATCGATAGCCTCGTCGTCATGATGCGTCAGTATGCGTATAGCGATATCCGTGCGGGGATTGTAGTAACCACGCGCCACAAATTGCCCGGTAGATGATTTTACATCGACCAGGCCACCCGGCTCAATCCAATGTGGAGGCTGCTGCAGGGCACCTGAGAATATCCACAGGTGCCCATTCAGCAGGCTCTCCTCCTTGTGTGGTTTCAGGCTCGCCGTAGGGTAATGAACGGGTGATGACACAAACATGCTCCATATGCGATAGAATGCTTTCCGTTATTATCGCATATGGAGCAGTGTAACATTGCAGTCACTAGCATTGGAGCTGTGTCGTAGGGGCGGGGCTTGCCCCGCCCTCAGACTTCCTGGTCCCGCCATCCAACCTACATATTATCCCCAAGCTTAATGGCAGCGACCACAGGGTCTGTATGATGTTCAGCACGAATCATCTCAGCCTTTCTCAGGTTATGAGCGCTATTGATCAGAGCAATGTGGGTAAAAGCCTGTGGATAGTTGCCAAGGGCAATCTTACTGGTTGCGTCAACCTCCTCCGAGAACAGCCCAAGTTGACCGGAATAGCTCAATAACCGCTCAAAGAGCGACCTCGCCTCGTCAACACGCCCCTGCATCGCGATATTATCTACCAGCCAGAATGTACAAAGGGTAAATGTCGCCTCATCGCCAATCAATCCATCAGCGCCACGATAACGATAGACAAAACCATGTCTATCGGTCAATTGCTCGTTGATGCGATTAACGGTCGAGCGCATACGTGGATCAGTGGGAGGGATAAAGCCCACCAGCGGTAACAGCAAACTCGAGGCATCCAGGGCAGTACTGCCGTATGACTGGGTAAACGCACCGATCTGGGTATTGTATCCATACGTCAAGATGTCTGTACGAATCTGGTCACGTACCTGCCGCCACCTGGGTAGATCAGCCTCCAGGTGGAGTTGTTCCGCCGCCCGGATACCACGATCCAGCGCCACCCAGCACATGACCTTCGAATAGACAAAATGATGCAGGCCATCTCGCACTTCCCAGATGCCGCTGTCTGGCTCTTGCCAATGTGAGCACACATGCTCCACCATGAGACGCATCATTGCCCACAGTGTGCCGTCCAGCTTTTCACCATAACGCTCGAAGCTCCCCTGGCGCCGGTACAGGTGAATGCAATCCAGGACTTCGCCGAATACATCCAACTGCTTCTGACTCACCGCGCCGTTCCCAATGCGCACCGGTCGAGAATCCCAGTACCCATCGAGATTAGTCAGCTCACGCTCGGGCAATTCACGCTCACCTCGTATGCCATACATGATCTGCAGGTCCTCGCCATTCGAGTAAGAGAGGCGGCGCAGCCAATGGGTGAATGCGTGAGCCTCTTCCGTGAAACCAAGCATGCTCAGCGCATAAAGCGTAAAGGTAGCATCGCGCAGCCAGGTAAACCTGTAATCCCAGTTGCGTATCCCACCCAGGTTTTCCGGTAGAGAGGTAGTAGGAGCAGCGACAATCGCACCGGTTGGAGCGTACGTCATCATTTTGAGCACCAGCGCACTGCGTTGCACCCACTCGGCGTATGGTCCACGATAGTTGTTGCCCTCCAACCATGTACGCCAGCAGTGCAGGGTGTGCGCCAGCTCCCAATCGAAGTTGCGCTCGTGCAACTCGCGTTCGGCCAGCCTGCGTGCAGCTCTGGCATTGCGCCCAACACCTACAGCGAACAACAGGCGCTCGCCTTCTTGCAGGTTCGCCTGCACAACAACAGATGGGTGCACTTCACCTTCCTCTTGCGAGATAGACATAGTGAAAGAGGGTACACGATATGCCCCTACGATTCCAAGGCCAACATGCTGTTGTCCACCCGAGATGACCGCGCCCATGTCATCCGAGAGAAGAGAGACCTCAGATGGTGCTGCTGCGTAATCCGGGCTGACTTTGAGCGTCATCGTGACCGGCATTTCGCCGCGTATACATTCCACAACGCGCACCAGGCAATGACAGGAGCCATCCTCGCGTGTCCAGGTATTATTGTTCAATTCGCGGAACTGCCAGGCGCTCAACGTCTCCACCGGCATAAAATCAGTGAGCACTAACTCACCGGCACTACTTGAAAATCTCGTTTGTAGCACGTTACTGCCGCGCAGATAGCGCTGCGACCCTGGTATCGCGTTATCCGTAGGAGCTATTTGGAAGTATCCGCCGCGCTCGTCATCCAGCAAACGACAGAAGATGGCAGGGCTATCAAAGTCCGGCAGGCATCCCCAATCTACTGACCCATCAGGGGCCACTAATACAACTGAATGACAATCACCAATTACCCCATACGAATCGATCGGTTGATAAGTGCGAATATTGCTTTGCATCCCAACCCTATCCCTTTTTTGCTAATGAAATTCGTGTGAAAATTTTATAAGGATTTTATAAGGCCCTTATATCAACAGTAAACGGAAACCATAACTCATAGGTAACAAAAATTCCATCTCATCTGAGAGAGAGGGATCTGCTTTTAAATTTTGCTCCCTTGATTATATATAACACAAAAAGCTCGAATGTTATTCTCTGGATGGCGGCAATATTTATATCCTCCCCGGTACAGGTGCAACTACAGCATACGCTGTTTGATCAGCCTGGAGCCTGATTTCATAAAACAGTCCCAGTGGGAGGCTATGTATACTCGATACATGTCATTGCACAAAATTGTATGTGGAATTTATACCGGCCAGGGGAAATACAGAGATGTCGTTTCGACTTTTAGTATGTCATCTTCCGGGAAAGGTTGGGATTAACATGGGATTGGCAATCGCTATTTTCGCTGCACTGGTGGGCGAGGCAAGCTCAAACTCGTTTACTGGCTAACCTCCGGGTAATACCGGCAATTTCCCGTTGTGCTCTTTTTACATCTCCCGCAAAAATAAGGCCCATGGGATTTTTTGCCATACGGCAGATAACCCTCGTACCCTCTCGCTTCAAAACCTCATCCCTTTGCAAGATGTATTCTCTTACAATTCGTGGATCGGCGTTCTCTGGCAAGTGGTATTTATCGATGGTCGCAATTCCCTCCCTGATCACCGCCCGCATAGTATCGATGGTCTGCTCTTTTCTGCTGACTCCTATGATAGTCATAATAGCATCAGTATAATTTGTCCACCGTGGATTGCATTCAGCAATATAGCGAACCGGCTTTTGACCCCTTTTCTTCTGTAGCTCCTCCTCCAGCTTTCCGGGAAGCATGATATCGATGTTTGCCACACATCGGAGCGAGGCAAAATCCACTCCAAACTTTTGCGCCGTCTTTCTCAGAAGCTTCTCGAAGAAATCTGCTGTCTGACCCTCATATTCTTGCTGCAAACGAACCAGGGAGGCGTTTTTAGCTCTATATGTGCTTGTCCCAACACATGCTTTACTGCCTTTTTTCTGTAGCTGGCTATTCCAACCCAGGGATTCTACCTGGCCGTCTATGATCACCACAGACATACCGGGAGAATCAGCCATGTCCAGGTAACGGCTGATGACAATTCTTGCTTCCCTTTGTTGATTCATGGTAGAGGCGAGGTGCTTTTGCGATACGGCCAGCGCCTCATCCCAGTTGGTAAAGTAGGATGCATGATCCGCCTCTCCGTTTAGAACGACTCTAACGCGGTCACCTTGCTCATGGACAAGGGCACAGCCATAATTTCCGTCCGATTCAGCCGCCCGCAGCATCACCCCCAACGGATAGCGGCTTACATCTGCTTTTTTCACCAGTTCCTCTACGGTGCCAAGGAAGCCCAGTGCTTGCCTGGGCAAATCAGCAATGTGCGCAATGCGGTAATCCGGAGTTTGAAAACCATCCAGGTTGAACTCATCGAGAAGTTGATAAAAATCAGCTTTGTTTTTCAGGAGACCGACCATATCCGCTGCCATTCCCCACGACTCGGCTCCCAACTGCCCCTCTATCCGCTTTTCCGCTTCAGGGACATTAATATACGGCACGATTAACGCTGGCTGTCCTGGTAAGCGCTGTTGCTCATGCTGTAATTCAGCAGCAGTGATAGCCTTAATTTTTTTCCCAAAAAGCTGACTGAGATAGTCCAGGTGCGTCTGAATATCTGTTGTGCGAGCCTCAACTAAAACGCCGACCTCTTCGGCATCAAGAGGAATATGCCCGCATCTTTGCCCGTATTGAGCCTCTACGTATTCGATTGTTGCCGTATCCGAGGCCCTTAAGACGCCAGTACCTACATTATGAAAACCAATTCCCAGTTTTCTCTGAACACACGATGAGAATATTGAGGTATTGAGGACACTCATAACTACATTATATCCCCGTTGTCACCTGCTTTTTTTCTTGCGCAACATCCCCTGCCATTGAATACCTAATGAATGTTGACGACCGAATCGAGGAATCCTATCCATTGAGGTGCTTGCGGCCCAGGGTCCTGTAGGGACAAGGGGCGGGGTGGAGTGGATGAGGGGGCCTGGTGCTTGTCCTCGTTGGGGTGCTCCACGCAGTCCCCACTGGATCGCGTTGCCACCAGGACAAGCACGAGGCCCCCACCCTGCCCCACATCCGCCCCTTGTCCCTACAGGACCCCATGCGGTCGTCAACATTCATAAGGATATACCGCAGGCACCGGAGGCACGGGCTTGCGCGGACCATGGTTGACCCTGGCTCGTCATTGTGCTGGGGAGTCCTGTCCTGGGGCATAAACAGCCATCCAATACCAGCCACGAATCGTCCACAGAAACACGATTCGTGGTTGGCGATATACCAGATATGGAGACTAGGCGGTCAAAGCTCCGGCATCGACAGCGATGGTACTCCCGGTCATCAGCATAGAGAGATCGCTGGCGCAGAAAAGTGCCACGCGCCCCACGTCATCCGGCACGCCGACACGTCCGAGAGGCTGCGACTCAAATGCACTGGATACCAGTCCTGACTCACTGATGCCGGGCGTACTGATCAGCGTTGGGGCCAGTGCCAGGACACGAATGTTATGGGGGCCGAGTTCAATCGCCAGGCTCTTGGTCAGGCCGCGTACACCATGCTTTGAAGCAACGTAGTGAGCAATGCTCGCCCCACCCTGATACCCTGCGGTAGAGGCCAGGTTAATGATCACACCCCCCTTCTGAGCAACAATCATACGCTTAGCAGCTTCGCGCGCTCCAATGAAGGTCCCGCGCAGATTGATATCGAGCACACGGTCCCATTGCTCATCAGACATTTCAACGACCGGGCTGAAGGGATAAATACCAGCGTTATTCACCCAGATATTAATGCCACCAAGCTCCTGTACTGTCTTGTCGGCCAGTTGAGCGATTGAGGCTCCATCACTCACATCCGCAACACAAAATAGTGCCTTGACTCCCCATTGCTGCGCAATGTGTTCGGCCGCCTCCTTCCCTATATCCTCGCGAACATCACCAACCACAATGTTTGCCCCGGCCTCAGCCAGCCTCTTACAAATAGCCAGGCCGATCCCACGTGCTCCTCCGGTGACGACGGCGTTGCGTCCCTTCAGCGATATTAGCTCAGCAATTGATTTTTCACTAACATCAGGAATAGCCATTGTGCATCCTCCTTGTGAGATAAATGAGAAGTAGCATCTTGCTATTTCTCAGACAACAATCAACAAGAGACAGCGAAAAGAAAGTACGTTTCTGCGGTACAGATGGTTTACAGAAGAGGACCAGCTCCGGTAACAAGCGCTACTTTGCCGGGAAACCAGGCCATATGCTAACTCCTTCGTTGGAAACGGCACTATGCCGCCATCAATATGCATTGTGTTATACGTATAACCTCAACATAAAGTATACCCCCCATGCATAATAGCGTCAAGAGCATTTATGGCCAAATTCCGGGAAAACCAAATGTTCACAAAGCCGATTGAGATGAACCTCGCAGCCACCGCCGCCTGGTTTCCCCGCTTATTCGATCACAAGGTCTGTCATGAAGGATACCCCGGTCACTATACCGACTATGTACTCAAGGACCAGCATCTTGCTCGGCGTGGCTACACAGAGCAGACCATGTACCTCACGTTGGTGCCCCAATGTGTGATCAGTGAGGGGATTGCGATGGTCGCTCACGAAATGATCTTCTCAGAAGGAGAGGCAGAACACCGGATCGCAGAACAGATGGATCGATTGTTCCACCGGGAGGTGGATACAAAGGCGCTTCTGCGCTTGCGTCAAGCCAGTGAAATGCTCCAAGGAGTCTGGGGCAACGCAGCCATGTTGCTGGATCAGGGACGCTCAGAAGCAGAGGTGGCACAGTACTTTGTCAAGCACATGCTGCTTCCAGAAGACAGAGCTTCTTCCTACATTGCTTCTTTGAAACATCCCCTGCACGGCCTGCACCTGGCGCTGACGTATGGGAACGGCCAAAAATTGGTGCGACGCTGGTTACAGGGGTCAGACAGAGTTGCTATCTTCCATCGTTTCTTAACAGAACAATGGATGCCCTCACAATTGGCGGGAAACGCCTTGCCTGATCCAGTACGTAAATTTGGGAAATAAGCTGGTGATTTCTTTCTCCGCCCACTGTCCTCACTGCGGCTGCGGCCACACCTCAGGGACCCTGGTCGCCAGCCATTTCACTAAAGCTGCATTCACCTCAACCGGCTTCTCTTGCGCCAGCCAATGGCCTGAGCGAATCGTCTCTTCGGTGAGCTGGCGACAGTAGGCGCGCATGGGCTCAGCCAATCGCGAGTGGGTGCATTCGCACACGTAGTCATACCGTGCGTTGAGGAATAAGACGGGCATATCGAGGTAACCGCCATTCTGGGCCGTCCTGGCATAGGAGGCGTTGACGCCATGATTCAGATACCAGAAGGCTGGACCAGCAAATCCGTTGCGCTCCAGCGCGGAGACATAGATGCTCAGGTCTTCCTCGGTCACCACGTCGGTGTCCGGTGGCAGGTCGGGAAGCGCACGCATCCCAAAGAAGCTGTGACTGCGACGGGCCGTTGCGGTGAACGCTGGCTTCCCCTCCCTTGCTGGATTCCCCTTGCGAAAGAGCAGCTTCACAAATCGGGAGACGTTAGCATCCATGGGCGCGATAGCCTCAGCCACATTCTCTTCATAGTAGCGCATGTAATCCCACTGACCGGCAGGAAACTCGTTTTCCGGATACAGCTCGCGATCGACCAGGGCCAGCAGCGGGTCCAGCCCACGTTCAAGCGTGTAGTAGGGCACACACAAATTGGCGACGGCATGACAACGGTCGGGATGATGACTGGCGAGGTTCCACACGACCGGGCTCCCCCAGTCATGACCGACCCAGACGGCCTTCTCTCTGCCCACAGCGTCCAGTAGTTCGATCATGTCACGGACAATGTGTTCCTGGGCATAATCAGCGTACTGGGAGTACACGGAGGAACGCCCATACCCGCGCATGTCTGGCGCGATGGTGCGAAACCCCAGCGCCGCTAGTGCAGGCAGTTGATGCCGCCAGCTTATCGATAACTCAGGCCAGCCATGGACGAAGATGACGAGCGGGCCGTTTTCCGGCCCTGCTGCCAGATAGAAGGTGGTATGTCTCTCGGTCTTGATGGTGTGTTCGGTGATGGGCATATCAGGTCTCCTTCAGCAAGATTCAATTGACGTTCAGTCCAACAAGGTAGTATCTCAAAGAACCGCTCTTGCTTGCCGCGAGCGCTGGACCAACGAGGACCTGGCCTGGCGTTAAGAGAGTAGCCTTGCAGGCGCAACGTGGATAAGTGCGGAGCAGTTTTAAAATTTTTCGTTGCAATGGGTACGTAAAGACGCTCCGCTGCTGCGTTTAACGCAGGCTCATGTACAGAAAGGAAGACGACCTGCCCAGCGCAGTATCGATCAACTATCATCTGTATTCTACGCTATGGCAGGGATGCAAACACGACCATTAAAATCAAACTGGATCGATAACCTATCTTATCGGTTCAGTTCTGACCAGAATTGCTCTCTTATCGGCAGAGTTGACCATCCTATCGCCCCAAAAACTCTGCCGATAAAGAAATCACCAGCTTATTTCCCAAATTTACAACAAAGACGAAATAATTTAGTCCCAAACACACAATTTGAGAGGATAAGCTGTACAATATAAAGTAAGCCTATCCTCTCAAAACAGCCAGAGAAGTGGTACGAAGGACACTACCCCTCCCTCAGCCACCCGGCCACATCAGGCGCAAAGTACGTAATGATTATATCCGCCCCGGCCCGCCTGATCCCCGTCAGCACCTCCATCACAATCCGCCGCTCATCAATCCAGCCGTGTTGAGCAGCCGCCTTGATCATCGAGAATTCGCCGCTCACGTTATATGCGGCAATCGGCAGGTCACAATGGTCGCGTACCCTGCGAATAACATCCAGGTAAGCCAGGGCAGGCTTCACCATCACAATATCGGCTCCCTCGGCGATATCCAGGTCGATCTCTCGCAGTGCCTCGCGCACATTCGCAGGGTCCATCTGATAGGAGCGGCGGTCGCCAAACTGCGGCGCCGAAGCCGCAGCCTCGCGGAACGGCCCATAGAAACCCGAAGCGTACTTGGCAGAATAGGCCATGATCGGCGTCGAACTAAAGCCATGCTCATCTAAAGTACGGCGAATAGCCCCCACGCGCCCATCCATCATGTCCGATGGCGCCACCAGGTCAGCACCAGCCTCAACATGTGAGAGCGCCATGCGTGCCAGCAGTTCCAGCGATTCGTCGTTCTGCACATTACCATTGTGGATCACACCGCAATGCCCATGACTGGTATACTCGCACAGGCACACATCGGTCATGACCAGCAAATCCGGTGTTTCTGCCTTGAGTCGACGTATGGCCTGTTGTATGATACCCTGCGCATCATAGCCCTGTGACCCCACCTCGTCCTTCTCCGCCGGGATACCGAAGAGCAACACCCCCGGGATACCGAGACGGGTAATACGCTCCGCCTCGCGCCCAAGGTATTCCAGCGGCCATTGCATGATCCCCGGCATAGAGGAGATTTCACGCGGCTCATCAATATTTTCCGCAATGAAAAGCGGGTAAATAAGCTGATCGACATTTAAATGGGTCTCGCGCACGAGACTGCGCAATTTTTCGTTTTGTCGTGTGCGCCGCATGCGTACAATCGGAAATGCGCTCATAGATGATCTACTCCTTTTTCATTCCCTCTTCTCCTGAACAGTTGCGCCGCTTCACCTAGTATAGAATACAAGAGATATCGTTACAAGAGATACCCAAATGCATAATCACGAGACCAATTTGTGAATGGAAGCCGTCTCCCGAAAATCCCCCTTTTTATGCACGAGCGCACACAGCGATACAACCGGCACAAGTGATACAAACCTCTTTAGAAGTCCACCAGGAAACCAAATTAAATCACAACTCTGCACTCTCTCCTAACGCCAGCCACACCGCCTCCACCGTCTCCTCAATCATCTCATCTTCCAGCGCCAGCGAAATGAAACACCCCTCGAACTGGGACGGGGGCAAATATACACCGTGTTCCAGCATACTCCAGAAAAAGCGAGCAAAACGTTGAGTGTCCGACGTCTTGGCACTGGCATAATCGATCACATGCTCTGCCGTGAAAAACAGGCAGAAGATAGCGCCAACCCGCACGAATTGTACCGCTCCACCTTCCTCGTGCAGCGCCCGCTCGATACCGTCACCCAGCAGTTGCCCTTTGCGTTCAAGTTCTGCATATCGTCCCGGCTTACGTAACTCCTGGAGCGTAGCAATACCGGCAGCCATAGCCAGGGGGTTTCCTGAAAGCGTTCCAGCCTGGTACACCGGCCCGCTAGGCGCGACCAGCTGCATAATCTCCCGGCGCCCTCCATACGCCCCTACCGGTAGCCCGCCTCCAATGATTTTCCCCAGGCATGTCAGGTCAGGTATGATACCCAGCCGTTCCTGCATCCCCCCCAGCGCCACGCGAAAGCCCGTCATCACCTCGTCGAAGACCAGCAAGGCTCCGTACTCACTGCACAGGCTTCGCAGCTTCTCAAGGAAGCCAGGTAACGGGGGCACCAGCCCCATATTGGCAGCGGCAGGCTCGACGATGATGGCTGCAATATCTCCAGGATAGGCACGGAATAGCTCTTCTACAGCAGCGCTATCATTGTAAGGAGCGATGAGCGTATTGCTCGCTGCCTCCCGTGGCACGCCCGGGCTGTCCGGCAGTCCCATCGTCGCCACGCCCGAGCCTGCCTGGACAAGCAACATATCGGCATGACCATGATAGCAGCCGCTAAACTTAATAATCTTGCTGCGCCCGGTATACGCCCTCGCTAGGCGCAAGGCGCTCATGGTCGCCTCAGTACCGGAATTGACGAAACGCACCATCTCTATCGAAGGCACGCTCTCAATTACCAGCCGTGCCAGGATACTTTCGGCCCGGGTGGGCGCCCCGAAGCTAAACCCGCGCGTACTGGCCTGCGTCACAGCCTCTAAGACTGACGGGTAGGTATGTCCTAGTATCATTGGCCCCCACGACTGGACGTAATCGAGGTAGCGATTCCCATCCACATCATAAAGGTAGGGACCACTAGCATGATCGATAAAGACGGGGGTGCCCCCTACGCCACGAAATGCTCGCACAGGACTATTCACGCCACCCGGCAGGAGCTCCTGTGCCTCGTCGAAAAGCGCATGCGACCGTGTGAGCGACAGGCTACTTTTCATCTGGCTCTGCTTATCCATGGCTAAGCCCCTATTGCTTCTAAAATCTCGTGCAATGGCTGCGCTACACAGGTAAACATGGGCGTGTCTCGCAATGTATACCTACTTGCCTCGGTCTCGCGCAGTTGTTGTACCAGGTCAAGAAAATCGCTGATAACATCCGTCTCGAACGCCACCACAAACTCCTGGTCATCCAGGCCAAAAGAATAGGTGGTATTTAATGAAACCGATGGAAACGTCAGTCCAAGGCGGATATGCTCGTTCATCATGCGCTTGCGGTCTTCCACAGGCAAGGCATACCAGGAGCGCGTCTTCACAAACGGGTAGACAAACAGGTACTTCTTATCCTCGGGCGTAATCACCAGGCGTGGATCATGCGCGCCGCGAGCATTTTTGCCGACATAGATCGAGCGCTTGGTCATTGAGAGAAATGCATGTGTCTCGCGCAGGTACGGCCCCATCACGCTGCGTCGAATCTTACTGCTCACGCCCTGCAAGTCTTCAATCTCGTATGCGGCCTGCCACAGCATAAAGTCGCAATCGGATCGCACTCCATACAGGCCATAACTGCGCATCAGCGGCCCCTGCTCATATTCCTCAAAAATAGAGAGCAGTTCTTGTTTCCCCTGCTGGCGCAGCTCCGCCGTGAGCAATTGCCACTGAGCATCAAGTTTGTAGAAAGTGAAGCGTATCAGCTGGCGCGGCTGCTTCGGCTTCGCAGCATCAAGAGCCGGTTGCTCGAACTGTGTGGTAATCGTTTGTTCTGTCATGATTTTTCCTCATCTCTCGTAATTGCCTCTACCAGGCCTGCAATCGTAAACTCCTGTGCCTCGATATGCACATCCAGGCCAAATTCACGTGCAGTCTGTGAGGTAATCGGGCCAATACACGCTATTTTGGGTCGCGCATTACCTTTTACAAGGCTTATAAGTGAGTCTGCAACACCGGTCTCACATTGCCTGAGCCAGTGCATAAAATTTCGCACAGTAGAAGAACTGGTAAACGTAAGTATATCAAGCTGACGAGCTTCTAGCATGCACAATACCTCGCGCCCCCGCTCATCGTCGCTTGAAACAGCAGCCGTACGATAGGCCGCCACTACATCCACCACAGCACCCGCTCCTTGCAACTCAGACACCAGCACATTGCGAGCTTCTGCGGCACGGGCCAGCAGCACTCTTTTCCCCGCTAATGGCCGGTTTCGTCGCCGGGCATCATCAATCAGAGCAGCGGCAACGCCTTCCGCGATATATTCACCAGGCACAAGGTCCGCTGTGATGCCATAGCATGCCAGCGCAGCAGCAGTCGCGGGGCCGATAGCCGCTGTACGTACATCGCCAATAGTTGGAGCATCATACCCCAGACTGCGCAGGCGCTCGAAGCAGATATACACACCATTAACGCTGGTGAACACCAGCCAATCGTACCAACCAGCCCCGCACAGCCGTCTCAGGGCATCGTCAAGCGGCTCCCAATCCTCTGGAGGCACGATACGAATCGTGGCAAACTCTACAGGTATCGCGCCCAGCGCCCTTAAGCGCTCGCTGAATGCCTCCGCCTGCTCGCTTGCGCGTGTCACAAGAATGCGCCGTCCATGCAGTGGTAATGCTTTCACGGTATGCTCAGGCATGTTGACGCTCCTGGATACGCGTGACAGACAGCGCGTTGATAATCTCAGCAGCGCCCCGTGCTAACGCCTCTTCTGCCAGTTGCACCCCCAGTCGCCCTGCATTCTCGGGATCCGTTTCCGCCGTCCAGGGCATACTTCGGCTTACCCGCACCTGTTCCTGTCCATCCAGGCTAATCACCAGCCCCTTTAGCGTCAGCGACTCACCGCGGATCTCACCATGAGCAGCCACCGGCAGATAACAACCGGCTCCCAAGCGGCGCATGAACATACGCTCTGCGCTCGTCGCGGCCTCCGTCGCAGCATCCCGCAAAGGCGCTATCAACATCTGCATCTCAGCTTCATCGCGCACCTCTACCGCCAATGCACCCTGACCCGGCGCGGGCATCATCACTTCGATGGGCAAGTAGCGCAAGCGATCGGCTAATCGCTCGTGCACGCCCAGTCTATGCAGCCCCGCCGCAGCCAGCACAATACCATCGTAATCACCCGCATCCAGCTTGCGCAGCCGCGTATCAACATTCCCACGCAGCGGCAAAATCTCGACCCCGGGGAAAAGCGCCCGGATTTGCGCTGTCCGCCGCAAACTGCACGTGCCTATACGCACGGGCGTGGTCTTGCCTTCCCAATACTCCGTATATGGTAGGGGCGACCCTTGCGGTCGCCCTGCCCCCTCTTCCGTCCACCCTGCCGCGTCCTGCCATCGCCCTGCCCCCTCTTCCGTCCGCCCTGCCTCCCCCGCTGCGTGGTCACTCTGACCATTTACCACCAGCACATCCCTCACGTCCTCACGCGTGCCAACCACGACTACATGCAGTCCTGCTGTCTGGGCAGTGGGTAAATCCTTCAAACTGTGCACTGCCAGGTCAATACGCTTCTCCAGCAGAGCACGCTCGATCTCCTGCACAAAGACCCCGTCACCACCGATCGTCGTCAGCGGGACATGCGTTAAAGCATCACCCGTGGTGCGAATTGGTTCGATAACTATCGGGAGCGCTGGATCTTGTTCCTTCAGGCGCTCGACTACCCACTGCGTTTGTATCATCGCCAGCTTGCTGGCCCGCGTTCCTATTATCAGGCGTTTCATCCGTTTGCTCTCCCAAATCAAATAAATAATGCAGCGCTTCGGCATAGACATGCCCATTACCTTCTGCGGCAGCCTCTTTGAGGCGTAACATGGGGATATGTAATAGCTTGTTCATAAACCGTGTTGTCAGTTCCTCGATGGCGGCTGTTTCACGCCCAGACAGCGTGAGACGTTGCAGCGTGCGTGCCAATTCCTGCTGGCGCAGGGCATTGACGTGCTGCCGCAAGTCACTTATCGTCTCGACCACGCTGAGCGAATGCACCCAGCGATCAAAAGTGCGCACCTCCTCAGCGATAATCGCCTGCACCTGCTCAACCTCTTGCAGGCGCAGGCGAATACCTTCATTGACACCGGCCTGCAGATCATCCAGGTTATACAGGTATACTCCGGGTAGATCTATAACCGCGGGGTCAATATCGCGAGGCAGCGCAATATCAATCAGCAGTATTGAGCGACCTGCACGCCGCTGCATGACATCTTGCATCACTTCACGGGTGATTACAACGTGCGGGGCCGTCGTCGAACTGATTACCACGTCTGCTTCCACCAGCGAGCTGCTAAGTTCCGCAAAAGAGCGATGTGTCGCACCGAAGCGTTGAGCGAGGTCTATTGCATGGAGCTGAGTGCGATTAATGATGATCAACTGCCGGGCTCCACCGTCGCACAGGTGATGGGCAGCAAGTTCGCTCATCTTTCCAGACCCGACTAGCAGCACACACGCTTCATGTAGTTGAGGAAAGAGCCGTCGCGCCAGTTGGACAGCTACCAGGCTTACGGAGGCAGCATTGCGACTGATCCCCGTCTCGCTGCGAGCACGCTTGCCTGCCACCAGGGCCCCACGAAATAATGCCGATGTAATTGGCCCTGCATAACCGCCAGCCTGGGCAATTTCCAGCGCCTCGACTACCTGTCCTTGAATCTGTGGCTCTCCCGGTACCAGGGAATACAACCCACAGGCAACGCCAAACAGGTGTGAAACTGCCCGCTCATCGGCAAAATGATAGCAGTGAGCATCAAGTTCAGCCGGCGTGACCTTAGATGCCTCGCTCAGTATCTGTAAGAGTTGCGCACGTCCTGCTTCTACATCTGAACAGACCGCGTACACCTCCATACGGTTACACGTCGAGAGCAAAACACATTCCTGCACCACCTGCCGCATGGCCTGGAGAACCTGGGGTACCTGGCGTGGAGAACACACCAGCCGTTCGCGTAAAGCTATCGGCGCAGATGTATGGTCAAAGCCAACAAGAACAATATGCACGTAAACCTCACAAAAATTAAAATCTTTAGTAATCTATAGAGATTTTAGCGGATTTTTCTAGAGAGTCAAGAGCAAAAATTGGCTACTGCACCGGGCAAAGGTCCTACGAGCACGAGGATATGCTCTCTTGTCACTATCACATTCGTGTGCTACTATCCACATGAAGATATTATGAGGAGTAGAATTCATCTCATGCATAGGCCAGGCCAGCCCAAATCTAGCACACAATCAAACGATGAGACTCCATCCAGGAAAGCACAAACCATTTCAACGGTGCAGCCCGTATCCCTTGCTACATTGCCACACCATGGTTTTGACTGGCTAGCACTTGGGGTTGTTATTCTCATCGCTGCATTCTTTGCGTTCACAGCCAGGCTCAATGCGCAGCCGGCCACCTCGTTTGTCCCTGTTGCAGTACTCAGCGCCACAGGCTGCGGCTTACTCGTCACAGCCCTGCGCAAACTTCGCACTCCGCAGGGAGTGGGCCTGTTTGCAGCCGCTTTGGGTGGCTTTTTTGTAGCCTTTTTTCAATTCCTGGTGGCCCTGACCTATCCTGGCGTATTCGATACGCTCAGTGCGCGTGGACCATTGTCAGTCGTCTTTCTAAGCACGTGGGGACTGGTTATAGGTTTCTCAATTCTTTTTAGCACAGCCGGCGCAGTACTTGGGCATCTTGCTTTCGCCCCTCCTCGCCCACTACCACCCGCCAGGCCTTCGCCCAAAGACAGCACAGCGCTAATCGCAGACGGAGAAGCAGACGACGCATCGCTAGAAGAACAAGCAGCCGATCAAGCCGAGCCGGTGGAAGACGACGTTCTAAGTAGTGAGAACGAGGAAAACGCTGCCGGGGAGGGTGACCAGCATTCTGGTGAAAAAGATATGCAACCGCTTCAACCAACGCGCTCGGCCTTTAGTTACTTCATCACAATTCTACTGCTGGGCCTGGCCCCCACGGTAATAGCTTATGTCTTTTCAGCCGCCTTTGATTTCACACTCGGCTTGAACCAGGTAATTCCCGGTCCTTACCCCACGCTGCGCCTGCTCAGTACACTATTACCCTGGCAGATACCCCTACCTATCGATGTGAGCGGAAGCTTTGGAAATAGTATCATCTTCAGCTTGTTATGGCGCATTCCCCTCTTTCTCGGCAATCCGAAGCCATTCGATCTCCAGGCACTGGAACCCTTTGTCTTCAATGGAGCTGCGCTGGCACTGCTGCTGCTCACCATGCACCGGCACAATACCGGCACATCTCGACCATCCCTTTCACCGGGTTGGCCGGTTTATCTTTTGCTGGAAGCAGCGCTCGGACTTGTTCTCATTCTGCCGGCGGACCTGTGGGTCTTTCAAGGATTGCAGGGATTGCTACAGCTTCCTTCAATCGTTGTCCCGATACGCACGCTATCCATCCTGAATCCACTTACGTTTTCACTCAATCTTATCACCGGGCTGCTTGTGTGCATTGCCATTGGGGTATCGCTAAGGATGTTGCTGAACAAACGAACACCAATTAGCTAGCACAGAAGGAAATAAGATAATCAGTCATCTATTCATTCGTTCGTTATAGAGATGAAGGTAATATTCAGTTGCTTTTCTTATTGTCATATGTAATTATACACAACAGCAGAGATAATTTCTTCAGGAATCAGCCTCAAGGACTTCAAGCATCGAGTCGATGCAGATGCTAACCAGGCTGTTTGTAACAGGATAGTTGTGAGCAAAGTTATGAATCGCTGTCAAAAGTGTAAAAATGAGCTTGTCGCTGAGGCTCGCTTTTGTAATATTTGTGGCGCTCCTCAGAATCCCGAGAGTGCGCAATCAGTGCCACCTATACCACCGGAGAAATCACCAGACCCGGCCCGGACTATGCAACCCAGCAGCAAACACACATACTCACCACAAGTTTCCGGTGGTAATCCCAACCAACCTGCAAAAACTGCACACCCTCCCATTCTTCCAAAGCGACCAAATGCCCGCAGAGTAATATCACCTGTAGCCCTTCCACAACGCGATACGCCACAAGTTGCATCTTCGCTGCAACCCGCTACGGCGCACAATTCATCCGACCTGGCCATTCCGCCTGAGAATCCTCAACCTGAAACACGCGCTCCCGTCGATGCATCCACTTCGTCAGGCAAAGCGAATACTGGAAAAACCCCTGATAGTTCCGATCAGTCGCAGCGCAAACCGGTTGAAACAATTCCTCCCGTTCCACCCCTGGCAGAACCACCAGTTCCAACACGAACTCCTGGCATCATTCGTTCTATCGAATCATCAATACCTGCACGTCCTGCAGCCTCCAAGCCACCAACTATGGCAAGACAAACACCCTCTACTCCACCAACCCATCTTCCGCCTTCGCCACCTGCGAGTACGCAGTCTCCACAACGTCCAGGCCCGGCACATGCACCAGCGGATGCCCAGACTCAAAACAAGCGCCCGCTCTCCGATCTACCAACGCAACACATAAAAAGCGATATCAAGCAAGGACGCCAGCAGATGCCAGTAGTACGTAGCTCAACGCCGCCATCAAGGCAAACACCACCTGCGCACAATCTTGATAAGCTGCCAACGAGCCACTTGCCCTCGACCAACGGACAAAACGGCCTGGGTAATGAGCAAACAATGCCGTTGCTCAGCCCTGAAAGTTTCATCGCGACCAGTAAGGCAGCCGAACACTGGCGCAACAGTTGGCGCGATCGGCAGTATGCCGAAGCAGGACCAGCCGAAGACGTCTCAAGAGGTCATGCGGCTGTGCCTATGCCACTCATGGCCATGCAACGTAGCTTTGCACGCATGCGTGCCATCGCCAGGACCAGGAACGATGGGCGCAGTACAAATTTCAGATTCTGGATCACGCTCTTTTTGCTGCTTTGCATCATAGCTGGTCTGGGAGCGTATATCGTCTCGACCTACCTGCCCAATTCCCCAGTTGGAGCAGCGCAGGTCGTACCGCCAGCAAACACCGCACAACCCTCTCTCACTCTACAGGTTCCACAGGGAAAATCAAGAATTCCACGAAATCCAGGCGGAACTTTCGCTATCGGCCAGGTAATCCACCTGCATGGGGACCATTTCAGTTCCAAGGATACCATTACCTTCCTACTCGACACGACTAGCCCTCTCAAGGGTGCAGGTGGAAAGAAGATCGCTGATAACCAGGGAGCATTCGATGTGGCGCTCACCATCGGCAGCGATTGGACGACGGGTACTCACACGATCGAGGCAGTAGATAGCAGGAGCAACCAGGACGCTTACCTGACGATCCAGGTCGTTCCCGCGGGCACCCCTGTGACAACCAGCCCCGACCTGTCTGTGACACGGGATGGTAAACCCGTTCAAGTGCTCACCTTCAAGGCCGTAGCAAGTCAACCGAATCCCGCCCCGCAGCCCATCACCATTACTAACACCAGCGGCGCGCCTTTAACGTGGTCGGCCACAACCTCCGCCAACAATAACCTGAGCTGGTTAAACATTAATGACCACAACACCTTTGGCGTGCTGAATATCTCCGAACCCGATACCCTGCTCATCACCGCGAATATCGTTGGTTTAACAAGCAACACCAAAAAACCTTACACCGGGCAAATCGTGTTCACGATCAACGACAAGGAACAGTTGACACTTCCTGTACAATTGCAGATAACAGATGCTACATCCGAGATGGTATTTAGTCCTAGTCCACTTATCGCTCACGGAAATACGTGCAGCTCTGGTGTACCTGGTGTACCGGTGACATTGACACTCATCAACCTGGGTAGTGCGTACATTAGCTGGACGGTAACACCCGATCTTAAAAATATTTCGTTCGTAGATCGGGAGTCTGGCCAGACTATGAAATATGGTACTTTAAAGCCATCAGGCCAACAGGGCGATACACAGGTTTTACTATTGCAGTGTCACGGCATTGAGCCAGGACTTTCATATCATGTTTCGGTGTATGCCGGTCTTGTACAAGCATCAGAGATTGTCATCATTCAGTATTAGTAATGTATACTATTTGGTAGGACCATTACCCGTATCTCAACGCAGGAGGATTTCATAGCATATGAACAATCCAACCATACTCACCCTTTTTAGTGTTGTCTTCATCCTCCTTGGAAGCTATAACGTATTCACCGGTTACAAACGCATAGGCGAGGCACGAGCACGCGGAACGCTTATCAAATGGTATAAACAGATTAATTTACTAACCGGCATCGAGTACATTCTTCTCGCGCTCGTCTTTATCATCAGCAGCGTGGTCAGAAGTAATTCGCTTCCTCGGGGTCTCAACAATGTAGTTGTTCCTTTCTACCTTGTCCTGCTGCTTGCAGCGGCCATTCTCGCCGGCCTCGTCATTCGCCAGGGCATTATGAACGCGCGCGCCATTCGTGCCCAGTCCCGCACCCAATCTTCTACGCCAACCGCGAAGAGTAATGGCACAAGTGCTGTCACCTCATACACAGAAGACAGGGAGGATGGGCGAGAACGCGCTACAAACCTGGAACGAAAGCGCGAACGTCGTCGCAACGCTGCTGCCGCCCGCCGTCGCCGAGCTGGAAAAGCGTAGTGGCAGCAAATGATGAAGCGGCTTGTGACAGCATTGTCTTCAAGCCGCTTCATTTCGATCCCCACACCGTTACACCTATCCCCTTATCGTTCTCCTCTCACCTCCTGCCACGCAGCCTGCATACACTGCTTCAGCAACAGGATATTGGTTAGTGGCCCAACACCTCCAGGAGTAGGTGTAATCGCTCCCGCCACCTCACTCACCGCAGCAAAATCGACATCCCCTACTATACCACCTCCCGGTAACTCATTGATACCCACATCGATTACCACAGCACCAGGACGCACCATACCGGCAGTGATCATGTTGGCGTGGCCGGCCGCCGCGACAAGAATGTCGGCCTGGCGCGTAAAAACCGGCAGATTGACAGTACGTGAATGGCACACGCTTACCGTCGCATTTCTTTGCAACAGCATCATCGCCAGCGGTTTACCTACAACGTTACTGCGCGAAATGACGACGGCTCGCCTGCCTGCAAGCTGAGTATTTGTGCGCTCGAGCATCTCCATCACCGCAGCCGCAGTCGCGGGCAGAAAACTCGGCAAGCCCAGGAAGAGATTACCCGCGCTGCGCGGGCTGATACCATCGATGTCTTTACTCGAGATCACCGTATCCGCCACCATCTTCTGTGAAAGATGGCCGGGCAAAGGCATCTGCACGATGATGCCCTGCACAGTCTCATCACAATTCAATTGAATCAACAATGCTCGCAGCTCATCAGGCGATGTCCGCGTGGGTAACTGCTCCAGTCGCGCCAGCAGCCCGACCTCATCGGCAACCCTTAGTAGTGCTTTGCTGTACACCCCTGATGCTGCATCACCACCTACGCGCACAATCACCAGGCCCGGCGCGCGACCCTGCTCACGTACATACTGTTCGATGTCTGCCCGCAGCTCCGCCTTGATCTCCGCCCCCATTGCACGCCCATCCAGGATTTTTGCCGTCACGCCCTCTCCCCCACAATAGCTGTAACCCGCTGCCTACCCTCCGAGATGAGAGCCAGTGCCCCACTGAGACGCTTTCCTAAGCCGGCTACCAGTTCATCGTTCTTCATTGCTCGTAAATTGAACCTCACCAGCAGAGCCGCACCTTCTCCCCCGCCAGAGGCCAGTATCGCTCCTATCGCAACATCACTCAATACAGCAGCATTGCCAATCTCTGCAATCCGCTGGCAGCACTGGACCAGCTCGGCTGCTCGTTCTGCAACTTCAAGCGGTACCAGCGCCGCCTCAACGAGTTGCTCCTGAATAGCGGCGCTGCGGGCTGCCCGTTCTTCGCTCGTCTCGTGTGGCAACTTATAACTCGCCGAGAGCCGGCCGTAAGCCTCAATATCTTCCTGAAAAAGCTGCTGGAAACGCGAGCGCAGATTCTCGGCCCGCCTCAGTAGCTCCTCAATTTCCTGCCGTACACCTGCATACGCCTCTTTACCCAGTGTGAGCCGGCAAACCATGCTGGCAAGGGCCGCGCCCATTGCACCGCTTAATGCTGCCGCCGAACCGCCTCCGGGAGTCGACTGCTCTGACGCCAGGGCATGCAGGTAATCTTGCAATGGTTGATCCGTATACATGTTGATCTTCCTTCATAGCTATTCTCCGCGTGTCCTCAGTCATTCTAGCACCTGGGGTACCTGGCGTCGAATCGAGATGGTCTCCCATTTCTGTGAGATACCAGGCCGGCAGAGGCGTATGATGATAGAGTGATGTAACAACCCGCTCCATAATAGATGCCTTTATTGGAGAGGAGAGGAAATGGATTTTCCCACTACCCGCTTCCATTGGTTGGGCTTTCCCCCCGGTGTGCTACTCGGTATCCTTCTGAGCATTGCGCAGGTAGTGCTTCAGAGCCTGCTCTTCCCTGATTTTGCGGGATATTTTTTGCTTCCTATCATCCTGCTCTACCTGCTTGTCCCCTTTTTCGCCCGCCTCTATACAGCAGCGAAAGCCGATCAGACACAGAACGCTCGAAATATTGGCCGGCAGACCGGACTGACCTGCGCCGCCCTGGCAATCCTTACCAATGTCCTTCTGTATATCTCCGCGGGTTTTCTGCTAGGTAATACCCACTTTCAAGGGACCGGCTTCTCCGGTTTCCGTTTGTTCTTTTCCATCGCTGCCTGGTTTATCGGCCTGGTTCTGCTCAATCTTGCCGGATTCGTGCTTGCGCTTGTTGGCGCATGGTTTGGGGGACTGATAGGCGCTATGCTAACCCGTCACACGCAAAAAACGCTCTGGCCGGGATATGTTCCCCAGCAGCACAAACGCATGGATTTCTGGCACTACGCGCTCTTTGTCCCACTCCTGGCCGCGCTGGTGGGCCTGCAACTTCTCACCGAGACCGGCCTCACCCAGGGGTTGCTACCCACACTGAAAGCGCTCTATGCAGCTCCTCCTGCCGCCTTCAACCCCTATAATCCCACTGGCATTTCCCTCTCTGTTTTGCAAAACCAGCTCTATGAGCATGTAACTCCCAACGCCTATATCCTGCGCACCAGCGACGGCTCTATCATGCAAAAGACATCGACAGACCCCTTTGGCTCCTATCAGGGCATCCTTTATACCACTTATACCTCTTATCCATATTTAACCATTCAGGCGACAAGAGCAAGCGATGGTAGCAAGCTCTGGTCATATGCAGTAAATAAAGAGATCGGCAGTGTACAGTTGGTCGATGGAATCATCTATTTCAGCATCGACTCCTCAGAGCGTCCAGGAATGCTAGGGGCATTAGATGCCCTCAATGGCCATCAGCTCTGGCAATATACGTGTTCCGCGTGTTATATAGCGCCACCTCAGATAAGCAATGGCATCGTTTATATTTCCGTGTGGGACAACACTACCCCTCCAGGTCGTTACGTTGCCTTGCGCTCAGGCGATGGCTCCCTTATCTGGACGGTGCCCCAAATTCCGCATGCCTCTCTCGGCCGATACTTGATCCACAGCCCGATCATTCTCCAGACCTCTAGCACTACCCTCTCTGCCTTCAACCCGGCAAACGGCCGCCAACTCTGGCAGGTTATGCTACCAACTGGCGAGCAGGATTATTTCATTAGCTCGCAAGAGAATAGCGACCTTTTCTTGATCGTGAATCAAAATGGCATCTCTGCTAGAAGCATCGAAAGCGGTGCACTACTCTGGCAACAGCATAAAGTGGCCAGTGAAGGACAGATTTTCCTTACATCGCACAACGTCTATATCATGCAAAGCCGGCAAAACGCCCAGAATCAAGCGTGTCCCTGCCTGACTTCCCTGCGCACCACCGACGGTCAATCTCTCTGGCAGCATAACTTGGGCGAACCCTCTCCATCAACGCACTTCGAGACGTTCCAGGTTCTCGGCGAATCCCAGGGCCTGGTCTTTACCCAACCAGTCACCGAGAATTCTAGAACTAACACGATTTTTGCGCTTCACATAGCTGATGGAAGTCTCGCGTGGCAGCGCTCCATTCCGACTCCCTCGCCCAGCACTGTTGTCCCTGCCGGGGGTTTTGGCACCATGGTCACTGTGGCTCCCGCCTTGCTCGTTGGCAATGTACTCTACTTTGCCTATCAGGAGATTGTAACCAATGCTCCCTCACCAGGCCGTGTCACACTCTTGGTTCTTTCTGTCGTCAACGTGCTTCTCTCCAGAACTACCTACACACTGGCCGCTTTCGCCCTTGACGCTCAGAACGGTAGCATCATCTGGCAGCAGCGGCAGGTTGAAGCATATCAGGTGCTTTGAGTGCATACCTGGCCTCTTTTAACCTCTTTCGGCCCATGCCGGACGGAACGCGCAGATCGTCAGGAAACATGAGAGCCGGATACAGGTGGTTGCCCGGAATTGCCGTTTCCAAAGTAATCTCCTCCCTGCTGCTGCTGCTGGAAAAAACCGCCGCCTGAAGATGGTGATGTCGAGGGCGCGTTCGATGCCGGCGTTGCCTGATTAGAAGTAGTTCCGGTCACATGTGCAGCAACCAGGCCACTCAGTATGCCAAAGACTGCAATGGAGCCTGCTATTAGCCATCTTTTGCACTCATCTATAAATTCCAGCGCCTCCGCTTTGGACATACGTGGCTCGGCAGGCCGAGCTCGCGCAGGCCGAGCCGGCATAGCCGGCCTGGGCGATGCACCTGCGCGCGATGAAATAGACGGGGACATAATTTCCTGCTGCCGGGAGACCAATGCATCAATAGGTCCTATATATGGCTGATAAGGCAGCGTAGGCTGCTCATAAGGATCATCTGTATGAGGGAGCATGAGTAACCGCCTCCAAAATTACGCGTTGTGAGCCGTAGATAGAATGATACTTTCCTTTGATACTTACTATAACTGATTTTTATGAGAGGTCGATGAAAGTTATGTCAGGATTTTGTAAAGTTTTTTTCAAATAAGTACAAAATACGGCTGCTCTGCCAAAAAAGGGATGAGTGGGAGTGCTCACGCGTAGGGGCGGGAGTGGGGTTGTGTGGAGTGGGGATGCTTCTCCTTGCGTCTCACCTGACCGCGAAGCGGTAGCTGCGCAGCAGCGTTGGTGAGACGGATTGGTGCCAGCATCGCCCCGGTAACAGCTCACCCTCAGCCCCCAATTCCTGGTGGAACCGCTATACAGCTGCCTAAAGTGTACGTGTCACCTTGGTCAGACTGCGTGGCTCATCGGGATTTAATCCTTTGTGCAAGGCTAGATGGAGCGCCAGGAACTGCCCATAGACGACGTAGGGGATCGGGGCGAGCAACTCCACAACTTCCGGGCGATTGCCAGGCAGTTGTGGCAGCGCCAGCGGCAGCGCCGTCGTCGCCATCTCCAGCACTCGGGTGTCCTCTGCAATCACCACGCAATCAGCCTTCTGTGCACGCAGCCAGGTGAGGAGATCGCGCGTATCGTCGAGCGTGCGACCCGGCGGGGCAAACACGATGACAGGCAGGCCACGTTCAACCAGGGCCAATGGTCCATGCCGGAAATCGGCAGTCGAAAAGGGCGTCGCTACTACATAGCAGGTCTCCGCCAGCTTCAACGCTGTCTCGCGCGCAGTGCTGTACTGGAAGCCCCGGCCAAGCACGACACAATCGCGCGCATGCACATACCGTTCTACCAGGCGACCCACTGTGGCCTCGCTTCGTAAAGCTTCCGCGACCAGCTCTGGCAGGTGATCGAGAGGTCCATGCAAAGCCTCACCGCCTGGCAGCATGGCCGCCAGTTGCGCCAGGATGGCACAGGTGGTAGTATAGGTTTTGGTAGCTGCAACGCTGCGTTCTGGCCCGGCGGCACAAAAAAGCGCGTGATGAGCAGCAGCAGCTAACGCCGAGTGCTCTTGATTGGTGACCCCTACCGTCAATGCGCCAGCCGCACGAGCCTGTGCCACCACCTCGACCACGTCGGGACCCTCGCCAGACTGTGAGACGCCGATGACCAGCGCCCGCTGCAAGCGGAGCTGCGCTCCGTAGAGCGTGATTATGGACGGGGTAGCAAGCGCGACAGGGATGCCATTCAGATACTGGAACAGGTACTGGGCATAGAGTGCGGCATGATCGGAACTACCACGGGCTACCAGGAGTATCATATCGATGTCGCGCTTTGCAATCTCACTTACAATCGTCTGTACCTGGTCACGTGTGCTCATGAGCGCGCGCCGGATAGCTTCGGGCTGCTCATGAATCTCTCGCCACATATAGGTTGTTTCCGGCAAATTGGATGTCATTGCATTTCCTCCCTGAGTTAGGCAACTGTGTTCGGGGAACCTGCTTGCCACAAGCATTCCTAACCTCAAATCCACTACGTCCTTGACCTTATGCGATTAGAAGGTTCCTGGTTGTAGTATACATCCTATCATCTGCCACCCAAGACGGCGAGCGTGACAACTCCACTATCACACACTCTAAAATAAAAAATACCAGTCACACTTTTTTCTCCTGAAAGTATTTCAAATGCCATAGGCCGGTAGCCCTTGAACACTCGAGATGAAAAGAGTAGAATATCTGCACAGGATACTATTACTGACAGAGACAGGCAATGACTATATCGACTACACCGGCTGCCCACCTTGCGCGTATCTACAATCTGCTCATTGTCACCTACGGCGAGCCAAAGAATGAACCCGATTATGACCCACTCGGCGGTCTCATCGGCACCATTCTTTCACAGCACACCTCAGATATCAATTCAGAACGCGCTTATCAACAGCTGATCGCGGCATTTCCAACCTGGAAAGAGGTTCGTGATGCACCCACCTACGCAGTAGCCGATGCAATCCGAACCGGCGGACTCGCCAATATCAAAGCTCCTCGCATTCAGGACGCATTACTCACCCTGACAGAGCGGCAACATGAGCAAGGAAGTACACAATCACTCTCAGACTTTCTCCACGACGAACTTACAAAACGCACATCAGAAGAAGCCTGGCAGTACCTGCGCAGCATCCAGGGTGTGGGGCCTAAGACGGCAGCGTGCGTACTCATGTTCAACCTCAATCGCCCTGTCATGCCTATTGATACCCATGTCCACCGCGTCAGTCAGCGCTTAGGCTTGCTCGGACCAAAGGTCAGCACCGACCAGGCGCACGACATCTTCGCAAAACAGGTACCTCCGGAATGGGTCTATCCACTGCACGTGAACCTCATCCGGCACGGGCGCCAGGTATGCCACGCGCAACGCCCCAACTGTGGAGAATGCACGCTTTATAGTCAGTGTGCGTATGTAGGAAGCGTGAATCCGCAAGAAACGGCTCTTTCCAGTTAGGTTACAATATAACAAAAGCAATAGAAGGAGAACCATACTATGATCGACCTGCGCAGCGACACAGTCACCTTACCCACACCTGCCATGCGTGAGGCCATGTACCATGCCGAAGTCGGTGACGATGTCTACCATGAAGACCCCACCATCAACCGTCTACAGGAAATGGCAGCAGAACGCCTGGGCAAAGAGGCCGCGCTTTTCGTCGCCAGTGGCACAATGGGCAATGCCGCAGCGGTCCTGGCTCACGCGGGACGAGCCGAAGCGGTCATCGTTGGCAACCAGTCACATATCTACCACTACGAGGTAGGTGGCGCATCAACGCTGGGAGGGTCGCCTATGGTCGTTGTGCCAACCCACCCCGATGGCATGCTTGACCTGCACGAAGTGCAGATCGGCATCTCTGATGGCAGCGATGAACACACAGCACCGACCGCGCTACTCTGCATCGAAAACACACATAATCGCTGCGGCGGCACAGTATTGAATGTGGATCAGGTCGAGCAGCTTAGCAGCCTGGCCCATGCCCACGGCGTGGCAGTGCACATGGATGGCGCTCGTATCTTTAACGCCGCCATCGCGCTCGGCGTACCGGCCAGCACCCTGGTGCGCACCGTCGATTCCGTGATGTTCTGTCTTTCCAAAGGACTCAGCGCCCCGGTGGGCTCGATGCTGGTAGGCAGCCAGGAATTTATCCGCAGAGCGCATCGCATGCGCAAAGCGCTGGGAGGCGGTATGCGCCAGGCAGGCATCCTTGCAGCCGCTGGCATCGTCGCCTTAGAGCAGATGGTAGACCGGCTCGCTGAAGACCACGAACATTGCAAACAGTTGGCGCATGGACTCGCAGACTATCCCCAGGTAGACATCAATGTTGATCGCGTGGTAACAAATATGCTGATCTTCTCCGTACGTAACGCCCAACAGGAACCGTTAAATGAAGCGCAGACAATGCAGTTCCTGGAGAAAGCGCGCGAACATGGCGTGCTGATAGGACACATCAGCGAGGGCAAGATTCGCGCCGTTACCCATGATGGTATTGACGCCGGCGATATCACAACAGCGCTTATGGGTATCCGGCGAGCATTGATCGACTTGCAATTGTGATCTACTCCCTGCGCATTCGCACACGAAAAGTCATTGCAGCGAGATTGAACGTTCCCATCGAAACACTATACCAACTCATGACTTAAGTCATGCAAGCTCACACTTAAGTCGCAGGGCAAAAATATATCCTTGGACAGATGCGGTAATGGCGTATCATGGTTTACAATAGAAGTGTATCCATGAGCAATCATTTAGTCCAAGAAGGAGGTAGACCCAATGTACGACGATAGACGCTCCCGCAGGTATTACCGACGCCAATACCGGCGCCAATACCGCAACCCCTTGGGAGGGGTCGCTGCCGGGATTTTCATCATTGGCCTGGCCTTTGCCTTTGCCTTTTCACACAGTTTTGGAGGGAATTTGTTTTTGCCCATCCTTTTCCTGGGATTGGCATTCTGCTCCTTGCTAGGCTCTGCCAGCTCACTTAACCCCAGGGGCATCTATGGCGGCTTACAAAGCTTTACCTGGTTAGCAGGCCTCGCTCTCTGTTTCGTCGTCGGTTTCTGGCCCTGGATCCTCATCCCGGTTGGAGTTTCTATGATCCTGGGCGCACTCTATACCCCCATTATAACCGGCTTAGTGGGCGCCGGCTTCCTGGCAGCCATGCAGCCGAACCAGCCGCCACCGCAATACCAGCAACCGTACCCACCGGAGTATCAGCAGCCCTCTCAACAAGGCTACCAGCAAGGGTATCAACCACAGCAACAGGCGCCTGGCACTTACCAGGAAGGTGGTCAGCAATACCCACAACCCAAGCAAGAGTACGACCAATCGCAGGAACAACCGCCACAGCAGCAGGAGATGCCGCCGCAGCAACAGTAACTGCACCGGCGTAGTGCATCTCTTGCAACAACAAATGTATGCGCGACCTGGCCAGAGCGTGAGACTCACGCTCTGGCCAGGAGGGTTTATCCGGGCAGATAGAATGCGTACAACGCCCCATCTTCTGAGGCAATATACACTACCCCGTCCGCCACTGCTGGCGTCGTGAAAATCTGGTTGTTCGCGGGCGGAGAGGCCCAGAGCGGGCGACCGGTGGCGGCATCGAGCGCATAGACGCTGTTATTGCCTGCTGAACAGCCATACACTACCCCGTTAGCTACCACTGGCGAGTCGGAGTTGTACGCGCCAATAGAGCCGGAAACCCAGCGCTGATCACCAGTCGCTGCATCGAAGGCGTACACGCGGTCTTCCGCGAGGTAGACGACGCCGTTAGCAACAGCTGGTGAGGAGCCAGAACTGGCTGCTGTAGCAGGAGTGATCCAGGGACATGACCGGTTGTTGCATCGAACGCGGCCAACCCTCCCATGCCAGAGCAGATATACACCAAACCATGCGCTACCGTTGGTGAAGAGTTGATAGAAGAAACGTCATCTCATTGGGGGCCTCTGAACCTCCTCATAGGTCCGAATTGCGCACTCTCAGTTTCGTCATCATCAAGGGTAGACGCACTTACCATCTGCTCGCGTAAAGTTGCAACCTTGCCAGTCATCACCTGTTCCATTGTACTCTGCCCTGGCGTGGCTATCCATTGCATCATCGATGAAAGGAAAAGTTCCTTCAGGTAAGCAAACGAGAAATCTGCGGTAAGCTCACTCATCTTGCTGATGCCTTCAGGAGAGAGTTGCAATGCCGGTTTTAAGGATGCATTCCACAGAGCAATGTAGCTAGAGCGCTCTGGGACATCTGGAAGCTCAAAGTGATACTTACGATCAAAGCGACTGGGACGGTCAAGGATTCCGGGGTCCAACCGTTCAGGATGATTCGTGGTAGCAAGGGTAACAATACCAATGTTAGCTGCAAAGCCATCTAACTCATTGAGGAAAGCCGAGCGCATCTGCGGGTGTAATTGCAAGTCCAGGTCTTCTATCACGAGGATACAGGGAGATGTTCTGCGTGCGCGGTCAAAGACCTGCTGGATACCGTTCAGAGATTTGATGTAAAGACAGGGTTGTTCCATTGAATTAATCAGTGCCTTGACCGTATGCGTTTTCCCGTTTCCTGGTGGTCCGATAAAGAGAATACCGCGTTTCCAGGGAATACCATACTCATCATAAAGAGCACGCGAGGCGAAGAATTGCACCAGGTCGTCACGAATCTCCTGCTTGAGGTTGCCACGCAGAATCAGGTTGTCAAACGTTGCCCCTTGAATATCCTGAAAGAGGTTTTCATCTTTGTACCACCCACCATTAAACACGAGCACTTCGCCATGTAACTCAGTATTCCATTTGCAAACAGCGACAAAGAAGGCCCGCGCAATCTCCTGAGTGTCGGCTAGTATCCAGTAGCTGCCCCTGTTCAGACAAAGTACGTCAAGAGTGGCTCCTTGCCATTGCACTTCAAGCCAGGCATTCTTAGCCCTGTCCCTTGTTTCTTGTTCTGGCTTCACTGGTTCCTCACTTTGACGACCACGGTGCGTACGCAATATTGCGCCACCACGGTGCATTACCTCTGGGCCAGGGCCACCATGGTGCATTACCTCTGGGCCAGGCTCGAGCCAATAGGTCATCATCTGATTGTGGATAAAGGTCTTTTGTGTGAGGAGGCAATGCTGAGCATTTGCATAACTCTCTACATCAAAATATCCACCCTCTATTTCAATACATGCCTTCTCAGGAAAAAGCTCTTTCAGGCTCTGGCTTACATGGTACTCAATTACGGCTGGAGGAAGAAAGAATGCTTCTCTAATGAACTGTTCTTTGCTCATAACCTCTCCTGACTAATACCTACTTATTCAAAAAGCAAACCTGTCCCTTATCTTTTACTCAAGTTGAGCCTGAGTATATCATATGCTGAGAAAACAAGGAATCACTTCGCTGGCATAAATACAAAGGGTGGATGAGCCATAATCCCTGCCCCAATGGCAAGTTTTTCCGCTAGAGGTTCTCCCAACAATCGGCGGCTACTATCACCATAACACATCCTAATGCCAGGAAAAGCGAAGCCGTATATGGTAGGGGCCGGGCTTGCCCCCGCCCTGATCCCTTGCCCTCGCCCTGGCCCCCGCCCTGATCCCTTGCCCCCGCCCTGGCCGCCAACCTCAATTCTTGCTGGAACCTCTGCAAGATTACAATTTGACACCCATCTTCATAGCGGGGTAAGATCAAACTATACAGGTGAACTTCATCCCTCCTGATTGTTTGCGAGAGGAGCAGTACGCATGGCATTGACGAACTTCGATGGAGCAGCCGTAGTCATTACTGGCGGGGCAAGCGGCATCGGGCTGGCCACCGCCCAGGCCCTCCGCGCCAGAGGTGCACACGTCGTCCTGGCAGACATCAACAGCCCGGGTCTCCTACAGGCAAAGGAACAAATGCGCCAGCATAGCCCAGAAGCACCTGGTCAAATCCTGGCCATACCCACAGACGTCACCAGTGAATCACAGGTCTGGGAGCTGATGCGGCAAGCGTTCGTCACATGTGGACGCATTGATCTTGTCGTTACAAGCGCGGGCATAGGAAATGGTGGGCCAATCGATACATACACAGCAAGCGCTATGCAAACCATAATGAATATCAATTTCATGGGGACCTATCACTGCGCACAGGCGGCGCTGCCCACCATGCGCCAGCAGCAGTCAGGTCACTTCGTATTCATCAGTTCTGTCGCCGGTAAACTGGGCGTTCCCTCTCTCACTGCTTACTGCGCGACCAAGTGGGCAGTGCGAGGGTTCGCATCCGCGCTGCGAGCAGAACTGCAAGGGACAGGCATCGGCATCACCACCGTCTATCCTGCCTGGGTCGATACACCCATGATCCGTCAAGAGGGCACTGACTCGCAATTGCTGAATCTGCAAGTGCTTCTCACCCCTGGCCAGGTGGCATCCGAGATTCTCCAGGCCGTGACGGAAGACCGCCGCGATCTTACCCTGGCTCCCAATCCCGATATCGCGTTCGCATTACAGCTATATAAGGATGATCCTGACAAAGCAGAAATCATGGCAGGCGAAGCCTACCACAGGAGGTTAAAAAGACTGGCAGAACAATAGGAAGTACTGAGGTCACAGGAGTGAAACCATCGCAGAACTTTGGCTATTATGGCCCAGGAAGTGTTACCTGGAAGATCGGGCGCGAAGCTGTCATTATGCTGGGAGGCAGCCGCGCAGTATTAATGCAATTGGCACACCCTCTTGTTGCAATGGGTGTTAGTGCGCACAGCTCCTACATGACCGATCCCCTTGGCCGGGCAGAACGTACCTTTGTCCTTGGGGAGCTGCTCACCTTTGGTTCCGCCGAAAAAGCACACAAGGCCGCGCGCACAATCAATCGCTTGCATTTCCATGTGCACGGCACGCTGCCTATAGATGCTGGAGCCTTCGACAGGGGAACATGCTACGACGCGCGCAACCAGGAACTCTTGCTCTGGGTGCATGCCACCTTGATTGACACCCTGTTACTCTGTTACCCTCTATTCGTCGGTCCACTCACTACCGCCGAGCAAGAAGCATACTATCAAGAATCGAAAGGAGTAGCATGTCTACTGGGCCTGCAGCCAGAAAACATGCCCAGGACCGTGAATGACCTGCAGCAATACGTCAACGACATGGTCCACAGTAATCGCCTGGCTGCTACCCCACAGGCCAGGCAATTGGCGCGCCAGGTGCTCTTCCCCCCCATCCCTGCCATTTATCGCCCACTTATGCACCTTCACCTGCAGTTAACCTGCGCCCTTTTGCCCCAACCTGTTCGCGAGATCTACGGCCTGGAATGGGATATGCTGCGCCAGCACATATTCGACCTGTCAGCACGAAGCATGCGCGCAATCATCCCTCACCTACCTATATACCTGCGCGAACTACCAATCACGCGGCGTCTCATCCATGAAACACTGGGTCAATCAGCCTGACCTCTCAGAAATCAAGCCCGAGAGCGGTGGCTTCATAGACCCGCATCACTTCGCCTACTATTAGGCATGAGTACCTTAGTGGACGAGCAAAATCAAGAAAATACTTAGTGAGAGATTGCGCCAGAAATAAAAAACGCCAGCACAATGATCCAGCTGACGATAAACGCGATAAGAATGCGCACCGCCAGGCTCGAAACAGCCAGGCTGCGACGACGCGTGTGAATTTGAGCGCCGGCTCCATTCGTTGACATACATTCCTCCGTTATTAGTGTGTCTTTCCCTGGACTACCCCATCCAGGTAACGGTGACGTCTGTAACACCGTTCATCACATATAACGGCTTGAGTGGAACTTGTTAACACATAATGGGAGAGGGCTACAGTTTTCTTGCGCGGCATTCATCACATTCGCAACTGGCACGCAATTTCTCGTAGGTATAGATACCCGTTTTGTGCCCATCTTCCCAGATAGGCGTTAGTCCATAGCGACCCACCGGCTGTACATCAACCAGCGTCGTCTCCTCGATGCTCAGGCTCTTTTTATTCTGTAACATACCCGGCATTCCCCCCTCGCCCGCACACCAGGCGCAGGGGCAGGCCCAACGCAAGGCCTCCCAGCTATGCATACTTTCGTGCTCATCACTCCAGGTCAAGATCAGTTGCCGTTTCTGATCATCGAGTAAAAACGATGTTGGAGACGGATGATTATATTGAGGCATATATTGCAAATCCTTTAAATTGCTATCTGATGAGTTCTACAATGTACAGACCACCATGGGGCCACAATTGCAACTATTGATACTGTATTATATGACCTTCCAGCAGCATCGTCTATATCAATTCCCGTAGAGTGCGGATTTATCCAGCACGTGGGCGAGGGTGGAGAACAAAGCGTACAACAAAAACAAATGTGCTATACTACCTCCAAAAGGTGAGGTGGAGTGGACAGCAATCATAAGCAAAGAGGTATCGTATGACGGAACAGCCATTGCCACTTGCAGGCAAACTAGCACTCATCACAGGTAGCAGCCAGGGCATAGGCCGGGCAACAGCCATACGCCTGGCACAATCTGGAGCCGATATTGTCATCAACTATCGCAGCAATGCAAACGCCGCAGCCGAGGTAAAGGCGCACATTGAAGACATGGGCAGGCGTTGTATAGCCATCCAGGCCGATGTAAGCCAGGAAGAAGATGTCTCACGCCTCTTCGCCGGAGCAAACGAGGCGCTTGGCCCTATAGCAATCCTGGTGAACAACGCGGGTACCACCCGCGATAAACTGATTATACAGATGTCGCTCGCCGATTTTGAGCATGTCCTCAATACGAATTTGCGCTCCACATTTCTTTGCACAAAGGCCGCGCTGCGTGGCATGATAAGGGCTCGTTGGGGGCGCATCGTCAATATCTCTTCACCCGCCGGCTTGCTAGGAAATGCAGGGCAGGCCAACTACAGCGCCTCCAAGGCCGCCATCGTTGCCTTTACCATCAGTACCGCCAGGGAAATAGCAAGCCGCAATATCACCGCCAACGCCATTGCTCCTGGCTTTATTCCTACAGAACTCACTTCTATCCTAACAGAGGAACAGCGCAAGTTCTTGCTTGATGTCACCCCTCTAGGTCGTTTTGGCACCCCCGAAGAGATTGCAGCGGCCATCAATTTCCTCTGTTCGCCCGAAGCCTCTTATATCACAGGTCAGATACTCGGTGTTGATGGTGGGATGACGATGCACATCTAGCAGTGAAACAAATTGGATGCAGTTCCTCTCTAAAACCATAATACTGGTGATCTTAAAGGAGACTGCACCCATGACTTTGATTGAAACGGAAGAAACCAACCAATTTACCTTTGAGGCGTTCGCGGCGCATGCATTCTATGCGGCAATCAATTGCTCGCTTGTCCGGTACGCGCTCGCCTCCCTTGCTACACGTCCCCATAATGCCACCTTGACCATCGTAGACATGGCCTGTGGAACTGGAGCTGTCACGCGCCTTATCGCCCAGGAGATAGCATGCCAGGGACACCGGGCACATCTTATCGGCGTCGATCCCTCAGCCGAAGCACTGCGCCGGGCGCAAAAGGGTATGGAAGAGATGCCGCTAGAAAGAAAAGGAGTGAAAGTCGATTTCATCCAGGGAGATGCAACCGACCTCCCGCATCTTATCCATAATGCGGATGCCGCTTTCTTCTGTAACGCGATTCATCTCCTTCCCGATAAGCTTTCTGCATTTCGTGTCATGGCCAGCATTCTCGGGCCAGGGGGAATATTTGCCTGTAACAGCGGCTTCTACCACGGCACATACGTTGAAGGCACCGAACGCTTCTATCGACTCTGGACGACTCGCGCAGTCAGGCTTTTGCGCAAAGAGCACCCCGAGGTGCAGTTGTCGCGCGAGGCCAAAGCAATGGCCAGGCAATGGCTCACCGCTGAAGAGTATGTCGACTTGCTGAAGCAGAGCGGCTTCAGCCCTGTTGAAACGGCCCGGGAATGCGGCAATATCACGGTGGATGCCTGGCGAGACCTCGGCCAGTACTGGCTCTTCATCGAGGGGGCTTTACCGGGCGTACCACTGCCGTTAGGAGCGGCTGCCCTTGAAACTGCTGTTTACGAGGTAGGCCAGGAATTGGGTATAACCGAGACGCCGCGCAACTGGCTACAGATTGTGGCACACAAGCACTAGCGCGCACACCGTTATTTCAGGAACTTGGAATAATGGCAGCGTCCAGCCACGGCGCCAACAACTACACTGCGAATCAGCAAGCAGACCCGGCCATGTGTTACAATTAGGTAAGAAATGGCTATGCACTGTCGCGAGAGGACTGTGCCTGGGCCACTCACAAGATATCTCCATACACCTGAATAGGAGAAAAGTTGCATGCAATGGGCAATTGCCACGGCAGCATTCCTCGCTTCCGCAGTTGAATTCGTGGAGGCATTCACCATTGTACTGGTGGTCGGTGTAACTATCAACTGGCGCAGTTCGCTGCTGGGAGCATTCGCTGCCGCAGCTACGCTCGCAGTGATTGTTGCCACACTCGGAGTGGCGCTGGTCAAATGGGTACCTATCAACGATTTTCGCCTCGCAGTCGGTATCATTCTGATTCTTTTCGGCTTGAAATGGCTCAAAAAAGCCATCCTTCGCTATAGTGGTCTCAAAGCGCTCCACGACGAGGAAGCCATCTTTGAAGAAAGGATGGCAGAAATACGCGCGCGGGGGGAGACAATCGCACCACGCTTCCAGCCATTTGGTGTAGTTCTGTCCTACAAAGCTGTCCTGCTCGAAGGGTTGGAGGTTGCCTTCATCGTGATCACCTTTGGCAGCAGTATCTCAAAGACCGCATCAGCAAGTGGCATACTCTCAGCAGCCCTCGGCGCCACGGCCGCTGGCCTGCTCGTGATTGGCGCAGGCGCGATTATCCAGGCGCCACTTACCAGGGTACCCGAGAATACACTCAAGTTTATTGTGGGCACCATGCTTACCTCCTTTGGTACATTCTGGGCTGCGGAGGGATTCGGTTTTGCGTGGCCGCTATCCGATGCCTTCATACCCATCCTGATAGCAATATACCTGCTGGCATCCTACGCTCTTGTTAGCTGGCTCAAGCAGTACAAACGACGCCAGCTAGCCATGACAAGTGCATCCAACGCCTCGATCACCACTCCAGCGCAAGAGGAGGTTCGCCCATGAAAGTAATCAAAGCCATCTACAATTTTTTCGTGGGCGACATGACGATCCTGATCGGCGTAATTATCACCATGCTCGTGCTCGCCCTCATTAGCTATGTGGGAGCCCTGGCCCCGCTGCGTGTGGCAACAGGAGTAATCCTGGTAGTAGCCGTGCTGGTTATGCTTACCGTGGCGCTGTACCGCGAGATCAGGGGATAATCTCGCCAAATAATTATCATTGGTGGTTATAGCTGCTCTTAATGCAAAATCAATTGACCTTCTCGGTAACCCGGTGTAGAGTGTCTCCTGTGAAGGGCGTGCGGAGTTGTGTGGCCTGGCCCCCTCTCCATCTTTGATGGAGAGGGGGCCAGGGGGTGAGGCCGATCCGCTTTGAGGATACTGCAAGCAATTTATGTTTGATGACTTCACCGGCCTACTCGACCAACGCTGGACAGAAACTTGTATCGGAGGCGGCACACTCCATCTCGCCCACTCTACCTTGCGCATGGCATTTGAGAGCGCCCGGCAAGGACAGTACACTGACGCACAAATCGACGACTACGACAACCTGCGCAGGGCCGCCTATCCCTGGCGACCGCCACTGCGCATGCAGGTACGCGCCCGTTCATCATCGCCTGCTGCAACCGCCAGCAGCGGGGAAGATACAGCCATCCTATGCGGCACTGCTGGCTTCGGCTTCTGGAATTATCCATTCTCGCCACGCGGAGATATCCTCATGCTGCCAGAAGCTATCTGGTTCTTCTATGCCTCACCACCCTCCAATATGGCACTCGTGCCTGGTGTCCCGGGCTGGGGTTGGAAAGCGCAGGTCGTACACAGCATACGCCCGGGCGCCCTTGCCGCTACTATTCCACTTGCATTGACCACCGCCTTCGGCTTATTAACGAATGAAACGCGCCCTGCAGCTCGCTGGCTGCAAAGGCTAGCAGGAGCCTACGAAGCCCCACTCGAAGTCGAAATGACAGGCTGGCATGACTATACACTGGAATGGCGGCCTGGCGAAGCCAGCTTCTGGGTCGATGACAAATTGGTTCTACGCACGCCACAACCGCCAACCCGGCCTCTTGGCTTTGTAGCGTGGCTCGATAATCAATATGCCGTCGCTACGCCACGCGGCTCACTTCGCTTCGGAACTGTAGCGAGTGGGCCGCAGTGGTTCGAACTGGATATGGTAACGATTGAACGACTCTGACACTCTCCTGCTTACTTCTCAGCCAGCTGCAGCACATCATCGATAATCCCGTACTCTACAGCCTCCGCAGCACTCATAAAAAAGTCCCGTTCAGTATCACGTTTGATACGCTCCAGAGACTGTCCCGTATGATGGTGGATGATCTCGTTGAGCACATCACGCGTATGCAAAATTTCGCGGGCCTGGATATCAATGTCCGTCGCCTGGCCAGCGATCCCGCCACCTTGAATGAGCGGCTGGTGTATATGAATACGAGCATGTGGCAGCGCCCGGCGCCGTCCAGGATCACCGGCCATCAGCAGTATGGTCCCAAAGCTCGCTGCATAGCCAACGCAGGTCGTCCCGATTGGGCAAGGCATGTGGCGCATCGTATCATAGATCGCCAATCCCGCATTCACTACACCGCCGGGCGAAGTGATGTACAGGTTAATCTCCCGCTCGCTGCTCTCAGCAGCCAGGAATAGCAACTGCGCCACTACCAGGTTACTCAGCGCCTCCTCAATCGGGCCGTTAATCATGACAATTCGCTCTCTCAAGAGGCGTGAATATATGTCGTAGGCTCGTTCACCGCGCCCCGTCGTCTCTATGACAGTTGGTACAACTAAACTCGATGACATCTGAAATCTCCTTTTCTCAATTGAATTGCTCATCATTCTCTCCGCCAGTCCTTCACCCACACTTCTGCATGAGGCATACCACTTTCCAGGGCAGCTCTCGTAACTGCAGTAATATCCAGGGGCACTCGTTTTAATTGGATGCTTAGACTGGCACTTTCCCAACCAACCAATGCATATTCTGCCCACGGCGGGTTGTAGACATCTTCAGAAAGTCTCTTCCGCTCAAAGGGCAGCCCTACACTCCCCGGATTCAGTACGAACGCCTCCCTATAGCGGCGAAGCATCTGCACGTGGGTATGTCCACCCGCCATCACCAGGGTAGAATAACCCGAAAACATCTCTGCCAGTGCATCCTCAGGTGTAGTCGTTTCGATAACTTCAGTGTTAGACCGTGGAGACCCATGAAAGCAGAGCAGCTTTGTACTATGATCTAATGACACTCCAACAGTTGGTTGAAAGGCACGTATATATGCCAGGTCGTTCTCAGAGAGTTGCGCAGCGCACCACAGGTCAATCTCCTCGATCTGGCGAGTTGCTTCATCTTCTGTTTCCGACAGCTGCGGGTTCAGCAGCCATGCATCAGCATTTCCCATCACAACAGGACAGCCTGTAGCCTGCAATCGTTCAACCACAGCATGCGGTTGCGGGCCTGTCGCAGCCACATCACCCAGGCACACAACCTGGTCCACACCTGCCCTTTCAATATCAGCGAGGACAGCCTCAAGGGCTACGCAATTGCCATGGATATCAGAGATGAGAGCAACGCGCATAGTATTCACTCACTCCTTTGTCTTACAAAGTAGTAGTGTACGAGCGAACTCCTTCCGCTCACTCCCTCGTCCACCAATCGATTGATCGAGGCGCGCGTCCACTCATTTTCATTGTCTATCGAACTTCTTCCAGTCGCCCTCTGGTCCAGCACTCCAACCAACAACCAGCCCTCAGCGCCAAGTTCATTCAGCCGGACCGCGTCAGGCAAATCCTCTTCTCGTGCATCAACCGTCAGCACGCGGTATTCCCAGCGCACAGGCTCAACAGGTACTCGCTCATAGACCATGGGTACATGTACGCTACTATGGACATCCTTTTGCTCCGACAAGTGGTTTCCCGTATGAAATGCCATCATAAAAATTCCTCCTTTATGCGTTTAGGCATGGTTCACTTGCACGTGACAGTTCCTCACTAACAGCAAGGTCCGGCCCTGTCATCCTGAGCGCAGCGAAGCATCTCTCTGCCTTTCGCGACAGACCCTTCGCGGAGTTTACACTGAGCGAAGCGCATGGGCTCAGGGTGACATAGTGTGACTGTTCAAACTGTTAAGGACTCTTCTTCACCATTGAACCTTGCCTTAGCTTCTGAAATTCGTCTTGCCTTGAATATATCATGCTAATAGCGTATATTAACAGAGTAGAAATATGCTATCAGCATATGTTTTGCGGAGCTATGCCATAAGCATAGGTAGGCAGGAAGGACAACATACATGGCAGATCTACAGGAAATCATAGGGAGAGTGATTCGACGCGAACGGCAGGAACGCCGGCTCACCATCAAGGAACTTGGAGACAAGGCCGGCCTTTCAGAAATTTATGTCGGTGAAATCGAGAGAGGTCAGAAGTACCCATCCTCCAAAGTGCTCGAAAGCATAGCCGGCGCGCTTGATCTCGACCTGGCAGACCTGCTGGAACTGATGGCGGAAGAAATTCGCAGTGAACGCCAGCCAGAGGCAGTACAAGCCATCGGTTTCACTTTGCCCTCGACCCCCGGTCAACCCCGCCGGCTCGCCGTCAAAAAGATCGTCAACATGCTCGACGAGGGAGAAGCGCAGAGCGTAGCCGATTTCAGCGCGTACCTGCTTTCCAAGCGCCTGGAACCACATTAATTTGAAGCGCCATCTCACCCATCAAAACCAGCGGTAACGGCGAGGCTTGCGCGCATATCTGCCACGCCGGTAGTAGTTGCGCGAATAGTAGCCATAGGCATGGCGATACGCAAAAGCGCTCCACAGAGC
>WNEZ01001242.1_pt1 | contig 46560 bp, 43 predicted proteins | sample 5400521 | NCBI WGS metagenome assembly WNEZ01 (sample SAMN13153339, study PRJNA577476) | soil metagenome | isolation source: 120 cm saprolite under Douglas fir tree site 2 hole 1 replicate 1 | place: USA:California | collected 2015-04-18
ACAGGTACTGAAACAAGTGTACCACAGTTGAACACGCACCAAGAGGTACGTGTTCGTTCGGGGGAGAGTTCCTGCCTGCGGGCGCGGGCTTTTCATCCCCCGTTTGAAAACAGGGGGCTTTCAAGCCCGTTCTCTGTAAGCAAGTAGTCTGAACGCAGCATCAAGTTGTCATCTCCGTATTTCGTGGTACAGTTATCAGGACAACAGGATGCTGAGGCCATGGTGAGCAATTACGATTTAATTAACTCTTTTTGGCTATATACTATGTAGGAATTAGCTCATCTGTTTTTGCTACTGCATCTAGGCCAGCAACTGGTCCTCATGATGATCCTCAACATCTGAGCCAGTTGTGAATTTTGCCCCAAAATGGTACTCTGGCTCTGATGAGCATTTCATAGAGAAGATACCCCTGAGTGCGTCTCCGTAGAGAATATCAATGCGTAGCCCTTACAACAGAAAAGGAACAGGAGATGCTGCCGTTACCAGAAGAAGAACAAGAGCGCATACGCCGCGCCTATCTCATTGAGCACAAAAGCATCCGCATGATTGCTAAGGAAATGCGACATGGCGGGAGGTGTAGCAATGCCTGACAAGATAGGGCAACAGATTGGGAACTATCGTCTTGTTTCGCTTCTGGGAAGCGGAGGCTTCGCAGAGGTCTATCTGGGTCGGCATATCCAAAGACGACACTTGCAGGCAGCCATCAAATTCCTGCACACGAAACCTGGCCGAATCTACCAGAAATGGTTTCTGCTTCTTGCAGAAACCATCGCGAGCTTGAAACATCCGCATATTATCCGTATCATCGACTTTGGAATAGAGCGTGGAAACAACACTCCCTATCTCATCATGGATTACGCTCCCGGCGGGACATTACGTGATCGTCATCCCAAAGAAAGCAAAGTACCACTTACTACCGTGGCGAGCTACGTTAAACAGGTGGCGCAGGCCTTGCAGTATGCCCATGATCGTAAGCTGATCCATCGTGATCTCAAACCAGAAAACCTGCTCGTAGGGAAGAACGGTGAGATCATCCTGAGTGATTTTGGCATCGCTGCTATTGCGCATGGCTCAACATCCATGGATACCGACATCTCTGTGGGCACTATCCCGTACTCAGCGCCGGAACAAATCCAGGGAAAGCCTCGTCGGGAAAGCGATCAGTATGCGCTTGGCATCATTGTCTATGAATGGTTAACCGGAAAGAGACCATTTACTGGTGACGTGCAGGAGATCATACTCCAGCATATTGGTATAGAACCTGTTCCGCTACATGAAAAGGCATCAGGCATCCCACCAGAAGTAGAAACAGTGGTCATGAGAGCGCTTGCCAAAGAGCCACAGCAACGCTTCGGGAGTATACAGGAGTTTGCGACCGCGTTTGAGCAAGCATGTCATTTGCCTGCTCCTCTTGAGCCCTCCTCAAAGGGACGAAGTGGATTCCTTCAAGCATGGACAGCGAGTCCCCGCAACATGTTGCTTGTAGCTCTCGTACTCCTAATGGTACTACTTAGTGTTATCGGTGGAATAGGTGTCTATAACACCCATAGAAGCCTGGTTGCTACTGCTCCAGCAACAACCCAGATGACAGCAACCGCAACAGCTCGCAATGCTACTATTACTGCTACGACAGCTACGGCACAGGCTACTGCCACAACACAGGCGAATGCTACTGCCACGGCACAGGCTACTGCAACAGCACAGTCCGCCTATGCCACCGCTACTGCCACAGCCAACCCCTACGGTGGGACATTGGCTCTCTCTGACTCATTGAGCGACAATAGTCATGGCTACGGATGGCCAGTAGTTAATGATCAGTTCGGCACTTGTCAGTTTATAGAAGGAGCTTACCACGTCAGTACAACTATTTCAAGCGGAGGTCATTGGTGTGATGCCTCCCTAGACTTCAGCAACTTCGCCTTCGAGGTGCAGATGACGATTATCAAAGGCGACACTGGGGGGATCACCTTCCGCGCTGATAATGCGCTCAACACAAGGTACGAATTCTATGTCGGTCAAAATGGAAAGTGCGAACTCTATATTGCTCAGGGTACCTCCATCACCAAGACCCTGGTACAGCCTGCTCTTAGTCTGGCTGTTCATCAAGGCCTGGGAAAGACCAACACCATTGCGGTGGTAGCACGAGGGAACACCATTACGCTGTACGTGAACCACCAGCAAATCGCCAGTGTGACTGACAGTACCTCTAGTCACGGGCTCATTGGGCTTGTTGTCAGTTCCTATGCTCCCGGTGTTTATCCGACCGAGGTGGCATATAGCAACGCGAGGGTGTGGACATTTTGACGATAAGCGTGTCTAGTAAACCAGGTACTTGACAGAAGAGGAAGTACTCATTCTCTGCGACAGCATGCTACGAACGAAGGACACACAATGAAACTTGGCAAACAACACCTGCAAAATATGCCACCCAACGACATCATCGACATCGGCATCCTCGCCCAACAATTGCAAGAGGAGGCCAAAGCTCGTGGAGAGCAGTTACCCCTCCTGGCACGTCTCCAAATAGGCGAACCGAGCTTTCGTACGCCGGAACACATCAGGCAGGCCGCTATCGAGACAATTGAGCGTGAACCCCTCACCTATGGCCCAGGTGTTGGCTGGCCCTGGCTGCGAGAACTGCTGGCGCAGAAGGTCGAGCGAGTCGATGGCTATTCCGTTGAACCGGAACACATCGGCATTGCCGTAGGTGGTACAGGAGCGATCCGCGCTGCCATAACTGCAACGATAACTTCAGGTGATGAAGTGCTCATTCCCGATCCTGGTTGGCCCTATTCCATGCATATCACCTGTTGTGATGCGACTCCCGTTCCCTACGCCCTTGACGCCCAAAACGAATGGTATCCTGACATAGCCCAGTTGGAACGATTGGTGACCCCGCGTACGCGAATGCTAATTATCAACAGTCCGGCCAATCCTACAGGCGCGGTCTTCCCTCAGCAGCTTGTAGCCGATTTGTTAGACTTCGCCCGCCGCCACGACCTCTACCTGCTCTCCGACGAGTGCTATGACGAAATTATCTTCGCGGGAGAGCATGTTAGTCCTGCTACCATGCTCTCCCGCGAAGAATTTGAGGCAGGAAGCGTAATCTGCATCTACACCTTCTCAAAAAGCTACGCCATGACCGGCTGGCGTCTTGGCTATATGGTCACTGGGAAACAACTGATGAAGACAATGGCATATGTCCTCGACTCTTCTCACACAAACGTGAGTTCAATAATCCAGCGTGCAGGTGCTGCTGCGTTGACTGGATCGCAAGCCTGTGTCATAGAAATGCGCGAGGCCTATCACAGGCGTCGCGATCTCGCCATCAGCCTGCTCAAAGACCTTGGCCGCTACATCTACACTCCGCACGGCGCATTCTATGTCCTGGTCGATATCGCTGGTCCTAATGGTCGATGGCACGATGGGCGGCAGTTCGCCTTTGACCTCCTGCGCGAACGCAATGTTGCCGTGGCCCCTGGGAGTTGTTTCGGCACCGTTGCCACCCACCACGTGCGCATCTCCCTCGCTGCGTCAGAAGAGGAGATTGAACGCGGAGTAAAAGAGATTTGTGCGTTTGCGAATAGTAATGAACGAGTATAGCCAGAGACCGGCAGAAAGACAGGGCAGTCGCTACTACTATCTTTGTTGGCTTGGAAAGAGGACGGGCAGATTGCGTTCCAGGCGCATCCATTGCCCCCTTTGATAACGCTGATGGGTACAACACTCACCGGGAAGTAACGACTCCCGCACTCGTAGAGACCCACAAGGGTAAGGTGAATCAAGCAGCAGGCCCACAAAGCTCCTGACCAACACACTATTATTCATAGCTATCATGCCAGCCGTCGATAAGATGACCTGCAACCAGGAGTCTACCCTACCATTTCAGGCTAAGCACAGGCCAAGTAAAGGAAACCCAGGTTCCCCCATTACTTTTCGAGAGGCGCAGTTAATTCCAGTTGGATACCATCGGGATCATTGAAACTGAGAATGATGATGCCGAATCCTGGCAGGTCCGTTATTTCACCGTGCTCCACACCACGCTCGTCGAAAAGGGCTGCTGCTTTGTTGAGTTCAGCGCGGTTAGCCACACCAAAGCTAAGATGATCTAGCCCGACACGGTTGCAACTGAAACGATCATTGGGGATTGCCTTGCTCGCATCCATTGGAAGTGCAACGCCCAGGAGCATGCTGCCATTATTGAACGTAATATATCACAATGCAGCTGAACAGCGCAGTTTTCTAGACCTATCCAGGAACGGTTTGTCGGAGAGAACGCTCTCGGGATCAAGGAACGGACGGAGTAGCGATACTGAAGTCGCAAGTACCCTGTTATCGTGAATTCAAGGCAGTTGATGCTCAGAGATACCCCATATCCCGAGCTAATACCGCCCCCTGCCGCAAATGGGTGAGCGCCGCTTCCAACTGCCCGGCATCCCACGACCGAATGGCTGCTTCTACGAGCGCGTTCAACGCATCGGGGAGAGGTTGTTGCTGGGGATCGAGCAGTTGACGCGCGTGGTCAATAGCTTCGGGAAGCCGATCCTGAGTCAACTCGACACCAATCAACGGCCAGAGGGCCATCCAATGAAATGCATTGACGACCTGCAGTGGTCGCCACAGTTCCAGTGCGGCCAGAGCGTTCGCTTGTGCCCCGGAAAGGTCCCCTTCGCGCCATGCTATCCATGCCAAGTTGGCCTTTGCCATAGCAATGTAGTCGGGAAGTTGCATCTCTATTGCTATTGCCAAGGCTTGTGAGCCGAATCGCCGCGCTTCTTCTACCTGCCCGCGTTTTCTGGAGAGCACAGTCAGATAGGTCAGGCAACGCGATTGCAGTTTCACATCTCCGGTTTGCTCACCCATCACCTGTGCTGCTTGTATCTGCTCTTCGGCCATGTCGAGATCACCATGCCAGAGATAGACATACCCCAGGATGAATCGTGCCCAGGCTATCCCGGTTTCGTCCTCCAACTCTAGGTGTGCTGCCAGCAATGAGCGAGCATACTCCACCACCTCCTCCGATACCACAAAACGATCACGTCTGATGCTCATCCGGGCTAAACTGAGGAAGAAGTCGGCACGCTGTACTGGTGCCCCATAGCGCTCCACCACTGGTCGGGTCTGTTCTATCAGTTCCGTGAGCTCATGCAGCTGAGCTTGCAAATAGTGAATTTCTATGCGTTCATGCTGGATCTCTATCCACTCTTGCCACCACTCTTGGGTGCGCTCTGCCGCTTCGCCTTCTAGCGTAGCTTCAGCCGTGCTGTAGGCTTGGAGTCCCTCATCGAATCGCCGCTGTGTCTTCCAGGTTTGCGCCCTTTTCCGATGCAGGTGTGCCTGCCGGATGTAGTCATGCATAGGAACCTGAGCCAAAGCCTCCTGATAGGCCGCCCTGGCCTCGTCGAGTTGGCCGGTCAATGCGAAGACATCACCGAGGCTCTCGTCGACTTGCGTGGTCACCTCCCGCCACTGCTCTTGTTGTGATTGTCTAGACGAAGGGGCGTTCAGGAGCATCAGTACCCGCTGGTAGCAGCGAATGGCTTCTGCATTGGCGCAGAGTCGCCGTGCTACCTCCGCCGCACGTCGATAGTACGTAATTGCTCGTTCAACAACACCGGCGTGTTCATAGTGGACGGCGATATGCCCACTGACCCTGTTCAGGGCGTCTGCGTCGTCGGCATACACTGCCTCGAGGGCCTCGGCCACATGGCGGTGCAGCAGGCGTCGCCGGGTTCTACTGAGCCCGGCATAGGCTCCCTCACGTAGTTTATCGTGACTGAAGTCATAGCTGTTCCCCTGTTCCCGGATGATGCGCCGCTGCCATAATTCGTCCAACCTCCCCACTAATGCGTCCTCATCGAGCCCGCTGACCTGCTTGAGCACCTCGAAGGTGAACGCCCGCCCGATGACGGCTGCCACGTTCACTAACTCCCTGGCGGGGGGCGAGAGTTGCTCCAGGCGGGCTGCGATGACTGCCTGCATGGTCGACGGAAGGGCAGGAGGGGCAGGGGTGCTTACACCTGTCGGCTGTTGCGAACCCGCGTGTTCTCCCACACCCATCCGCATCGTTTCCACCACAAAGAGCGGGTTGCCTTCGGTTTCCTGGTACAGATTGGCTGCCAACGCAGGACTGAGGCTCCGTCCCGTAACATAGCTGGCCAGAGCCGCCGTCTCAGCGGCATCCAGCGGTCCCAGGGCGATCTCGCTCACTTGTCTGTCACGGCGCAGACTCACCAGCAGCGACTCGAGCGGACGATTGGTTGATAGCTCCTCTATACGCAGCGTTCCCACGATCAGCAAGCGGGCGTGTGGATCAAAGCGCAGGAGATAGTGTAGCCATGCCAGGGTCTCCCGGTCGCACCACTGCAGGTCGTCCAGCAGCAGCAGGAGCGGGCCGTGGGAACTCTGGAGCGCACGTGCCAGGGCTTCAAACAAGCGCTGGCGCTGCCAGTCCTCCCGCAGTGGACTCGGAGGAGGCAGTCCAGGACGTTCCAGCAGCAACTCCGGCAGGAGCCGTGCCACTTCGGTGAGCCAGACGGCATCCAGGGCAGCCAGCGCTGGACGAAGCGCTTCTGACCGCAGCCAGGTCACGACCGGTGTGTATGCAAGCTCTCCCTCCACGGCGTAGCAGTGTGCGATGGCCGTAGCAATGCCCTGCCGTCCGACATCAGTGAGCAATGCTTCAGCCAGGCGTGTCTTGCCAATGCCCGCCTCCCCTGAGAGCACCAGGAGCTGGGGTCGCCCGGCGCTCGCGCTCTGCCAGGCAGCCGTGATCCGCTCCCGTTCCGACGTGCGCCCTATCAGAGATGTGGAAGGGGTTGGCTCTTGCCACACCTGCTTGGCCTGCTCACTGTGCTGTATGGTCTCTTGCGATCCACTGTCTGCAGTGGAAAGTGCAGGTACGGGCACCTTGCCTGCCTCAGAGGAGGGGTGCTCACTCACAACGGCATCCGGAACCGTCAGGAAAGGGTTGAGAGGTTCGGCCGAAGGTGCCGGGGTGGGTAGAGGCGTGGAAGGCGGAGATGGGCTTCCTTTAACGGCATGCTGCAGGGCAGTAGCAAAGTCTTGTACCGAAGCGAAGCGCTGCTTGGACTCTTTAGCCAGCGTTCGCAACACCACTTTTTCAATGACGGGCGAGATTGTGGGGATTCGCTCACACAAGGATGGTGGAGGAGCAAACAGGTGTTGGGTCGCGATCTCCATGGGAGACCCCCCAAAGGGGCGATCCCCAGTGAGCCATTCGTAGACGACAATCCCCAGCGAATACTGGTCACTGGCTGGGCGTGGCTTGCCCCGAATTTGTTCAGGAGCCATATAGGAGGCCGTTCCCACCATCTCCTGGATGCTTTGCGAGAGCGTATGCTGCGCGAACATGCCCAGTCCAAAGTCACTGAGCAGGACATTGGAACGCTCGTTGAGTAATAGGTTCTCCGGCTTGACATCACGGTGTACTAGTCGCTGGTCATGGGCATACTGCAGGGCAGCAGCGACCTGCTGCACATAGTGGACAACGGTCTCCACTGGTAGACGCGTCCCTTTGGCATGACGGTTGCGCAGGGTCCCCTGTGGGGCATACTCCATGACCAGAAAAGGAGTGCCGTCCTGCACTGCGAAATCCAGCACGCGCACAATGTGGGGATGGGATAGGCGTGCCAGAGTTTGTGCTTCCAGCACAAAGCTGGCAGCATCCTTCTCAGAGAGCTGGGTGTGCAGGACTTTGAGGGCAGCGTGGTTTTTGAGATAGACATGCTCGCCCAGATAGACCTCTGCAAAACCTCCCTGTCCAAGGAGTTGAGTCAGGCGATAGTTGCCTAGTTGTTGGCCCACACGGTCGGCCATACTTCCACCTCCTCTGAACTCACACATGGGTTTGTTTCTGCATGAGTTGATGCAGAGCGGATCAGAGACGCAAGAAGACACTCCTAATAAAGGAAAAGCTGACAAGAAAGATGATGTACTGCTGCTTTTACTATACTCTAGAATGGACAGAACTTCAACTAGCCATTGTTCGATCTACTTATACGCCACCAACCCGAACGCCTCCGGCCTGCGCACAACCCGTGCAAAACCTGCCTCCCGGAGGCGTCGTATCACACCCCTGGTCACACCGCCGCTTGCCTTACTGTTGGGATCACCTACATAGTGGAACAACCTCCCACCACGCTTGAGCACCCTGAACATCTGCCGGTAAAATTCACCCGAATACAGCTCTCCGGCAAGACTAAACGTCGGCGGATCGTGGATAATACGTGAAAAAGACTGGTCTTCAAAGGTCTGCACCACCTCAAAGGCATCACCCATCACCTGCCGTATCTTCGGATTATCAAAAAGGCCCTGAGACCATGGGTTGAGCCGCGTCACCTCCTGCACCGCTGGATCGATTTCGATGGTCACCACCTCTTCCGCCGTCCTGGCCGCCTCGATAGCCGTGTACCCCAACCCTGTAGCCGTATCCAGCATCTGACCCGCAACCGGTGCAATGGCTGCGATCTTCCTCAGCGTATCAGCATACGGATCAATATCCTTGATGCGATGCATCACGAAGCCGGCAATCAGCATGCTGGGAGCCTTCTCCGTCGGCATCAGGCTGCATACGCGATTCGTTGTCTCAGAGAACACCTGTATGGGCCGCACGCCATCATGCTCGACAACGAAACAATTCACAGTAGACTTGCAGATCTTCTCGATGCTCTTCCAGCCAAGCTGCTCCCCACTCGGAAATACAACCCCTTCAGGCCTGATGCTCACCATGACCATCGTAAGACCCAAATCCGGTGAGACCTCGATTGAGGGTAGCCCTTTTCGTCTCGCTTCAAGTATAGGCCTGGCTTGAACATATGACAGTATGATAGGTCGCGTCATCTCCAAATATTCTTTAATGTGAATTGTAACTCTTCAGGTGCCTACTTCCTCGCCCTCACGTCTTTTTTTGCTGCGTGCATTGCAGGCCTGCAGACGGCGTAGCCGCACCTGCACTAGCTGTGGCTCACCCTCACGTCTTTTTTTGCTGCGTGCATTGCAGCCTCCGGCTGCAATGCACGCAGCAAAAAACAAAAATCTCTTGCGAACCACCGAAGGTGGTGAGGAGTCCTGGCTGCAATGCCCGCAGCAAAAAAACAAAAATCTCTTGCGAACCACCGAAGGTGGTGAGGAGTCCTGGCAATGTTTCTCCCATTATAACGGATGAGGCATGATTTAAAAACAGTCATGGCTGACCTTGCAGATGCAGATATTAGCTGTAAGCAGGGGCAAGCAAGGATATTCTTAAGGATATCACATTGCTCGCTCAGAGGGCGCAAACAGCACTTGAAATTTGCCCACATTTCGTGTATAATTAGATGGCACGAATAAAAACACATTCCCCACCAAACACTACCTTCGCTCCTTTCAGGGCGGGTTGTGCTTCGCCCCTGCAGAGGCAGGAACCCCACAATCGCAGGGGTGTGCAAAGCGCAACCCGCCCTTTTAAATTGCCCTTTGCAAACCCTTCCCCACACAAGAAAAATCGGTTATGATAGATTAAGAGATGCGGCCAGCCGGTGTAACCCATCAGCGTAATATTTACCAAGACAAGTTTTATTGCCATCAACCAGTCTCGGTAGGAGCAAATTGTGGGTACACTGCGCAGTAGACAAGTTGTCGGTGGGCGAGCAGAATCGCTTGCCACAGGGCAGGACACCGTGGATGTGCAGGAATTTCAGACGTTGTACGAGGAGAATCTCGGCCTGATTTATCGCTACGTCTATAGCAAAGTCGGGAACCGCGAAGAGGCCGAAGATCTGACGTCGCAAATATTTATCAAAGCTGTGCGTGGAGTAGATCACAAACGTGGTGCGCCAAGTATCCAAAAATGGCTGTTCCAGGTTGCGCGTACCACTATTGCTGACTACTGGCGTGCCTACTATCGTACAACAGCGAGTTCATTAGAAGAATTACTGGAGGCCGGCTGGGAAGGCCCCGCCGATGAAGAAGAAGCCATCTTCGCAAGCGGTCAACCGGTCGAACGGGTACGGCGTATCCTTCAGGCATTGCCGGAGCATTATCGGGAAGTGCTGACCTGTCGTTTTTTACTCAATCTCTCGATCCGGGACACTGCTATGCGGATGGGGCTGACAGAGGCAAATGTCAAGGTTTTGCAGTTTCGTGCGCTCAAACGGGCAGCCGATCTCGAACCCGTTGTCGCAGGAACAATATAAAGTCTAGCAATTCACCAGTTTCGGAGACGCAGCATCATGCCAGAAGAAGACCAGGAACGATTTGAAGACTATCTGGAGCTTGAGCAGTACATAGAAGAGCTCCAGGCCGGGCATGTCGCTCACCCACCAACTGAGCTGACGCCGAGTCAGGCCCGCATCTATCGTATGGCTGCGCTGTTTCGCTCTGCCTCACCCGAGGGAGCAGAACCACGTCCTGAATTCGTTGCACAGCTGCAGGCACGTCTTGAGGAAGAGCTAGAGGAAAAACAATCAGTACCGACACAGATACTCCCTGTTGCACGTGAGAAGAAGCCCTGGCAAATACTCAAGAGGCCCGGACACGTCTCGCGGCGTGCTTTGCTGACCGGGGGAGCTGCCGCTGCCGCCTCGCTGGTGGTGGGGGCAGGCATCGAACGGGTAGCTGAACAGGTAGCCAACGGCAACACTCAGAACCAGCTGGCTGCAACGGGTCCTCTCATACGAAAGGGTATACCCACTACCTGGCACTTTGTGACCACAGTCGCTCAGCTTGGGGACACTGCGCTACGCTTCGTTACAGATACGGTCATTGGTTATGTCATACGCGCGGATGAAGACGCCCCCGTGGAGGATAGAGGCAAAATCATCGCCATGTCCGCTGCTTGTACGCACATGGGCTGCATTGTGCAGTGGCAGGACTCAGACCGCAAATACCACTGCCCCTGTCATGAATGGGTGTTTACTGAATATGGCAAGTTAGACGGCCGTCCAGGATACCTCAATCCATTGCCACGCCTGGAGACCAAGGTGGAGGATGGGAAGATCTACGTGAAGGTCCCCGTGGGCTAAAGCCCCGCCCCGTCCCCTCTGTGCTATACTCTAAATAGACATGAGACACATAGGCACGACACAAAGGGGCATCTTATCTTATGGCTATATATCGCTGGAGGACCATCACGCCTATCTTCCTCCTCTTATTCCTACTCCTTGCCGCATGCGGTGGCTCCGCCACACCACAGGTGCCGACCAGTAAACCACTACCCACGCCATCGCCAACGTCTGCACAGGGGCAGCAACTGTTGACAACCCTGGCACAGAAGCTCAAGAGCGCCAAAACACTGCATGCCATCCTTGACGTGAGCATTGCCGGTCAAACGTTCAATGGTAACATCGACACCGAACAATGGAATGTAGCACCCACAGAGAACCGCACCGTTGTGCTCCAGTCTTCAATCCCACAGTTCCCTGCTGGCTCAATAACCGTAACCAATGGAAAACAACTCTGGCAGTACGATCCGGCCAAAAAGGTTGTCTACACTGGACCTGTTCCCACGGCCGGTACACCTATCCCTGGTTCAAACTTCAACGCCGGCGGCAGGCAGAATCAGTTCCCCTACTTCATAGCCGCCGGTCTGGTACAGGCAATTTTGACACGCAGTAAGGCCACCCTGGTCTCTTCCACCGCTACCATCAATGGGCATAACGTCTACGACGTCCATGTCTCCTCACAGGCCCAGCCGGCTGCAACGGGACCGAACTTCAGCTATACCGGCGAGGTCTACATCGACAAAGCGACACAACTGTTGGTACGGGTGAACCTGACCATCCAGAGCTTCGGTACGGTAACGCTCGATGTGCCAAAACTGCTGCTGGATCAACCCATCGCCAGCAATCTCTTCACATTTGTGCCTCCTGCTGGCGTCAAGGTGCTTCCCCTGCAAGCAGCGAACCAGAACCCTACCACAGGCTCGATAACGTTTGTGCAGGCACAGCAACAGGCAGGTTATCACCTTTTAAGCATCCCCGGCTCCGATACCGACTACGAGCTTGAGGGTGTGACCGCACTCGGCGCTCCAGGCAACCAGATTTTCACCCTCAACTACACTCAGGGAAACCTGAGCTTCACCATTGCTGAAGGCAAAGCCTTAGCCGACCTGCCCGGCAGCACAGATCAGCAGATAAGTCTCCGTGGAACAATTGCCACGCTCTCCACGCTAAATGGTTCCACGACGCTTGCCTGGACGGAGAAGGGTGTGGGCATTCGCATTACGGGCCCGTTGAGCAATAACCAGATTGTGCAGATAGCGAATCTGCTGTCGTAGGTGACCAGGCTTGTGGATACCAGGGCTGGTCCTTGCTCCCTACTCTTCAGCAGTGGCCCCAACCACAAATGCATCGACCTCAGCGATTTTGCCACGCCAATAGGGCACTTTCACCTTGTGCCCCGCACTCATGATGGTGACATCGCGCATATGCACAAAGCGAAAAACGATCGGGAGGCCCTCGGGGCCGATCATCGGTTGATCAGAGGGAGGCACTAGGGCTGTATAGTACTCGCGCAGGGCATCTGCCGTTTCAGGATCACGCTGCCGGTGGAGTTCTTCATTCAGATCAATGTAAAACTGTGCATAGCGTGCAGTACTCACCATCACCCCAAAGACGATCAAGCCATGCATCTGGAACATCATCTCAATCTCCAGGTCTTGCTCCTCTACCAAACGTACCCACATCTGTAGCGCGAAATCTTGCTCGCCATACTCTTTCAACCACAGATTGCGCCGTTCGCTGCGCGTGAGCGGGCGAAAGTTCGTGTCCGGTGCAGGGGCACTTTCAGTAGTTTGTGCCCCTGTATGCTCACCTGACCTGCTTGGCTCGGTAATTTCTCGCTCCGGATCTTCACCGCCGTTCTCTTGCTCTGTACTCATATATCCTCCTGGGCATACCTGTCCCCCAGACAGGGTGCCATAAAGGCCCACCCCTACGGACTCGATTTTCTTATGGGAAGTTCCCTTGGGGAAAAATATTACAGGCTTTCCCCATACACGTTGAGGGTATACAGCCATTCCACGAACAAAAAGGAGCCGGGAAACAGAAACCATCTATACAAAACGGGGGGGGCTGGCAGTCGCCATCGCAACTCGGCGCAGGTGGGGTATACTGGCCTTGAATGGTTGGCATTGTGCCATCAATGAACCAATCGGTGATGGTCGACTCTCCCTGGTGCGGCAACAGTCCGGTATGAGCAGAAACGGTACCAGCATTTACATCAGGTGGTCTGATAAAGTCATCAGGCGGAAGATTGTAGTGGTGCGAGGCATACTCTATCACATCATGCCAGATCGGACCGGCCCCCGTAATACCAATCACATTATTCATAATGCTATTGTCGCTGTTGCCCGCCCAGACGCCGACTGTGAGGTAGGGCGTGTAGCCCAGCGTCCAATTATCACGGAAACTATCGGTCGTGCCCGTCTTGGCCGCCGCGGGGCGATCCAGCTCCAGTGGATTGCCAGGCGAGAACTCGTGGTAGCGTGATTTCTTGTCGGACAGAATGCTGCTCATCAGAAAGGCCACATCCTCGCGGATTGCACGCACTCCCTGGGGATGTGCCGCACCATAGGTGTAGAGCGGATGGCCCTGGTTATCCGTGATCTCCAGAATAGAGACCGGTGGCACCCGCACTCCCCGATTGGCAAAGGTGGCATAGACCCCTGTCAAATGCAACAACGAAACCTCCACCGTGCCAATCGCCATCGACGGACCCAGCGAGTCCAGGGGTCGGCTCGCCATCTCGCTCAGCCCCAGCCGGCCTGCCATATTCAACACGTTGGGAATGCCTGCAAACTCAAGCGTATCAATGGCCGGGATGTTAAACGAGTTGGCGATGGCGTTGCGCACCGTCATGGGAAAGCCTTTATGGAACTTGCCATCATAGTTGTGCGGCGCGTAGTACTTCGGTGGGGCCGAGGGATAGATCGTCTTATGATCCTGCAAGATCATGGCCGGATACCAGCCCATCTCGAAGGCCGTGGCGTAAGCGACAGGTTTGATCGAGGACCCGGGTTGACGTTCTGCCAGAGCTGCATTAAATTGCCCCTGCACCAGGGAACTGTGATCATTGTAGTTGGCGCTGCCATTCATGGCCAGGATCTCGCCATTGGTGGGGTTCATCACCAGCACCGCCGCGTTATTGACATTATTCTGGATGTTCAGCGGCCCATAACAGCCCAGGTAGTTGTCACATTGCTCATGATAGAGATGGCTATAGGTGATCTGCTCCACCTGTTCCTCTAAGTTCAGGTCCAAGGTGGTGTAGATGTTGTAGCCGCCATCCAACAGATTTTGCGCTCCCAGCAAGGGCACCAGCACATCATCGATCACGTAATGGACAAAATGGGGTGCCTGGATCCCATGGACGAACGAATTGAATTTGTACTTCGCCATCTCCTGTTCTGCCTGGGTAGCCTGGGTCTGCGTAATCATGCCCAACTGCACCATTGCGTCTAAGACCGTAGCTTGCCGCGCCAGTGTAGCTGCTTTATGCTGAACCGGATCCAGGTCTGATGGACTCCGCGGTAGACCTGCAAGCAAGGATGCCTGTGCGAGGTCCAGCTGCGAGGCAGCAGACTGACAGGCTGTTCGGGAGCATTTGGGCTGAATGTTGAAGTAGTTTTCTGCCGCAGCCTCGATGCCGTAGTTCAGGTCCCCGTAGTAGACCGCGTTCAGGTACATCTCCATGATCTTCCACTTCGGGTATTGCTGTGTCAAACCAGAGGCCAGTATGACTTCTTCGGCTTTGACAGGAATAGTGCGTGGCTGATTTAAGAAGAGTTCATTCTTGATAAGTTGTTGCGTGACTGTACTGCCTCCCTCGACAACACCTTGCTTGAGCAGATTTGAGTAAGCGGCACGCAGGATACCCTGTATATCAATACCGTTATTTGTCCAGAAGGTATGATCCTCAGCAGCTACAGTGGCTTTGATCAATATTGGCGCAATGTCATTGTAATTGGCGTAGGTGCGCCGACCATATTTGGGATCGTAGAGTTGATAGAGCAAGTGGCCATTGCGGTCATAGATACGGGTCGTCTGAAACAGGGCATGATTGGCCAGGCCATTCAGCAATGGTAACTGTGCCTGGTAATAGGCATAGGCAGCGCCTGCGCTTGTCGAGAAAAGTGTAAAGAGGATTAGCGCCAGAACAACTCCGGTAATTATCAAGCGCGGGGTTAGGCTCTGACTAAGTATAAGACGCTGGCGGTGACGCTTGCGCATCAAAATACGGTTTATGCGCAAACGACGCCCTGCAAAGTTGTGTGTCCCCGTAGAGTGGCGAGCGACCGCACTTTTCAATTGCCTCGCACCGTTTTTCAGCTGCTCCATAGAAGGCCGGGAAGGAAGCGGGTTCGGGGAGTGAGCAACTGTAGTATCTGTTGTATCCACAGCTTGAAGACCGGCAGGCACAACCGACAACGAAGTGCGAACTTTCGGACGAATCTCAATTGTAGGGTCCTCTGGTTCTCTGGAAATCCCTCTTGCCTCTTCCTCGTTCTGCTGGTTTTCATCATGTTCACTCATATGGCGTCCTCTGCTTTGCTCGGTCCGGTAAGCCACACAAAAATTATATATATTATACTTCGTTTATAACGTATTATGCCCTACTTTTGTTTCGTTCATGGTACCATCGTGTGTCATCTATCCTGTGCAACAAACGCATCTTTCTTGCGTATTTTATAATATGGAGATGAGGTATCCCAGGAGCGGATGAAGGAGATCAGGGCTATGAGCCAACAAGAATTTGTCTCACCGTCATCACTATCACAGTCGCAGCAAACGCAGGGAGAGCATGCTCTCAACGACGACGAGACATATCACCCGCAACATCCCTATTACTGGTCGCCAAATAAAGCGGCTGTACCAAGAGACGAGCCGCCGTCCAGCTATGATGAGCCAATGGTGCAGCGCGGTTACCAGGCGCAAGACCGTACCACCGGCACCAAACAACAGGCGAGCACAACTCGTACGGGCGCGATTAATCACGCCCCTACTGGTGGGCAACGGCAAACGCAACACCAGCAATTGAGTCCCGATGGCGATGCCTACGAGCGGGGATATCGCATGCATCATCAGTACAACGCGTGGCAGAATGTACCGCCCTGGGCAAGAGCCCAGCCACGGCAGAAAAAAGTCGCGAGACTGGTGCTGTTCATCGCACTGGGCCTGTTCTTCATAGGCCCCATCCTACACCTTCTCGGTGCACTCCTGGTTTTGGTCATCGGGACAGTGTTCTTTGCGCTTCTGCTGGCGTTGTTTGTCATTCTGCTTATCGGCATCTTCTCCTTTATTTTCCGGGTACCTTTGCGGCAGCGTCGCGCTTACTTCCGTCCGTGGCGCGGTCCCTGGGGATGATGAGGGTTCCTGGTACTCGCAAGGGGCACCAGTCCATTTTCTAACGACCCGCGACACGATGATGTAGTGGTGCCCCTTGCGGGTACCAGGGGAGGTGAGTAAAACATTGGAAGAAACGAAACACGTAGGGGCGTGTAGCTCCCCGATTTATCGTGGGAGCCTGCGCCCTCTGCAATCTAATAATGAAATAGACCTGACCAACGTCCGCGAACTGCGCAATCTGCTCTACACCCACAACATGCGACCCAACAAATCTTTCGGGCAGAACTTATTGATTGACCGCGCGGTACTGCTGCGTATCGTCGAAGCAGCAGCAATCGACAGCACTGACCAGGTATTAGAGCTTGGCGCCGGAACGGGAGTATTGACGCGCGAGTTAGCCAGGCGTGCCAGGCGAGTCGTTGCCGTCGAACTAGAGAGAGATATGCTGGCTCTGCTGGCCGAGACGACCCACGAGTACGCAAATATTGAATTGCTTGCACGCAACCTGCTCTATATAGACCCAACACAGTTATTCGGGCAAACGGCATATAAACTTGTGGCAAATTTGCCATACTACATCACCGCCCCCACCTTTCGTCATTTCCTGGAGAGTGCCAACCCGCCCAGTTTACTGGTAGTGATGGTACAATATGAGGTGGCACAACGCATTGTCGCAGGCCCCGGCGATCTCAGTCTACTCGGCGTGAGCGTTCAGTTCTATGGACGACCGCAGATCATCGCCCGGGTCCCCGCACAGGCATTTTATCCTGCGCCAAAGGTCGACTCTGCCATTCTACGCGTGGACGTGAGTCCCCAGGCGCCGCTCACACCAAAGGAGCGAGACAGCTTCTTTCGTGTCGTACAAGCCGGCTTCTCAGAGCGGCGCAAGCAACTGCACAATGCACTGGCGAGTGGTCTACATCGCAAAAATGAAATCGTGCGCAACTGGCTCACCATGGCCAATATCGACCCCGGCCGCCGGGCTGAAACACTGAGTATCGAAGAATGGCTACGGCTATGGCGAGAGGTGGAGAAATCACGGAAAGAAACACTATGACAACGTCGGAACAGTTTTGTGATAATTGTGGAAGCGCGAACCCGTTAACGGCCCGGTTCTGCCAGAACTGTGCCGCCATGCTACCGTCTACAAACACGACCGGTACGTTAGCAGGGCAAACGTTATTGGCCAGCCGCTACCAACTGGAGAGCCGCATCGGTCAAGGCGGTATGGGAGCCGTCTACAAGGCCGCCGATACACGTTTCAATAACCGTCCCATCGCTATTAAAGAGATGAGCAAAGCAGGATTATCTGGCCTTCAAAGACAGGAGGCTGAGGCCGCCTTTGAACACGAGGCTCTTTTGCTCGCTGACCTGCTCCATCCCAACTTGCCGCGCATCTACGACCATTTTACAGAAAATGAACGCTCCTACCTGGTGATGGACTTCATCGACGGTCGGACAATAGAAGAAGACCTGGAGCAGGCCGGAGGTGGCCCGCTTCCAGTCGACCAGGTCATCGATTGGGCAGAACAACTCTGCGATGTACTCAGCTACCTGCACAGCCGCCAGCCGGCAATTATTTTTCGTGACCTCAAACCTGCCAATGTTATGGTTGACGACAGAGGACATGTTTTCCTGATTGACTTCGGCATTGCGCGTTTCTTCAAGCCGGGGAAGTTGCACGACACCATCGCGCTTGGTTCACCCGGCTATGCCGCTCCCGAACAATATGGCAAGTCGCAAAGTACGCCACGCTCGGATCTGTACAGCTTGGGCGCATTGTTACACCATCTCCTGACCGGGCTTGATCCCAGCGAGCAACCTTTTTTCTTCAGATCCGCCTCACAGGTCAACCCTGCTGTCAGTCCTGCACTTGAGCAACTCCTGACACAAATGTTGCAAATGGACCCCGACCAGCGCCCGGCCAGCGCGCAGGAAGTGCTGGAAGCGCTGCGCCTTATCAAGCAGGGCCAGGACATCGGCGCGAGTACATTTTATATCTCAGCGAAGAATACATCAGTGCCCTTGACGATGGGCACAAACTACTTGCTCAAAGAGGCTCACACCTTGTACACGCAGAGACGCCTGGACGAGGCAGTGAAAGTCTACGACCAGGCATTACAGATCGATGGTACGAACTCGTTTGGCTGGCAGGGCCGTGGCTTGACACAAGGTCTGCGTGCAAAACATCAAGAGGCGCTTGCCTCATTTGAGCGTGCCTTGCAACTGGATCCAGGGCTTGTGACGTCGTGGAACGGCAAAGGGACGGCCCTCAGCGCCCTCCAGCGTCCCCGGGAGGCGCTTACGGCCTTCGAGCGCGCTTTGCAGTTAGAACCGGACAATGCTGCTGCTTGGAATGGCAAGGGGGCTGTTCTCAGCACGCTGGGCCAGCCCGAACAGGCGCTCAGTGCCTTTGACAAAGCGCTCAAGATTGATCCACGCCTGGCGCAGGCCTGGAACAATAAGGGATTGGTGCTCATTCAGCAGAAACGCCACCAGGAGGCGCTCAATGCCTTTGAGCGGGCACTGAGCTATGACCCCACCATCGCTACCTCGTGGAGCGGCAAAGGCAATGCACTCCACTATCTGGGGAACTTACAGGATGCACTCGATGCCTACGAAAAAGCATGCAGCTACAATCGTGCGCTTGTCCCCGCCTGGAATGGCAAAGGGTCGGTCTTGTACGATCTGGGTCGCAACAATGAGGCTCTGCAAGCCTTCCAGGAAGCTGTGAACCTGGACAAAAAATATGCACCTGCCTACTATGGTATGGGTAAGGTGCTCTACTCTCAACATAAACTGAAGACTGCTCTCAGCATGTTTGATCGTGCAATTACCTATGATCCCAAGTTTGCAAAAGCCTGGAATGGCCGCGGCAACGTTCTTGACGAGCAAGGCGAGCGTATCGGTGCCCTCAACTCCTACGAACAGGCGCTGCGCAACGATCCACGTCACGCCCCCGCCTGGAACGGCAAGGCGGGTGTGCTGCGCCAACTCGAGCGCTATACCGAAGCCCTCAACGCCTACGATTACGCACTGAAACTCAATCCCAACTTTCCCCAGGCCTGGAATGGACGAGGCAACACATTCTATAACCTGGGCAACTACTCCGGTGCTTTGTTGGCCTACGACCGCGCACTGCAACTGAATCCCCGCCTGGCCTCCGCTTGGCACAACAAATCCCTCGTCCTCAACCGCCTGCGTCGTTACGACGAGGCGCTGCGGGCCGCCGAGGAAGCCATTCGCCTGCGTCCCAACGACCCTGACCACTGGCTGCGCAAAGCGGAAGCCCTCAAACGCCTGCGCCGCCGCAACGATGCCCGCGCCGCCGAAGCAGAAGCCGCACGCCTACGAGCCACCGTCCCGTAGGAATACCCCAAGCATCTCATCTTTAATAAGCTTCATGTATAACAAAAACTCACGGTTACCATCACGCCCATAAATAGGCGAATTGGTCAAACCACGTGTACGTAGCGGCGTATGCTGCGGTATCCAATCCTCTAGCTCCTGCAGGACACGCGCATGCACCGCTGGATCACTGATAACGCCTTCTCCCCGGTCTGCATCGGCCTTGCCAGCCTCAAACTGTGGCTTGACCAGCGCCACCACCCAGGTACCAGGCGCAAGTAGCGGCACAACGGCAGGCAGCACCAGCCGCAACGAAATAAATGAAACATCGATCACCGCGCACTCGATCGGCTCCGGCAACTCCGTGACGTGGCGAATGTTAGTATGCTCCATCACGACAACCCGTGAATCGTTGCGCAGCTTCCACGCCAGTTGACCATGCCCGACATCCAGCGCATAGACACGTTTCGCCCCGCGCTGCAATAAGCAATCGGTAAACCCGCCCGTTGACGCCCCAACATCGAGTGCCACCAGGCCCGACGGGTTCAGTTGAAAGGTATCCAGGGCTTTTTCAAGTTTCAACCCGCCCCGGCTGACGTACCTCAGTTCATCAGGAACTTCCGCCATGCGACATTCGGCATCCACAGGTATCTGCATACCAGGCTTGTCCACCAGCCGATCACCGACATACACCTTGCCCGCCATAATCAGTGCACGTGCCCGCTCCCGGTTTGGTGCCAGGCCACGCCTCACCAATGCAACATCCAGTCGCTCCTTGTTTGCTGCCATCGCCTAACCCGCTACACTAGCTAAGTGAGCCTGGTAACTGCTCTAGAGATACTTTTAGCCAGGCTAACTCGTTGATAACGAAGTATATCACAGCCGGCCCAGACCTTGTAGGCGTTTGACATCACAGATGCTCTTGGATATACTGATTGAGGGTTTACAAGACGAGAAGGACAGTGAGATGAGAATAGGCATACTCGAAGACAACCCTTCCATTTGTGACATGTTACAAGTGGCACTCGAGCTCGCAGGACATCGCGTCTCCGTCCACTACAAGTCCTCTACCTTCCTCGCCACTGTCATCCCCCCAGAGCATGCCCAGACGACACGAGCCAGCTTCGACCTGCTGATTATCGATTTAGTCCTGCCAGAAGCCATCTCAGGATTGCAGGTTGTTCATTACGTGAAGATGGCCTACCCTGATCTACCCATCCTCCTCATTTCAGCCGCCAGCCGCTTACGCATTGAAGCAGCCCTGGAAGACTTGCCAGGTGTGAATGCTCTCCGCAAACCATTCAAGGTCTCAGACCTGCTCGCTGCCATCCAGATGCACACATCTGCTCCGTAAAACTGATATGCACCATTCTGCCCTCGAGGAACATCCGGGTAATCCAATCACTTGCCGTATTCGTATCATTTTAGAGGCACTGTTGTTTTTGACAGTCGAGACGGGTACCACTTTGTTCACATGGTTTTACAGAAACAATGTCGCACATTGTCATGAAAGAAGGGCGCAGATGAAAATTGGCATTCTCGACGATAACCCAGCAATTCTCGATGTTCTTGCCACGATGCTTGAACTGGAGGGCCATACGGTTACGACGCACGCCACTGGCCTCTCTCTACTGGAGGCCCTGTTCCCCGATGCAGACCGTGACGCTCCCATTCCTTATAACCTGCTCATCTTGGACCTCTTGTTACCTGGAGACATGTCAGGAGCAAACTTCTACATGCTCATACGCAAAAGCATTCCTGCTGAGGAACTCCCCATCATCTTCATCACGGCGGCCGGCGAGAAGGACATCCAGAACCTGAAAATGGCATTTCCTGACGTGCCTCTGCTGCGCAAGCCGATTCGCAGGCAAGACCTCTTGCAGGCGATCAATGCCTATTTCTTGATGGTGGGTTTGTAGTACCATTCTACCCACGGACCTTCTTGGATTTATTTCAAGCGACGCTCGGAGAGTTCGTGGATAGCCTGTTCTGGTTTGATTGGGCATGCACAGGGCACTATAATTCTCCCTACGTCTCTGCCTAAAATATCTGCCTTCGATCAGTCTGTAGAGAGACTCCACACAAGATAGCTAGACACGCGCGTCAACTGAATGCAACCACAGCACCACTCAAAACCTCACTGCCTCCTGGCTTGCTTCGCTAATCCTCATCTTCAAGGTATGGAAAAGCTCTCCCCAATTGTGTATTTCATAAATGCCTTTTCTACCTTTTTTCGTATATATACTTTTTGGCTAGTGATAGCTATTTTTCAATGGAACCTGGTAATATTGTGAAATAGACCCTATCACTCTACCAGGAGGAATATCATGAAACTGTTACTCGTCGATACTGATCGTGCTTTAGTCGAAATGTTGACCGGTTGGCTGAAAACACTCGGATACGAGGTCCACCGCGCTTATGCACCCCAACAAGCAAAAAGCAAGTGGGTAGAACACCAACCTGATCTTGTCATTCTGGATACCGCGTTCCAGGACGTCGATGTACTGGCGTTGTGCCGTGAACTGCGCAACATACATGATGCACTTGTCATCGTGATAACCGATAGTAAAGATGTGCAGGATGAAATTCGCTGCCTGGAGTCTGGCGTGGATGACTACCTGCGCAAACCATTCTACCCTGCTCAATTGCTAGCACGCATACACGCAGCAAGCCGCAGGGCTCGCTCTAGCCTGGAGCAGCGACCTCCCTCAATCATTACGGTAGGTCCAATTCGTGTAGATTTCCTGCATAATGAAGTGAGGGTGCACGGAAAAACGGTTCGCTTAACGCCAACCGAAAGCAAATTGCTCCATTTGCTGGCTGTCAATAGGGACCAGGTGTGTACAACGAGCCAGATTGTTACCTACGTCTGGGGCTATGATGGCGATGGCGATCATCATCTCATCAAAGCCCATATTCGCCACTTACGCCTGAAGATCGAATCCAAGCCAGAAGAACCGCGCTATATTCTCACCGTACCAGGAGTAGGCTATACGTTAGTGCATCATCCTACGGAGGAATATGAGACGCAGATGGCTTCGTAAGCCGGTACAGCTTGCAACCAGTAAGAGGTCTGTCCTTTCATGGTATAATGAAATCTCTAATTCTCAGAGCGGTACTAGTTCTGTTACTGGAATGATCTACCTGCGTTCTAATCGATGTCAATACTACCCGCAGTGACAGCAAGGATCTGAGTTGACATCCTCCCTATGTCGAAAGGCAGGCGAGGGCAGCAGATGGTCTTTCAAGACCCCCTGAACACAGAGATACAACTGGAAAGGAGGGTGGAGTTTCTTTTTCGTGGCTGAAGCCAAAGATCTCCACGCAGCACACCATGATAGAGCAATCATCTTCCTGGTCACAGCTAAACAAACCCCAATTTCGTCCAATGTCCTGGCAGAAGCCAATGCCTCCCACACTCCCCACAATGCAAAATACCCCCAAGGGCGTTTTGGACCGATCGATCACATCTGATCCGATGACAGGGGCACTGGTGGCTAGCCTCGATCCGGCAAAAATCCAGGAAGTAGCCGCCTCTCAGTTGGTCATTATTGATGGGTACTACAAAAGTGTCCTTCAACAATCACAGCAGATCTTTCGATGGGCCCTCGTCGCGGCAGGAGTAGGATTGGTGTTCTTTCTTGCAGCAGTAAGTCTGCTGGTGTTGCGACAGCCAGCAAACGTTTCTCTCATTAGCCTGATGTGTGGAGGAGTGGTAGTAGGAATAGCGGTTCTCATCTTCTTGCTGTATGGGCGCACATTAGGCGAGTTAGAAAAGTTTCATGCCCGCCTGGATAGGACACAGCAATACCTGCTTGCAAATAGTATTTGTGAGAAGCTTGATGAAAAACTAAGGCAGACGGCCAAGGTAGAGCTTGTCCAGGTAATCATGGACACATTGGTACCGAGCGAGAAAAAGCCAAAAGCGAGCGCGCCAATGTAAAAGGAGGAGTCAATGCGCTTCAGCATTTTTTCCGTGACGGACCACTACCCACAGGAACCCAGGACGATCCGCGAGTTTTACAGCCAGATCCTGAACGAGATCGAGTTAGCTGAGGAGCTTGGCTTTTCAGCCTTCTTTCTCGCCGAGCATCACTTCCACGAGTACGGAATCGTCCCTTCACCACCTACACTCCTGGGTGCCGCAGCCCAACGCACAAAACGCATCAAGCTGGGAGTCGCCGTCTCCGTCTTGCCCTTCCACCATCCGCTTGTGGTCGCAGAAGAGTACGCCATGCTTGACCAGTTAACCAACGGTCGACTTGCTCTGGGGGTTGGCTCTGGCTATCTGAAGCATGAGTTTGACGGCTTCTACATTGGTCCCTGGGAGAAGCGGACCCGCTTCGACGAGGCACTCGAAATCATGGTACAGGCCTGGGATGGCAAACCCTTCTCATATCACGGCCTCTACCATCATGTCGAGAACACACGCATCGCAGTAACGCCCATCCAGAAACCAGAACTCTGGGTTGCAATCCTCCGTGCCGATGCTGCATACTATGTGGGGAAGCAGGGCCGGAACATCATGCTCATCCCGTACGCGACCTGTGAGAAGATCGATGATCTCAAGCACGTCATCGATGAGCACGCCCGTGGTTTTGCCGAAGCAGGTGCAGGCCATACACAATCACCTGACGTCGCCGTGTCCCTCCATACCTACGTATCGGCGAACCCCGAGAGGACACGAATTGAAGCCGAGGAAGCGCTCAATCGGTACGTGAACACCCGGCTCTACGCCAAACGGCGCAGTTACGATGAACTCGACACTGCCGGCCTCATCTTATTTGGTGACTCCGAGCAGGTGACCGCTCGTATCCGTGAACTGGAAGCCGTCGGCATGAACCACCTGATGGTCCTGGCAAACTTCGGAGCGCTCGCAGCCGACCGTGTCCGGGCCTCGCTGGAACGCTTCGCCCACAAGGTGATGCCCCACTTCCCCGATCGCGAACTCATCTCGGCTTCGTAGTTCTATACCGTGCATTCTCTTTGTACAAGCTTTGTCGCCTATGGCACCTCGAGTATTCATTTTTGCTGCGGGTTTTGTCGCCGCGCAAATAAGAGCTTGGCAGGCTTGCCATCTGCGACCTCGAGTAGTCATTTTTGCTGCGGGTTTTGTCGCCGCGCAAATAAGAGCTTGGCAGGCTTGCCATCTGCGACCTCGAGTAGTCATTTTTGCTGCGGGTTTTGTCGCCGCGCAAATAAGAGCTTGAGTAGTCATTTCTGCTGCTGGTTTTGTCGCCGCAGGCGACAAAACCAGCAGCAAAAAAACTCTTGCGAACCGCCGCAGGCGGTGAGGAGAGCAGTAGCTTGGTCGCCTGACGGGGGGCGTATTGCTTCTGCAAGCAAGGATAGGACCGTGCGAGTCTGGCAAGCAGGATGATACAGTTAATCGTAGACAAGAAGAGACGATAGGTTGAGAGAATTTGAGATGTATATGAGGTTTCGGAAGGATGTATTTCATCTTTTTTCCACGTGCTCGAGGCCGCTACACCCGTCTCAGAGCGTCCACATAGTCTGGCCCATATTGTGCTGCTCGCTATTGATCCTCAGCGCCTGCTCATCGACTACTGCTGGTACTGAGAGCATCGCACCCAACAGTACAGGCGTGATTCATCACGCCCGTACTCCCGTAGCCACGTCTACAGCAGCGATAGTACCGCGAACCGACAGTGACATAGCGCACAGCATCGTGCAAGGCATGACCCTGGATCAAAAGTTGGGCCAGATGGTCATCGTCGAATTCTATGGCTCTACACTCAATGCCGACCTTATGCAGATGATCCAGGGAAACCAGGTCGGTGGTGTCTTGATCGAAAACAAGAACGGCAATGCCCAGACACGTACCCAACTAGTCACGCTCAATCAGGGCATGCAAGCAAAAGCCAGTTCGCAGAATGCTTTGCCACTCTTCATCACCACCGATTTCGAGGGAGGGATCGTGAATGAATTGCGCCGTATCACGGGCGAACGTATGTCGGAGTCGGCCATTGGCGCAACCGGCGACCCGCAGGTCGCCTACAACGCAGGGCATAGCGCAGCCCTGGACCTGACTGCTCTGGGGCTGAACGTCAACTTTATGCCCATCGTGGATGTACTGACCAGTCCCAACAACCCAGGCCTACCCATGCGCACCTTTGGCTCCGACCCAACACTCGTCACGAATATGGGACGTGCCTACCTCAAAGGACTCACCGATGGCGGTGTTGTAGGCTGCCTCAAGCACTTTCCGGGCCTGGGCAGCGCCACCGTCGATCCTCACTATTCACTGCCCTACATGAACCGCAGCGTGGCAACCCTGAATGCTGTTGATCTTGTCCCATACCGCACTCTCATCAACGAAGGTCTGGTGCCGATGGTGATGGTCACACATATCCTCAATCCCCAGCTAGACCCGAATCTGCCAACCTCGCTTTCACCCAATGTCGTCACCAAACTGCTGCGAAATGACCTCAACTTCAAAGGAGTTATCATCAGCGACACGCTCTGGATGGGTGGTATCAGCAATACCTACAGTCTCGCGCAGGCCGCCGTCCTGGCCGTAAAGGCGGGAACTGACCTCTTGCTTGGCCCACGCGGCCTCCACGATACTCAGAACATGATCGCAGGGCTACACCGGGCAGTCGTCAACGGTGACATCTCCATTAACCAGATCAACGCTTCAGTTCAGCGTATCCTGGAATTGAAGCTGCGCTACAAGATCATTAGTCATGATAAAGCTCTGCAATTGATCGCGAATACTGCTGAGGTACCAGGGCAAGCGCCTTCGGCGATGCTTCGCAGCGCAAGGGCCCTCCCCGCACCGCTCAACCACCCTTGCCCCTACCATACTATGGACTGGCCTGGGGGTTTTTGCGAACGAGCTTGGTATAAGCCAGCCTCAACCCCTCAAGCGCCAGGTACTGATTGACATACTGAATCTCGGGGATGATCGGAGCCATCAACTGCGCTAGGCCACCATGCGCAATCACTTTTACCTCTCTTTCATCCGTCACTCCTGGTATCTCCTTGCGCAGACGGCTTATCAACCCCTGCACCAGGCCAACGTGCCCAAAGATGATGCCTGATTGCATGTTCTCAATCGTATTCTTGCCTAGCGCGGAACGGGGTGGCGTTAAATCTACACGGAAAAGGCGAGAGGCTGCGCTACTCAACGCCTCGGCGGAGATCATCAACCCCGGTGAGATCGACCCGCCCAGGAAATCGCCATCTGCCGAGATGACATCAAATGTGGTGGCCGTGCTAAAGGCGATGATGATGGCAGGACCACCATACAGGTGGTGTGCAGCCAGGGCTACGACAATGCGGTCAGAACCAAGCTCCCAGGGGTTATCGATCAGCAGTTTTATCCCCAGGTCAAGCGTATGGTCCACAATAATGGCTTCTTTGTCACAATAGCTGCGTGCTAACTCCTGGAAGACTGGCGTCAGCGGAGGCACAACGCTTGAGAGAATAATGTCCTCGATATCAGCCAGGCGATAACCGGCATGATGCATCAGATCGCTCAATACCATAGCATACTCATCTGTCGTACGCTGACGAGCGGTTGAAACGACCCAGTGATGCTTCATGGTTGTCTGATTGTAGATGCCAAACTTGATGTTGGTATTACTGATATCGATGGCAAGCAACATAGCAAACTCCAGGGACCAAAGCTATGTATCTACGATTTCTTGTACACCGGCGGCATACTGCTTCAGCAGCGCTGCGATCATGAAGGGGTCGCCGTATGCTTCATCGGTGACAACAACTACTTCGCTGTCGGTGCGCGTATCGATGAATGCGAGTGAGGTCGGAGTGCGCATGCGCTTGCGGCGCATACTGGCCCCTGATGGGACTATGCCGCGTCCAAAGAAGAAGCCTGCAATACCTTCGCCAGCGCCAGGAATTTGACGAAGCTGACTTCCCCTACTAGGGGTGCGGTCGGGTGGTGGCTTGCCACGAGCTGTTACGTATCGCACATGCGCAAGCGGCACATGGATCACTTTGTTCCTCTCCTGTTTTACAAAGTCCCGAGGGGTAATTACTATCAGGTACTCGTCGGCATGCCGCAGGCGCTGCACATCAAGGATGAGCGTCCATAAGCTTCCTAAGGCGATAAATAGAAATATGGCCAATAATACGGTGGAAAATATGGCAGGTCCTATACCGTGCTGATAATTAGTCGGGATGACAATAAAGGCTATGCCAACAAAAAGCCCTAGTCCGAGGAAAATTCCGAAGACCCATCCCAGGATCCCTATAGTCAAGTTACGGCGCGATAGCGGCAGGACGATCCAGCCCTGAGGTGCCTCAGGGCCAGCCTTGGCTTGCGCTAGTATCTCATCAGCTCCCATAATGGTACTTTCTCCGATGCTCATGTGATAGCAAATCCTGTTGCGAAGAAAAGGCTTTGGGCGGCACCCCCAACTCTCTGTTTTGATACGTATACCCGGATTTGATATGACTAACGTGATCTGTCTTATTATACCGAGGGTTCCTGGTACCCGCAAGGGGCACCAGTGCATTTTCTAACGACCCGTGACACGATGATGTACTGGTGCCCCTTGCGGGTACCTGGGGTGTCGCCAATGGAAGCTGTATTTGACGATGTGGTATAGTCTAACAAGATGTATTTCTGATAGGAGCTTGCTCATGGATGATCAGGTGCGTAGCGAGGCAGTGGTGACGGCGCGCCAACTGCTGCAACGCTTCAAAGCGCAACACCCTGAGTGGACGGACGATAAGACACCTGTGGATGAGCTAGTGATGTGGTATGGGCTGGAGGTCGCAACGTTTCACCCAGACGACCAGCCGCAGGGAACATACGGCTGGCTGGAGCCAGGTGAAGACTTGATCTGGCTCTGTCGGGGCCTGCCCGAGACATTGCGCCGCTTCACCCTGGCACATGAATTGGGGCATGCAGTCCTGCATCGCCATGCAGATCAGCAGCAACTGCACCTACCGGAGCCATCACGTGATGATCCATGCCAGGTGATCGATGTACAGGAAGAAGTGACAGGTCTGCTCGACCAGGAGCAGGTCGAGGAAATACTGGGTATCGGCCAGTCATACGATCCACGCAGCCAACGCGAACTGGCGGCGAATATCTTTGCCACCGAATTACTGATGCCCCGCGAACGCATGCAAGCCCTGTACCAGGGCGGAGGCAGTAGAGTGCCGATTTATCGAGCACGTCTCACACCCCTACAAACCTCGCCTTCAAGCCTGGCCGGCATCTTCGGAGTCTCCGCCGCAGCCATGCTCAATCGCCTGGCCGGGCTACTCAATGAACCTGTAGAGGTATCGCCTGGGGAAAGTACCCACCCCCTTGGTACTCGCAAGGGGTACCAGGAAACCTCGTACGACGAGTTTCAGCAGGCAGCTATTGAGGCTGCTACCCCTGCACTGATCGTGGCGGGTCCGGGGAGCGGCAAGACCAGTACGCTGATCGGTCGTGCGGAATACGTGATACGCACATTGGGCATTCCGCCACAACATATCTTAGCGTTGACCTTCTCACGCAAGGCTGCCCAGGAGATGCAGGAACGCTTGCAACTGGCGTTGAGCGATACATTGACAGATGCAATAGGCCTATTAAGCCCGCCGACGGTCAGTACATTCCATGCCTTCTGCGCTGATCTTCTGCGAACGCATGGAGCGCTGGTGGGACTACGCAGCGATTTCACCCTCGTTGACGATGCCGAGGGCTACTTTTTGCTACGCCGACTGGCAGGAGAACTCCCGCTGCATCACTATCAACACCTGCAGTTTCCCACATATTATTTCCCGGATATACTGCAAGCCATCTCAAGGGCGAAGGACGAGTTGGTCACTCCTGAACAGTACGAGCACCTGGCACGGCAGATGCTCGAGGTAGCTCCCCTCAGCGGAACGCAGTGGAGCGCGTATAGATACTTCGTGGGAGAGCATGATGAAGAGCAGCAGAAAGCCGAGAAGGCGCTGGAGGTCGCTGCCATCTACGCGTGCTATCAAGCGGCTTTACAACGACGGGGTGATAGCGACTTCGGCGGCTTAATTATGCTGGCTACACAGCTCTTGCAACAATATCCAGAGGTGTTACACGAACAGCAGCAGCGTTACCAGCACATCCTGGTCGATGAGTTTCAGGATATGAACCGTGCGAGTGGCGTCCTGCTGCGCCTGCTGGCAGGTGAGGAGCGTCGTGTATGGGTGGTGGGCGATGCTGACCAGGCGATTTATAGATTTCGCGGAGCTTCATCGGCCAACATAGGAAACTTCAAGGACGACTATCCTGGTGCAACCGTCTTACCACTCAACTGCAACTATCGTTCCCGCCCCGATATCGTGTGTGTTGCAGACGCATTTCGACGCAAACAAATGGCAGCAGATGCGCAGCAAGGCATACGTCAGATGGCGCGTCCGACGCAGCCCGATAGCTATGTGACCATTGCGACGGCGGCGGATGAGGCGAGCGAACTGGACGGCCTGGCGGCAAATATGCGCTATCAGCTGGCGCACGGCTATAGTTTCCGGGACATGGTCGTGCTTTGTCGTACCCGTGCGCAGGCGCGTAAAATCTCGCACGCGCTGGCACAGGCCGGGCTGCCTGTTCTTGAGCGGGGGGGTGGAAGCATGTTAGAGCAGGAGCATGTGCGCGATTTGCTCTCGATTGTCTTGCTGCTGGCTAAACCTGGTGGTATGGGCATTCTGCGTACGGCACGGCAGCGGGAGCATGCGCTGGCAGCAGGTGATATCGAGGCTCTGTTGTTGGCAGCCCGAGAGCAAAAATGTACGCCAGAAGCGTTGATTGTTCGTGGTGAAATGCCGTCGACCATGAGTGCCGATGGCCGTCGCTCACTGACGCGCTTAGCAGAGATTTTACGCGTATTGGGGCGCATGCCTGATGTGTGGTCAATGCTGGCGCAGTATTTGTTCATAGAGACTCCTATCGTGCGAGATTTGCTGAGCGACGCTGAACACGCGCAGGCACGGCAGGTACGCGCTGACTACGCGTCGATGCTGCAACTTGCGCGTCATTACGATCGGCAGCAGAAAGAAGGCGAACAGGGGCAGCATACATTGCCACTGAACATACAGGAGCAGGCAAAGGAATTCCTTGATTACCTGAACGTCATGTTGACGTTGCGTCAAGATAGGGCATCTCGTCAGCAGGGTGCGGAGAGTGATGGCGGAGATGGTCCAGACAGTATCCGCGTGCTGACGGTGCACGCCAGTAAAGGGTTGGAGTTCCCGGTTGTCTACCTGCCGGGCCTGGCCCAACGCCGTTTCCCTATGCAGGCACGTTCCAGCCCCGTCTCTGCGCCGAAGGGAATGGCATCGACGGAAAGTAAAGATGGGCTGGCCATCGATGTCCACGAGAGCGGTGAAGCTTGTCTCTTCTACGTCGGGGTGACTCGTGCGCGTGATCAGTTGGTGCTGAGCTATAGCGAGCGTTACGGCAAGCAGAAATACAAACCCTCGCCGTATCTTGACGCGTTGGTGGACGATTTGCCTGCTGAACGGATTACAAAACTACGTTGGGAACCTCCCGTGGCGACCGCCCCCCTTGCAGGTGCCAGGAATCGCGGGTCGTTAGAAAATGTACTGGTGCCCCTTGCGGGAACCCTGTCTGGGGGACAGGTAACCAGGAACCCTCTTCAGCCCAGTGAGAGATTCATTGAAGCGATGAAACCTGCAAGGGTGAGTATTGCGTCGATTGAGACATACCAGATCTGTCCGCGCCGTTATGCATACGGCAACATTTACGGTTTCCAGCGCGAGGAGAGCGCTTATCAGCTTTTCTGGCAGGCGACGCAGCAAACGCTTGAGGCACTACAGGTGACAAACGGGCAGGATGGGTCGAGGGAAACAGAACAGCGATGGCAGACGCAACAGGAGGCTCAGGACCTATACACGCAGCATTGGCAAGCATTGGGCGGTCAGGAGTTGCCTTTTGCAGCTGTCTATGAGCAGCATGGGCGCGAGATTGTGCAGTCGATCTGGTCCTTGCTTGCTGCAAGGAAAGATGTGAACTGGGAGCTGCGCCGCAGTTTCGCGCTGGAGGTAGCAGGGACGACGATCCATGTCGAGGTGGATCGCATTGAAAGACCTGCTCAAGACGGGCAGCCGGTGCGATTTGTGCGTAATCGAGTTGGTAAGAGCAAGGAAAAACCATCGGCTCAGGTGCGTGAACTGTTGTATGCGCAGGCCTATCGGCAACTCTATCCAGGGCAGAACATCGAGGTGTATCATCATAATCTGAGTACGGGCGAACTGGTATCGATCAAGCTGACAGAGAAGCGCGAGCAGAAGCTCTACGATGAGTTGGAGCAAGCGATCAGGGGGATGGAGCAGCATGTCTATCCGGCAATCCCTGATCCTTTTGTGTGCCCTTCTTGCCCGTTCTACTTGATTTGCCCGGCATAACCAAGACTGCCCCGTCCACTCTTATATCGGCCCCTTCGTGAAATTTACTTGATTCTGCTCGCCATAGACGCCACGATATTCGGGGGGCAGCATGGAGGCGATTTTTTGCATTACCTGCTGGGTAACGTTGTCGATGTCTTCGCGTGTGATTTTGGATCCTTTGGGTTTGAAGGTTATGGGTTCGCCGTAGATGACGTTTACGCGAGGCCTGAACTTTTTGAGCACCTTTTCGCTGCCCCAGACGGCGACAGGAACGATGGGCACACCCGCACGCAGGGCAATCACACCCATACCGGCGTGTGCCCGGGCCAGCGTATGTGTCTTGCTGCGTGTACCCTCTGGAAAGATGATGAGGATGTTGCCCGCCTTCAATTGTTCGTCGGCGGCGCGCAGCGCCTGGCGATCGGCCTCACCGCGTTTGACCGGAAATGCGCTCATGAAGCGTACCAGCCAGGCATATTTGCTATGGAAGGTCTCATCCTTGGCCATGTAGACCACCGGGCGCGAGAAGTAGCTGGGAATGAGCGGAACGTCGATCCACGAGAGATGATTCGATGCGACGATGAACGCTCCCTCTTTCGGCACTCGTTCAAGTCCTTGCAGGTGTACCTGTGCTATCACCGCGAAAACGGCTCTGGCCAGCGCACGTATAAGCGCCCAGAGAAACGGCGGCATTTTGTAGGGCTTGTAGAGATCCTTTTCAGGCTTCGTTTTTATTGGCTTCTCTTGTTTGTCCGCAGTTGAAGGTGCGCTGAGATCCTGTTTCATTAGAGATCCTCCAGACGGCTATGGATTAGTGCTAATACCTGTGGAACGCTGAGGTGGTCGGTGGCGATGAGGAAGGCGTCACGCGCAGGTTGCATGTTGTCACGGTCAATTTCGTCTCGACGCTGAATATCTTGCAATACTTCTTGTAGGGAAGGTAGCGCCGGGTTGTGCTGGCCCAGGCGTTCCACCAACTCAGCATGACGACGGCGAGCGCGCTCCTCGGGACTGGCAGTGAGGTAGATTTTCAGTTCGGCATCTGGTAGGACGACCGCGCCGATATCGCGACCGACCATTACGACGCCGTGCTCTTGTGCTTTGGTCATAGCGCGTTGCTGCGCAATCAATATAGCACGGACCTCTGGATGTGCAGAAACGGTAGAAACTGCACGGGTCACAGATGCATCGCGAATATCCCAGGTGGCGTCTTGTCCGCGTACGCGGACGGTGTATTGACGGCCATCTTCGATGTGGGGCTGGCTGATGACTATCTCGGCATTTTGTGCGAGTTGTTCCAGTGCTGGCCCATCGTTGATGTCTATGCCGAGCTTGAGCGCCAGCCAGGCAACTGCACGGTACATGGCTCCGGTGTCTATGTAGAGATAGCCTAAACGCTGTGCCAGTTGCTCGCCTACTGTGCTTTTGCCGGAGCCTGCGGGTCCGTCGATAGCGATTTGCTTTGGCCGTTGCATGCTGCCTCCGTGCACAACTCTTCAGGACTCCTCACCGCCTGCGGCGGCTCGCAGCAAAAAGAATACACGAACTGCCAGAGGCGGCGAAGCGTCAGGCACCTGAATAGTTACCTCCGTGCGTTCTTAAGATCCCTGCTTTAGAAGGATTATACCATATCATATCCTTTTCGAGGATCAGATTGTTCGGGGTGTCTCCATGAGCATACGCACTTCCTCATCCGTCAAGTAGCGCCATGCTCCTGGGGGCAGATCGCCCAGGGTGAGCGGGCCTATACCGGTACGGATGAGTTCCAGCACGGGATGGCCAACTGCCGCTAGCATGCGTCGCACCTGGCGCTTGCGACCTTCGTGGATGCTGATTGTGAGCCAACAATCTGTACCTGTGCGTTGCAGTACGCGCACCTGCGCGGGGGCAGTTTTATGGCGACGTCCATCGTCTTCTGTAATCGTCACACCCTGGCGCAGGGTTGCCAGGGTCGTCTCCGCAGGGCAACCCTGAACGAGCACACGGTAGTGCTTTTGCATGGAGTAGCGTGGGTGTGACATGCGCAGCGCAAAATCACCATCGTTGGTGAGCAGCAGCAGGCCGCTGGTGTCTCGATCGAGCCGACCAACCGGATAGACACGCATGCGGCGCAGGTCAGCGGGGAGCAGATCGAGCACTGTCGGTCGTCCTTGCGGGTCACGCACGGTGCAGACATACTCTACGGGCTTATGCAGCATCACGTAGACATGTTTGACTATCCAACGCACAGGTGTGCCATCGACACGTACCTCATCATGTTCAGGGTCGATGCGCGTACCCTGGGAGTCAACGGTGACGCCGTTCACCTGAACACGTCCGGTGGCAATGAGTTCTTCTGCATGACGGCGCGAGGCAATACCGGCGTGCGCCAGAAAACGCGCCAGGCGCTCACCTGCATGTTCCGTCATAGCGGATGCCTCCCGATGATGCATATGTCACAGTGTTTTTGGCGACATGTTTGCTGGTAAATGTAGTGTAATCCTTGCTGTTGACAGGCACCGCTCGGCTCCTCGTGTAGGAGCAGTTGTTTGCACATGGCACGTGTCACCTGGTTTGAGCATAGGCTGGGATACTGCTCGTACAGTGTTTGAGCCTGCTCGTAGAGGATGTTATCATGCTCCAGCAATGCTACGGCGGCGGCAAAGGGGAGTACGATGTTGCAGATGAGGATGTCGCTGCGCGCGGTGCTCAATCCGGTGAACACCCCGCGCAGGGCCTGAATCACCTGATGGTTCTCTGTGTTCAAGGAAGAAAAGGGAAAAAAGGGGATTACCTGCCCCCCAGGCATGGTCCCCCACGCCCCTTGGAACCCTACTTTGAGGGTTTGCCAGGCGCCGGTGATGCGCCATTGTTCTACAAGACGACGAAAAGCACGCAGGCGTTGGGCATCCAATGGGGGAGGATCGGGTGTGCGTCCTAGTGGTTCTGGTGAGTCGTCGGCCAGGCCGAGTAGATGGCGGCCTGCGGCACGAAAGAAGGCCCGGTCACGCCCATAGCCAAGTCCTTCGGCCAGGGCAGGGATCAGGCAGGTGTCGTAAGCGGGGCTGTTGTGCAGTAGCTCAACGAATGTATGCGTCTTCTCCTCGAAACGGAGCAATCCGGCATGCCTCAACAGGCTTGTGCGCTCCACTATGCTCATTTCTTGTATTAATACCTGGCACGGCCAGGTTGTCGTCAGGTTGGTTGTATGAGGTGGGTGAGGCATAGGAGAAGACACATCCTGTAGGGAACAGGTGGCAATGATGGTGCCGTCCTGAAGCAGTGTGGGGGTAAGGTCGTCAAGAATAAGCACGACATGCAAAATAACATTGTTATAGCGGGCGTCGGTATGGTGCAGATGTGCGAACCAATCGCTGGCGTGGATGTGAAATTCGACGTCGCCGACAGAGCCGGGATGGAAGACGGCATCGCGCACGTCGGGTCCCAGGGCACCGCCAGGTCGACCGGCGAAGATGAGTTGATAGGTGTTGCCGTTGCTCAGTGGCAGTTGCACACCGGGGGGCAGGGCATACCAGCGACGCGCTACATCCTTTTCATAGAGGTGTTCAGGTGAGCCCATCTCGCGCAGCAAGGCCTGGCCAAGACTCCTTTCTTGGGGACAGCTAATGCCCCCAGCAGCATAGTTGCAGATGCAGTCAATCTTCATCTTTTTTAACAATGCGCATTTTGAGCGTCGCATCCGATTCATCGTTCTCTGGCTGGTCATCGAGCGACGTCTCCGCCTGGTCGTCAGCGGTAGATATAGAGGTAAAAGCTATACCTTCGGCGACCTCGGCCTCGGCTTCGGCGCTACTGGCCGCGCGTTGGGCTTGCTCTTCGGCGGCTTCGGCATCGGCCAGTAATGCATGAGCGCGGGTGGCTTCGAGTTCTAGTGCTTGTAGATACTGTTCAGCATCTTCGCCGCTCCATTGGCCGTTACGTATGGCTGCACGAGCATCTTCCAACACCTGGTCCGCTTGTTGAGCGAAACGATGAGCTTCCCTGGTACGTGCGCTACTTGCTTCTGCAACTGCTTCGGCTTCTGCAGCGGCGGCGGCAGCGACCTCGGCAACCATGGTTTCGGTTCTGGGTTCCACGATGGTCTCTTCCTCTTCACCTGCTGCAAGTTCGGGAGGGGTCCCCTCCCCGTCCCCGGGCGCGATAAATCGGGGACCCTGTCTGGGGGACAGGTATCCTATAGACTCGGTGTCGGGGGTAGGACCCTGCGCGTCCGTGAGTGCGATGAATTGGATTCCTGCAGCGGCTTCGGCTTCTCTGGCGGCGCGTTCAGCTTGCTGGGCAATGGCGTTTGCTTGCTCGGCTTCGGTTTGCAATTGTTGTAGTTCCTGCAGCAGGTGCCGACCACCTGAGCCAACCTGCTCTAGATGGGCGGCTACTGCTACGGCACGTTCGGCGGCCTCGCGTGCAGCTTGCTCTGTGGCTTCGGCGACGGCACGAGCTTCCCTGGCAAACTCAGCGGCTTCGGCGGGAGAGCGGGATGGGTGAGGTATAGAGCTAGCGCCGGGGGAGTCCGTGGGTATCTCTGCCTCGGGCTGTAGCATATCCGCTCGATGCTGGCTGGCTACAGGGATTTCGTCCTCTGGCCCTTCGTCAGGCTTTGGGGCTTGAGAAGCCTGTGGGATCTCTTCTGTATGTTGAGCTGCCGCTGGCAATTCGTCGTCTCGTACTCCTGCACTGGTTTCTTGTGCGTGTCCGGTTGACTCTACGTCGGACCCTCCAACGAGTCCTTCAACGGGTCCTCCAAAGGACCCCTCAACGGATGGTTCCTCCAGGATGTGCGCCCGCTCTCCGGTGGGCATTGATACTGCCAGGGGTATCGATCCGGCGGGTTCGCCCAGTTGCTGGTGCATAAACATTAATTGCGCTGCTATGCGCTGCAGATCGGCTGTACGCTTCTGCAATCGAGCCTCTGCGCGATGAAAGCGCTCTAATGCTTCGGCTTGCGCCTGCTGTGCTTCTTCCAACTCTTTGAGGATGCGCTGCCTCTGCTTCTGTAGTTTCTTGTTGGGTTGGAATGGCTGGTTATTCTGCTGAGGAGATAGTTTTTTGTTCATTTTTTGCTTTTTGCCTTCTTCACTTTTGCATGGCTTTCGCCGACGTCATGTTGGTCTGCAACAAGGGAACCCGTTACAGGCTCTGCCATACCTACCTGTCGCCGTCGCAGCATTTCGCCGAAGTGAGGACGATAGTATAAGACTTCGGTGCGACGCGAGAATAGGGTGCGCTTGATGATGCGCAGATCACGTCCAATTTCGATCTCCAGGAAGCCATTGTCCTTTTTACCGGATGAGTCGAGTAAGGAGCCTGCATTGCAGCATAACAAGCGATGTCTGCCGTCGGAGAGGCCCCAGACGTGCGAGCGATGGATATGCCCGCAACAGAGCAAGTCGACGTTGAGCTCGATCAGCGTTTGCAGGATGTCGGCGGCACGCGGGACGGTATCGCCGGGTTTGAGTTTTTTTGTGGGCACGGGTAGAAAACTATGATGGGCACAGAAGATGCGCAGTTCGCCGGGCTGGCCTTTATCGAAGTGCTGCGCCGCTAGCTCCATCTGCCGAGGGATGATCTCTGGCGTGCTGTTGAGGCCGACGGCCGCGATGCCGTCGCGGCGGTAGAAAAATTCTGTGGCATCAAAATGGTCGAAGTATTTGCCCTGCCGTCCGCGATTGACGTCCTCCAGTGTATCGATCTCGTCGAGCAGCGTCACCGGCTCGGGGTGCGTGAGCAGAAAGTACTCCAGATCGCTGCGCTCGGCGGGGGCCGGCACGATCGTACGAGCCTGGTCGCGGTTGCCCGGAATGATCAACACGGTACAGAAATCCAGGGAAGCGACAAAACGCTTGACGCGTGCGAATTGTTCATCGAGGCCATCGTTGGTCAGGTCGCCGGTAATCAGGATGTAGTCGGGGCGCAGTACTTCAAACTGTCGCCCTGCTTCTTTGAGCAAAGCCCAGGTGTCGGGAGTCTCGCGATAGTGAAGATCAGAGATGTGCAGAATTTTCATGACGGGTATGGTCCTCCTATGTTTCCAATAATAAGTGCATAATGGCACGACGCAGCATGGCTTGTACGTGCTCGATGGGTTGATTACCTTCGATGACTGTGAAGCCAAACTCTTTTTGCATCTGCTGATATTCACTATACATCTTTTGTTCGAAATTTCGGAAACTTTCGAGAGCTTCTTGTGTCAATTTCGTCGGAGGCTCTGCCGTTGCAGGTTGCGGCTGTGCCTTCTGCTTCTGTTTATGCTCTTTGTCATTGTCATTGCCATGTTTGCCATTTTTACTATGCTTGTCCTGCAAGGCCATGCGGCGCTTTACAGCTTCTTCAGGGCTGATATGCAGGTAGAAGACGATGTCGGGCTGCACGGCAAAGCGATAGAGCTTGCGTACCCAGCCGGCATCCAGGCCGCGAGCGGCGTCACGTGCAAAGGCAGTGTAGGTGTAGCGGTCGGCGATGACAATTTCGCCACGTTCCAGGGCCGGTTTGATGACACGTTGGGTGCGATCCATGTGGTCTGCGCAATAGAGCAGGCTATAGGCTAATGGATGAAGGGGTGTTCCGGTACGCGCTCGTACCAGGGCATCCGAGATGAGTGGCGAGGTACGCCATGCGGTGGTGGTGACGTGATAACCCTGCGCTACGAGCCAATCACGCAGGAACTGCACTTGCGTGGTGCGCCCGGAGAGGTCGATACCCTCCAGTACGACCAGGCGGGGCCGCTCAGGATGGAGCATCGGTTCGGCAGCCTGCAATTCGTCCCTTGTCTGGTGTCGGTCACTCGCCATGTTTCTCTCCTCAGTTCGCTGACACTATTTTTTCAACGGCTTGACGTAAGAGATGTTGTTGCTGCTTGATGGGCAGCGTGGCATCCAGACGCAGCAGGGAATAGGCGTCGATCATGGTTTCGTATGCCTGCAAGATGCGCTGCTGGAAGGCCCGAAAGCTGGCCATGGGATCGAGACTCAGACCGAGGTCCATGCCTGCTTGGTAGTATTTCAGACGCGGGCGGTTGCTCAAAATGCGCTCCAGCGATTGATCTGCGCTGATTTGAAAATAGATGGCCAGGTCTGGGCGGATGGCGAAGTGGTAGACGTCTTCGACCCAGGTGCGTTCGACGCCGCGTGCCAGGTCGCGTGCCAGAGCGGTGTAGATGTAACGATCAACCAGGACGATTGCACCGCGCTGTAGTGAGGGTACGATGTCACGCTCGTAAATTTCGGCGAATCCGGTGGCGTACAGGATGCTCAGAAGCATGGGGTCTACCTGTCCCTGTTTCCTGGCGGTTTTGAGTGTACGGCGGATCAGTTTGGAGGGCGTCCACTCTGTGACCACTACTTCATAGCCTTCGGCCTGGAGCCAGAACTGGAGCAGTCGGAGTTGTGTGCTCTTGCCCGAGCCATCCAATCCCTCGGCGGCGATCAGTTTGCCAGCATAGGTATGTGGTGCCAGGGGTGAGGTGTTGCTTGTTTGTGTATTTAATTCAGCCGACATGGAAGCTATTCCTCCTGCTCTAGAGGATACTGCATTGGCCGAGAGATTGCAACTAGTACGGTCCTTCACGGGGCGGGATCATGGCCGTTCTCGACCTTCAATTTCCTGCAACGCTTCATGTAGCCAGCGTAGGTAGGTCTTCTCAAATTCAATGGCAAAACGGACGACCAAACGGAAGTAGGGATCTTCTTCGCCTTCAACCGCATACGGGTTAGGGCGTCTGTTTTTATGCTGGAGCGGCCCTCGTAGTGGAATAAAGAGCGCATTCTGGCGGTACGCCAGCAGACGCATCTCATGCGTGGCGATGCTCGTGCGCAAGTTCTGAGCCAAATCAGAAGGCGTGGCGAAGGTGCCAAATAGCACCTTAAGGAGTAAATCATCCCGCAGTTGAAAGACCTCGGGTCGTTGTGCCTGCCACTTGCGCAACGCCGTATAACCTTGATCTGTAATTGAATAGATTTTACGATCAGGGCGTTCTTCCTGCTCTTCCCGCTCCATCTGTACCCAGCCAAGCTCTTTCATCCGGCGCAATTCCTTATAAATTTGACTCTGTGCCGCTGCCCACATGGCGGAAAGCGTATGATCAAATAAACGCTTGATATCGTAGCCGGACAATGGTCCCCAAAACGCCAGCAAGCCCAGAATCCCATACGTAATCGGATAGGCCTCTCGTTGTTCCATAAGTGCTCCTCTTCTTGTTCCACGGCCTGAAAATAGATATTCTTCTTCAGTATTATATGACTTTCCGTCATAGGTGCTCTTATCACAGGGTACGATATCTTGGTATAATATATTTAGCTATATAACTTAGTGTCATATAGCGTGAGAACAGGAAACTCTTTGATGAAGAAAAGAAGAAAGGAAATATCGATGAGACAGATCAAGGCGAGGGCTGCGGCCATTCTCAATGCACGTCCGGAAGACGTATATGCCACCATCGCTGATTATCGGCAGGGACATCCTCACATCCTCCCGAAGAAGAACTTGTATGATCTACATGTCGAGCAGGGAGGCTACGGCGCAGGCACCATTATCCGCGCCAAATCTCGCATACTAGGAGTGGAACAGCCCATTCACCACCTTGTGAGCGAGCCAGAACCAGGCCGGGTACTGGTCGAGCAGGAAATCGACGCCGTTCACAAAGAAACCAATTCCTTTACGGTGACCCCTCTAGAGCCAGGACAGAAGTCTCACGTCGAGATTTCCATAGTGATGAATGCAAGCCCCGGCCTCAAAGGTTTTGTCGAACGGGTTGTCATTCCGATCGCCATTCCGCCGGTATTACGCAAGGAGCTCAAGCTGCTTGAGGCAGTTGCCCAGAAGAGAGAAACTCCTCTTATTACGTCGAATCAGAGCCATTAGAGAGGGAAGTCTCAGATGATGCTGAAGTAGCCGATCGCGGCCCACGGACTTCTGTTGCGCTCTACCACACGACATCGAGGCGTGTAAATCCCCGTTGCCTCAGTATTGGGGCGTGTGAAAGCGTGTGCTGAGGTGCCAGCCGCAGATTTGGCAGTCGCTGGCTGAGCATCTCAAAAGCAATCTGTCCCTCCTTGCGTGCCAGAAACGCCCCTATACAGAAGTGAATGCCATGTCCAAATGCCAGGTGGCGATTTGGTGACCGCTGCATATCAAACTGGTCTGCCTGGGGAAATTGCGCTTCGTCCCGGTTCGCTGACCCGAACACCACCATGAGCAAGGTTTCCGCTGGGAAATTGATTCCTCCTACGGTCACTTCCCGAGTCGTCGTGCGAAAGAACGCGTGAACGGGTGAGTCATAGCGCAAGATCTCCTCGATGGTCTGTGGAATGCTTTCAGGATGAGCACACAGCGTTTGCCATCTCTCAGGTTGCTCGAGCAAGAGTGCAAGTCCATTCCCAATGAGCTGTGTCGTGGTTTCGTGACCCGCTATTACCATACTGGTGAGCAAATTCGCGAATTGTGTATCGTCAAACGGCCTTTCTCCTGGCGGCGTCTCTAGCAAATCACTAATCAAATCTTCTCTAGGAGCACTTCTTCGCTCGTTGACGAGCTGTATAAAATAGTGTTGGAATCTAACAAAGTCGCGAGCGCACTCCACTTGTTGCTCCTCCGGGAGTGGGGAGTTGACGAGTATTGATGTACGATCGCTCAACTTTTTCGCTAAGGCCATGTCCTCTTTAGGTACCCCAATCAGAAAGAGAGCAACTTCAAGGGGAAGGAGATAAGCTAACTGTGAGATTAACTCGGCTTTGTGGTCATTAATGAAGGCGTCTACTAATGAGGTCACGACCTCTTTGATGAAGGGCTCCAACTGCTTAATGCGTTTCGGAACAAATGCCTGGCCCACGGCGTTACGAAACCTGGCATGTTCTTTTCCGTCGCTGTCGACTACATTCGGGACGAGTTGGTACCCTTTGCTCAGTTCTGCGAACACCGCGGGGGAATATCTTATCACAGGACGTAAAGCGTCCTTCGATGAAAAGATGTCCGGCTGGTTTAGGATGGTCAGAACATCATCATATCTGGTGACAACCCAGGTGTTGAGTTCAGGACTGAAAAAGATAGGTTCTTCTCTGCGAGCACGGGCGTAAAAAGGATAGGGGTTTTCCAACTGCTCACCGTGTAAAGGGTGGTAAAGCGCTCCAAGAGATCCTTCGTTTGTTTGGACCATGTTGGTCGACCTTTCTCGCTTGGTGTCATGAGCCGAAAAGTTCCCACTCATTATATGTCATATTCGAGGGTATTTCCAGCTTTTTGTGTAAAGGAGTAGAAAACATGATCGAGGTAGAGCTAAAATGTGAGTTATTTCCTGAGTTACTGCCAAAGCTGCGGGAGAGACTCCAGCACATGACCTTCGATGGTATAGCGCATAATGTAGACAGATATTATGATACACCACGATTCGATTTACTCCGGCAGGCAGTATTTGTCCGCGTCAGGAATGAGCATCAACTCGAATTTAAGTTCAATGAGAAAGGCGAAAAAGCGCATCTTCAGAGTACAGAGCACGTTTTCTCTCTCTTCCCCGACCCGAACATGCGTGAAAAAATGAATGCTCTTTTTACGCGGTTCTTACCAAATTGGTCTGCCTCGTCCAACTTTAGCGAGGCGGTAACAAAGAATAATCTCACTGAATTGGCACGCATCAACAATACAAGAGAAGTCTATGTAGATGAGGTGGTACACCTGAGTATCGATCATGTAGAAGGGCTTGGGGATTTTTTAGAGGTTGAAATGCAGTGTGAGGAGGATGGAGACACGAGCGAGGCACTCGCTCTTCTGCGCAAGTTTCTAGCTGACCTTGATGTAGAGCATATCAGGGTGGGGTATGTTGAACTTTGGCTACGTATTCATAACCCACAAGCGTATCAGCTGGGTAAGTACCACTTATGATGGTGATGCCTTCTCTATTATTCTGGGGAGAGCAGTAGCTGTGCAGTTATATGGTCAGTGACCAGGATGTTTGCGAGGCCAGCCTTCAGAGTGGCACGAATAGCAGGAACATATGAAGGACCTCCTCCTGCAACAAGTATCACCTGGGCGCCTTCTTTTCTGATTTTCTCCTTCAAACGAGGAATCGCAAAACCTGTGAGGTGGTATGGTGGCGGGTCGATCAATTCATTGATGCAGCGCCCTTCTGCATCAAAAACCCAGTGGTTGATATCCACGACCGGATGGAATGCCTCTATCGCATCGATCTGTTCCCTGCTGAGGATTCCTCTCACAACTACTTCATCATTTGTGTGTGGGGTCCAGAGTCCCATCATGAACACATTTGCTTTTTCACTGAGTTCCATTGCCTCCTGCGTTATAGAGAGATGGGCATTCAGTTCCATGAGCGCATCTACTGAGACTCGCGATGTGTGCGGCATAAATGCAGGAATACAAAACCAGGCGTGTGGAGCGCCATAGGCCTGGGCAATGTCATATGCAATCAGATTCGCATCGCCAAAACTCGTACGGGCCTCGACGAACCCGATAGTGGACACAACATGTAAATGCGGCAGTGTCCTGGTTGGTTTTAAGTAACGGACAACATTGCGCATGAATATTTTGCCACCAGAGACAGCCAGAATGTCTGAGTCTGTGAGTAATTGATCAAGATAGTCGGCGGCGGTGTTTCCAATCTCGGCTACAACTTCGTCCAGCGTTGCACCAGCGCTGACATTGTCGAAGTTGCGACCGGGAACGAGCACTAAATCCTCCAGGTTAAGCTTCCTACGTGCCTCGCGGGAAAGATTGCGCAAATAGCCTGTGCGAAGATCGGGAACGATAGAAATACGGACAATACCCCGCTCTTTTGCCTTTTGTAAGGCCTTACTCACGGTCTGCCTGGAGCAAAACTCCATTTCAGCAATCGTTTCCTGAGAATGCCCATCTTCGTAATACATATAGGCAATTTTGCGCAGGAACTGCTCATCGCCAATCAATTTTGCCTCTGAAGTACTTACTTGTGGTGTATCTGATGGCATGTGATCCAATTCCTTTCCGACAGCAAATGACGTACACATCCTTAAAGCAATCAGGATGTTCAGAATTCCTGAATCAATTACCCGCTGTTCTCTCTTCCCCTGTTTATGGCAGACGTTTCTGCTTTTGCAGAAAATATACAGCATATTTCCGTATAGCGCAAGTATACAAACATTTGGCTGTATCGTGTACTTCTGACATGTCTGCTAGCATATGGACTCCCTTCCCTTCATAAGAGCGCCATTCGTTCGCATTCCCCAGATAGCATCAAGGTGCTACTGAAATGGTGAAACAGTGCATATGGCTCTATGCACACGTTTTTCTTACAGGCCTTTGCTTCTTTGCGGATAGGTTTACAATTGTCTATTATACAAGGAATATCTTGCAACCCTCTATTTCTGCCGGACATGTTTACAGATGCTCTGTATCGAAGGAATTTCTCACAAATGCTACATTTTTAGCCATTTTTCTAAAATGTATGTTTTTTTACCAGCTATTATGATACACTCGTCTTACGGGTTACCTGATTTGCATTGGCAACCAGGTAACATGAGAGGTATTCCAGTCTGTCAGGAAGAATGGACAAACGACAGTACTGAAGAGCATCGCACCCACAAAGAAAGAGGAAACCGTGACAGCACGAATTCTGTTCAAAGTCGAGAGGAAGCGTGTCCTTGTCCCTGTCGGAGAACCTTGTCCCTTTGGATGTAAATATTGCTATACGCGAGGAGGGGAGGTTGGACTATCGAAAATCAATGCGGAGAAAATTCTCCTTCAGTTTCAAAACTTTGCAGCTACTACTGCGTTCGAGACGATTCAGTTCGGCTATGACGGTGACCCCTTTGCTCGCCCAGAACGCGGCATCGCGATGCTGAGACGACTGGCTACGATGGGCAAGAACGTGAACTTCAGTACAAAAGCGTCACTCGAAGCACCTACCCTCAATGCACTCGAAGATATTCAGCGCCGCATGGAGGAAGATGGGACCTTTTTAAGTGCCTTGATCTCAGTAAGTTGCTGGAATTCGGCTTCTCTTGTGGAACCTCATACCCCTCCACCTGTTGAGCGGATGAGAGGAGTTGCTGATCTCAAGCGCATAGGAATTTCAGTATTCATCGCAGTGCGACCAGTTTTGCCGCACATCCCTGATCTGGAGTATGAACAAATTGCGACCGAAGGCATTCTCGCTGGCTGCGACGGGTTTATTTTAGGGCCGCTCTATGCCGATGACCGCGGACAATTTGTTCGCTTCATTCCCCCTGAAATACTCAAGACTGTACCGAGCCGCAAGGACGTGGTTTCCTGGTCAGCGCACTCTCCGGTATGGAAACGCTACGAAGAGGAAACGCGTCTTCAGCAACTTACAGCGATGATTGAATGCAAGGGAGGCAGAGTCTTTCTTTCATCTGCCGATGCAATGGCTACGGTTAGCAAAAAAACGATCAGGAACGTTGCCTGACCCATTAAATAAAGAATAAAGGAAAGGAATTGCCAGGATGGGAAACATTGAAACGCGCCCCAGGAAGCCATGTATTAGTGTGGAGGCATTCAAGCAGATTGCCAAAGGGGATATTATTACCTATTTGCTGCCTGCCCACATGCAGCCTACCAATCCGCTCAAGGAATGGCATGGACGCGTCGAAGAGGTCAATGTTGCAGGGGTGCAGGTATCGTTACTCGATGAAGGGTACTACGGTAATACGGAGACGGTGATGAGAACGGAGATCATCTCGGTAACGAAAAGTCCAGAGTAGGGAAGTTATGTAACCATGAGCGATCTTACCCCCAACATCTCGTCGCTCCAGGCACTCGCGCCCACCTCTAACAGAGGGCCTAATCCCGAAACCTCTTGTGGCTCTCTGTAGTGCTTCCACGGTTACAACTTTAACGTCGCACTTCATTCCTCAGTTGTGATTACTTCAGCCTGACGTGGAAATATCCTGGACATCTCCACCCTCTGGACTTCTTCATCACTGTCCTCGCAGCAATCGGATAAGACAGTCAGTATATAATCCTTGTCTGCGGCTTCCCGCAGCCTTGATAAGACTACACCACTGGTAGCTATACCGCAGAGCACAAGATGTGTAATGCCCTGCGCTCTCAGCACTTCCTCCAAATCACTGCGCAGCTCAGGGTTGTTGCAAGTTCGGGAAGAAGCAGGCAGCCTCCTGGCGGAGCGCGAGGTGTCCTCGCTCCCTCCTCTCTCCCTGCCGCCGAAGGCAGCACACGGGCAAATCACTGCGCAGCTCGGGGTTGTTGCAAGTTCGGGAAGAAGCAGGGGTCCAGGGGGCGGCAGCCTCCTGGCGGAGCGCGAGGTGTCCTCGCTCCCTCCTCTCTCCCTACCGCCGAAGGCAGCACACGGAGACTTTGCAACAGCTCTGCTGCGCAGCTTGAATAACATTGACACGCAATGAGTTTTTTTTGTACACTTAGATCAGAAGGGTAACGAACGCCGAAGCTTAATATGATTTATAAAATGTAGTGGAATCCTGTCTGGGGATAGGGGTCTTGTATGTGGGGCTTATGAAATGGGGCGTAGGGGCCATCAGCG